>Ga0209189_1000741_pt1 | contig 25992 bp, 39 predicted proteins | sample C_130820_EF_Meta_FD_187308 | JGI IMG/M metagenome (GOLD analysis project Ga0209189, IMG submission 187308) | Freshwater microbial communities from Lake Croche, Canada to study carbon cycling - C_130820_EF_MetaG (SPAdes) (version 3) | ecosystem: Environmental > Aquatic > Freshwater > Lake... | reverse complement strand
CGGCTACTACCGTGCCCATGTTGTCCACTTCTTTGTTATTAACAATGATGGTGGAACTTAAAATGCGTTTATCCGGGCGAACAACTATCTTGTCCCCCAAAGGTTTTAATATAAAATCTACATCAGCCATGCAAGTTCTCCGATTACTTGTGTGGTTAGAAAGGCCCTAGTTTACCTTCACGTGCTAGGGCTTTTCGCTTTATCCAGTTGTATCGTTAGCGTTCTGATTAGAGTTGAACTTAAATTCAACGCCTTTATCATCAGCACTACTTTTAACCATGTTATTTACTTTAGCCGGTAACTTTGTAGGTCTGCGGCCTAAATAATCTTCCATTTTCACTAAATCAAGCAAATCCATAGACTTGCTATTTTTTGGATTTAGATCAGCGGTAAAAGCCATGATTAATCGTTACAGGGTTGGTAGCACTCACGGGTATGCGTGTAGCAAACGCCTTCTGTACGGCCTGTGTTGAACTGTTTGTCAGCACCGGTCATATCTTCTTTGCCCATAGCAACGCCATTGACAATCTTGCCCATGCGTTCACCGGAAGTATCTGAAGAATCAGCACCTTTTGGTGGGGTTGCGCCAGTTGTTGAAGGTACGCCCTTCATTGAATCCATTTTGCCCATGATTAGTTCTCCTATGTTATGGGGGAATACAAATTACATTTTCGCCTATTTTACGACTTTGTCAATTATCTTTTTCATTATCCATTAGCAAGGGTGGTGCCGCTAAACCTATGCCACTAAACAATGGTTGGCCTTTGGATTTAATATCTTTTTTGGCGGCATCAGTAAGTTCTACAAAATGAATTTCAGGTCCATTTCTATCGGCATTAAGAAATTCTTTATATAAATCATCTTGATTTGCCCATGAATGTTTTAAAAATGTATCGTTTAAAGATGGGTCTTTTTGATTTGCCCAATCTTTAAAGTTCATAAATCTGTCATTGTCCGGTGGCGTAAGATGTTCTTTTTTAACGCCCATGCCGTATTTTTTGGTGTATTTATTAACAAAGTCCGGCAATATTTTGTCGTAAAAGCCCTTCATGCCTTCGCCGCCTACATCTAATTCTTGTCCTTTTAATTCATGAACCATTAATTCACCATGTACTGAACTATATGGAATTAATTTGGTTTCCAATAATTTTTTAGCGGCTTCTTTACCGATTAAATCAGGTAAATCATCAGGTTTTACTTCTTTACTTATAACTGGATAATGTTCATTTTTTTTATAAGCCCATAACCGTTTAGTTTCAGGATTGTATGTAAGTTCATTTATTTGCTTGGAAAGACTATAACGTTCAGCTTGTTGTTTGCCGGTGGTAAATGCTATGGCATCATAATCACCTTTAACTGCTTCATTAAGAATCTGTTTCATCATTAATTCATGCCAGTTTTTCTTAAATGGGGCATTGGGTACCGCATCTTTTGTTGGTGCGCTGGCTCTTTCAGCATACAAAGCATCATGTCTAGCAGTCAATTCAGGGTATCTTGCCCAATCTTCTTCACTTGGAGCATATTGAACATTAGGTTTAGAACGCAATTCATTGACAACGGCATCAAGGTCTTTATCAATTTCGTGTACCGTTCTACCGCCTTGATAACCTTTTTTACGCCCAGCTTGGTGCCAATCTGATTGAATTTCTTCTACCATCAAAGTCTTTTTGCCATTGATAATGCGGTCATTTAGCCTTGTATGGGCAAGAATGTTGGGTTCGTCAAAATGGCTAGATGAATATTGAGGAAGCCTACTGCTTAATTGCATTTCGGCAATTTCTCTACTTGGATAATACCCCCAAGTATCTTTTACTTTGGCTAGTACTCCTTCATTTACTCCTAAACGTGCTTTATCTTCACCAGTCAATTCACGAATTGAATTTGAATAATTTAATTTTTGTGGCGGCAAAGTTGTTAGCAATTCCCGGTAATTAGTGTATTTGCCAGGTAGTGTGTAATCTTCGTATTTGACACCGCCTGTATTTTCTATATCTAGATTTCCTTGTTCAAGATGATAATTCTGCATTGCGGCTTCTGCATCACCTAAATCATAAACGCCCCTATTACCGCCAATGTCTAAAAAACCGCCGTTTGGGTCTTTAAATGAATACCCCATTTCATCGTTACCGTATATTTCATATCCATAGTCATCGTAATAACTATGTATTGGATTTTCGTAATACATATCATTGGCTTGTTGTTTGGCGTTTTCATACAAAACACCGTCAATATCTTCTTCTAATCTAGCCTGGGAATATGGGTTTGTATCGTAATCTGCATAACGTTCAGGGTCAGCTTCTAACAATGCTTGCCGTTCTTGATCACGTATTACCGGATCATTTTTCATGTCGTAATGCAAATCGTCAGCTAATCCACGTATATATTCGTCATCGTGATATACGTCACCGCCTTGTAAACGGTATTCATCATAAATATCACCGGTTGGTTCGCCAAGCACTTTTTGTTCTAGCTTTAACCGGCTTTCACCCATGTAATCTAAAAGTTCTTGTTTGGTAACGGTTGGGTGGTCAAGTAAATATTGCTTTACTCCTGTTACATCAAGTTCTTCAGTCTTTACGCCTGGGGTCTTTTCCAATTGTTTTAAGAATTGATCACCAGTACCTTTAGGTTGCTGAATCTTTAATATGGCGTTTTCTAATGGGGAATGAAACCCTAATTCATCTATTGCAGAAGCAACTTCTTGTATTTTTTTGGCTTCACCAGGTTCTACTGCGTTTAGTATTCCACCGGTTTTAGTCAAGTAATCTTCTACCGCTTTGTATGCAGTAGGACCAACATAATTACCATAAGCTTTAGCGGCTTTACCGCCAAAATAACCTAAAGATGGGGCAACGTATTCACCTAAGGTTTCGTGTTGCTTGTAGCCTTCATACGGGGCCGTAGCACGGGGTACAAAGTCTAATGTTTCTTCAGTTGTTGGGGCGGTTTGTTGAATTGCGGTTGCGTAAGGATTAGCAAGGAATTCTGCGGCCCTGGTAAAGTTACGTACACTTTTTGGCAAATAACTATTAATAGTATTGCTTAAATCACGTAAATCACCACTTGTGCCTATTGCTTGGGCAACGCCACCACGGCCTAATGATTCTGTAACGTTTGGCGTTAGTTGTAAAGCTTCTTTAAAACTTGTACCAGCTTCTCGTAAATTTTTTTCATTAGTCAAGCCATGCAAAATGTTATACAACGATTCCTTTAGCGAAACCGGTGATGGTTCATTGTAGTAATCGTATTCTTCGTAGGCCATAGCTTATTTTATAAGATTTTTCTTGTTACGCCTAATGCTCTTATTGCGGCATCCACACTATCCACACGGCTAATTGGACCGCCACGCCATTTGCCTATAAAGTCTAATTGATCAGGCGTAAACTTGGCTTTGGCATCTTTTTTAATTTCCATCAATATGGTTTCGCCAGCATAACCAACTAAAAGGTCGGGGCATCCATGTTTCATGGCGGCAAGTGACACCACGGTAGCACCTATTTGTCGTAGTGCCAAAACTATTTCTTTATGATTTGTGTCTATTCGTGCGTATGTCATTGTTTTTTAATTAAATTTTGTTAATATCAGTAAACAACACCTTTATAAAGTTTATATATGGCTAAACCAGCGTGTAGTGAACAAGAGTTTATAGCATTATTTAAAGAACATAGGTCCCCTACGGCCGTAGCCAAAATATTGAAAGTTGACATTAGAAGCGTCATTGCCCGTAGGCGAAATATAGAAAAAAAGCACGATATTGTGCTTGTATCAAACAATAATCGTGGAATACCAAGATTTACTATTCCTGAAAATAAAATTCGTTGTGAATACGAATTAAAAAACGGCATTGTTATGGTGGGTTCGGATTGCCACTATAACCCTGAATATGTTTCTACGGCTCACCGTGCTTTTGTTCATTTTATTAAACAATTAAAGCCAAACATGGTAATTCTGAATGGCGATTTGTTTGATTTTGCACAAATTAGTCAACATAACCGTATTGGTTATCAAAAACACCCAACAGTCTTACAAGAATTAGAAGAAGTTCAAAACCGATTAGGTGACATTGAAAAAGTTAGACCGGCTGGTTGTATATTGCACCGCACCATTGGAAACCACGATTTAAGGTTTGATGGCAAGCTATCTAATGTTTTACCCCAATATGAAGGGGTAATGGGTATGTGTTTAGCTGACCATTTGCCAGGCTGGTCATATAGCTGGTCAGTTGTAGTTAATAACAACACAATGATAAAACACCGGTGGCATAACGGTATTCATGCTTCGTATAACAATGTTTTAAAGGGGGGGATGAGTTTTGTCCATGGCCATCTACATTCTTTAAAAACAATGCCGTGGTCTGATTACACGGGCGACAAATATGGCGTTGATACCGGAATGATGGCCGCAGTTAAAGACGAACAATTTATTTACCATGAGGACGCAAGCGTCAACTGGCGTGCGGGCTGGGCAGTATTGACTTATATTGATGGCGTTCTAATGCCGCCTGAATTATGCCAAGTAATGAATGAAGATGAAGGGCTAGTATTTTTTAGGGGTAAATTACATGAGATTAACGCCTGAAGCATTAAAACATTTGTATTCCAGCTTGTATTGCACTTACCCATTTACTAAATGGCCTATGCCATTGCCTGAAGAAATAGAATTTATTGTTACGCCTGATCCTGAATTAATGGGTACGTATCTGCTAGATACAGGCGGTGACTATGCACACACCATTACCATATCATCAGGGCGTTGTAGCCATTTCTACACCGTTTTAACCACTCTTGCCCATGAGTGCATACATATGAGTTTTTATAAACAAAAAGGTGATAAATGGATGCAACACGGAAAGCCGTTTAGAACCCGTTGCAAGATGGTAGCCAACGAACTAGGCTTTGATCCGCTGGAATTGTAAAGTAACATATATGGGTCTTTAACCCACATAAGGATTTATTTATGGGTCATTAACTTTTTATTATTTCGCCATGTAATACAAACCTACGTTTGCAGTTGAGTAAGATAAATAGGTGACACCCATAGGTACATTGCCTTTAATGACTTGTTCTATGCCAATGTAAGCATAAATCAATCCAGTAACAATAATTAGCCAGCTACTCATTCAATAATTCTTTCACGTTTTCTAGCAAATCTTCTTCAGAGAAACCCCAATATTTTGTAAATCCTTTACGCCCAAGGCCGTGAACGCTGGTATGTGGATCAAGTCGATGATGCCATGCACAAAGCGGTATTGCTGGAGCCAGGGAACGCTTGCCCCCGTACCGGCGCACGTGGTGAATTTCAACGGGCGAATCGGCAATGTTGTCAATTCCTCTGCTTTGAATTTGTCGGCATAAGATACACCCAAGTCGTGCCAGCTTTGCATAATGTTCCCGTTCTGATTTAGTCATCTAACCAATGTTTTTCTTTTTTATCAGGTTTGATTAAATCAGATTGTGGAACAAAAAACGCTGGACGGCCACCAACTGGATCACGCCAATATTGTTGTTGTTTGCCATTTTTGCCATAAATATACCCATGAATTGTGTATTTTCCATTCACACCGGTTAATAGCCAATAACGTTTGTTATCTTTGTCGGCTGGGTGCAATAACAAACTGCCGTTTTCATACGTTGTGACCCTGACTTCTTCATCCTTTAAGTCATCCCCACCAGCTTCGCCTACGCCTTCCCAATGCACGTTTAAATGCTTTGCTAGGGCATATTCTGACAATGCGCCTTCTATCTGCTCACCCCATACGGTTGATACGTCTTTTCCATACATGGGCCTAGCGTTGCGTTTAAGAAATTGTAAATGTCTTACGCCGCCGGCATACACACCCATCATGATTTGTGGGTAATCTAATTCAATCTGTATAGGCATTAAACATTCCTTTAGCAATATCTTCTAACTGTTGGGAAACGTCTGTAATATCTATTGATATTTCATATGCTTTTTGAAAATCACCTTTGATGGTAGCGGCATGAAAATCTATCATTAATTTGTGCAATGCAAGGTATGGAGTTGAAAAATCAATCATTTAGTTAGTCTTTCAAGGTTACGGTTACTGGCTTCTTGCGTTCTCCACGCTTCAAAACGTAGCTTTGCCGCTTCTAAACGGTACTTCCACATTTCTGTTTTGTACGTTGCCGCACCAATAGCTTTGCAAAGTTCTTGATATTCTTGGCTGGCGTAAGCTTCACGTTCCTGGGCACCTAGGCTTTGTTCGTTTGATTTCTTCATCATGATTGAACGTAATGAATGGCGGTAGGCTTCCAACTCCGCCAACTCACCCTTGGCTTTGGCGTATTCAGGGGCAAATTCGTATAGGTAATCTACACAATCATTGGGATCAACTACCCGGCTATCTGCTTTCATTTTTCCATCCAAAATTTAATTAAGACGTGAAGAATTACGCCCCATACAAACACGCCAGTAATTAAAAGCAATAAAACAATTAATTCAATCATCGCCAATCTCCCCAGGCACCACGGTTGCCTTTTTTCCATTGATCATAAAAACTTCTTGCAAGTAATTCACGGCGGCTATCAAATTTAGGATTAAGAAAATAATTCCTAAAACCGGTAAGCCCAAACTTGGTTCGGTAAACAAGTAACTGCCTGACTTCACATTCATACCGCCATCTTTCCGATTTGTTGGGCAATTCGTTGGCGGTACTGTCCCATAGATTCCCCGGCGTAAGCATTTAATCCTAGTTCCCGGCCCTTGGCCAAAGTCAGTTCATCATTACTATACCAAGGTAATGAAGGCCGCTTTACTTCTTTAGGCGTCATATCCAATTCATCTTCCCACCGGCCCTGGTTAAGCCACGTGGTTGCATGGCATATGAAATCCATTTCAGTACCCTTTAGTTTCCAATAGGCTACGTGTTGTTCTATGGCTTCTACGGCCTGGGCTTGTTCATCAGCAGTCAAACGGTTAAACGCCCCCAGGGCGGCACGTTTAGCTACCTTCCTGGGGTAATGTTTCCAAAACTGTTCAAACATTATTTGCCCGTCCATTTAGCTACAAACTTTTTAAGCTTGGCGTATTCGCCTTTAGGCAATACAAAACTTGCGTATTCGTTTTCGCCTTCATCTTCTAAATCAATTTCATGCTGGGCACGAAATACAAGATGGTCAATGGTGCCGTCTAGGTCATCGTCATTGACTGTGTTTAATTTATAAAAATCTTTAAGGGCTTTTTCGTACATTTTGTTTTCCTTTTTTCACCACGATCATATGACCGTATATACATATTACTAAAGTAATCTTTAGTTGTCAACAATTATCTTCTAGTGATATACCCTAATATCTAATAACTGTTGTATTTATGTTGAATTGCTTTTTGGTGGACGAACCTAGCCCACCTAGGTTGCCTTAATAAGTTTTGCTTTTCGGAGCCACTTAACCCGTCAGTCGTTCAGGAAACCGGCACTAACTTCGCCACCGGCATATGCGTTATTACATTCCTTGATCCCCCAGTAACGCTTCTATCCTGACCGCTGGTGGTGGTGAATCCCCAATCAGAACGATGGGAACTGAAAAGCCAATAAAAAAGGGCTTTGTAGGTAGCTTTATGCTGGAATGGCTTGGGAAATACCTCTTATCTTATTTCCTAAACCCACAAAGATACCTACAAAACCCTATTCATCGAGTATTCCAGTCCTCAATGTTTAGAACTATATCATAAAACTAAACCGTGCTTAACTCCGGCCAAATTAAAGCCCAGGTATCAGGAAAAAGGTCTTTTCTGCTTACTAAACCGTGGCTTTCACGTTCAATTGTTGCCGCTATTAGCATCAATGGTGCGGCTGGTATTGCGTTGTTGTTGCGCCATTGACACACCGCTTGGACCGTTACGCCACATAGCTTTGCTACCTTTGCTGGCTTGCCCAATAGGTCAATCATTTGTGCATCAGTCATTTATTTTTCCTTTTTTACTAAATATTACTTTACAACAACTAAATTTTACTTTACATTTGTCAGTACGGCAATGGTGCCGTGATAAAAAAGGAGTAGCAAACATGGATGAATTAAACCAGTTGATGTTAGAACATGAAGAATTTTTAGAAGAAGCTTTAGATTGCATGGAATATGGTGGCGAATTGCTTACCCAGGCACAAGTTGATTGCATACGGCAAGCTTGCGGTAAACCTAATCGCCATAGAAAAAACCCTGTATTAACAGAAGTGTTTAATGATTTTGGAACAATTTTTGGAAAATGAAAAAATGATAATTGCAAAACAAACCAGTTCCGGTAGTGACTTCAAACTACCACCAGCCGGCAGTTTTCTTGCCAAGCTTTATCGCATTATTGATATAGGCACCCAAACCACCGAATGGATGGGCAAGAAAAAGATGCAACGCAAAATCATCACTATGTTTGAATTACATGGTGAAGATAACGATGGCCAGCCATTGCAAACCGCAGAAGGTAAGCCGCTAATTGTATCTAAACGCTATACGTTATCGTTGGACGAAAAAGCCACATTGCGTAAAGATTTAGAAGCCTGGCGTGGTAAAGCATTTACCCAAGAAGAATTAGATGGATTTAACCTAGAAGTTTTGCTGGGCAAGTGTTGCATGGTATCTATCACCCATTCAACATATGACGGTAAAGAGTACGCCAACATTGCTGGCATTAGCCAAATACCAGCCGCATTAAAGAAATTAGGCGAACCCGTTGGCGTTAACGAACCCATGATTTTTACCCTTGATCCATTTGATCAAGATAAATTTAGTAAGTTGTCAGAAGGTATGCAAGGCGTAATCAAAAAATCTGCCGAATACCGTAATACGTTTGAACCTAATTCGCCACCAGTTAGTTCTGCACCGTCAGAATTGATTGATGACGATATTCCATTCTAGGGGGCAATATGAAGCCAATGATTAAGTTTATGGTTTGTGATTACTACACTTTGAAAACAGTTCAAGATATAGGCCACGATGAAGAAACTGAAATCATTGGTTTCAGTTATGAAGCATTGTCTAAATTTACCAAAGCTTTAATTACTGAAGCGGCTTGTATGGTAAAGGACCCTGAAGATAGAAGTTTAATTTTAAAAACATTAGGTGATTAAATGAAATGTATTGACTGTAAATGGTATGCCGGTCAAACCAATGATACGTATGGCGTATGTAAACGTTTTCCACAAACGGCCAACAAAAGTCAAAACGATTGGTGCGGTGAATATTCCAGCAAAGTTGTTGTAGTTACACCAGTTCAAGAAGAAGCGCCAAAACGTGGAAGAAAACCAAAAAATGATAATTAAAGAACGTCAATCGGAAAGTGGGCATTGGTATGATCGTCAAGGAAACCCAGCATATACAGTTATTGGAAAAAACGGCCAGCAACGACAAGCAACGTTACGGGATGCAAGATCACTTGACCTTTGCCCTAGCGTTTCAGGAATCATTGCGGTTGCGGCACGTCCAGGCCTTGATATTTGGAAACAACAAAACGTCCTATTAAGTGCATTAACCCTACCTAGGGAAACTGGGGAACCGGAACAATCTTGGCTTGAACGGGTAATGATGGATTCCAAGCAAACTGGCCGGGTGGCCGCTGACCGTGGCACCACCATTCATGCCATTGTTCAATCGTTTTTTGAAGGCGCATTAATACCGGAACATATGCAAATATGCCGCCCCGTTGAAGAAGCCATTAAAACGCATTTTGGGGAACTTTTGCTATTGCCGGAACTATCCTTTGCCCATCCCCTTGGGTACGGCGGTAAGGCCGATTTAATAGTTAAATCAAGGCATGATTTTGATGGCGTATGTATTGACATTAAAACCAAGGAAACTGAAGATATTTCTAAAGCTGAAATTTATCCAGAGCATGGGATGCAATTAGCCGCTTACCGCGAAGGTTTTCATATGCCCAAAGCCCGTTGTGCCAACGTATTTGTTGGCTACAAGATGGTCAATGGCATTACCCAGTTCACCGGCGTTAAGGTTGTGGAGCATGAAGCGAATGATTTGGACCGCTACTGGCTTATGTTTACCAAGCTATTAGAGTTTTGGCAGTTAAAAAACAATCACAAGTAACAACGGGGCGAAAGCGGATGCTATTCCTGGATGGTGAATGTCGGCCTTTTTTACCAGCGGCATATCTAATAGACGTAGCGAGTAGCCCCACCTTTTTGTTGTTTTTAGGGTAAACACCTAGTAAATAGTTCTTGCGTAGTGAAGTTTTCTTTAGTAAATTATCAATACCGCAACGTTGCGGTGATAAATAAAAGGAAAACATCATGAAAGCAATGGATATTCAGTTAAGCAAAGTTGACCAATTAGGTATGTTGATGGCTCAAATTGCTGATTTAGAAGCACAAGCCGATGCAATTAAAAATGAATTAAAGCAAACAGAAGGCCATACAGAAGGCAATTTGTTTAAAGCTTGCGTTACCCTTTCACAACGTGCCACCGTTGACAACAAGACCGTTTATGCTGAAGCTAATGTACCAGCAGAATTGATTGCCAAATATACTAAAACAACTGCCGTAATTACTTTAAAGGTAACTGCAAAATGAACCGTGAAGAACAACAAGCAGAAGCATTTTGGGCTTACCAGGCTAAACAAGAAAACTTACAACGCATGGCCAATAAGGGTTGGGGTGATCGTGAGGAATACAACAAACTTCTTGTTTGGGAAGATAAACAACGCAAAATCAAAAAATTTAAAAAAATAGCTAATGAAGTTTTTACTGGTTTAATGTTTATTGGTTTTGTGGTTTTTGTGGTTTTTTTAACACAAGGATAAATATGAACCGATATTTTCCAACTTCTTACACCGATATAACCATTAGATGGCGGCAATTAGGCTGGGTGCCACCATCTGCACTTCAGCAATATCAAGATAAATGGAAGTATTACAAAAGCTTGTAATTACTTGGGGTGAGCCTTGTTCATAGGCTTACCCTCATGCTTTTTTAGTTCACGCTTTAATTCAAACAATCCACTACGCATTTGAATCATTTGCTTGTTTTCTTTTTTTTGCATTGCTTTTGATTCAACTTCTTCTTTTTTTTCATTGTGCATTTTATGCTCCTAGTGCTTTAAGTGCTTCGTTCATTTTGGTTTTACGGTCATCTAAACCAATTAAACCACCATTAATACGTTTAGTCATTACTTCAAAAGCATCTTTAGTGCCTTCATCAGCCAGGGCGTTTAACCCTTTTTTATTCCAAAACCAGCCAGCCGATAACACGGCGTAACGGGGTTCTTCTAAAAGTTGGGGCTGGGCTACCAAGTCAACGCCTAACGCTTCACCACAATGCTGATACGCTTCTTTACCGGTACATTGTATCAATCCACGGCCTATAAATTTGGCGGCATCTTCCGGAGTTTCATTTCCCATGCGGCCAACATAAACTTTGCTGGCTATCTTTTTAGGTTGGCGTTCATATTGCGTTGCAATATCTAAACTAGGAAACCGGCTTGGCCAAGTTGCCATTAATGCTTTAGCAGAATAATTTAAGTTTTCTTTAATAAATTTAAAGTTACCGGATTCATGAAGGGTTTGCCCTAGAAAACACGCTTGACGTTGTGGCGTATTAATTTGGTATTTATCAAACGTTTCGTTTAATGGGTCAAGCCATTGTTCGCCAAGGCCAAGGGCTTTTAATTGATCATTAGTCATTTAATTGGGGTGGAATTATGAATCATATTATCTTTAGCTTGACTGCTTGCTGAAGAACCAAAGTAAAAAGCAATAATGCCTGTCCATGCGGTACCAAGGCTACCTAACATCAGCATTAGGGCATCAGAAGTCATAATTTTGCCTGACATTAAACCACCCAAAATACCAAAAAATCCAAGGGTGACTAATATAGACAATACCGGGGGAATAAAAGATTTTGTTTCTTTTTGTAAATCACGGGCAGAAGCACGGTCTTGAACGGCCAATTGTTCAAAATTTAATCCTAATTCTTGGGCCTGGCGTTGCAATTCAATTTCAGCTTGTTTAAGACTAGATATTTGGTCAGCAGATAATTTGCCGCTATCAATAACATCTTGAACTTTATCTTCATCAATACCTAATGCTTTAGATACCGCAGTAACGGCTAGGCCAGCTAATGGACCACCTAAACAAGTGGCAATAGTCGGCACTAATTTCATTAACCAATCCATAATTTATTCCTTATGCGTAACAAGCCAATGAACCCCAGTAAACAAAACAAAATGTCAAATAAGCTACCATTTGTACCCCCAAGTAAAATACCAAGCAAATACCGCCGCAACTGCAAAACAATAAAACTGTAAACGTTTTATAGCTTTTAATTCGTGTTGGTATTCTTCGTTGTCTTTTTTACGTAAGCTTTCAATATCCATTTTAATTTTTAATACTGCTTCCCATTCTTTTGCACCGTATTTTTTTACAAAATCTATTTTTAATTTAGCTTCTTCATCGCTTATTTGTTTGTTATGTTGCCATTGTTTTAATGCTTTTATTAATGCTTGTTCTTTTTTAAACTCTGCTTCACGCCTGGCTCTAATACGTTCATTAGCTTGTTTTTGGGCTAAATCTAATCCATCATTTTGAATGTTTTCAATGCTTTTAGATAAACCTTTACTGGCTTCTCGGCTTGCATCCAAGCTACTGGAAAGAGTTTTTACTCCTTCTGTTATTCCATAAGGGTCTGACATTACTCATTACTGTATTTTAAGTGCAATAGAAATAAGAACGGAAATCATAAACCCAGCAGAAGCAATTAATATTTGTTCAAGTCTTTTTAAACGAGCATTAATTGATTCGTAACGAAAAGCACAAACTTGTTCGTGGGCAGATAAAGCGGCTTCGTTTTTGTCAATGGTAGTCATATTAGGTTTTCATGATGTATGCAAGGGCATAGTACGGTGGCAAATTGGCATTAGTTCCGCTTGTTCCGGCATTGGCATTAGTGGTGCTTGTGGCTACTGTAATCCCAGTAGAAGCATAACTTGTTCTAAAATTAGCAGCAGTATATCCAATTCCAGCAGAAGGAATAATTGTATTTGATACGGCTGGATTATCCGAGCCACCAGCAGCAGAAGCTTCGTAATGAAAGTGTGTAGGATCAGTAACAGTTGAAGTTGAAGTTGCAGTATGGGTATGGGTTACTGTAATTGCATCAGCAGAACCACCAGTTGCGCCTACTGCATAAGTTGATCCAGCCGCTATTACAAAACGGTCACGCAAATCCGGTGTTGAATTTGCACCATCACAAATTACATAACCACTAGGAATGGAACCAATACTGCCTGACCAAAGAATAATTGCGCCAGTTGGAAGGGTTGGTGCGCTGGCTGGGGCATTTTGCAATATTGGATATAAGTTATCCAAAGTTTGCAAAGTAACGGCGGCAGAAGTTTGAATTACAAACTTATAGCTATATCCGGTTTGCATCCAAATTTCGCTTGGGGTGCGGCCATAAGCATCCAAAACAATAGGATTGGTATTAGCAATCGTGCCGTTTACGGTAGTGTAAGTAGTCAATAAAGTGCTTGAACCAGCTTGGTAGGTATAGATTAATCCACCAGCATTAGGCAAGCCATTATTGTTAAAAAATTGTTGGCCATTGCCAACTGGGGATAAAAGTACCGTTGCCATGTTATTTCCTTGAAGTTATTTCACTTAATTTGGTTTTGCCTTTTTCTACCTGGGCTTTTGCGGCTTGGCCTACGTCACTAATGGCACGTGCAGAACGTCCAGCACCGTAAGCACCATAAAGGGCTAACCTTGGGCTTTGTGCGGCCATTGTGCTAATCAATGTAGCGGCTCCAACTTCAGGGCTAAACATATGCGCCCCAATACCAACGCTAATATCAGCCAATAATTGCAATGCACCTGGTATTTTTTGGCTCATGGCATATCCAGCCAATTTATTAATAATATCTTTACCACCAACTCTTTCAAGTTCTTGCAAAAGTTGCAAACGATATTCTTTACTTAAAGTAGATTTATTTGAAAATACTTGGGCAAGTTTACGAATAGTAGTATCAACTCCAACTTTATCGCCAAGACTTAAAGCATTTTTAATTTCACGTTCAAGTTCAAGGCCTTTTTCGTAATCAGCCATTGTTTTTTCGTAATTTTTGTCTTGCTTAACAATAGTATCTTTTACGGCATTACGAGTAGCAGTCATAACCCGTTTTGCTTGATCTGTCATACCTTGTGAATAAACGTCATCAATGCGTTGTTTTAAATCATCAAGTCCACCGGCAGTATGAAGTTCAGGTTTTCTTTCCCATTCATTAAGAATAGTTTCAATTTCTTTAACTTTGCCCATTGTTTCAGGGCCAACTTTGGAAGCTTCTACACCAAGATTTTTAGATTTTAAAGAATCAACGGTTTTATTGAAAGTTTCACGAATGGGTTTAAAGTCCAAAAATACTTGATTACCTTTGGTAGAAGCAATTCCCTGTTGGTATGCTTGACGGCGATTTTCTTTAACGGATTGAAATGCTTCACGCACGTTGCCAACAATTTCCGGTGCCGAAACTGCACCTTCTTTTGCAAAATCCAATATTGCTGGGTTTTTTTCAAAACCAGCTTCATAAGCTTTTTTAGTATTGTATGGGCTAGTGTTAGTCATTTTGCCGCTTATTTCAGCAAGCAAATTACCAGCGTTTTCAGCGGTGGCAACTTCAGCTACTTTTTTAGCAGTACCTTTAACGGCACGGCCAGCAGTTGGTGCGGCTTTAACCATGGCGGCATCAATCCACCATTTAGCATCACGTTTGTCCATGCCTGTATTTTTAGAAATCCAATCTGCACCTTTATCAACGTGTTCGCCAACATATTCCAAAATTTGACGGGCGCCTTCACCTTTATAAACTGGATCATCAAGCAAATTAAATGCTTTTCCTAGCGGATTGCTAAAATCTTGGGCAGCTTTAGTTAATTTGTCACGCTGATCTTGGGTTTGTTCGCCCATAAATGTATCAGCTAATTTTGCGGCTGGGTGCAATACAAATTGTGCGGCGGCTATTGGAACACCTAAAGCAAGGTCAACAACAGAAGCCGCTTCTTTAGCAAATCGTTTTGGATAAGATTTAGCATCTTCAAGCATACTGCCCAATTCTTCAGCGGCAGTTACTTTTGTTGGGTTGTATTTAAATTTGAACCCTGGCGCTTCTTCATCCATATTTACGTCATATGGTGCCAATTGAAAGTCACTATTAGGGTTTACTTCCACGTGGTACATATCTTTTGCACCGTGGGGACGATGAAAACCTACTTGTGCAAGTAATGAATCAGGCACCCTTGGGTGCAAATCTATGGCATTACCACCTTCATGTCGGCTTTTGCCTGGTTCCGCTACCAAATTAGGGTTTTTAAGTCGGTCTAAATATAATTGACGTTGTTGTTCCCTAGTTCTATATCCGCTAGTAATAGGCAAATCTTCGCCTTTAGGGTTTAACTTTGTATCTTCTTTATAAAGCTTGTTAAGTAAATCTAACCGTTCTTTAATTTCAGGCGTAAGGTTACTTAAATCAACTTTAGGTTTGGCGGCGGCGGCCAATTGTTCATCAGTTGGCCCGGCACTTACCGTTACTCCAACTTTAGATGATGGAGTAGCTTCGGGGCCTGAATATCGGTATTTAAACCCTGGAATTTCATCATCTAATATGTTGGCCATTATTGATATAAACCTTTTTCCAAACGATATAACGTTTTAGATTTGTTTTCCAAGTCTTTAAATTCTTCTTTTGACATTGAACCATGTATTTCACGAATTCGTTTATCTTGTTCACGTTCAGATAATTGTGAATTTTCAATGTTTTGAATTTGAAAAATACGTGGATCATAGTTTTCTGCCCAAGCAGATTGAAACTTTTTAGCAAGAATTTGACCGTTAACGTCACCATGCTTTTCAACAAACTTTAAAAGTCCAGTATTGTATTTTTCAGCGGCAACGGCATCGGCTTTAACTTGTTGCATAACACCGGCCAAAGCTTTTGCATCAATCTTTTCGCTACCTGAAAGTTTGGCATTAAGGTCTTGCATATGGTCAGTTTTAGCCAAGCCCATAACTTCAGCATTTCTAGCTTGAACTTGTGCAATGTTTTTAATTAAAGAATCTAAATCAGAGTTACCAAACGCATATTTACCGCTTGCTTGTAGTGTTTGGTAAAGCTTAGAACCGCTTGCACTATTAATAAATTCTTCAACTTTTCTAACTGGTTGCTGAATATCTTTAGCCGCTTTAATATTTAATGGAGCATCAGCTACCATTGGTGCGCCAATTTTTCTAGCTTCTTGTTGGGCAGTATCAAGGTTTAATAATTCAGGATCACGTGCTTTCAAGCTTCCATACTTAATTAATTCCGGCATTTTTCCGCTAGTAGAACCGGAAGTGCCAGGTGTTGTAGTAGAAGTACCGCCACCAACTGGTTGGCCACCAAAGCCACCAGGAGTAATAGTAGGTTGCTCACCCGCTACTGAAGGTTGACGAACAACAACACGTTCAGCACCACCAATATTAGCCATTTCAGCTTTAGGACTAAATTGATCAATCAGTTCTCTAGGCGTTAATGATTCATTGCGGTATTTCATTAATTCTTGTGCTGGAATTGGTTGATTACCAAAAGCTTTCAATCCCCTAATATGACCATCAGCTACCGTTGCTATCTGTGGGTTGTATTCTTTTAATCTATCAAAAGAAGCAATAATTTCAGGGGCAAATACTTGACGTCCTTGTGCCGCCATTTGCCCATAATTGCCATAAATAGTTGCAAATGGTTGCCTATTCTCGATAGCAAGTTGATTCATTGCACGATTGGTTTCAATATGATTTTTAGTTAAATCAGTAATATTTTTAGCAAATTCAGGACCAGTCAATGGTGCCATTGACATTAATGCTGGCAATTGTTTTAAATCAAAACTGCCATCAGGTAATTTAGAACCTTCACCTTTTGCAAAATTTTGAATAATAGGAATTTCTTTTTCTTTTTCTCTAGCAATAGCGGCCTGACGATTCAAAACGTCCATTTCGGCGCCATACATACCGGCCTTCATAATGTCACCAAGTGACATACCAGTTTGTTTTGGGTTTAAATCTGCGCTAAATTGAGCCATATTATTTCCTTACTTCTTCATCATTCCGTACAACATAGCGTAATTGCTAACGTTGTTTAAAGCGCCAGCATAAGCATTAGCTTGGCCCATAGTTCCAGCGGCTTGTGCATTACCAATGCTCGAAAGCATATTACTAACGTTGCCGGAAGTGCCACCAGCCATATTGGCTACTGTTTGGTTAGCATTTTGTCCAACACCGGTTAAGGCATTTACGTTACTAACTACGTTTGTACGGTTAGCTTGATATTGATTGAAAGCATCAGTTAAAGCATTACCAGCATAGCCCTGGGCAAATTGTTGTGCGCCTTGAATAGCATTTCCACCAATTAATCCACCAGCGGCATTTTGTTGGGCATTTAATTGCCCCATGCCTTGATTTAATCCAAACTGATAATTTGGCATTAAACGGGTTAAATCATTCATTGATGGTTGGGCAGTTAAATAACCAGTATCAGCTAATTGACCATAAATATTTGCACCTTTTTTACCCAAATCCATGTAAGGTTGATTTTGAGCAAGAACATCACCATACAATTGTTTGTTGTAATCCATGCCTTGTTGGGCGCTTCTACTATATTGATCAGCCGCTTTTCCAGCCGCTTGGCTTTGCATATATCCACCAACAAGGGCAGTACCACCTACAATTGTTGCAGTTACGGGGTCATTTCTTTCGCCATAAGCTGGTCCACCAGTTGGATCACCAATAGGATATTCCGCTGACATAGCTTTTGTTTGGGCACGGCTTAAATAGACTTTTTTATACATAGTTACACCTATCACATTTAAGGTAGATTTTACCTTTTTCCTGTTTAAATTCAATAAAACCAAGTCTTTTACAAAAATTAAGGCCTTTTTTGTTTTCTTCCATAACAGAAGTAATGGCGCTACCGTATTGGTCAATAATTTTTTTTAAAGTATCTTTAATATGACCACGAATTGAAGAAGAAGGTTTTAATCCATAACCTACGTGAATTTCGTTTTCTTTTTGTATAACGCCACCAATTATCCAGCCTTGTTCTTGCAATGGGGTAACTTCCCAATCTTTCATTACAACTTCAAATTGTTCAAATTCCATGTTTAATCTATCTTTTACCGATGAATAAATCATCGCCAAAGCGGCTTGGCGGTCAGAAGCACTTTCTGAAAGCGGCTTGTAATTAATCATGGATTGTAATAAGGAACTTTAAAAGGTTGACCGTTAACTGTAATATTAATAAACCCTACTGGGTTTGCTGGTAGCGTAGCCGCACCTTTGGTAGCCGTAGTAGCTGAAGTAAAGTTTAGTATTCCAAGAAAAAATTGTTGCCACGCCCTGGTTGGACGTTTGGTTTGTTCATCTAGTAATGGTGATTGTGGATAAGGGTTATTTTGGGTATTAGTCCAAATTCCACCCTGATTTCCTGGTGTTTGTGCCATTAGTTATCCCCAGCTTCAGCTTTAAGATTGGCCGCAGTAATCACGGCATTAATTGGATCAGTTACCACTACTTCAAATATTCTATCCCTAGATTGCCCTAATCTACGCCAAATAGCACGGTTTTTGTATGCACCTTGTACGCCAATGGTTGTCCAATGCTCATTTGAATAAGTAGAACCGCCATCGTCTGACCAACGTAACATAGCTTGTGGGGCAGAACCATCCGGCAAACCAATGCCAGGCTGGAAATGAATTTGTAATTCAGCAAAATATTGGCGTTGGTAATCGCTAATTAAATGGGGCGCACGGCGAATTCTTCTAATTTCTTCACCGTTGTCGGTGTAATTACTTGGGTCAAGCATATAAAGTTGACCATTTTCCCAATCCCCAACAATGTTTACGCCCTGAAAATGGGTATGACAATTACCACGGTGACGGTGAAATACGTTTTGACTATCTACCCAAAGCCATTTATGCCACATTCCGGTGGCAATGTCATAAGCCCAAGTTAAATCAATGGTTGGAAAGCTAACAACGTAAACTTCATGGCCTTCAATAAGGTAAGTCCAAGCCCTTGCATCAGCAATATATTGACCTTCAATGCTATTTTCTACGGCATGGGTGCTAATCCGGGTTGGGGTATAGCCATTCATCATCATGACTTGGCCATCACCACGGATGTTTTTACTTAAATAAGCAAAAGAATTACCTAATCTAGCTACTGAAAACTTGGCCGCTATACCGTGCTGGGTTGATGTACCTGGAATACGTTGAAAAGCAAACGGGAATAATCCGCTATCTACCCAAACTTCGCTAGATACTTCGCCCAATAAATACAGTTCCCGGTGATCCACAATAAGTGAAACCAAATTATCCGGTGCGCCATCTTTTGAACTAAAACTTAATGATGGTGAAATAGGGGATAAAGGGGAAGAAGCACCAAATTGTTGTGTATTTGGTCTGTTATATACAAAGTAGTTATCCACCACATCAACAACGTCAGCCCCGGTAAAAGGACCATCATTAGCTGGCATAACGCTAAAGTTAAGGGCATAAAGTGAAGTTGATGAAACAGTTTGTGAAGTGCTGACAACATAGCTTCCTGTGCCCCCTGTACCAGTACCAAACGTTAATGTAAGGGTTAACCCTGTACCATTACCGCTAGTTGTTGTTTGGGATGGTGTTCCTGGCACTACGGTATAAACACCATTACTAACCGTTGTTAAACCAGTTACTACGCCAGCCGCTACGGTTGCTACTGTGTATGTAGCTTGTTGGCTATAAACACCGCCTGTGACCGTTATAGTGTCACCTACGGCATATCCTGTTCCACCAGTTGTAATGGCAAAAGACAATGCGGCAGAACCACCCAAAGCAGTAATAATAGTTCCAGCGGTTACGCCAGTTCCTTGAATTGTTTGCCCTGGATATAAGATACCGCTAGTTACTGCGCTGACCGTCAAAACAGTACCGGAAATAGATCCCGTTACCCTAGCCGCTACTGCGGCAGTATTTAAAGTTTGTGAAGTTACTGTTTGGCTTAAATTGATAGTGTAAGTGCCTACGCCACCGGAACCGCTACCTAAAGCAGTAATGACGGTTTCAGGGGTAACGCCAATACCAAATAATTGTTGACCTACGGCTAAAGTGCCGGATTTCATAGATGTTACATTTAAAGTTGTACCGCTTGTATAACCAATAAATTGTGCCGCTAATGGATTAGAAATGCGCCATGTATAGCGATTTGTACCGTCAACAATGTAAACATTAAGGCCGTTATCAGTTATTCCTACAATTCCGCTAGAAGTATTTAACGTTCCTACAATAGTTGGGGTAAACGTAGAATTAATAACGTACACGTATTGACCACAAACCGCCACCATATATTGACCGCCGGATACGTTACGTAATCCACGTACTTCGGCAGTATTAAATAAAGTAACTTTGTTAGTTAGCCCTGGGGTTGGATATAAAGCTATGACACCGTTTTGACCAGGTTGTTTTAATGGATCAATTTCAGGGCGAAAGTTAATACATTCCTGGGCATCTTGGTAGATGGACGGGGCTTCATACGATGGGCCAACAAATCCAAAATCAGGCATAGTTGACCTTAATTATTAAAACCGCCGGTAAGAATCCATCCAGCATCTTTTGCTCTGCTCATTAATAAGGCATCTGAATAACGTGAAACACGCATTGGCGCCATATTAGTTGATTTCAACGTAGCTTTAGCTTGTGCGGCAAAAGCCCCAATTTGACCTAGCAATACTGGGTTTGTTTTGCCATACATGGGCATTAATCGTTCAGCAAGGCACCAACGCAAAGCGGCCGTGTAACCTTGTGGCAATGTTGCATCGTCATAAAGCGAATCATAATTTCTGAAAAGGGTTTCAGCAAACATATGAACTTCGCCTTGGGATGGGCTTGGCCATAAAAAAACGTTACCTGAATCTTCATTTGCATTGAAATAAAGGGCTTTAGGCCACGGTCCATTTAGCGTTTTAAGGCCAATAGAATTGTAGTTTTCAAGCGCAATACAAGCTACTGGATAATCAATACCACCAGTTAATATGGGACTTTGGCTACTTGAATTAGTATTAACCCTAACATAAGCAGAATTAATATTTAATGGCTTGGCATAGTAAGCTTGGATTAACTGGGAAGCTACTGGGCTGGCATAAGTAATATTAAGCAAATAAGTACCAACTTCGTTAACATTACCGCCAGCACCAGTTAACGTAGAAATGATTTTGGTGCCATCAGTAATGCCTGATCCGCTTAAATACTGGTTAACCACTACTGCACCGCTACTAATGGCCGTAACAGTTAATACGTTGCCAGTAATAGAACCCGTGTATTGGGCACCAATAAAGTTATTGGTAGTGTGATTAGGGCCAATAGTGTATTGAACTTGGCCTGGTATTACATTCCAAATAATTTCTTGGATGTTAAAAACCATCATATTTTCGTTGGACCATTGGTCAACAATCAGATTTAACATTTCTAGGGCATCTTGCGCCGCATCATTGGTAGGTGCTTCCCCAGCCGCCAATGCGCCAATGTCTTTTAAAGAACCAGTAATAATGTCAATTGGCTTGGGCATAATTTATTCCACGGTAAAAGTGTTTTTTTCCCAAGGAAAATCAATTTTTTGGTTAATTTTTAATGATTTTAGTTGGTTTTCTAGGTTTAATTTTATAGGGTTTACACCATCTTGGGTAGTGTCAGATACCAACCAGCCAATTAAATCCGATTCAATAACTTGCGATAAAGGTTTATTGACCAATCCTTCAGTAAATTCATGGTAGCCTTCAGTTTGAACCATATTGGTTTCATCTTGTGCTTTCAATAAGTAACGAACTTTGGCAATCGTTTGATTTCCAAATATTTCTAAAATTGACCATGTATAGGTAATCATAATTTTATAAAATTAATAGTTAATTGTTTCATGGCTTTAAGTTACGAAGTTGTTCTAATGTTGTGCAAGCATTAACCAAAGTTGGCAAATCACGAAGCCGTTGTTTTTCAGTTACGATTGCAGTAGTGTCTTGATTTTTTTCAATAGCTTGCATATATAAAACATCTTGTGCGGCCAGTAACGGAATTCGTTCTTCACGAAGTCTGTCTTTAGTTTGCTCTTTAGCTTTATTTACATTAACCAATACACTACTGTTTACTAATTCCCAACTATTGAAAAAATCCCAATCATCATTTGGCAAATCGTCTTTGTTGAAAATAATTGCTCCTACTGGGCAATCTTTTGTTAATACTGTTTCAATAGGTAATTCACCAGTTGGAACACACACATTAATATTTCCATTTGATCCTGTAAAAATTATTATTTGTTCCATTTTTTTACCTAAAAAATATTACATTAACAAAAGTTGAATTCGCTAGTCCACCGCTTGGCCCAACCGCTAAATAACAAACAGAAGAAGTATTAGTTCCGTAAGTAGGCTGATACCCTGTTTGTATAAATTGAGTAGTGTCATTTGATGGTGATGAAGCTCCACCGAAAGCATAATTAGCATCCGCTAATGCGTTTGTAAATGTAACATAATACCTACCAGTTGATTGATAAGTTACAGAACTTACATTATATGATGCTTGTATTGTTGCTGGATTAGAACCACTAAAATGTACCCAAGCCTTTGCAAGTTGAGAAGTAGAGCCTGTTAAACCACCAGCAGCAGCAGATGTCCATGTAGTACCGTCAGAAGTTAATACATTACCGTTAGTTCCTGGAGCAACAACTTGCAAAGCAGAAGTACCATTACCTAACAGAACATTATTTGCTGTTAATGTAGTAGATCCTGTTCCTCCATTACCTACAGCTACAGTACCGCTTACATTTGTTGCTGAAGTTGCAGTTGCAGCATTACCGCCAATAGATAAACTTGTAGCAGTTCCAGTTAATCCTGTTCCTGCACCAGTAAAGCTAGTTGATGTTAAAACCCCTGTAGAAGGATTAAATTGTAGTTTTGTAGAAGCTACATTCTGACCAGTAATTGTTCCGCTTGTAGCGCTTGTAAACGCTAAATAACGAGTTGAATTAGTAGTTGTATCGTCTGTAATGGTAATTCCGCTTGATGGCAATGTTTGCCAAGTTGGAGCAGAAGTGCCATTGGAAGTTAATACATAACCACTTGTTCCTGTTGATCCAGCAAGAGAAATAGTGCTATTTACTCTTAATGTAGTAAATGTTCCAGCTAAAGGAGTTGTTCCACCAATAACCACATTATTCATTGTGGAAGCAGTTGTTGGATTAATTGTTAATGCGCCAGCAGGCGAAATTGCTACTGTTCCTGTTCCAGTTGGAGATAAACTTAATGCAGCATTAGCACCATTTAAATTAGCAGAAACATCAACTGTTAAGTTTCCACCGCCACCGCCACCCCATTGCAAGCAAGAAGTTCCAGTATTGCTTCTTAATGCGCCACCGCCTGATCCTGAAGCATCAAAATAAGATCCTACAAAATTAGAAGTGGCAGTAACAGTTGTTCCACGAACAGTATTAGCAGTAGTTCCACCAATAGCAGGAGGGCTTGAAAGATCCAATGTACCGCCCAAGGTAAGGCTTCCGCTAGAAGTTACTGTACCGCTTAAACTTATGCCTGAAACTGTTCCTGTACCGCCTACAGAGGTTACTGTGCCTGCTGTAGAAGTTGCCCAAGATGGAACACCTGATGCTATGGTAAGAACTTGACCATTAGTACCAGCGGCCAAAAATGTTGTGGTATCTACGGCAGATTGATAAGGCAAAGAACCAGCCGCACCACCTACTAAATTGGTTGCTTTGGCAGCAGTTCCAGTAGTATTTTGGTTAAAAGTTGGCCAAGTAAATGTTCCTGAACTAAAATTACCTGATTGTGGCGTACCTAATATTGGGGTAACTAATGTTGGGCTAGTGGCAAATACTAATGACCCTGAACCAGTTTCATCGCTTACTGCGGCGGCTAAATTGGCAGAAGTTGGAGTTGCCAGGAATGTAGCCACGCCAGTTCCAAGGCCTGTAATTGAACCTAATGCCGGTGTAATTGTAGTGTTTGTAACGCTAGTAATTTGACCCTGGGCATTTACGGCAAATACTGGGCTTGCAGTTGCAGAACCATAAGTTGTGGCAGTTACGCCAGTATTAGTAATGCTAAATTGAGTGCCGGTAAGGGTTAGACCAGTTCCAGCCGTATAGCTTGAAGCTACGCTGAAATTAGACCAATTCATGGCAGTTACGCCAAGTGTTCCACCAGGTTGTGCGGTGCAATACCAAGCGGTTCCAGCTAATGAACCTGAAGCAATAAATATAATTGCGCCAACATATTCAGCCCAAGTATCACCACCTACTGAATATGTCCATGCACCGCTAGATGCAACATAAATACCGTTTTCAGCGGCATTTGTTTGATTTTTAACTAATACAATGTCACCAGCAACAACGGTTACTGTATTAATAGTTTGCAATCCTGACAACGTAATATTTGCAGAAGTTGCAGTTAAAGCTGGGGCTTTCCAGCTTAATCCAGCGGCAAAATAGTCAACATATTGTTTGTTAACAATGTCAGTTGGACCGCTTGCGGCAGTAGTAATTGTGCCGGTCGTTGTTGCAATGTTAGTAAATACACCCGTTGAAGGGCTTGTACCGCCAATAGGTGAACTATTTAAAGTGCTATTGGTGATTGTTAAACCGGATTGAACTGGGTTAGCCGTTGCATAAAATGGCGTACCTTGGCCAACAAAAGTATTAAAGGACCCATCTAAATTGAAGTAGGCTTGAACTGGTAATAAATTCTGTACCGCAGAATTAGATGGGTTGGTCATACTTTTCCTTTAAGACTGATCACCAACTGGGGTGATATACAAGCTAACTGAAGCAGTACCTTTAGCAGTTACAGAAAATACTGGTGGAACGGCAATAACCATTGGCATTTGCATGGAAACACCCAAAACTACTATGTTTGCTGAAGCACCATCGGACGGGAAAGCCGTAACGCCAGCACTTCCTGACCCAGCTACAACTGGAACAATAGTAATTGCAATAGGTGTTGTGCCTGTATTTAAAAAGGCGCAATAGTCCATTTGGTTATTTCCTGAAGCACTAATAGTGACCGCAGTAGATGAACTGGTTGTTACTGCAACATACGTTGTTGGCCCAATAGGACGTAATACGTTAGTAGCGGCCATGATTACACCACGCTTGCTGGAATTGGGCTATCTTCACAAGATGAAATCTTAACCAACAAAGTACCAGCAGTTTGAGTAGCTGAAGAACCAGTTGAATTTACTAAACGAACAACAATTTGATTAGCAGTATTTGAATAAGCATTTCCAATAGAAATACCAGTTACTAAAGCGGCATCAAATTGTGCTTGAATAAAATCGTTTGGTTGAACGCCTGGAACAGTAATTGTTACGTCACTTGTTGTGCCGGCAATAGTTGTTGATGGAAGGGTTACTTGTGCTATTGATTGGGCAAGAATATTGCCACGGCAAATAGTAGTTTTTGACATGATATTTTCCTTAAATGAGGATGATTAATTATAAGCGTAAAAAGGAAAAAAACCACCCTTTATGGGGGTGGCTTTCCTCACTAATTCCTAGTCCCTATTAAGGTAGGAAAGTTAAGTCGTAACCGTAAACATATACGTCCATAGTAGCGGCCGCACCTTGTGCAGTACCTACGTTGATGTATAAGTTTTGACCGGTTTGTGCCGCAGTTGAAGCAACAGTACGTTGGCTTACAACAGTTGAAGCACTTAAAGCTGACAATGCGGCGTTAGCTACGATTCCTGTACCACCAGCGGATGGTGCAGTAAACAAGCCAGCGGCGGCAGTTGTCAAACTTGTTGATGCGTTAGTGAAAATAACGTTGGAAACAGAGTAGCTACCAGTATTCAAAATTGGTAGAACTGTATCGCCAGTTGCGTTTACGTTAACACCCTGATAAGAAGCTAATAGGCGAATAGCCTGGTTAGTTGCTAGGTTCGATGGGTGATTTGTTACGGTTGTTGCTGGTCCTGG
>Ga0209189_1000735_pt1 | contig 26142 bp, 23 predicted proteins | sample C_130820_EF_Meta_FD_187308 | JGI IMG/M metagenome (GOLD analysis project Ga0209189, IMG submission 187308) | Freshwater microbial communities from Lake Croche, Canada to study carbon cycling - C_130820_EF_MetaG (SPAdes) (version 3) | ecosystem: Environmental > Aquatic > Freshwater > Lake... | reverse complement strand
ATGGATTAAATGCAATGTTACTAGCACATAAATGTTATGAGAAAAATGAGAAAGTTACTAATAATATTTTGACTATAAAAAATATAGAAGAATATAATGAGATTGATTGTAAATCGTTATGGGAAATATTAGAATACTTGAGGAAAAATCATTAATTAAAATTATGCAGATGAAATAATTAATAAAATAAATAATAAAAAGAAAAAAACTATTCCAATTATAATAAATAAATACAAGTTAGGAAATCCAGGAATTAATGTATTAGGCGCGGGTGATAATTTGTCCGATTGTATTTGTGGTGTTGTGGGAGAAGATTGTGTTACTGTTTGAGGAGTTGGTGTTACTGTTTGAGGAGTTGGTGTTACTGTTTGAGGAGTTGGTGTTACTGTTTGAGGAGTTGGTTTTACTGTTTGAGGAGTTGGTGTTACTGTTTGAGGAGTTGGTGTTACTGTTTGAGGAGTTGGTGTTACTGTTTGAAAAGGTGGAGGGGGTGCGCGGTCGATAATAGGGCGTGGAATATAGGAATTTCTTTTACAAATTCCTGGTGTATCCACACTATATCCATTAGGACATATATAACATAATCCTGCTAATAATTGTGCACCACAAGGACAACTTGAAGGTATTGTTCCAACTACGGTAACGTCACGTGGTGCTTGTCCATACATCATATTTTGAGGAGACGGTGCTGGTGCTGGTGCTGGTGCTGGTGCTGGTGCTGGTGCTGGTGCTTGTGCACCATACATATTTTGAGGAGACGGTGCTGGTGCTTGTGCTTGTGCACCATACATAGCTTGTGTTCGTGCTCGTGCTTGTGCTTCTGCTTGTGCTCGTGCTTGTGCTTCTGCTTGTGCTTGTGCTGCTTGTGCTTGTAGTTGTATTTTTGCTTGTTCCATTTGTTGTTTTATTACTTCTGCTTGTTGATTAGCTTGATCAGATATAGCATTACCCATTTAATATATAATTTTAAATAGAAAAGAATTTTAAATTAAAAGTTTTAAATTTTAAAAAGTTTCATATATGTTAGCACAAGTTGATTTAATAATTTTTCATAGTATTATTACTTGTTAAAAGTGCATAATTATCAGATACACTATGAAATTGTTCAATATAATTAGTATGTAAAGATATAGGATAATTATAATTTCATATTGATATATTATTATCTTGTAATTTTTTTATTAATTTATTAATATAAGCATTTTGTTTTTTTTGAAGTTTATTAAGTTTACGCATATTGTCTTTTATTCCAGCTATACTATCATTTTCTTTTTTACCTTTTCTAGAACCCTTTTTAGAACTTTTTTTAGAATTTTTTTTAGATACCTTTCTAGATTTTTTTTTGGATGAGATAACAGGTTCTGAAGTTTCTGTAAATTCAGTAGATTCATTAGTTCCATTTTCAATTACAGATTTAAATTTTTCATAGTAATTACTATTTAAAGATGTAGGGTAGTAAAAATTAGATATTTTATCCATATATATTATTGATAAAATATTTTACATAAAATTATAATAAATAAAAATTAAAATTAAAATAAAAATTATACCAATGCCAATATATAAATATAGATTGGGTATTCCTGGAATTAATGTATTTTTGTGTTTTCTTTCTTCTTCAGAATGACTACGACGTTTCCAATCTTTTTCTTCGGCAAAACTATGACGTTTGGTAGTTGGTGTAGACTTAGCATTTTCAAAGTTTTCATTCATATATCCATCTTTAAAGAAAAAGTCATCTTTACTTTGACAAGCTGAACCCATTTTTACATCTTTATAACCATCTGGGCATTTTTGTAATAAAGCTTTTGCAGAAGCTTTAGCATCTCCTCTTTGTAAAGGAGGTGCAGTTTGTGGATAATCTTGAAATGCTTTTCCTTGAGTTAATACCAAAGAAGGTTCTAAGGCAGGCCCAGCTTCTTGGTCTTCTTCAAATAAACGTGGGTCTTGTTTTCCAGGTATTCCACATCTGGGAGCATCTGCTGATTTTTCTGCAGAATGGGAAGATGCTAATCCATAGTTAGCATATGTCCGCGCAAGTTCTCTAGGATCTACATTTTGAACCTCGTTCATATTATTAATTGGTGCTGGTACATCATCAAATCCTTCATTAATATCATAAGATGCAGGATAACAGTTAGGTAATGCGCAATTGTTCATTAAATAAAGCGATAAAAGAATTTTTAAACTTATTTTGATTGTTAAAGGAATTAAAACTGAGACTTGACCAAAGGTGGAGGATGTTTCTCATAGAACTCCTGTTGCACTTTCTCAATCTCCTTTTTGATGGTCCTTGCCTCGTCGTAGGTCTTTGTTGTCGCGATTGTCTTCTTCACAGTATTCTTAAGCCAACCAACATTGAAAGGACCATCAACCGGATTGTCAGACCCAATCATTATAAGACCATCTGGCCTCTCAATAGGTTTACCGTTGAGGGTCGCGTTACCCTTAGCATCCTCGGTGTAAATAGTAGTAATTAAATTATCAGTATTCATTGTAGTAGACATCCCAAAATTTATATAGAACCGATAGAGAGTAAAATTTTCAATTTTTTTATTATATTTTATATAAATGAAGAGTTAAACAAGGTTAGGTTTTCTGCACCAAGGATTGGTTGGAGCAACTGAACCCTGAATTGAAACCTTAGGGCGGTCTTTTGTTCCATTCAAGCGCTCATATTCCTCCTTCTTAAAGGCCTTAATTAGGGCTTGCGTTGCAATCAACTTTTCATTTGCTTTTGAAATTGCCGAAACAATAGCAATAGCCTCTTCCTTAGAGTCAACTATTACCAATGTGTGGCTAATCTCCGCCCAAGGACTGAGCTCAGGGTCAGCAAGAGTGTTATAGTAAACCTTATATTTTCCCACGTTAGGCTCAACTATAGGCTCTCCAAGTTTCTTCATTATTGAAGCAAAAAGACCCTTTGAAGGTCTTATTTTAAAGTATTTAACGTCGTAACCAGCAACAGCTTTACAAGGTTTACCGAAGAGGGTGGCGTTACCTTCCAAATCCTGTGTGTAAATATCGGGTTGAAAAGGAGCACATAAGATAGGGTCTGATTTAAAAGCAGGTTTATTCCTGATCTCAGCAATTATCTGAGCAATGTCCTTGCAAGTGTATTGCAAGTTCTTACCTTCCTGTACCCTAAGGTACCGGTAAATATTAGTATTAACAACATATAAAATAGTATTGATAGTAGACATCCAAAATTTATCAAAGAACCTGAATAGAGTAAAATTTTCAATTTTTTTATTATATAAAAAAATAGCTAATTAAAAACTGAAAGTTTTTAAGGTGTCAATTTTTTTATTTTTTATTGTTTTAATTTACTTAAAAAGATTCTAGCTTTTAATTAATAATAATAAATGGGCTTTGATAGATTATCTAATTTTTTGAATAAAAATCTTAATTATACATATGGATTTGTGATTGATGAATTGAAAAGAAAGGTATTAGGAAATCATATTCTATTTGATTTAAATTTTATTATTTATAATCAAATGTTTTCATTAGAAGAGGAAATTAATAAGATTATTAAAATAGTATTAAATTTACCTTTTTGTCAGTTAAAAAATAACAAAACAGAGGATAAATTATCAGAGATTTTTGATTTACCTTGGTGGCGAAAACATTGTGAGAATATTGAATATATTTTTGATGGTAATAATGATAATGAAATAATTTCTAAGTTAATTACTTTTATCAATACTAAAGAAGAGAACAATCTTAGTAAGATTGATTTAATGTTAATTGATAAAGTATTAGTTACTACTGATGTTTTAATTGAAACTTATAATAATTCTAAAACAGTATTAAATATTGGATTCTTTATTGATGGTATTCCTTCCTTTTCAAAAATTATTGAACAGAGAAGAAGAAGGACTAGAAATTATTTTGAATCAATGAATAGAAAGGAAAAGTTTAATAAGTACTTTGGAAATATTAAAGATGTTTATATTGATGAAGAAGGAATTAAATATAATTATTTCAAGTGGATTGAAAAGAGATTTTCTTTGGATAAATCATTTAGTCCTATTTCTCCAATTATTAAAAGATTGGAAATTGAACTAGCTAGATATTACAAGAATCGTAATATAAAAGTATTTATTAATCCTGGGTTAAGTAACGGAGAGGCTGATTTAAAAATCTTTCAGTTTATACAAAATGAAAATTTAACTGGAGATGTTTTGATTCATACCACTGATTCAGACTTTATTCATTTAATGTTAATTCAACAAGTTTATTTTAATTTTAAAAGAACTGATATTAATATTTCAATCATAAAACATAATTCTAAAGATGATGAGTATATTCAATACTTTGATGGACAAGCTATGGTAGTAGCTATCAATAAATATTATAATCAAATCTCAGGACTTACTACAACAGATTATCGCATTATTTATGATTTCTGTTTATTATTGTTATTTTTTGGTAATGATCATTTACCAACTTCATTTGAAATTGGTCCTGAACTTGGACTAGATTCTATTTTTAAAATTTATAGTAGAACTAAGAGGTTTATTATTAATTTAGAAGATGATACTATAACTATTGATTTTAATAACTTTACTAAATTATTATCAGAGTTTCAAAAGAATATTAATGTAAATTTTACAAAGATTTTATTAAATAGAAATTTTAAGATGCCTTTACAAGTTACAAATTTATTAACTGATCATGATAAATTAAATATGGATTATCACGATGTATTAGACTTTATTAAACATATCTTAATTCAGGATGGACAAAAGATATTTGATAAATTAGATAAAACAGACATTCGTTATTCACTAGTAAATAACAACAAAGATTTTGATTTTAATACTTATTTGGATAAAATATTAACAAATAAGGAGAATCTAAGGAATTTGGTTCTATCAAATATAGAATCTATATTAGATAATCTAGATTTTGCATCTCCAGAGAATAATGGTTTAGTTCCTTACAAGAAACCATATTTGAAAACCAATGATAATTATCAAGATTTATATAATATTCTATCAGAGAATACGGTTACTGAATTAAATAATAAAAATAAAGTTTTATATGACCCACAAAAGGAAGACTTTTTGATTTTTAAGAATAGTAAATATAATAAGGAAATGTGTTATTCATATGTTAAAAAGTTTTTTCATTTGGTTACATCGTTTTTTGGTAGTCTTAAAACTTATCATACAAATAATATTACAGCTTATACCTATGATTACGTTCCCAAAATTGAATATTTAATAAAGTATTTAACCGAGAATAATGATTTGGAAAAGATTAAGAATGAAATTAAAAATGAAAATTTGAATGAAACTGATTATTTTTCTTCAGTAAATCATCACGTGTTTATTACTGCTTATTTATCATTGGATGATATTAAAGATGAATCAACTAAGAATACAAGTAAATTATTAAAGATAGATGATTTATGGATTGGTGATAAGAATGTTGAAACTTTTTTTCATAACAAAGTTCCTGCTTTAGAATTTTTAACTAATTGGGATAATGCTGTAAGAGAAACAGAAATAAATTAAAAATATTTAAGTTTTTTTCTATTTAAAAGTATATAAAATGGGTAATGCTATATCTGATCAAGCTAATCAACAAGCACAAGTAATAAAACAACAAATGGAACAAGCAGCACGAGCACAAGCACAAGCACAAGCACAGCAAGCACAAATAATTTTAAACAATTCTGATAAAGTTACCGTAGTTGGAACAATACCTTCAAGTTGTCCTTGTGGTCTACAATTATTAGAAGGATTATGTTATAAATGTCCTGATGGATATACTTTGACTGCACCAGGAAAATGTTCTATTGAAAGAAGGCTTACAAATATAAGATATGATTCAGGCTCCCCGATAGATTATAGTAAATACTAGAAAACCTATTAGATCTGCATTTTATGGATTAGTATAAAATATTTTTTTGTTAGTTATTAATTTCAAAATAAGCTTTCTAACATCTTAATTATTGTTTCTAAATTTACCATTTTCTACATTGTGTTTGACACCCTTCTAAAATATTTGATTCAATCATAACACAAATATTATTTTGTCCATATTGTAGTAAAAATAAATGGTGTATTAATGAAAGTATTATAGATAGTCATCCAGAAATTTCAAAAAATGATGATTTAAAGTAAATAAATTTTAATTTCTAGATAACATTAATGTTTTTACCTAGAAATGAAAAAAGAATTTTTGAAAATAATATATTAGAAAATGGAATAAAAACAATATATGTTCAAGATAAACTAACCGATAAGACAGAAATTAGTGTGTGTGTTAATATTGGCTCTTTAGCTAATCCAAAAGAATATCAAGGTTTAGCACATTTTCTAGAACACATGTTATTTTTAGGTTCAAAGAAATATCCTAAAGAAGATTATTATGAAAAAGTAGTTAAACAATATGGTGGGTCGTTTAATGCATTCACCGATAGTTTTGAAACTGTTTATTATTTTTCAGCTTTTAACACTGGAATTAATGTTATTATGGATGTTTTTTCTAGATTTTTCATTGACCCTTTATTTAATGAAGATTCGGTAAATAGAGAAATTAATGCAGTTAATAGTGAACATGAAAAAAATATTACAGATGATAACTGGAGGCAATTTCAATTAATTAAAAACGTAGCCATTAAAAAACACCCATACAATACATTTCCAACAGGTAGTTTAGGTACTTTAAGAAAGGAAGGATTGAGAGAAAGAATGATAAAGTTTTGGCAAGATAATTATGTAAGTGAAAATATAAATATTTGTATTATTTCTAATTTAGATATTGATAAACAGAAGAAAATGATTCAAGATACTTTTGGATTAATTCCTAAGAAGAAAGCAAATAAATTTGTATTACCTAAACCAATTTACAATAATTTCAACACTACTTATCATATGAAATCTTTAGCAGATATTCAAAAGTTAAATTATTATTGGGAAGTTCCAAATACTAAAGAATATAGATACAATAAGTTATTTAATGTATTAGGAGATATTCTTGTTAATTATAGTAAAGATAGTTTAGCAAATCATTTAAAAATAAAAGGCTTTATTGAAACTATTAGTTACAGTTATAATGAATCAGAAGGATCTTTTCAATTACAATTTTCATTAACAAAGATTGGTCTTAAACAGGTAGAGTATATTGATGGAACTTTAAAATATGCATTAGATAAAATATTTAAAAGTGAATGGAATGGTATTTTGAAATATTATTCAGATATTTATGATATAAACTTTAAAACTTTGGGTAAAACTGGTAATTTAGAATTATCAACTATGTTAGCAATTAATACATCTTATTACCCATTACAAGAAGTATATTCTGGAGCTTATTTGATTAAAAATTTTGAGAAAGACCCTGTTCAAAAATTACAATCTTATTTTGATAAAAATTTTAAAGTTTTAATCACTAATGAAGAAATTAAAAATCCAACAATAGATAAGAATTATAAAACTGAATATTGTATAATACCAGATATAAATTCGAAACCAATACCATTTCAATTTAGAATAAATTTATATAATCCTTTCTTAGATTCTAGTCCTAAAGTTATTAAAAATTTAAGTTATGAAAAACCAGAATTAATAAGAGAGAAAACTTGGTATGGTGCTTGTAGTAAATTTAACGAATCAAATATTAAAGGCGCTTATATTTTTAGTAATAATTCATTTTTTAATAATGAAAGAAATTTTGTATTAACTATTATATCTATAGATTGTATTAACTTTTATTTCAATCAAGAATTATTTAATATTGCATCTTTGAGTTACGATGTAAAAGTTTTTTCAAAGAGTTATTACAATTCAATTGTTTTAGAATACGATTGTCCTAATGATCCTAGTAAATTTATTGAATTTGTTAATATGTCTATTAAAATGTTATTTAATTTAAAAGTACCTAGTCAAATTATAAAATCTAAAATAGAAACAAATAAAGAAGAAATTAAAAATTCAACTAAATTAAATCCTTATGAATATTCTGACTATTATTTTTCTAAAATGATTAAGAGTAATAGTTATCCAGATGATAAATTACTAGCAGAATTAGAAAAAATAACTGTTGACGATGTTCAAAAGTATTTATTCGAATTCTTAAAAAATTCATCTTTAACTTCTTATTTTTATGGAAATTTAATCAGAGATACAATACCTAATGTTTTACTATTAAGTAAATATTATTTTAATCCTCCAGTAAATTTTCCTTGTAATAGAAAAGTTAAAAGTATTAATATTAAACATCCTAATAAAAATGAAAAAAGTAATTGTGTAACCATTTATTATCCTATCGGTAATTTTGTACCATTAATTTGGTTGCACGGTTTTATGATTGAATTAATCTTAGAACCAACTTTTTACAATATATTAAGAACAAAAAAACAATTGGGTTATTTAGTTAATATAAATTTTACTAACTTTGGAGAAGAAAACTTTTTAATTCAAAAGATACAATCTGAGAAAAAATGCGAAGAAGTTACAAAAGAAATAAATGCTTTCAATTCTACAATTCTTCAATTAATAAAAGAAGCTAAATTAGATGAATATAAAACTTCAGTAGAAAATCAATTAAAACAAAAAGAAACAACATTATCAGAAATGTATAATAAATATTTTTCAGAAATATTATCAAGAAAATATTTATTTGATAGGAAGAAAATAATTTTAGAAAAGTTACCACAAGTAACTACAAATTCATTATTAGATTTTGTTAAAAAGTATATATTAGAGAATAAGAATAAAATTGATTTTTATTTAAATAGTAATTAACTTTAATATATAACAATGACTCTAATCGGATATAAAAAATGTCAACCTAGTAAAGACCATACTACTAGAGTAATTGGTATATTTGAAATAATAAACGAATCAAAAGTTGCACCACAAATAAATAGTGATTATGGTCTTTATAGAGTTAACAAGTGTAAACTAATAGGTGTAGAAGATTTAAATGGTAATCCATTAGATATTGATACATTGGAACCAGTTAGATTTATTAATAATGATTCAAATGTAGTATTCAAATTAAATGAGGTAACTTCAGTTACTCATTTTGACGATACTCAAAATATTATTGGAGATGGTATTTTGATGTTTTTAAATAAATTGAGAGCTGTTTATTATTTACTAGAGTATCGTGAGAATGGTCCATTAATAAAATGGAGAGACAATGGAATTATTTATTGTGAAGAAAATTACATTGATAATAAAAAAAATGGAATCTGGAAATATTATCATAAGAATGGTAATATTAGAAGAGAATGTGAATATAATGATAATCATTTAACTAATATAGAAAAGATTTATGACATAAATGGTAATTTAAAAGAAACTAAGAATCATATTATAAATTATTTTGAAAGTATATATAAAACCTAATTTTTACATTTTAATTTATATTCATCATCTGGATATACATTTCTATGATAAAACAGTTGACAATCAACTGCTACTTCTTTTAATGCTGTTTCAAATGCACCAATTAATTTACTTTTTTGTTTTGCCATCGACCAAATTGTTTGGTCTGCTGTTACTATTCCAGATTTAGTAGCTAGATATAAAAATACTTCAACATTCCTATCTTTCTTTGGTAAATCTTTATGAGAACAAAATCTTATGGCTCTTCCTATAATTTGAAGCACACGAGACATATTCCAATAAGGTTCTAAAATATGAACTTGTCTGACTCTTTTAAATGAAACACCTTCTTTAACTGAGGGTGAACCTATCATCATATTTATTTTAGATCCATCATCATTATCCTTTTGATTAAATATATATTTAATCTCTTCTTTCATTTCTTTCTTTTCATCACCAGTCCAAAGAGCATATCTAAGAGGGCCTTCACCAAATACTTTATAATTTTTATATCCATGATATTCAATAAATTTAATAAAAGATTTAATACCACCTAAATCTTTAAAGTTAGAATAAACAAAAACAGGTCCTTCAGATTTTTTAATTTTTTTAAATATCTTGTAAAATTTAATTGAATAGTTATGAATGTTTTGTAATTGTAAATGGTCATTTTTTAAACTAGCAAAACCTAATTCTCCAATTCTTTTATTTGGAAATGCTATATTAGAAATAACTCTAGGTCCTAAGAAAAAATTAAGAGGCAAATTTAATATGTCAACATTTCTAAATGCTCCTTTAACAATATCTCCCTCTGTAGATAATGCTGATAAATAAGATTTATATTGAAAATCAGACATTTGACATTTTACCACTTTGAATAATTGTTCAGGATATGTAAAAGGAGGTGCTCCTCTGAAATAAGATATCAAGTTTTTGGATAAAGAATTAAATTTATCTAAGTTTTTAGTTTCATACATTGAACCTTTTCTTTTTAAAAACTTTTTATCAAAATCTAATCCAATAGGAAACTCAACTTTAGGTTTTAATAAGTTTAATGTTAAACCGATTTCACTAGGTTTATCAAACATAGGTGTTGCACTTAAAATAAGTATTTTTAAGGAATCAGTAGATTTGTCTATACTCTTCTTTAAAGTATTATAAAATGTTCCAGTTAAAGAAACCATATTTTGAACTTCATCAATAATTAGTAATGTATCATCTAGTTTAATTTTATTCTTTTTAGTTAATTCAATAAACTTATGATAGGAATAAATTGTATAATATTTTTTGATTCTTTTATCTGATTTTTGTATGATACTTTTATATTCTAAATCATCTGGTTTTAACTTTAACAATTTTTGTCTATCTCCTTTTGATAAATATTCTTCTCCTGGACAAGGTGACCTTAATTCATCAACAAAATTACCGATTAAAGAAGCAGGTAATACTACAATAATATTTAACTTATGCTTCATTTTTTCAGCAACAGAAATAGCAGCACAAGTTTTGCCTGCTCCAATTTGGTGATAAACTAACATACCAGGGGGTGCGTCTTTAGAAGAAAAGTAATCAGCTATAAATTCTTGTTGGGGTTGTAATTTAAATTTAGTTGGATTACAAAAATCATCTATTGTTTCTTTCTTTGGTTTTATTTCATATTTTTTATATTTTTTTGTTATTTCTGCCATATTATTAAACTTGATATAAAAATTGAATTATATATTAATTTATTATATATACAATCTAGTATGAGTTCCATAACTAATAACGCGTCATTAATTATGAATAACATTTGGGAATCCTTTGATAATTCAAGCTTACACAATTTTGATTTTTCACATTTTAATTCTGTTACTAATTCAGAAATAGTAACAATTATTAATAAAATTTGTACAGAAAAGGTGAGAGCAACTAACAAAACAACTGTAAAGTTAAATTATAAATATTCATATTATAGTTCTTTAATAAATTTTTTGGTAAATGTTGTTAAAAAATATTTGATGAATGAAAAAATGGATTTATATCCTTTATTAATAGTAATTACAAAATCTATCAAAGGTCATAATTTATTAGACGAATTAAAAACTGTAATTGAACCTAATAAAATGAGTAATGAGTATGTTAACTATATAATGACTTTGGCATCAGGTAAAGGAACTATCAAAACATTTCTTTTTTGGAAAGAAATGAATAAAATTAATATTTTTGGCGATGATTCAAGGTATATTCTTAATAATAGTCTTAAAAATCCAGATGATCGTATTTTCTTATGGTTTTTAGATCAAATTAGACTTAATAAGAAAGATGATTATTTTGACCAGATAGAAATAAGAAATTCTTTAATGCGTTCTCTTTTACTTTCCACTATTCCTAAAAAGTATATGTTAAAGAGAATAAAGATTTTATCCGAAGTGTGTGATCTAAGTCATTGCTTTGATACAATGATTGGCTACGCAAGAGAAGATGTATTTGTAGAATTAATAAAATATTATTATAAGAATCCATTAACAATACATAATATGAAAATTATATTAGATAGATTTGTTATTTTGGATGAGCATAAACCAAATCATTTACTCGAGTGGTACAAACGATTTAAAACATCCGAAGAGAAAAATATATTTTCTTTTTTACATATATTAAAGAGTCCAAATTTATGTTGTTATAATTCGTATGATAATAATTTAGATGAAGCTACTTTTTCAAAGCTAATGCCTGATATAATTACAAAACTAAAGTCAATGATGTTTGATTGGGATACAGATGATGATAAAACTACTCTAACACATTTATTTGAAATAAATTGTAATTGTGGAAGAAATTGTTTTCCAGGTATATTAAAAAAAATATTAACAAATGGGTGTCTTAGAAAAGTTAGATTTGAACTTAGAATACCACCACTGTTTCAGTTGTTTACTAGATTTTATAGTCCTCTTATAAATGATTTTTCAATTGAGGTATTAACTAGAGCTATGAAAATTAATAAGTTACTGAGTTTTCTTAGAATAATATCAAAGAAGCGAGTTAAATTAAAGATGATTAACTTTCAATACAAGTTCTTTCCAATAATTCAAGAACTAATGAACTTTGCACCAAGAGAGAAACCTGTTTTAAAGAATGGTTCTGTTAATTGGCAAAACAAACTGACTCAATTTTCAAGATCAGCTCCTAAAGAGTTAGCCTCAAATAAATTGGAACAATTAAATTCTTTTTTATTAAGAGAGAATTCTAATGGTTTATTTGTTAATAATTTACCACTTAATATTACACCTAAATTCGATAATTTGAAATTGGTTAATGCAGAATATGTAGAAGATTTTGATTTGTATTTAATTTTTGATATTGACTTACCTAATACAAGTTTGATAGATAGATATTATTACTTACGAAATAGTCATCCTAGTACTAAAAATACAGAATTAACTTGTGTTAGCTCTAAAAGTGATTTAATTAAAGATTTTGATAAAGAAAAGGTTATATTTGAAAAATTTTTAAACGAATCAGATTCTACTAAAATAAGATGGTATCCAAAGTGTTGTTTTTTGGTAAAGGATGCTATGGACGAGTTTAAGAAGGATTTAAGGAGTTTGCCGTTGATAATAACACCTTTATAGGATTATTTGCTTTTGTTTAAAAATAACTCTATTAGAATATTAAAAAATTGAAAAATTTACACATTTTATTTAATTACATACTATTAATGGAATTAACTAATTTTAATAATAAAGTTATTGAATACTTAAAGCATCGTAATTGTCTGGTATCTTCATCAGAATTATGCAGTGCTATGAAGAATAACCTTTCTGAATCTGATTTACCACCTAGAGGAAAGTTTATTATGTACGTCGAAAAAATTCCTAATATTATAAAGAATGATACTTTTAAAAAAGATATGCCATATTTTGGTTTTAATAGTACACAAAAATCAGAAAGCATTGATGAACCAATTGATGATACAAAACTAGTAAATAATTATGTTAGGGATTTTAAAACTTATTTACATTTTAATAGGATTTTTAAGATAGAACATACTGACGATGCATGGGAGAAATTAAAAAATGCTCACTTTGTAGCTACTAAAAATTATAATATGTTTATTTCTAAATTTCCTAGATTATTGTATAAGGTTCATAATTTTAAACTTAAGAGACTTCCTAATAAACCATCGGAAGCGATACCTTATGTTCCTCTAGACTCTTTACAACAAAGCAATAAAGCAGGTTCAAAACCTGTTACAGTAAAACCAATAGATATATCATATGCTCCTATGGTTGATTACAGTGAAGCAATGAATTTAATTAATAATGCAAAGAAACCTGAAACTTTTGTTCCTTCTGCTCCTCCAGGACTTTTCTTGCCTCCTAAAGTTGCTCACTTGACACATTTGTCACCGCTTACAGACCCTAAATTGTCTAGTCCTCTACCTCCTCTACCATCAAGTCCTGCACCACTCAGTGCTTACAGACAGAGTACATTTACTCAAGCATTTAAACCAATTGCTAGTTATCCGACTATAAGTGAAATTTATAAAAGTAATATCTTATCTGAAGATATTCTGGTTCAGAACGAATCTTTACTTGGATTAGAAATACCTAAATCTGAAAATTTAATGTATTTACTAGAAAAGATTTCTAGTATAGATACTATTTTAGTTCACCAATATATACAACAGCTAAAGCATTTTGATATCAGTCGATTAGAGAATTTAATTAGAGTAATTAAGATGATTAAAAATGACAGTGGAGATTATAGATTCCCGAGTTATTTTTGAAGCTTTATAAAAAGTTGATTTATTTATTTATTTAATATTATTTCCAATTATATGCTCAATATTAACGGAAAACCTGACCCTTCTTATCGCTATAAAATGACACCTATATCCGCAACTATTAACGGTAAAGGAAATGGTGTTTATACAACTATTTTAAATTTAAATGAAGTATGTAAAGATATTAATCAACCTCCAATTGTTATTCTTAAATTTTTATCATTGAATTTTGGTTCAATGTGCAATGAAGAAAAAGGAACTATAACAGGAGGATATAAAAATGAAGAAATTCAAAAGGCTTTACAAGTTTACATTAATAGATTTTTAATTTGTCCTGGATGTAATATTCCAGAAACAATTCCACAAACAAATAAAGAAAATAAAAAGTCTACCAAGTTAGAACTAAGATGTTCTTCATGTGGTAAAACATCAGAAGTTATTTGTAATAATAAATTAGAACAAAGAATTTATGATTTAATTATAAAGTATTTAGAAACCAATGAATGGATTCAAGCAAGTAAAGGAACGATGGTAAAACAGAAAGTTAATCAAGAAGATGAATTTAATCCTTTATTCTAATACATTTTTATTTTTTCTATAATTCAACAATAATTCCTTTCTTTAAAAGCGTCCCAACTCTAAAATTCATAAGTTTTCTGAGGCGTGGGTCGTGGCACTCTCCTCCACAGTTAGTTCGTACGCGAACACCTTTGATCAAATATCTACCTATAATTGGTTGAGTGCACCCTAGCATCATTATTCTTTTAAGCTTGTTTTTATTCCTAAATGCTTCATCGGTGATTTCCTCTTGACTACAATAAGTCATATCCAAATACTCTAGGTTCTTCAAGTTTGTAAAAGTTTGGTCAGTAATCAAACCACACGCTTCCATCCTTAAAGTTTTTAGTTTTGTAAGATGCATTAACCCGTTGTCAGTAATGTTATTACAATAGTCAATGTTTAAAGACTCGAGACTATTCTTGTATTTAAGCAAGGTAGCATCAGTGATTTTAGTTTGACTTATATTTAAACTTTTAAGACGTGGTAAATGTTCAAAAGCAGCATCGGTGATGTTTTTGCAACCGGAAATGTTCAGGTGTTGAATTTGTCCAAGGTGAACAAAATCTGCATCAGTAATGTCGTCTCGTCCAGAAAGATTAATAGAGATGGCATTTGGAAACAGTGTAAAAAACTGCTCAATATTATAGTGAAGAGGCTTAGAATAATCCACTTCTCTAACTTGTTCTACGTTGTCACGAGCAAGCCTGTTTATGGTTCTAAAATTACAGAGGTCCTTTTGTCTTAGGCAAGGACCAATATTAGCGTAAAAAATATCATTATTATTAAGAATAGATAACATACTTATTTTATAAGTTGGTGATAAATGGAAGATATTTCAATTTTTCTAGACTTGTTAGATGTTTTCGAAGAAAACTCTAATTAAGTCAATTTAAAACAAAGTTTTAAATTAGTAAAATAAAAATTGCAACAATTTTTATTTTGTCTGTAAAAAAATAAAGAAATTTTTTATTTGCTAAAAGCAAATTTGATTTAAATACATTTTAATATAACTATACTAATGACTAGTTTAATAGAGGATTTTGAGAAAAACAACAACTACACACTACCTGATTTTATGAAACAAGCAATTCGTTTTAATGAATTAATTCACGTGAATCAACTGAATGATATTAAAAATCAAGAATATAATCATGTATCTTTTATTGGTAACTACAATGAATTATTAAAGAGAACTTTTCCTCAATTAAATCAAGAAAATATTGTAATTGAAAATTCATTAAATTTTGTTTATTTGAATAAAGAAATTAGTGAAACTAAATTCAAACCTATTCATACTCCTTATAGTTTTCCTTGTAAATATGTTGATAATCTTACTAATGTTTTTAATGGGATGATGATGGTCAGTGATTATTATATTTTAGTTAATACTAATGATGAAAGTCTAAAATACAATGTATATACTTATACTAAGGGATCTACAGAACAAGGAGACTATTATTTCTTTGTTTTGATTGGTAAAATTATTAATCCAACTGCTTATACCAAAGACGAAGTAGGTAATTTTTTGACTAAATATAATTTATCTATTTCTCCTGAATTAACGGACCATTTTGAGAAAGGCTTGAAAATCTTTTTTCTAGAAATAGATAAAATTAAAAAGATATATTATTTAAATCTAAATGGTAACGATGATTTGTACACACATTTAAATAAACCATTTGATAAAACTGATTATCAAAAGTTTGATTTGGAACATTACAGAAAGCAATTGTTAGAATATTGGGAGAAAAATTTTATGAATGAATTTACAGATGATGATAAAGTTAGTTTAGAGAAGCTGCGTGATAAAATTGAGTTGGATGCTAATAATTTTTTAAATGGTTTTATGAAGATTGGAACAATTGATAATCAAAAGTTTAATTTCAGTGAATTAAATCAAGATTTAGTTTTGGAATTATACTTATTGTTAAATGTAAATGCAGAACAAAAAGAAGAGTTAGAAGGAACTCTATGGGTATATCAATTAAGTGACCCTGGTGACTCTAATAATAAGGATATTCATTATTTGCCCATCAGAAAAATGTTTAATCTTGGAAAAATTTATAAATTAAATAAAATCTAAGCTTTAATATATGGTGTATTATGTTTTAAATTCAACTGAAAAACACTGGATTGATGTTGCTTTAATTGGTGTAATTGTACTCATTAATATTAATTTATTAGTAAGAAAATTTTTAACTGACAAAAATAACAAGGCTTTCCTTGAATATTTTAATGAAATTTATGCTGATTTTATTAAATATTTTTGTATTGAATTGGGTATTGCTGTTAGTCATTATATTGAAATGGGTGAATTTAGTTTAATTGCTTCATTAGCAAGAATTTCTATTGTAATGTTAGCATTGTTAATATATCACGAAATTAAATATAATTTTATTAAATAGTAAACGTTCTTTATTATAAAGAATCTTTAGTATTTTAATTATCGAATGAATCTTTATGATTTAATTAAAACTAATGAATTAAAACCAATATCACCATTTATTGACGGAGGTATTACCAAATTAAAGAAAGCTGAAAAAGAAAGTTTAAAGACAGCATTAAATACATATGAAAAAAATGAGAGAGAGTATATTTTTGGAGAAGAAGTTATAACTTTAGACGATGAACAATTTGAAATAGTTACTTCTAATCCAAATCAAAACATTCGAATATTAGCTGGTGCAGGTTCAGGTAAAACTACTACTATTTTATGTAGAGTTAAATATTTGGTTGATAATCATATAACTCCTAATCGAATTCTAGTTTTAACCTTTAATAAAGATGCGTCTGAAAATTTAAAGACTCGAATAATTAAGTTATTCGGTTTTCAAATTAATATTGATATTTATACTATTGATGCTTTTTGTTATATGTTATATCACAAGTATGAAAAAGCAAAAGCATATGTATCTATATCTGAATTTATTTTAATTGGAAGAGAATTAATGTTTAAATATGGTTCAGAAATATCATCTAAATATAAATATGTTTTCTTTGATGAATTTCAAGATGTTAATTCAAAACAATTTGACATATTAAATCAGTTTGTATTAAATGGATGTTTTTTAACAGTTATCGGGGATGATTCTCAGAACATTTATCAGTTTAGAGGAACCGATAATTATTTTATGATTAACTTTGACCAAATTTTTAAAGATACGTCAACTTATACTTTAACTACTAATTATCGAAGCACTGGTTATATAATTAATCTAGCTAATAACTGTATATCCTATAATCAAAATCAAGTTAAAAAAGTAATGAAGACTAATAAGAAATTAGGTAAAATGCCCCGTTTTATTCTATCCAAAACTGAAAATGAACAAATAATTTATATTATTAATAAAATTCAAGAACATGAAGGTAACTTGGACCAAATAGCTATATTATCCAGAAACAGTTATCATCTAAAAATTATGGAAACTGAATTAATTAAATATGATATTCCAATGGTTTCTTGTATTACTGATAAAATAGGAGAGAATATTAAAAAAATATTAGAACCAAATAAAGTAGCGATTACTACAATTCACAAGTCTAAAGGATTAGAATGGTCTACCGTATTTCTTTTAGGTTTTGCTCATCAACATTTTCCTTCTCAATTAAACAATAATATAAAGAATATAGAAGAAGAAAGAAGATTATTTTATGTAGGAGTAACTAGAGCTAAAACTAATTTATTTTTAATGGCTACTCATTCAGAAGTTCCAGTATCTATATTTATAAAAGAAAATCGTGAATTTGTAAAAATGGTTCATAATCCAAAATCAAGTAAACCAACTATAGATATATTTGATTTGAAAGATGAAAATATGATTAAACAAGAATATAGTGTGACTGATTTAGTTTTGTTATTAAATACTGAAAACATAGATGAAATGAGAAAGAATGGATTTATAGATAATAATTTAAAACCGACAGAGGAAGAGTTATTCAGTAATAATTCACTAGACCTAGACGTTAGTACTGAAAAAATAGAGTATCTACCAGAAATAAAAAATGGTTCTTATGAACCGGACTTTGGTGAATTTGTTGACCGATACATTACCCGTGATATTATAATTAATTCTAAAGTAGAGTTTAAAGATAATGATACTTTGATGATTTTAAATGCAACTGTATTAAGTAATAATGAAATGGAAATTTATAACAAGTTTAAAATTAATTGCTTAAATGTTGATGATATTATAACTGAGGAAGAAGTACTATTAAGTATATTAAATAAGGTTAAAAATAAAAAGAACAAGTATGCAAAAGTAATTAAGGAAAATACTTATCCTAGTATCTTTATGAAAAATTTAATTGATGCATATAAAAAATGTACTACTAGTGTAAAAAGTGCTAGTATATTAAAGGATGTTTATTATATATCTTTGGGAAGAAATTTTAATAATGATAGAAGAAGATTAGCTTATAGAGATATTTTTTCTTCCTTTGAAAAGATGTTTAAATTACTGAAAACTAATATGGATAAGTATGTACAATCTAAAAAAGATAATGAAAATACTTGTAAGAAAACAATTTATCACAAGTTTAAAAATGTAGCAGTCATATTAGGTGAAATAGATTTGATAGATTGGACAGAAGAAACTTTGATTGATATTAAATGTTCCGAAGGAGATTTTAAATTAGAATGGTACATTCAGTTACTATTCTATTATACTTTTTTAAATCCACAAGAAAAGAGTAAAATAAAGTATTTAGGAATAGCAAATATAATGGCTAATAAATATTACAAGTTTGATATTCCAGCAATTAATTTTGATAGTTTTATAAATTATATAGAATTGATGATTAAAAAGGACCAAAGCAACTTTCGTGTTTCTAACAATCCATTAAATATGAAAACTCTAGAGTATAAATTTGAACCAGAAAATCTAAAGACAACTGTTATTAAATATGAAAATAACAAGGTTAAAGATAAAACAATAATAATAGATACAGAAACTAGTAACTTTTATAATGATATCTTACAAATATCTTATGTGATATGTGACGACACTGGTAAAATAATTAAAACAGTAGATTCATATATTAAGAATAGAATCCCATCAAATGATAGTATAAAAATTCACGGGATAACTAAGGATAAGATTAATAGTGTAGGTATTGATTTTTCTATAGTAATAGAAGAGTTAATGAAAGATTTATCACAATGTAAAAATATAGTTGGACATAATTTACAATATGATTTAACTACAATTCAAAATGATATTAGAACCTATGGGATTAATATTGTAAATGTAAATGATAAACCAAAGATTAATATCTTTGAAGATTTGAAGATTATAGATACTTTAACGTTAGCTAAAAAGAAAATAAAATTAGAGGCTCTTTATATAGAGTTATTTGGAAAGGGGTTTTCGGGGGCACATAATGCACTAAATGATGTGGTGGCTACTAAGGAGTGCTATTTTAAAATGCTCTCTTAATAAATTAGTCGGGGGTCCCCTTATAGACTAAATTCGAAAAAATCGTTGATTTTTTCGAACTAGTCTAAAAAAAGTTGAATTTTATTATTATTATACACATATCAATAAGGTTATGTCTAAAATAATACGTAGAGATGTTGATCACGATCATTCGTGCTTATTTTCATCAGTTGCTTATTTAACTGATCGAACTAATTATAATGAGGAAAGTGCAAAGAAATATAGAAATTTAATTGTTGATTATATTCTAAATAATGAAGTAGAAGAGTCTTGTTTGATGGCGATTGATGACCACGGGTTTCATCCAAGTAATAACGACGATGCAACTTCAATTAAAGAAAAGTACATTGAAACCATTGCTAAATCTAATACTTGGGGTGGACAAAATGAGATGGAAATATTTTGTATAATTTTTAAAATCCAAATTTGTGTTGTTGATATTGAAGGTGACGACATATATGTTATAGGAGGACCTTATGAATACCGAATTTATATTATATGGACAAGAACTCATTATGACCCATTGGTGATGAATGTCTGTGAGTCAGCGGATTCATTAACCGATATAACAAAGTTTAAAAGTAATGATTTGGATACTTTTAACAAAGTAAAGGACTTTCTTAAAAATATGAAGGAGCCAGTTGAAAAACCCAAGAAATTTACTCCAGAGGAAGAGGAAAAAATGCAACTAGAGTGTAAGACTTGTGAGGAAAAGTTTTTTGGGAAATCAAAGGCAGTTGAACACGCTAATGAATCAGACCATTGGGGTTTTAGGAGAATTTAATTTATTTATAAAAGAGCTAAATATGTTGAAGCAATATAAGCAGAATTAGTATATCCCAATTCATGAAGTTTTTCGGTAGCCATTCTTGCTCTTTGTCCAGAATTACAATAAGCTAATATATTTATATTTTTATCAGGATATTCAGAAGGCATTCGTTTCTCTAAATCAGAACTTTGAATATGAACAGAACCGGGATAATATCCAAGAGTATTTCTTTCTAGGTTAGTACGAACATCTAATACTAAATCAATTTTACCATTTTGTAAAAGTTCTTTTGCTACTTCAGATGATATGCGATATGGAGAGTCCATTGCATAACGATACAAAAATATTATTAGTAGAATTACTAATAATATTACTATAATTTGTGTTAAATTAAAGTTCATTACTTTAGTTTAGATTTAATTTATTTACGAGTTTTTCTTGAGGCTTTCTTGGAAGCTTTTTTAGAAGCTTTTCTGGAGGCCTTTTTAGAAGCCTTTTTCGAACGTTTCTTTCCTCCTCCAGTCATTTTCTTAGAGCGTCTCTTGGAAGCCTTTTTAGAAGCTTTTTTGGAAGCTTTCTTGGAACGTTTCTTTCCACCTCCAGTCATTTTCTTACTTCCTTTTTTACTGGCTTTTCTGGAGGCTTTTTTAGAGGCTTTCTTGGAGGATTTTCTGGAACGTCTTTTCTTAGCACCACCGTCTTGTTCCATAGGCATAGGCATCATGGGATTTTCATGATCAGGTTGGGCACCGCCTCTCATTACTTTACCTTTGTATTTTCCACGATCGTTATCCATGTAGTTTAAGACAAAGTCAAAGTCTTTGTTAGATTTCAACATTTTCTTTACATCGGCTTCGGAAAGTTCAGATTCAGTTTTCTTTTCTCCTTTAGTTTCTTCTACTTTGTATTTACCATCGGTTTCCATGGCATAAACTTTGTAGAAATCATCATCACCTACTTTTTTAAGGAACATAAAGCTTAAGCCTTTGGAACCATCAATGATGTTTTGTTTGATAAGGTGTTTTACTCCTTTAAGTTTGAAAGATTCAGAGTATTCGTGACGAAATGTGACTGTAGATTCACTCATATATATAATATTTAGAAAATATTTATTTTTAAAGTTTTTAAATATAAATTATTTAGAATAAACATAATAAGGAATCAGATAAATTACCAAAATCATCAAACTAATCGAAACGTGATTATCTTGTTGTTTAAGTAGCATTGCTATTAAACATGATGCTAATACCATAGCTGAATCAGCTAATAAAATTTTATTGCCGTTTTCATCAGCATAATCTTTATAAATATCAACTACTTGACTTGTTCCTTTTTTACTTGGTACAATAACTAATAAATATAATAATATATCGTGGATTAATTGAACTATTAAAGCTATTAAAATAAAATAGGTTGCATTAAAGGGTATTTGAAAGTAAGTAAAAATATATCTAGTTATTATTATTCCTATAACTATAATAAATACATCTAATAATACAGCTGTCATTCCTAATTGATCGTACCATACATTTATAACTTTACCAAATTTATTAGTCTTTTTTGCTATTAATATAACAATAAAATCAACAATAAGGACGGCTGTAAAAATCTGGATAAAATCTAAAGTATTATTTGCATTTGAAATATCACCTAATATCATTATTATATACACATATATAGAAAAAAGTTGAACAAAACAAAAATAATAATAATTAACTATTCATAATGCCTATAAATTCAGAAATAAATTTTGCGCTTAATCAGCCTTGTACTAACGATTTACCCTTGGAATATTTCAACAATGCTTTATCTAATATTATAAATATGGATAATCCTAAAATATTATCAAGTGTAACACCAAATAAAACTAAATTAGCGAATTGGCTTTCTAAAAAATATGAAATTGATATTTTAGAAAATCAACTATATATGACTAATGGAAATATTAATTCTATTCAACTATTGATGGATGTTTTTATGGAAAGTGGTGATGAAATTATTGTAGAGGAACCAATTTGTGAAAATTTAAAAAATATATTTGAGCAATACGGTTTAAATATTAATTATGTTCCTATGGAAGATGACGGAATTAATATAAAAATTTTAGAAGAAAAGATTAAATTTATTGTTGAAAATGACGATAGAAATCTTCAAAACAAGATTTTCTTGTATACTATTCCAATGCATCATAATCCTACATCTATTACTCTTTCTTCTCAGAAGCGAGAAAAATTATCTAATTTATGTTCACGCTATGATAAGTTTTTTGTAATAGCAGATGAAGCTTATCAATTTCTAAATTTTAATGAGAAAAATACTTTTTATCCTCTGGCTTATTATCATTCCAAGATTTTTTCATTGGGTTCTTTTTCTAAAATAATTGGACCTAGTTTAAAGGTTGGTTGGATTTATCAAAATAGGAAAGATTATGATTTGATTGAAAGATTAAATAAGATGGCTTTATTAAAAACAGGTGGAAGTTTAAATCCATTGGGTTTTTTAATCTTAGAAGAAATGATGGATTCTATAGATGAATTACTGGCTAATACTATTAATACTTTAACAACCAAGTGTAATATTATGGATGAATTTATTACTATAAATTTTAAAGATATTAAATTTAAGAAACCTCAAGGAGGCACTTGCTTTTGGTTAAAGTTAAATATAGATGATTCTAGTAACTTTCTAAAGTTTGCTGAAACTCGTAAAGTAAAATTTTATCCAGGACCTGGTGGTTACATCCGACTAAGTTTTTCTTATTATGAAATGACTGATATGATTTCTGGATTGGTTGGCTTACTTGAAGCTTATAATCTTTATTCTAAAACAAAAGTTTCAACTATAACTACTTTTGAAAGTAATAAATTTCATTTTTTCAAGGAAATAAATGAAGCTGCTGATATTATTATTGAAATTTCAAATGATGAACAAACTTTTAATTTGTTAAATAATCTATTTGAAAATAAAATCAATAAACCACTCATTGTAAGTAATGATTTATCTAAAAAGACTTTCCAGTTAATTAAGATGTATGCATTTAAAAATCCAGTTGCAATAGTTTCAGATTTTTCAATGAGATTAAATAAAGTTAAGAAACGATTAAACGATTTAGAAGATAATTTTTTCCAAAATAAAACAGATATTAACACCTTTTTAAAAGTTGAATCTAATCAAGAAGAAATCCTTTTATGGGTTCCATGGTTAATAGGGAAAACAGCAGGATTATATTATGAAATGGATGAATCGATGAATCTAGAGAAAACTATATTTGGAACTAAATTTTTAATTATAGAAGATGAAAAATATAATAAAAAAGCAAATGTTGATAATATATTATTATTAACTATTGACAATAAAAATTATAGTTGGGACACTTATGACCAATACGGTAATGAGACTAAAGCAAATGGTAATGATGTACTAGCTATAGTCAAATATCTAAATAAAATGTATAAAATTACATCAGGAAAACTTAATAATAAAAATTCTTTCAAAGTTGATGGAACAAAGAATTATATAGAATTATCTGACCCTCCATCTACAATTGAATTAAGCAGTGAAGAATCAAAGAGTCTTAAAGGTGTAATCAATCAATTATCAGGATTAAATGTATTAGGAACTGGTAAATTTGAATTAGATTATAATTATTTGATAGTAGAAATAAAAGAAGATTTGGATATTATTGATTCAGAAATATTAACTACTTTAGGCTCAATTATAAATGAAGATTTTTATCAAATTTGTTTTGTAAATATTAAGGATAATAAAAAGATAAGGGCTAGATTTTATGATAAAACTGTAGGAAGAGAAGTGGACGGGCTTTTGTTTGGTTGTGTAGCAGTCTTTGACTATTATGCATTTATTAATGAATTATCTTACGATAATCCATTAGATGGCTTTGTAATTTTAAATAATGATATTATTAAGATTATTTACAATTTGGAAAAGTATTTCATATGCTCAAACTAATTAATTTATTTATTCATCTTTATTATTCCTACTCATAAAAAAATATATAATAATTATAATAATTATTAATGCAATAATGCCCAATATTATGTAATTATTTTGTTCCCAAAAAGAAGGGGATGTATCGTCATCTATTGCAGGAGTGTATCCGGGTGCAATACCAGGTGCGAAACTAGGGGTAAATGCAGGAAAAATATTAGGTGCCATACTGGGTGCCATACTAGGTACCATACTGGGTGCCATACTAGGTGCCATACTGGGTGCCATACTGGGTGCCATACTGGGTACTAAATCAAGATTAGGACATTTTGCACATAAACAACTTTTTCCCACCCCACTACATCCCCTAGGATATTTTGGGTCAGGATTTTTTTGAACTGCTTGATATAATTTTTCACTTAACAACTTTTTTTCAGGGTCACAAGTACAATACCAACAGCTATCAGGGCATCGAGGGTCATTTTTATAACTAGTCTGTATTGGAGTTGGGTCTTCAGGAAGTATAAAATTCTGACTTATATTCTTTCTAATACCATTTTGTAAATTAATTTTTATAAGTTCTGGTAGAACGTATGAAACTGTTTTCATTTGAATTCCTTCATCATCTTGTGTATAATAATAAGTATAATCTTCATTAAGAGAACTGCGTTGCTCACCACTAAATCCATATCTGCTTACTGGGTCAAAAATAGAAAATGAAGAATGTGCATTAGGTATTGTAGAATATATGAGACCTGTATTATTATCAAATGAAAAAGTAGAACCACCTACAGGTCTTGGTTCATTTGGAGTTCTTAATCCTAATCTTTCTTGAACATCAAATGGTATTTGCTCCAAATTAACTTGGTAATTAACATTATTACGTTTAATAAAGTAATTATTATCATAGACATATTTATTTGTTTCTGCATTATGACCAACACTTCTATGAGTAAAACCAAAACCAGTGAAGTCATCAAGTCTTGTGCGTGGCCTTATTGGCATAAAATTTTCTATATACATTAATATAATTTAGAAAAAAATTGAAAAAATTTTTTTAAATATTATAATTTAAATAGTAATGGATTTAATAACGAAATTTAATGATACTTTAATAGATTATATTGCAGTGTACCCTTACGGAAAAACTCCAATATTAAATCCTTGGTTGAAATACTTTAGTATTCAAGATATAAGAATAATGTTTTGTGATATATTTACTAAGGACCTACTTCATCATCTTTTTCACATAAATAATGAAAAAATTTACGATTTATTTTCTGTTATTTTCAATGGCCAAACTGAGTACTA
>Ga0209189_1000734_pt1 | contig 26159 bp, 40 predicted proteins | sample C_130820_EF_Meta_FD_187308 | JGI IMG/M metagenome (GOLD analysis project Ga0209189, IMG submission 187308) | Freshwater microbial communities from Lake Croche, Canada to study carbon cycling - C_130820_EF_MetaG (SPAdes) (version 3) | ecosystem: Environmental > Aquatic > Freshwater > Lake... | reverse complement strand
GTTCTTTAGAGACAAGGACTTAAGTTCTCATGCTACAGAAAAACTTTCTTTCCAAAACTTTTCGAAAGATTCGCCCGGAATCTTATGAGCATCAGTATCAAGATGCAAACTCTTACCTTCCCTACCTCTAAGATTAAATCGCGTAGCATATTCGGCTTCTTCTTGCGTTAGCATACGAATCAACAAACCCTTCGGCTGAACAAATACTAAAACCAGATAGTCGAAACAATTGGTTTTAATATTCTGGAAATTATAATGGTATGAAACCTTTTTAGTTCGCAAAGAAATCTTAGAGTGGGCCAAAGACGACTTCACCTCAACCCTGTATCCATCAACTCTCATATCGAAAGAATGACTGCCGCCAAGATGATCAACTCGAAAACCCATTGTAATCAGTTCATCTCTCACAATACTCTCAATTGCTGTGCCACGATGACGGCTCGGCATTTGACTGAGTATACAGCACATCGTATTCTTTCGCATAGAATACAAACTCTTACGATCATATCCTTTGATCTCTGGCAAAACCTTCTTAAGATGCTTCATCGTAAACATAGCTTATCCTCCTTTGGTTAGCTCATTCTACAGGAGTATCGGCTATTGTCAATAGATTTAGTGACAAATTTTTCTTTTGCCATAACTCTATATAGGATAAGAACTTACGTCAAAACCGGCCCGCCCCGTCGGCCCTAAGTGCTTGAACACAAAGGGTTTACGACGAGGATAGTTTACTCAAAATCAACAAAGATGATTTGAGCATAGCCGCGTGGCTTAACGGTATAACCATCACCATAATCGTAGGTTTCAGACTTTACGGCTGTCATACCTGCCAAAGCCTTAGCCTTACGAATAACGCTACGCTGGCTAGCATTTTTCTTGGGGATGAATTCATAACGATTCACCCAACCATAGTTAGCTTCACCGCCATAAGTATCAGTATGGGTAACAACGCACTTCATTTCGCCAATTCCTTTGCTTTCAGGGTTTCCAGATACAACTTTTCCAACAGATTCACGCGAGCAATCGCACGATTAGCTTCACGTTCCATAAGCATAACAGCTTTCTGGTGATTCGTCAATGGTTTCTTTTCAGTTTTCATTCTCTTTTCCTCTTCTTCTTATATCGACATTCTACCATAAAAACTTTAGCTGTCAAGCCTAATCTTCTTTCCAAGGATAGGGCTGAACATAAGGGCCATAGTGGTCATAAAGATACTTAAAGCGATCATCATTATGCCACTGATACAGTTTGATCAGCTCGCTCACTGCACAAGAGTACAGTACTGTTGGGGTCATTTTATTCCAAGAATAGTTACGATAACCGTCTTTAGTGATTAGAGTCACAAAACCATTACCAAACTTCATAATCGTACCCCACACATCCTTACCATTATAGGTAAAGTTTATGGTATTACTCAGCCAATATGGCCAATGTGGATTATTTCCATTCATATTTATCATCAATCTCCATAAGTATCAGAATCGTTTATGTAAATTAATCGAGCAACTCGGTTAGAACAATTATGTTCCTTATCCCAACCGTTTTCGATTTCTGGAGACTTATCGGATAATCCAACAGAACGACGATATTCAATCCACTTTTCTTCGTTTGTCATTTCTGTACCTCTGGTCTATAATGCTTCTGCATACCCATTTTAACTTCATTCAAACCACGATAGTGACCAACATAAGTCAACTCTGGCTTGAGATAATACAATATAAAATGATTCCAGTCAAGAGGCTTAGGAAGATACACCACCCTAAAACCCATAAGTTCAGCATCAAATTCTAGATCGGCTATTTCGTTTTTGGTTAACTGTCTCATTTTATTCCCTTCAAACTTCACAAATATTCTTGTTGCAACGAACATTAGCAGCAGTAGGATACTTCTCAAAAACCCTACGCTCAACGTCAATCCTAGTTCTATACTTTGCATTAAGATTCCACGAGTAACGCTTACCATCCATATCAAACGTCACAGTCCAACCAACATGAATATGCTCATGCTTCACATTACCCCACATATCCCTACTCATCCGATACTCATTCCAACTCATTCTTCACTCTCTCTTTCTCTATCTCTTATATCGACAAGTATAGCAGAGAAACTTTAGCTGTCAACTAAAAAGTTTTCTTACAATTTCGTAAGGTTTTCGTAAAGTATTGCAGCATAAGGACTTACATCAAAAGCGGCCCGCCCCGCCAGCCCTAAGTGCTTACGCACAAAGGGTTTATGGAGAGTGGTTCAGTCAATCATCATATGGGCCATCATCGTTATAATCAACGAATCCGACAGCCTCATCTGCGTGGAAATCTTCTACTCCATCGTCACCATAGTAACCATAGTCTTCGTCGGTTCCCCATCCAGCGGAAGCCAACGCAGACTCAGCATCACCATCCATACTATCATCAAACGAATCATTAGAATCATTCTCCAAGTCATCATCTCCAGCCCAATAATCATTAGTACGATCATCGGCGTCGATACCATAAAAGTCTTCAAGATCGTCGTATTCGTAGCTCATGGTCAATCCCTCACGATGGTAGTAATGTAAAACAAACCAATATAGCCCACAACAAAAGCAATCGCACTAAGCATCAGTATACTCCTCTGGAACAAAGTCGTCAATAGCACCCACAACATCGGCCCAATCCCAAAAGTTGACTTCCACACTGGGATCGTCGATAGGCTCAACCATCGGCTCCACAATCCCCTGCTCTGCCATGTCGTTCAGAATATCGTTGATCTCGTCGAAGTTCAGCATGATTCTGGTTCCTGTGGTTTCCGTTCGTGATGTTGCGATTATACATCTATTATCGACCAGTGTCAAGAGGCAATTAGTTGACGACCAGAAATAATTTCAGTAGCAATGCTTTGAATCAAAGCATCCTTCACTGAGGGATTCTCAACACATTCTTCCGTGAGCCTTTCGCACAGGGAGCACGAAGCATCCATCATTTCAAGAGCGCCTTGCAATCCAAGACCCATCCAAATCTTTTCCATCGGAGAAAACATTTTTTAGCCTTTTCTTTCTTGTACTATCATTCTATACCTATTATCGTCCAGTGTCAATACCTATGAACAGGAAAGTTTCCTTACAATGTCGTAAGATTATCGTAAGTCGTTGCAGCATAAGCACTTACGCTTCGCGGGGCGGGCCGGACTCGACGTAAGTCCTTACTGGTGAAGGAGATACGTCATTGTGCAGCCAAGTATAAAGCATACCCCTAATAGAATATAATCACTAATTTTCATCATTTTCCTCCATATACATGATATTTGACATACTAGCATACAATACAATACCACAAATGTAGCCAAAAGCAACGCTAATAAAATCGAATTGATACATCCCTGTATCTCCATTTTGTTTAAGTGGTCAATCCCCATAACCTACCCAGAAATCATCACCCTTATCACTTTTCATAAGAGTATAACCCCTAGACTTCATATTCTCATATTCATTAATTCTCTGCCAAACCTCACACATAGTTTCCATAACCTTAAGAAAAGCCCCCATAACCAACATAAACGGATATTCAATCATTCTCATATTCTTCTCCTTTGCACCATTCTATACTATTGTTATCGGCCCGTCAAGGGCTCTGACTTTAGGCTGACTATACCCACCCTACCCAAACCCGGAGGGTTAGCTAAGACTAGCCCTCATCTCCGGGAGAATAGTCTGCAAGCTCCATAATCTGACTAGACAGATCATTCAGCATAGCTTCTGCAAAGTTGCTATCTTTCAGAGTTTTATTATGCTGACTCTCATACATAATCCATTCATTTCCACCATCTACACTATAGAGTAAATCTACCCTATATTGAGCACTACCTTTCACACCAAGAATATACCACTTGATAGCTTTCTCAATCGTATCAGTATACGGCTGTTCAAAACCATCGAATCTTACCTTGAACTTCACATCTTCAAACATCTTCATTCTCTCTTTCTTGTGTTTTTATTCTACCAAACTGTTTTTGTATTGTCAATTACTTTTCTTTTTGCTCAGATAGGCATGAGACACAATCTGGTCAAGCGTATACCATTCACCTTCGAATCGGCCGGAAATCTGAACTTTAATATTCTTTCCGACTATTTGCTGGACATTACCATACCCGCTGACTACTTGAACCACATCGCCAACCATAATCTTTTGCATCTTGTTTTCCTGTTTCAATTATTTTACCAAACTTTTCCACCACTGTCAACCCCTCTTATACGGGGGTCGGTTGTGAGCGATAATATTTTGCCCACAATTCATCGATAACAAACTGGACAACACGATCATGCGAACCACGGCAAACGTAGTATCCCATGTGAATGTCGAACAGAGCATACGTCCCATCATTTTGGGGGTGGAACGAAAATCCACACTTGTAGGCATAGGCGTTGATCTTACCCTTGACGGTCGAACTTTTTGGAGGCTTTCTCATTTTCATTCCTTTTCTTTCTTGTCCTATCATTATACCATAATTATCGTCCAATGTCAATAGGGTAGACCAGAAAAAGTTTCCTTGCAATTTCGTAAGGTTCATGATTGGTTTTGGCACAGCATTTGCTCTATGCAATTTTCATGCCAAAAAAACTGGTATAGGATTTGCTATGATGATTTGTCGTAAGTCGTTGCAGCATAAGCACTTACGTCGAGCGTGGCGCGCCCGCCTTGTCCTAAGTCCTTTGGCAGCAAGGGTTTACGTCGGACTCAGCTCATATAGTGAACAGTTGTATACGTTCCCATCCTCATCCTGTACAGATGCCCACGCATTTGCCGTACCATATACAGCATCCGCAAGCACACCCATGAACGAACGTACAGTAACAACCTTAGAGCGGTGCATCACGGTTTGCCCATATCGCGGAGTATTTTCTGTAGTGAACATTTGTTTCCTTTGTTTAGTAGATCAGATTGTTATCAGCCACAACCATACCATCTTCATACTCTAGGCCACTCTCCAGATACCATTCTCCCTTGCGTTGATATACTCGCACGGGCGAATACTGGTTGATTCTATCCTTAGTTGTTGCAGTATGCCAACCCCCACTATTGAGGGTAGCACTATTGTCAGGATGAATCTTTACCACATAGGTACTATGCAGCATGATGCCTACGCTACCATCAGGAAGAATTTCAGCATAGGTATTGTTACCAACCTTGCGAGTATCCTTATTAGTCTTACCACGAACCATTTTCACTGCTTCATAGTGTGTCATATTGTTTTCTTTCTTATGGAATTAGTCGTTCAGCATGGAATGAATAGCATTACCCACTTCATGCACAGTATAGGTGATAAAAGCACACCCAGCAATCAGAGCAAACAGTTGAACATATTCAATAGCTGTAATCATTAGAATTCTTTCAATACTTGATAAGATTATTGGCGACATTGAACCGAATCAATCCAGAGATACTACGATTAGCCAAGAGGCTATCGGTAACATTCTTTCCATCACGCAGGATGGTCTGAATCACGAAGGAACCACTAGGATAAACCTTGAAGGTTGCAGTGGTATTGCCAAACTTCATCGTATGCCAAGTTTCGTATCCAAAATTCATTTTCTTTCTCTCTTTCTCTTTCCAAAATTCTATCAAACTTTTCCGCGTTGTCAATCCCCTCTTATCGGGGGAGGGTCATCAATCCCTTGAAGTGCGAAAACGTCAGGGTAAGATTTTGACCAACATACTTTTGGTCAATGTACGCTTGTGCAGAACTTTTCCGATTATCGGTAGCACCAACATACTGAACAACCGTACCATCTTGATCGGTCACTTTCCAAACTTTCTTTTCGACAATCTTAGGAAGGGTAGCGATGAAACCGTTGATGCTAGTATTCTTTTCCATTTTTCTTTTTCTCTTTCTTTCTTTCTCTCTTACTTCTTATATCGACATTATACCATCGATTCTTTAGATTGCAAGAGAAAAATTCCAAGAATATTGTCAAGAAATTTTGACAAAACTTTTCGTAATTTTGAGTACGATTGGCACAGTATTTGCTACGTGCAATTATCATGCCAAAAATCATGGCACAGCATTTGCTATGAGGATTTGTCATAAGTCTTTACAGCATAAGCACTTACGTCAAATTTTGCGCCGAAAATTCGTCATAAGTCCTTTGGTAGCAAGGGTTTACGTCAAGTTTTGCGTCGTCTGTATATTCGTTCAGTACCCACCCAAACGGGTAGGTAGAGCTTAGGATACAAGTGTACATATGTATCCCTCACCCAACGCTCACGATCCTGTATAACGTCGTATACTAGTGTACAATCGTTCATTCATCCTCTCCCTTGAAGCTGAACGGGCTAAGTTCCAGATGAGCGACCGCACCATACTGCTTGGCTAGTTCCTCAACACGTTCACGGCTTCCCGGCTTGCCAACCGGAACGATCATGGTATCCTCACCCCCTGCGTAGCGGGGGTCAACCTTTTCCTTGCGAACTTTGCCAAGATTCTTCAAGGCAGTACGATTGAACTTGATTACCTTTTCGCTCACAACGTAACGCTTCTGATCATCCACACCATAGACGTAATCGGTATCTTCCGTGATTCGATCATCGGGGATTTCGACCAGCATAGGGATTGCAATACCCTTGAAGATCATTCGGGCTTGACGCTTGGCATTTTCAATGATGGGGAACTTGGTTTTCATTTTCTTTTCTTTCTTAGGTTCTATCGTTCTCTTATGTGTGCATTATACCAAACAGTTTTTCAATGTCCAGCAAAAAGTTTTCTTACAATACCGTAAGGTTCAGGCAAAGTCTTCTTCGCCGCAAAAATCCTCGTCGCTATCCCATTCGCCATCGTCAAGGCCGGGAATGTAGTCGGCTTCGATGCTGTCGTCCACAATGATCGTGCAGTGTTCACCGCACTGGGAGCAAATCTCATGATCGACATTGCTTTCAGCATTACAGCAATCGGAAACGTAAAACACTGTCTTTTCCATTCTTATACCCTTTTCTTTCTCTTTTCTCTTATATCGACATTATACCAAAGGATATTCAGGTTGCAAGCGAAAAGTTTCCTTACAATTTCGTAAGGTTCGTACAGCAAATATCATGCCAAAAAAACTTTTTCTAGTTTGGCACAGCATTTGCTATGGTAAGATAGAAAGGATTCTAGAAAAACTCGTCGTAAGTTGTTGCTACGTAAGCACTTACGTCAAATTTTGCGCCGCAAATTCGTCGCAAGTCCTTTAGCAGTAAGGGTTTACGTCGAATTGTTCGGTATACTGTACAAGCGTATAGCTATAGCGTTTCGTACAGTTCTCCAACGACCACAAAGAACCTATACATGAGTACAGTGAGTAGTGTACAGGCGATCAAGTCTACAACGATCATACGATAGCCTCTTGTTTTGCTTGGAGAGATTCGACAAGTGCCCAACATTCATTAAACGTGATATGTCGAGCGATTACCACACCACCATACCATACCTCATACCGATCACCAGCACGATTCGAAGTATTCCAGTAGATCGTTTTCATTGCTTTGCCCTTTGTTAGTTAGCGGCTTGCATGTGGTCAAACGTGATGCACTTGTCAAGATAGATCGACCGAAACCCTTGCTCAGCCTTTACCGTCAAGAGAACACGTTCACCAAAGTTGCGAACGTTCACCACTTCCCCATTGACGATTTCACCGTTATCGTATTCTGCAAAAACAAAATCACCAATCTTCATTTTCATACCCTTTTCTTTGTCGTTCGTTCTCATGTCTGTATTATACATATCGGCTTGTGAGCGTCAATGGCTTGAACCTTACAATATCGTAAGGTTTCTCATGAGCATATTGCATGCCAAAAAACTTTTTTCTTGATTGGCATAGCATTTGCTATTGGTAAGATAGGTAGTATTTAAGAAAAACTCGTTGTAAGTCATTGCAGCATAAGCACTTACGTCGATTTTGGCGCCGAAAATTTTTCCTAAGTCCTTTAGCAGCAAGGACTTACGTCAAATCTTTGTTCACTACTATACTAGTGTTCAGATTCTCCACTCAACGAACTTGAGGGTGAACACTTGACCAGGGTACTTGCTAGCGATATACGCTTGTGCACTTTCCTTACGATTATCAGAGGCACTCACGCCTTGAACAATCTTTCCGTCAATGATGACACTCCAAATCTTACGCTTGCGAATCTTGGGAAGCGAACCGATGAAACCATTGACACTCATAACCTTTTCCATTTTCATTCTCTCTTTTCTTTTTCTTCTCTTACTCTTATATCGACATTATACCAGACATTCTTGAACTTGCAAGCGAAAAGTTTCCTTACAATACCGTAAGGTTTGACCCCTCAGTTGATTGCAAAATCATCCACAACATATCCAACTTCATCCACTTCGATCCAACCACCATCATCCATAAATCCCAATTCTTCATCGATGCAAATTTGGTTGTATCCACTCTCACGAACCTTTTGCAGCAAATCGGAAGCAAAAGCAACCCTACCAACCAAAGTGGAAAGGCTAGTGTTGTCAAGAAATTCTCTCAGTTCAGCCACAGTGTTCAGCACAATCATGTTTTCCATTTTCTTTTCCTCTTTTTCCTTTTCTCTTATATCGACATTATACCATCTCCATCTTCAATGTCAATCAAAATCTTTCCTTACATTTTCGTAAGGTTTCTAGTGCAAAATTCATGCCAAAATTTTTTATTTTAGTTTGGCACACCATTTGCTCTGATAAGATAGATAAAATTCAGCAAAAACTCGTCGTAAGTCATTGCTATATAAGTACTTACGTCAAATTTTTGGTAGTAAATAGCTTCTAAGTCATTGTCTCATATAGACTTAGGGGGTTTTTCTATTTTATAGGTCAATTTTTTAAGAATCATAAAAAACGCCGGGAGGTCTATAAATAGTAAGGAGACTTTAAAATAAATGTACTAGCTAAACCTTGGAGGTAGCCCCTTATGTTTCTTCTTTCTACTTCTTCCTAGTTTCTGATAAGACAAACTAAATCTTCTGTCACTATTAGCGTCCAGCACCTCTGGATACTTTTTCCTTAGATCCAGCTTCTTCTCCCAGTCATATACAGAATAAGATACTGCTTTACCTCGCCACAGTTGAGAGCTTTTCCACCTGCTAGAGAAATGTTCTGTTAACTTTTCCAAATCTCCATTTAATTCTAACCATACTTTCTCAAAAACTTCTGGAAAATCCCCTCGATTATCCAAATTATTATCTCTATGATTCCCAGACTCTAAATGATCAGGATTATAACATTTCTTATTCCTACACTTATGTCTTATTAACTCTGGATAACTTCCATTCTTTTCCCAAAAGGCCACCCGGTGTTTAGTAAAATATTTTGTTACCCCTTTTCCTGTAATACCAGATCCCCCAAGAGTTACTTTTACTTGACCATATCCGCTCTTAGATACGCTCACACTCTCCTTGCACTCTGTTTCATTATTAATTATGTATCCATCTCTATATGCTTTATTTTTTAATACAGCCTCCAGCCAAGGCCCCACATCTTCCTTATTGGTAGGTTTGGATCTGTTTAACAAACAACTGTCAGACCATTTTCTCAGATACTCATTCTCTTTCTGCAAAATTTCTTTATCAGAACAAAACTCTATGATAGCATATCTCATAGTATAATTATCATCTCTATATATATTTAACAAATTTATAGACTTATGTTGATCTGTTTTTAACTCTCTAAGATGACATTTTAATCTGGTTTTAATATTTGTACTACTACCAATATATAGTTTTATATTATTGCTATCTAAAACATTTATAAAAAATAATGCATAAATCCCATGAGCCCCCTCTCCAATCGCTTCCACATCATCAACCATAGTCCACTGTTTGATAGCTGACCAATCTATTCTTTTCTTAACTTTTCTCAATTTGAACATGTTACTAATGTAAGTTTTTGATACATTATATTTTTTTCTTAATTCGTATATAGCCACCCCTTCTTCATAATCACTAATTAGATTTAGCTCTTGAGTTCCATTTAAAATAGTTTTAATTTTTCTTTTCTTTTTATCTTTACTATTTTTTATTCTCATAAAATAAACTCCTAATATCTGTTAACCTGATTAATAGGAATATAAACTACTTTTGGTACCGTTACCATCTGATATTTCTTTAGAAGGCACCAACTTTGAGTTTCCACCATAAAATTTTCATATTTAACTACTGGAACATACTGAGTAATTACAGGAACCATAGTTATAACAGGAACAGTATAAGTATAATAGTATGGAACATACTCTACTTTTTGAACTATAGGAGTCTGAGTTATTGGCCCCCAATCACTCCCCAAGCAAGATTTTCCTGCACCAAAACTCATAATCAATAATACTAACAAAATATTCTTTATCATATTTATCTCCTTATATAAAAATAGTTCCCAGACAAAAACTGCCCAGGAACTATTGTAAATTGAATTTTTAAAATGAATCTTAGTTATTTTCAGTAGATTCTATTGGACTAGTAACATTTTTTATCTTTGGTGGTCGTCCACGAGATTTTTTAAGAGATAATTTTCTCCTTTGGCGACGAACCATAGCTGTTGTTATATTTTGTCCTGTTATTTGACTAAGTTTTGATGCTAAAGCGTCATCATTCAGCAAAGTATGGTTATCTCTGATAAATTCTACTTCTGAAATTGACCATTTTTTATAAGTTACCATTTCTTACTTTCCTAAATAAAGTTGACTAAAAGTGTAAAGACTCTATTATATTAGAGGTTGGCAAGTTTTGCGCAAGGAGAAAAAATGAACAATAACGAATTTAATATTATGGATTCAGTTTTGGAAATTAAAGCGTCTGGTGTTGATGTTACAAATGACCTATTATCTTTAGATGGAAAAAGTATAGCACAATTATTATATGACCAAGAAAAATCAGAAAATCCCCCAAAACCCTAAATTACCACATGGCGTGACAGAAGACCAATTTTTGAATGCGCTAGATAATATTAGCAAAAGATTAGGCCATAAATTTAAATTTGGCTATCATAGCTTTGATGATATGAAACAACAAGCGGCCATTTTTGCATTAGAAGGCCTTAAAAATTATGATAATAAACGACCATTAGAAAATTTTTTATGGACCCACGTTAGAAATCGTCTCTTTAATTATAAAAGAGATAATTATCAAAGACCAGACAAACCATGCTTAAGTTGCCCATTATACGACGCCCACTGCAAAAGCTCAGCTAATCAATGTTTAGAATATACTGACAAAAGTGAATGTGAACTATATTCAGGATGGGAAAAAAGAAATAGTAGAAAAAAGAATATTATGAAGCCTATTGGTATGGATGAGCTAACTGAAAAATCTATAAAAGCAGTAACAGACTCTGATATTCCTGATAGTATTTTTAATCAACAAATTATAGAATTATTAGATAAACATATTCCAGTAGCATATAGAGAATCTTATCTAAGGTTAAAATATGGAGAAAAAATTTATAAAGCAGAAATGAGCAAGCTTTACGAGGTTATTCAATCCATTTTAAAACAACACAATTACGAGTATTAATAGTGAGTAAAAAAAGAGGTCAATTAGGTTTAGACGAAGAAGAGTTTATTCGTAATCATGTTTTAAGCATGAGTATTGAAGATATAGCCAAATCATTAAATAGATCAAACTCCCCTGTTGAAAGATATATAGAAGAAAATCAACTAGCTCGCGATCCTCTGGAAAAAAATGAAGAGAGAATATTATTACAAAAATTACATAGCAAATCATTTTGGGGAGAAATTAAAAAACAATTTGATAGTGATAGTGGAGAATTAGAATATTTTGAAAATGTTTGGATAAATCTTGTGAAACAATTCCGTGAGGACGTTCTACCTGCTGAAGAATTACAAATTAAACAATTTATCACCATTGATATTCTTATTAATCGAAGCATGAAAGAAAGAAAACGTCATATTGCAGAAACAGAAAAACTACAAAAACAAGTTGATAAAGAATACGAAAAACCTGAAGATCAAAGAGATATCCCGAAATTAACTAATTTAGAAACTCAATTAAGTTTTGCTCGTAATAGTATTGCTAATTATACTAATGAATATACCAAATTACTTAACGAACAACAAAAAATTAGTAAAGACCTTAAAGCAACTCGTGAACAAAGAATAAAAAGAGTAGAAGACGGAAAAAGTTCCTGGGTTGGACTAATAAGAATGTTAGAAGATGAAGACATAAGAGAAAAACAAGGACGAGAGATGCAAATATTAAATTTAGCCACAGAAAAAATAAAAGAAAAGTTATTTAATTATCATCAATATGCAGACAACAACCTTGATCTTCCTTTTTTAACTCCAGAAAGTATAGAAAATAAAAAATGAGAACAGCACTAGTGACAGGAATAACAGGACAAGATGGTAGCTATTTGTCCGAATTTCTTTTAGACAAAGATTATAAAGTAGTAGGATTACAAAGAAGATCCAGTTCAAATAATTTTAGTCGTATAAAACATTTTTTAAATCATCCAAACTTAATCATAGAAGAATATGATCTCACTGACCCTAGCACCACCAACAGAATAATACAAAAATATCAGCCAGAAGAATTCTATAATCTTGCTGCTCAAAGTCATGTTGGTACTAGTTTTGACCAACCAACTACAACTTTTGAGATTAATAGCGTAGGAGTCATTAATATACTAGAAAGTATACGTAATTTTTCTTCACATACTAAATTTTATCAAGCTAGCACAAGCGAAATGTTTGGACGAAATTATACCCTTAAAGATGGTAAAAAATATCAAGACGAAAATACAACTATGCTTCCTCAAAGTCCATACGGAGTAGCTAAACTAGCATCTTATCATATGGTTCAAATATATCGGTCTTCTTATAATATATTTGGATGTTCTGGCATATTATTTAATCACGAAAGTCCACGGCGCGGAGAAAATTTTGTAACCCGTAAAATTACTAAATATTTAGCAAATCTGATCAAAAATAAAACTAGTGAAAAGCTTTACTTAGGCAATTTGGATTCATACAGAGACTGGGGACACGCAAAAGACTATATTGAAGCAATGTATCTGATGCTGCAACAAAAAAATCCATCAGATTATATAATAGCTACTGGAGAAACTCATAGTGTCAGGGAATTTTTAACTAAAGCATTTGAGTACTTTAATTTAGATTATAATAATTATGTAGTTATTGATCCTAAATTTTATCGTCCATCAGAGGTTGATTACTTATTAGGAGATCCATCCAAAGCTAAATCTATATTAGGGTGGAATAATAAAATCTCTTTTAATGAATTAATTAATGACATGATCATAAGTGATTTAAACAATGCTTAGAAATTTTAATGATCCTCAATATAAAAAATGGAGAAAAGCTGTTTATCAGAGAGATGGATACCAATGTCGCTGGCCAAATTGTAACTTAAAAAGAAAATTAAATGCTCATCATATTAAAACATGGGCAGATTTTCCGGGCTTAAGATTTGAAGTTGCTAATGGTATTTCTTTGTGTAAATATCATCATGATCTCATAAAAGGCATGGAAAACATTTATGAATCAACTTTTTTAAGAATTTTAGCAAATGATAGACTACAATAAATTTGAAATTATTATAGATACTAGGGAGCAACAGCCCTGGGTTTTTGAACATCATGTAAAGGCTTGCGAAAAGCTAGATACTGGAGATTATTCCGTTAGAGGATTAGAGAATCAACTTTGCATAGAGCGAAAGAAAAGTGTTAGTGAAATTGCAAACAATATTACTGAAAAAAGATTCAAAGATGTTGTGGCACGAATGACTCAATATAAGTATTCATTTTTATTACTAGAATTTGATTTTGAAAATGTATTATCTTATCCAATAGGCTCAAATGTTCCTAAAAAAATGTGGGATAAACTAAAAATTACACCTAATTTTTTAATTAAACATTTGGTTGAATTACAAGTATTCTTTAATATAAAAGTATTATTTTGCGGCTCAGCTTCTAATGCTGAGCGCATGGCATTATCCATTATGAAAAAGGTTTACGAAATTGAGCAACCAAGACCAACAGATATTTGATGATGCTTGGCTGGGACTAGGTGACTTATCTAAGTTAATTATTCCTAATAATCCTATGATACATAGGAGCAAAGAGGATATAGAGAATCCTGATTTGCATCTAATGAAATTATTAAGAAATCCTAAAAATTTAGGATATACTTGTAATGTGCTTTTTAATATAGAACTACATCCACTACAAATTGCTATTTTACAAGAATTATGGATTCGTGCTTTTCCAATGTATATTGCAAGTCGTGGTTTGGGTAAAAGTTTTTTACTAGCTTTGTATTGTATTTTACGCACAACTTTTTATCCAGGAACCAAAATAGTTGTTGTCGGAGCTGCTTTCCGACAGAGTAAAATTATTTTTGAATATATGGAAACTATATGGCGTAATAGTCCTATTTTGCGTAGTATTTTTAATGGAAATGATGATGGCCCACGAAGAGACGTTGATAGATGTACTATTCGATTAGGAGACAGTTGGACCATAGCTGTTCCAATGGGTGATGGTAGTAAAATCAGAGGATTAAGAGCTCATATCATTATTGCTGATGAATTTGCTTCAATATCTCCGGATATTTATGAAACTGTAGTTTCTGGTTTTGCTGCTGTTAGTGCCAGTCCAATACAAAATGTTAAGGAGCAAGCCAGAAGAGCAGCTATGGCAGAAGTTGGTTTATGGAATGAGGAATTAGAAACATTAAATTATAAAATGGGTAATCAGGCTATAATTAGTGGTACTGCTGATTATGACTTTAAACATTTTGCAAGCTATTGGAAAAGATACAAAGCTATTATTGAAAGTCAAGGAGATAAACAAAAATTATCAGAATTATTTAAGGATGATATTCCAGATAACTTCAACTGGAAAGACTATAGTATCATACGTATTCCTTATGAATTGATACCCAAGGGATTCATGGATGATAAGCAGGTAAGCAGAGCCAAGGCCACTATTCATACTGGCATATATAATATGGAATATGCTGCTTGTTTTACTATTGATAGCTCGGGATTTTTCAAAAGATCATTGATAGAAAGTTGTGTAGTTAATGAGACTAGTCCGATTACTATTAATAATAAGTCAATAATATTTGACCCTAGGGTATCTGGAGATCCTTCATTACAGTATGTTTATGGAATAGACCCAGCTAGTGAACAAGATAATTTTAGTATTGTTGTATTAGAAGTTCATCCAGATCATTCTCGAATAGTTTATGTTTGGACAACAAATAGAGCTAATTTTAAAGAAAGACAAAAAACAGGATTAATTAAAGATCATGATTTTTATGGTTTTTGTGCAAGGAAAATTAGAAACTTATCCAAAACCTTTCCATGTTTTAGAATAGGATTAGATGCTCAAGGTGGCGGAGTTGCCATAGAAGAGGCTTTGCATGATCCATCAAAGCTTGAAGAAGGAGAAAGTCTAATCTGGCCAATTATTAACTATGATAAAATTAAAGATACTGATGCTCAACCAGGATTACATATTATAGAGCTTGTACAGTTTGCTAAGGCCGATTGGACAAGTCAAGCCAACCATGGATTGCGCAAAGACCTTGAAGATAAGGTACTATTATTTCCAAGATTTGACAACTTAACATTAGGATTGGCTCTAGAACAAGAAGGTAAAGATATATTAAATTCTGATCTTAATCCAATTTATGATAATTTAAGCGAATGTATATTAGAAATAGAAGAACTTAAAAATGAATTGACAACTATCGTTATGAGTCAAACTAGTACTGGGCCTAATGCTAGAGATCGCTGGGATACTCCAGAAGTCAAAATGCCTAATGGTAGAAAAGGTAGATTAAGAAAAGATAGATATAGCGCCTTAGTTATTGCTAATATGTTAGCTCGTCAAATGAATAGAACATTAAAAAATATAGAATATGATATTATTGGAGATAATGCTCGCTCAGCAGTTAAACATGATGGTCAAATGTACAGAGGCCCAGAGTGGTTTATCAATGGAGCTAACGACGATGATCTTTATACGGGAATTTATAGATAAAGTGTATTTAATAAAAGTAATTCAATTGTAATTCTATTAAGGTTTAAATAATAAAAATGGCTAAAAGATACCCCAAAAGTGAAGCTATACAAAATTTATCTGAACAGAATGGACCAGCTTATGTAACTTGGGGAGATGATTTAGCTAGTAAACAAACTGCTCTTAATCAGTCTTCAGAGTCTTTATCAGAATTTACTTTAGTTAATAAAACTATCGGAATGAGAAGATATGGACTAGATTATTCTAATTTAGATAAAAATACTAGCGGTCGTCCTGGTCTCAGTCGTTCTGATTATGATTACTTTAGACCAGACGAAGCCGTTCCTCGTGAAATTAAGTTAATATTAAAAAAAGCCGAAGATATTTATCAAAGAGTTGGTTTAGTAAAAAATGTTATAGATCTTATGGGAGATTTTTCAGCTCAGGGCATTCGTCTTGTGCACAGAAATAAAAGAATAGAAAGATTTTATAGACAATGGTTTAAAAAAATCCAAGGTAAAGATCGCAGTGAGCGATTCTTAAATAATCTATACAAAACAGGTAATGTTGTAATCAATAGACAAACAGGCAAACTTAGTGTAAAAGTATCAGATAAATTATATCAAGCTTTGGGATCTCCAGATTTTCAAGTTCAAGAATTAAACGAGCCCCCTATAGAAAAAAGAGAAATTCCTTGGAAATATACTTTCATGGATCCTTTTTTTATTGAAATAGCTGCTGGTCCACTAGCTTCTTTTTCTTCTAAAAAATCATATCAGTTAGTTTTGCCTCCTCAATTACGCAAAATTATTAATAGTCCCAAAACAGAAGCCGACAAAACAATTATTGCAGGATTACCACCAGCCATAATAGAAGCAGCCAAAACTAGACTGCCCTATCCTTTAGATACAGGAAAAACACTAGTATTTCATTACAAGAAAGACGATTGGCAGAGCTGGGCTTTTCCTATGATATATGCAATTATGGATGATATAACAGTTATTGAAAAACTGAAACTTGCAGACATGGCAGCATTAGATGGCGCCATATCCAATATTCGTATTTTTAAACTTGGCAGCTTAGAACATAAGATAGCTCCCACAAAAGCAGCTACAGCTAAACTTGCTCAGATATTAGGAAATAATGTCGGTGGAGGAACTATGGACTTGGTATGGGGTCCTGATATTGAGCTAATAGAGAGCAATACAAATGTTCATCAATTTCTTGGAGAGGGCAAATATGTGCCTCATATGAATAGTGTTTATGCTGGTCTTGGGATTCCTCCAACGCTTACAGGAACATTTGGAGCAGCTGGAACAACGAATAATTTTATTAGTTTAAAAACACTTACCCAAAGACTTCAATACGGAAGAGATATACTAGTATCTTTTTGGGAAAAAGAAATAGAGCTAGTACAAAAAGCTATGGGGTTTAAATATCCAGCTAAAATTGAATTTGATAGAATGGATCTAAGTAATGAAGATGCTGAAAAGTCACTATTAATACAGCTAGCTGATAGAAATATTATTAGTGACGAGCTTATACAAGCTAGATTCGGACTTGATCCAGATATGGAAAAAACTAGACTAAATAGAGAAAATCGAGATAGGCAAACCTCAAGAATGGTTAATAAGGCTGGACCTTGGTTTAATCCCGATCCCGAGGATGGCTTAAAGAAAATAGCATTACAAACAGGCATTGTAACTCCTAGTCAAGTAGGACTAGAACTTGAAAAGAAGAAAAATGGAGAAAAATCAGCTCTCGAAATGAAAACTCCCTCTTCGCCTGTACCCTCAACGAAGTTGGCAAATGATTCGCCAGAATCATTGCCAGGAGTACCCGGCCAAGGTCGCCCAAAAAACTCTAAAGACTCCAAAAAAAGAAAAACGAAAGTTTTCAAACCACAAACCGGAGCCAAACTTCTTTTATGGGCAAACGAAACCCAAGATAAAATTAGTCAAATTGTTAACCCGATTTTATTGCAATTTTTTAATAAGAAAAATTTACGCAGCTTATCTAATGAAGAAGTCAAAGAGCTAGATTCTATAAAAACAAAGCTACTATTTAGTTTACAGGCATTTAGTAGTATAAATACAGATATTATTTTACAATCTTTAAACGATATAGATAGTTCTTCAGAATTAGTACAAGCTTATAATCATTGGCTTAAAGAATTAAAATCAGAACTTAATAAAGATTTAACTGTTGATGAACTAAAACAAGCTAAAGCGTCATTTTATTGTATGGTGTACTCATTGGCAGACAAAGAGGTATAAATTATGAAAATATTTCAACATGAAATCAACGACGGACTTGAACACAAAATATCATCATCTGCATCATTTTCTTATGCTTCGATAGCAGAGCCTTGTTTATTAAATAGGCCAAATGTTTCTAGTATTAAAAGTTTAGCTTCGTTTAATGATTCAGACTTATACTATGTTCAATCTATTTTAGTAAGCTCATCATGGAATAAAAATGATGATATTTTTGAAGTTGGTGAGGTTTGGGTAGCTCGAAAGACTCCAGAAGATAAGCCAACAAATCTCGAACACGACGAAAGTAATATAATTGGACATATAACTAACAATTGGCCCATCACTGAAGATGGTGAAATTATTCCAGAAAATACAGATATAAATAGTTTACCAGAAAAATATCATATATTAACAGGTTCTGTAATTTATAGAGCATTTACAAGTCCTGAGCTTAAAGAAAGATCAGACAAATTAATATCTAGTATAGAATCAGGAAATATGTTTGTTAGTATGGAATGTTTTTTTAAAGGTTTCGATTATGGAATAACTGATAAAACAACTGGTAGCTATAAAATTTTAGCTCGTAATGAGAATACAGCATACTTAACAAAATATCTTAGAGCATATGGTGGTGATGGTGAGCATGATAATTATAAAATAGGTAGAGTATTAAGAAATATTACATTTTCTGGTAAGGGTTTTGTTGAAAAACCAGCTAATCCAGATAGTATTATTTTTACAAAAGATATTGTTGATAGATTATTTAATAAAAAAAATGATGATTTATCAATTTCAGGTGTATTTAACAATCAGTCAACCTCTAATGTGGAGAATAGTAATATGAGTGATAATACAGAAGCATCCGTACAAGCTACCGAGACAACTCCTGAAGTTAATATTCAGGGCTTACAAGATCAAATTACAGAACTACAAACTCAGGTAGCTGCTCAGACAGAAATCATTAATACACTAGAGACAGAAAAAGAAGAAGCAGCCAAGAAGGCTAAGGACGAAGAAGTAAAAATGAAGGAAGAAAAAGCTAAAAAAGAAGAAGCTGCTAAAAAAGTCAAAGAAGACGAAGACGCCAAGGATGAAGAAAACAAAAATCTTAAAGCGGCTTTAGAGGTGGCTAATGAAGTAATTGCTGCCTATATGATGAAAGAAGAAGAGATGGCTAAGAAAGAAAAGAAGATGAAAAGAAAAGCTTCTCTTTTAAGTTGTGGTTTTGATGACGAAACATCTGAAGCTACTCTAGAAAAATTTGAATCATTAAATGACGATGCTTTCGACGCAATGACAAATCTATTGGCCGGCAAGCTGCCACCATGGTTAGAAAAGTTCAAAAAGGGAGATGACAAAGAAACTGATAAAACAAAAGATGCCAAAAAGAAAGCATCTATTGACGAAACAGTAGACTCATCCATTCTTGAAAACGTCGAAGTAGAAGAAGCTGTAAATCTTAGTGTTGGTAGCGATGAGGTTTCCTCAATCGACTCCACACGTGCAGAATTAGTTGAATTTGTTTGTGCTAGACTAGGTAAAAAACTTAATAAGGGAGAATAACATGGCTCTTAAAGCAGATCGTATTGAATTACTTACAGATATTTCCTTTTTCATGAACACAACTGCCGAGCGTGGCGGTGTGGTATCTGCTGTTACAAGCGGTTCTGGTGTAGCTATGGACGACGCTAACAGCGTAGTTGCATATGCAGCCACCGTCAGCGGAGCCAAGCCTCTAGGCATTTTGTTAAATGATGTTGTAAATTATGACCTAACCAGACAGCATATCAATTGGCACAAAGATGAAGTGCAAGTTGGTGGCAAAGTTGTACTACTACGTCAGGGACAAGTAACAACAAATATGCTAGTTAACGGAATTACTCCAGCAGCTGGCGTTGATGCTTATGTTGGTGTTAATGGTCTTGTTGGTACATCAAGCACCAATAGTGTTAAGGTCGGTCAGTTCCTTGGCAGCAAAGACGCTGATGGTTATGTCAAACTATCCGTAAACATTACTTGATTATAGCTTTAATAAGGGAGAAAAAAATGTCAGCTAATACCAAAACTTTTAAACCAACACCAGAACTAACTGATCTCTTGGTTCGCTCTGGATCACCAAATAGAGAAGTAGCTCTAGCTGCTAACTCTGAGTTTGCAAAGGCTCTTGAGTTACCACTTAGACAAGCTCTATTAAGTGGTGATATTCTAGATGGCATTTTTGAGCCAATTCAACTAGCTCAAAGTGCTACTCCTGAATTCCCACTAGATTTTCTTGCTCCTGGCACAGAGAAAGACTTTGTTGCCTATACTATTCCTAATCACGGTCAGATTCCAGAGCGTCATGTTGAAGGCGATTATATCATGGTTCCAACCTATGATATCGGTGCTTCAATTGATTATCTTCTAAAGTATGCTCGTGATGCTCGATGGGACGTAGTTGGTCGCGCTATGGAAGTGCTTGAGTCTTCATTCGTCAAGAAGATGAACGATGATGGCTGGCACACACTAATGGCCGCTGGTGTAGATCGTAATATTGTTGTATATGATTCAGATGCTTCTAATGGACTATTTACAAAGAGACTAGTTAGTCTTATGAAAACAGTTATGCGCAGAAATGGTGGTGGTAACTCCGCTAGTAATAATCGTGGTTTACTAACTGACCTTTATGTTTCTCCAGAAAGCATGGAAGACATTCGTAACTGGGGCATTGATCAGGTTGATGAAACAACACGTAGAGAAATTTACACAGCTGCTGATGGTACACTAAACCGTGTATTCGGTATCAATCTACATGATCTTGATGAACTTGGAGAAGGCCAAGAATATCAGCTATTCTATAGCGACATTCTAAGCGGATCATTACCAAGTGGTAAGAGTGAGATCGTTGTTGGGCTAGATCTCCGTAAGAGAGACAGTTTCATAATGCCAGTTCGTGAACAAGTTCAAATTTTTGAGGATGATACACTTCATCGTCAAAAGAGAGCTGGTTTCTATGGATGGGCAGAACAAGGCTTTGCCGTTCTTGACAACCGTAGAGTACTACTTGGCTCACTATAATTTTAGCTTTAAAAAAGCAATGTTATGAATTAAGGACTGGCAGCAATGTCAGTCCTTTTTTCTTTCATATCTTAGTAAGATACAATTAACATAAAATCATGTTAGGTGTATTTCATAATATAGTTACAGTTAATCAACTAAGCCAATTTATATCGGAACTCAAAAATGGCAGCAGGCAAATATGATTTCGCGATAGAACAAGGAACATCTTTTAAATTTGCTTTAATATATAAAGATCAAGATAGAAATGTTGTACCACTACAAGGATATTGTGCAAGACTTATATGGAAAACTAATTTAAATCAAACACAGATTTTTACAACTGATAATATAGACCCTAGTGTATATAGATTTAGTATTGATGAGAACAATGGTAAAATTACACTATTGATACCAGCATCAAGTACTAATAACTTTGATTTCAACTACGCTAAGTATGATTTAGAGCTACAATCTCCAGATGATTTATATACTGGAGGAGGCAAGTATACAACAAGAATTCTTTTTGGAACAGTCACAATCATAAAACGAAATAGCCAATCCCACGAAGCTTTGAGCTGTAACACATGAGTGACGAATCATTTATCATAGAAATAGAACCAAATACTTACGTATTAGATATTGAAACTAGCTTTATTAATAATGTAAATAATATTGAGATAGAAAATTATCAAACATTTAATTTGGAAATTGTTAATACAGAAAGAATACTATTTAGTGATTTGCCTGATATATTTTTAGAAAATACATTTGGAAATTTAGATGTTGGAAGAATTGGCGGACTAGATGATTACTTAGACCATTACAATTTCGACTGTGGTACCCCATAAAACTTTTAATATTAATATACCGGAGATTATAAAATGCCAGCACTAACAAAAATTCAGATTCGTCGTGGAACAACAGCAGAGTGGCTAGCTTCGCTGGACCCTCTATCCCAAGGAGAGATGGGTTACGATCTAAGTCTGAAAAAATTTAAGGTTGGTGATGGTACTAGTTTATGGAGTAGTTTACCATGGGCCACTATTATAGGAAGTGATTTAGTAGGCGCTAGCGGCATTAACATATCTTATGCTGGCACCAGCGGTATTGCCACAGTATCAGTTACTGGTTTAAGCTCTAGTTATTTAAGCGATTTTAATAGTGCGGTTAGCGGGCTGCTTCCAGTAAAAAGTGTTATTGCTGGAAATAATATTACTGTAACTCCAACAGGAGATAAAGGATTTGTTATTAGCTCCCCAGTAAATGAGAACACTGTTAAAGATATTATCGGATCAACTATTACTGGTGTTAGCGGCATTAGAGCAAGTTACGACAGCGTTGGGAAAATAGAAACTCTTTCAGTTACAGGACTCAATAGTTCATATATTGGGGATTTTAATACAGCAGTTAGTGGACTATTAGGAGTTAAAAGTTTAATTCAAGGTACTGGAGTAGGTATTGTAAATGTTGCAGGAAACCAAACAATTAGTGTTACTGGTATCCCAACATCTTTGATTACTAACTTTGCTAGTGGGGTTAATGCTCTTATTGACAATGCTGTTAGCGCAAGTATTGTTGGTGGTAGTGGTGTTGATATTGTATACAATAGCGGTACAAATACTCTTACTATTAGTAGTGCTCTAACTGCAGGTAGTGGAATAGCCTTAACTCATAATAGTGGAAATTATGTTGTTAGCTTAAGTGATCCTACTATCCAATTAGCAGAGATCACGGACCTATCTGCTAATGCTAGAACTTTTTTGTTGACGCCAAGTAGCAACAATCTCTCAACTCTTGTTACAGATGAAACTGGATCAGGAAACTTAGTATTTTCTAATAGTCCTACACTTGTTTCTCCAAGCATTGGAGTAGCAACAGGTACATCTTTTAATAGTATCACTGGTTTGAGTAGCTCAACACCTTTGATGAACAGTACCGCAGCCGTCGGTACCTCTACAGCAGCAGCTCGTGCTGACCACGTTCATCCAACAGATACTAGTCGTGCTGCTGTGGCAGGAACTTTAGCTCAGTTTGCTTCAACAACATCTTCCCAATTAGCTGGGGTTATTAGCGATGAAACTGGTAGTGGATTACTAGTTTTTAATAATAGTCCAACATTAGTTAGTCCAACTTTAGGAGCGGCAACTGCTACCACCCTAAATAAAGTTACAATCACAGCTCCAGCGAATGGATCTACATTAACTGTTGCTGATGGGAAAACCCTTACTGCTAGCAATACCTTAACCTTTACTGGTACAGATTCTAGCTCTGTCGCTTTCGGAGGTGGTGGAACAGTACTTTATACTAGTAATAAGCTAAATGCTCTGTCATCTACAACTAGTTCTGAACTAGCCGGAGTTATCAGTGATGAAACAGGAACAGGGTCGCTAGTATTTGCAAATAACCCCACAATGAGTGGAGTTACTGTTAATGGTAATCTTACTGTTGGTGGTAGTGGTTTAGTTGCTAGTAATATTAATGACTTCAATACTGCTGTAAGAACCAATCGTTTGGATCAAATGAGCGTTCCTACAAGTGACGTATCCTTCAATAGTGTTAAGATTACTAGTTTAGCAGATCCAGTTAGTGCTCAAGACGCTGCCACAAAAGCATACGTAGATGCTGCCCGAATGGGTCTTGATGTTAAAGCAAGTGTCAGAGTTGCTACAACAGCCAATATAACACTATCTGGCACTCAAACTATTGACGGGGTTGCCGTTATAGCTGGCGATAGAGTATTGGTAAAGAACCAGAGCACAGCTAGTCAAAATGGTATCTATGTTGTAGCTGCTGGATCTTGGAGCAGAGCGTCTGATGCTGATTCTGATTCTGAAGTTACTGCTGGACTATTTACTTTCGTATCCGAAGGTACGGTTAATTCTGATAGTGGTTGGGTACTAACAACAAACGATGTTATTACTCTTGGAACAACGAGCCTAGCTTTTGCTCAATTCTCTGGAGCTGGTCAGATTACTGCTGGTGCTGGTTTAACAAAGAATGGTAACACTATAGACGCTGTTGGTACAGCTGGTCGTATAGTTGTTAATGCTGATAATATTGATCTTGATACTGTAACTCAATCTGATAGTAGTGGTTCTGCTGGCGTCACCTTTGTTCAATCCGTAACTAGAGATAGTTATGGTAGGGTTACAGGTGTAACCACAGCAGATGTAAAAGATGCAACAACTTCTGTTAAGGGTATTGCTAGCTTTGATAGTGGAGATTTTAGTGTTTCTTCTGGTGCTGTTAGCATCAAAGCTAGTGGTGTTGATAATTCTCAACTAGCTAACAGCTCTGTCACCATTGGTTCAACATCGGTTAGTCTCGGTGGAACCATTACTTCTGTGTCAGGATTAAGTAGTGTTAGTAGCACATCATTTGTTGGTAGTCTTAGTGGTACAGCAACTAATGCCAATAATATTGAAGTTGATCTTAGTAGTGCTAATACTAATAATCTAGTTTTTGTTAACGGTACAGATGGTAATCTTAAACCAAGTGTTAATAACAACTTAAGGTTTGATGCTGCTAATAATCAGTTATTAGGCTCATCGAATACAACACCAGCAACAACATTGAAATACTTTATTATAGATGGTGGAACGCCATAATAAAGTTTTGTTTAAAATTTGTTATAAGTCGCTAATAATTTAATCCTTTATACTAGAGAAATATAATATGAAAAGTGGTAAATTTTTTATAGTAAATGGACGAGCTAAGGTCAATCCACCAAAACCACCAGCCCCTCCATTATCAACACTATCAGCTATGACAGTAGGAGCTTGGGGAGATCCTCACTTTTATATTACTACTAGCTCTACGGATTCTAAAAATAGAGTAAGTACTAAAACCATAGCTCAGTGGGGAGATAATAAACCAGGAATATCAGGTAATAATGAACTTCAATTATTAGATTTACAAACATCAACACATAGTATAAAAATTTATTATACAAACAAGGCTTATGGCAATGCCAAGGTTATTGATAATATAAGAGTAAATTATAATACTGTTTCTACAACATATAACTCTACAACTAAATTAACTCTTGGTCCAGTAACTCTAAATATTTTGAAAAATGGAACTGGGGCAAGTTCTTATCTTTCTTTTGAAATGAGTTGGTCTAGTATTAATAATGTAGTTAAACTAGGTGGTGCTATTGTTCCTATTCTTAAAAGAGTAGCTGATAATAATGGGGTTTTATGGAATGGTGGAGACGGAGTTTTGTGGGATGGCTTTGGAAAAGCATTAGCTGTTTATGGGTTGACTAGAAGTAGTTTTGAGACAGGCATTGGAATCCAAAGTACACAAGAAGATTTGGTATTATCATCAGATGAAGCAAATTTTATAGCAACAGCAACAGAAAACTTTACTCAAAATGGTAATATTTTTGATAATTTACAAAATCTTGGAGAAAATGGTGATGGCAATAATGCTGCTATTGGAGACTGGGATGCTACTCATGCTGAGATTTTACCTGTTCTTTCTACAGTTATTGGTCTAGAGGGAGCTATCGATCAAACAGTTGGTTCGACTACAACAACAGACGCTCCAACCACAACAACTACGGATGCGCCAACCACAACAACTACGGATGCTCCAACCACAACAACTACGGACGCTCCAACCACAACAACTACGGACGCTCCAACCACAACAACTACGGACGCCCCAACCACAACAACTACGGACGCCCCAACCACAACAACTACGGACGCCCCAACCACAACAACTACGGAAGCCCCAACCACAACAACTACGGAAGCCCCAACCACAACAACTACGGTAGCCCCAACCACAACAACTACGGTAGCCCCAACCACAACAACAACAGCAGCTCCAAGCGGTCCGATATTTTCTGGTATT
>Ga0209189_1000729_pt1 | contig 26207 bp, 21 predicted proteins | sample C_130820_EF_Meta_FD_187308 | JGI IMG/M metagenome (GOLD analysis project Ga0209189, IMG submission 187308) | Freshwater microbial communities from Lake Croche, Canada to study carbon cycling - C_130820_EF_MetaG (SPAdes) (version 3) | ecosystem: Environmental > Aquatic > Freshwater > Lake... | reverse complement strand
TTGTTTATTTTTTTTTTATTTTTTGTTTATTTTTTTGTTTATTATTTTGTTTATTATTTTGTTTATTTTCCAATAACCCCCAAAAATAAAATCATCCATAATAAAAAATACATAAAAGACGTTTGTTCTCATCAATTACGTGATTTTTCTTATATTCATTCATTACACTCAAATCATTTTCAATAGTATATCTATTATCATTTAAAAAATTGAAAATCCAATAAACATCTTCTTCCATTAAAATATTTTTACTATAAAAAGGATGATAAACAGCACATACCGTTTTTTCATTATTTTCCGATCCACCTTCTAAATTTTGAAAAAATGAATGAATCAAAAATGTTTCATTTGAAACCAGAGAACCCATTGGTCCATCTGGAATCTCATCAACTGTAATTATATTTTCAAAGCCATTGACATCTTGATTGAATATTTTTTCACTAAATAAATAATATTGTTTCATTAAATGTGATAAATTCTAATAATTTCAATAAATAAATATTATATTGTATTAATGTTTATATATTTTTTTATCTCAATAAATATTTTGATAATGACATACATCGACTATACCTAATAAAATCAAATATTATATCTCTTTTGATTCAAGACTCGACGAATTATATTAAATGGATTTACACCTTTTCGCATCGAAGATGCGGAAAGTAACTGTTCCAATCCATTCATTTCTGTCCCTTTTTGAGGCTCATTAAATGAGTATTGGTGTGTATATTCATTCAAAGAAGAAGGAGAATAAAAAGAAGAAGAATAAAAATAGCAAAAATCATTAATTAACGATTGAGAACTACCAGAAAGAACAGAAACTCGCGGTGTATTATGAAGACAAGGAAGATATTCCAAAAATCGATTTGATAAATTCCAATAAATAATATGCGGAACGGTAAAACACCTTTTATAAATACTTTTCAATCCAGCTTCTTGAAACATTTTTTCTATTTTGTGATGAGTTTCTTCTAAAAAATTGATATTATTCATATCCGACAAAATAACAAAAACCATTTTTTCGACTTGTTCAGGACTCATATTTGTAATCAGTATTGATTGGATAATAAGTTCAATCGATTCAAATATATCAGAACGTGTTCCTCCTTTGGCAGATTCTATTATTTTTTTAATCATAGAACAAAAATTTACACAATCGTCCAAATTAATCCACGAAGGTTGATGTTCAATAGTAATAATACGATTTTTGAAAGAAGATTTACTGGCAAGAAGACAAGCTATACCAATGGCATTATAATACGGCATCATATTAGAAGCATTCATTGATAAAGAAATATCCATAATAGGAATAACATTTTCAAGAGGAAAACAAGTGTTTTTATAATTATTCCAAATATTTTCTAAAAAAAATGTTTTTTCTAATTTATTTGAAAAAAATTCAAAATTGGAATTCTTTAATGGTTTGTTAGATAAAGACATATTATTGATTTTTATAGCCTCTTTTACAAAAAAGGAGATATCTATTTTGTAAGATTTATTACGGAAATAAGAATTAGAAATAAATTTCTCAATATTTTCCATACTTTTAGATTCTTCAATTGCATTATTAGTATCTTCTTTTTCATAAATGAATTCAGATACAGTTGGTGTTTTATTTGTATCAACCTGCGGAAAAAAATACTTATGTAAATTTTTCGAACATTCTATTCTATCCAAGTTTTTATCAGAGAAAAAGGCATCCTTTTGTTTTAAAAGAGTTCCAATATTCAACTTTTCTGGAGAAATATTTTTCCAATTATGAGAACATTGTTTTATTTCAACGGTATCTAGTAAGGAATTTAACATAGAAACAATTTTTCTATAATTCGAATAACATAGATTATTTCTTTTAATTTTGGAAGTTTCATACAATTTTTCTTTAGACGACTTCTTACATTCTTTTTTTTGATAAAAAAGATAAGGCGTATATTTTTTAGCCCAATCTAGAGCTAATTCATAAAACAACCAGCTATATTTACTTTTCTCTCTAGGAATCCATTTAGCTATTAATGATATTTTTTCAGTATTTTTCATATCTTTACCATCCTTTATATTTTTACCTTTACATTTTTGAAAATCGATACGAAGTTGATTATTCATAATATTTATAATTTCTTTAATCAATGGTAATTTATCAATTGATATTGTTGGGTTTGTATTTTTTACATAAGAACAAATATGTTTCATATCTCGCCAGCAACCATATGGTGGTCTATATGCTCCATTACACCAATTCTCATTCAATGTGCCCCCAAAAAGGGTAATAGAATTCGGATAAACAAAAGAATGAATTAGGAAAATCGCATTCTTAGGATAATATTTATAAAAAATAGTAATCATCATATAACTAATATATTGTTCTCCCTTTCCATATAAAATATCGCGCGTATAGAGAATCATTTTTTCCAATAATTGTAAATATTCTTTGTCGTCATTTTGGAAAATATGTCTTACTACTGAATCAAACAAACCAACTAGTTTTTCATTTTGATAATATTCTTTACGATTTAGTATATAGAATAAATGGACAATATCATTTTTTACACCTTTTAACATTTCAAACGCCGATATTTTTATAAATTATCAAACTAAGTGTTTATATTTTTTCGTGTTTTATTATTATCATTTTCACAAATGAGATTTTTCCGAGATTTTACTTTACTAGTTGATAAAACAATAGTAGGTTTCTTTTCTATTTCAGCTGCTTTACTGAAAACCCCTTTTAATCTAGGCTTAGGATTCAAAGAAATATTCTTATCTTTTTCTTGGAAAAAAATATAAATTGCATTCAATGGATGAAAAATAAAAATAGATGGTTGAAAAATAATATCATCCGGAATCGGCATTGTTTTTAAAAAAGAAGGAGAACCTTGTCCCTGAATGTAATTTTGAATGAGATTCGATTCTAAATCAATATTATAAATTAATATATCCATAAATACATATTTGGTTAAAAAAAGAGATTGTTTTTTTTCATTGATAATTTTCAATAATTTTTCTTTTTTAAGAACCGAGTAACGATTTTCTTTTTCATTTAGCAAAGGATGTTTTTCTGTAATAACCTTTTCAATACTCGAAGAATTATTAACATAAACAAAATGTATAGATACTGAAGACATAGGTTCTCTTTGAATATTTTTTTCAATATGAATCATTTTTTTTTCTTCTTCAATCCAATCCAAATTCAAATCTAAATCAGATTCTAAATCCATTATCAATTATTTGTATAAAAAACATATTTTTTTCTATGAATTCAAACAAAATATCCAAAAAACAAAATATCCAAAAAACAAATATCCAAAAAACAAATATAAAGAAAATGCCCAATATATATTGTCTCTAAACAGCGAAAAAATAAAAAAAATACATTTTACATATCAATTGAAAACCAGCTAATTTAAAAACAATAACAAGTCTGCATCCGAGGCATCGATAGTTATTTTTTATATAATTTTAATAGAGACAGCATATTATTCGCAAGAAATAATATAATGGGATGGGTTGAATGATCCATCCTATTATATACAGACAGACAGACACTTACACATATTACAAAGTAGGCATCTGAGCAAGAACAATTTTCCAATACCAAGGATCAGAATACACCAATTTTATATCTTTTCCTTCTAGTAAACGATTCCAAATAAAAATGGCTCTATCATTAGATTCATTTTTTTTAATTTTAATTATAATTCGTTTAAATTCAGGTTTCAATTTATTAGGGATTTCATTTATTTTTTCAATATATCCTATATCCAATTTACAAAACATTGAAAATATATACTGTTTTGGAATGAAAGAACGAATTTGAGGGATACATAAGAATTGATATTTATTTTCATTTTGCATATTTGAAATTAATATATATATAAATATAATAAATCAATATCAATTTTATAGGAGAACCGTAGCCCTCCCTATAAAATTGATGTCAAAAAAATAAAAAAGAAAATACCAAAAAGGAAGAATTCAAAATTGATGCAAGAAGAAGCAGCAAAAATTCAACAAAAAATAAAACAAGAAAAAGTGCAAATTGAAAAATACAGATTGACATTAAAAGAATTTATTATTACTACGCGTTTCACAAATGAAACTTGGCAAAGAAATCAGGAATTCAGAAAAAAAAAGAATTTTCCAGCAATTTATGGAACACCACAACCTATAACAAAAACAGTTCCAGCAGATTGCACATTATTTATGCTAGAAATGAATAATGATACAAATAAAATAATGGGAATAAGTATGTTGAAAAATCATCCTTTTTATAACAAATATTCATTATATGAAAATACAAACTTCAACAGGTATATCTATATAGGAAAATATCATATTAAACGGGAAGAAATGACAGAGGAAGAAAACATAATAATGATGGTATTTGACATATTATGTTTTACTGGAAATACACATTTAAAAAGAGGTGCAAATTTAAAACAATTTCCACTTACAATGCTTTATCGTTGTAGTAAAAAACTAGATTTAGTCCAATTTATAAAAAATATGTTTATAAAGAAATTTATCAATTGATATTTGTAATAAACAAAATAAACAAAATAAACAAAATAACCATATAAAAATGAATATTCTTTTTGTCATTTATACTTGTGTAAAAAGAATCAAGCAAGCTGAATATTTATACAGTTTATTAGACGGAAAAATAGATGCAAAATTGATAATAGTATGTGGAAATCCAAAAAAAAATATACATTCGCTGAAAGAAAATCGCGAGGTTTCTATCAATTTTAAACATAATAAATATTTAGAAATTGATATATACGATGGATATGAAGGACTTAATAAAAAAACAATTCAATTATTTAAAGGAATAAAGAATTTTTTTCCGGATTATAATTGTATAAAATGTGACGACGATATTATACCAAATATAGGACATATTAATTATATTATAAATTATATAAATACAAATAAACCAAAATATGCTGGTAAAAGTTGGATACATCGCTCTGGATATTCAACATTCCATTACGAAAAAAATATAGAAGATGAATACAAAATACCAATAGCAATTCCAAGATTATGTAAGTATTGTCCAGGACCAATGTATTATGTAAATACAGATGCTATAGATATAATAAATAATTCGATTGAAGAAAATTTTTTTGAAGATGTTATGATAGGTTTAACACTAAACAAACGTAATATTTTTCCTGATGAAAATATACTTTTTTATACAGATTTAGTGGAAGAATATGAAAAAATATCATTTCATAATGGTGATCAAAAAATCAAGTCTTTTACTAGATCGCAAATAGAAGGTACACAAAATTATTTACCAACAATAGAATAAAAAAACATCAAAAAACATCAAAAAACATCAAAAAACATCAAAAGAATATAGAATGTTATTTTTATCAGACAAATATACAAGAAGAAATAATCAAAAAAATGAATAATCAAAAAAACCTCAATCAAAAATCCGAGGATATTTATGATATCAAAAAATACACGGATAATGAATTGTTACAAATTCTGGATTTAGCAAATATGAATCCAACTGATCGCGAATTAGAGGCGAAAATTATTTATTATATCAAAAAGTATAATTTTATTCCAACAGAAAATGCCAAAAAATTAGCCCAATTTTTTAATGATATTTATGACCATTTTTTTGAAGAAGAAGAAGAAGACCGCGAAGAATCAGCTAAAACGACTACTATCGAAGGATTTTCTACGCCTTCATCAATCAATCAAACAACACCCACAACAAGCACCCCATCTTATTCCTCCGTTGATATAGGTTTCAAACCATCTGAAGCAGTAGGATTGACAAAACCGGTATCTGTATCTCGTGATAAAATGAATCCAGTATTGAATCAAACAATTACTCGCGTTATAAGTATTGATAGCCAATTTCGCGATAATTTGAATAATAAAATAACAACATTATCAACTGATTTTACTTTTGATTTATCAGAACCTCTACGTGATGTAGTAAGCCTGAAATTATATTCTATCCAATTACCATATACTTGGTATACTATAGATAATGCATTTGGTAGTAATTTTTTTATTCTTGAACCCAATCCTAAATCGCTCATAAATGCAAATTATAATTTTTATTTTGATATATCTGCAGGAAATTATACAAATACAACCATTTTTACGGCATTGAATAATTCAGTAACTAATTTAATAAATCAGTTTCCAGATGTCAGTTTTGGAACAACCAATTTCAATTTTAATCCAGTTACAGCAATTACAACAATGACATTTGATATACAAAATATTTATAATGAACCGCAATATCAATTAGTATTTGATGGTTCTCATAATCCGTTTAATCAATTGCATGCTACTAATTCTGTTGCTAATTTTCTTGGATATTCATTTCAATCGTATAATACATCAACTATTTATGGACAATATAATCCAGCCAGTTCAGATGTTTCATCAAATCAACCAAATTACAATTCAACGTATAATTTCAATAATGATACAACAACACCTTATTATTATGTAGATGCCTGTAACAATTATTTTACTATTATTCAATATGTAGCAACACCAACAACATTAGACGTCAATACAAAACCTACTGTTATCATACCAGATATTGTTTATCAAAATGATTGTCCATTATATAATGATATTTCAAGTAATATTCCGTCGGTAGTATTAAATCAATGGACCATTTCTTTTAGTAATCAAATACAATTTGATATGTCCTATTCTCGACAGACATTACTGAATGATTTAAATAGTCAGATAAAAAATTTGAGTTCTCATAACAATTTTTATAAATTTTTAGATATACCCAATTCAGGTGCTTCATTAACAGGAATAACAGACCCATCTTGTTCTTTCAATATCAATGACGTTTCTTACGTTCAATTGGATTTGAAATTGAGTAGATATACAACACCTAATATTTATAATTATAAAACTGTAGTGCAATTTCCAAATGAAAATATAAAACCACCGCCTAATGGTTCTAGATATATATGGCGCGATTTTTCAAATAATGGCACATCTTGCTTCAATTTCGATCCAAAAAAAACTTTTTTCGAATTAAATGATATAACAGGTGAAGATACTCCAGCAATAACAAATTATAAGATAACAAAAAATCCATATATTTTATTAAGATGTATTAGACAACAATATGATTTTTCATTAAATGATTATGTAATAAAAGTTGAAAATTCGGATGCTTCTCAAAATGCATTAGGAGGATACACATTATCACAATATTTACAAAAAATAAACAAAGGTATTAATTATGCAAATAAAAATTCAATTTCTCTAAATAACAATGATTTGAATTTACTTTATCCAGGAGGTATTGATTTATCAGATAATAAAATTCCGGATGGAATAAATGGTAATCCATTGATTCGTTGGAAAACACAATGTTATCAAAATCCATCGGATTTCAAAATCAAATTTCAATTTGATATTACGAGAACCTATACAGCGGATAAATATTTGATAGATATTTCTAATACGATTCTCCAAACAGTTCTTGGAATCGAATTATTGAACAACAGTTCTGATATTTCATATAATAATAGTCATTTTACTTGTTCTTTTCAGCCCTTACCAAATGGATATTATGTTCCATTTCATTTACCAGTGATAAAATTTTTATTGAAAGATCAATATACAGGGAGTCCAATAAATTATATAAGATATGATGTTTTTATGGATGCAAGTGGAAGTGAATCAACTGTAATCAAATATTATGAAAATCCAACAGATATTTTAACAGATATGAATACTGCTTTCAATAATTTTATTTTTTATTATCGTAGATATAGTGGTCCAAATCAAAGTCCTTCTGTAATCGCTGATGTATCAGATAATCCAATTAAGGGAACATATTTAAATCCTTTAAGATTTACAGGAGGTAATTTTCAAACAATATTAGATGTGAGTATTAATGTCCCATTGAAAACAGACGATTATCAAGTAATTTTCTATGATGCAAGCGGTAATAATTATAATTCCGGAGGTAATTATGATTCTAGTGGAAATGTAATATTATCTCCTTGGTCTCCAACAGGTTCTTGGGCTACTAATTTATATATGACAGATCAATCTTATAATTTGATAGATCCATACTTTGCAGATATATCAGGAAATCTTTCAACCATTAGTAGTAGTCGATATGTATTACAAGATGAAATAATATTTTCAAATGGAAATAATCTAACAACCGCCGTTTTACAATTCAATCCAATCCCTTCTGCAAATGGATTATATGGATTATATCAAGATCAAGGAGATAATATTATAAAAATAGATCTAAGTTCAAATTACCCATATCAAAGAGAAATATTAATAAATGATTTGAATACAAGATTGAGTCAAAATCCACTGACACAGGGTTCTTATTTTTTCATTGAATATAAAGGAAGTTTAAAAAAAACTCGTCTCCGTTTGAATATAAATAAAATATATACAGCGAATGATTATAATTTGGTTTTTTATAATAATATAGATTTTGTAAAATGTTATGTAGGTGCAACAAGTGTAAGAAATGTATCTTGGGATTCAACTCTAGGATGGATTCTCGGATTTAGAGCACAAACAACTTATCCATTATCCAGTTATTATACGTCCAATATACCAAGTGGAATTGCCAGTTTATTAGGAGATAGCACAGTTGCCCTGAATTTATATAATTACTTTATGATTATTTTGGACGATTTTAATCAAAATCATTTGAATGATGGATTAGTGACTATTACAAAAAAAGATTATAGTATTTATAGTTCAAGTTATACAGCACGATCATCAAATATATGTAATAATCCAGATAGTAGTTCAAATTTACTTACAATGACAAATAATTCAATTATTCAAAATTTCAATGGAAATAATAGTCAGACAAATTTAACACAAAATCAGATTTATTCAAATAACCAATTATTGAATGCGAATCAAACAAATAATACATTGGTTCAAACATCACCGGGACCTTATATCAAGGATATTTTTGGTCTCATTCCACTGAAAACAACAGGTTTATCTCCAGGACAACCATATATAGAATTTGGTGGAACTTTACAGGCTCAAGAACGAATATATTTTGGTCCAGTTAATATTCATAGAATGCATATACAGTTGATAAATGATCACGGAAATGTAGTTAATTTAAATGGTCAGAATTGGTCATTTTCATTATTATGTGAGCAATTATATCAAAGTAAAGCAACTTAGATTGGTTCTCTTTTTCACGTATAATAATTTAATCTCATATAATAATATAAACATTGAAGAAATGTCGCAAAGTGATTATATTAAACATAAAAAGATTGCTACAGAATTATTATACCAAACAGATTTACCTCCAGTTCTCAATTCAGGAGATTATACATCTTTTTTTGGATATCATTTAGAAAATACAATTATTGATACAAAACCGACTCTAGATCAATTGGTTCCATCGGCGAGTCAATTAGTATTTAATATGAAACTACAAACAAAATATTGTCAAGATTTTAGTGGTTGTATATTGACCAATAAAAGGCCAAATCGTGTTCTAAATGGAAACGTTCCAGATAAAACAGCTCCATTCGTTACGCCATTGAGACCATTGACGGATAAACAATTGTCCAAATATGTAGATATTACGGTTCAAGGAAGTGATTTATGCCAATGTTCAAAGATCTAGAATCATATTAGCAAATCATATAGATAATGTTGAAAAGTATCCATATGATTCTATTCTATTCTACTCACAAATCAAATATAAAAATATTATTTTTCGGAAAGTTCTTTTACTGCGCGTTTTAATTCTTTAATTTCTTTTACCAGAATACCAATCAATCCAATATAATTAAGAGATTGATACCCATTATTATCATCTTTTAAACCAGAAACCAAATAAGGATAGAGTTCTTGCACTTCGTGCGCCAAAAAACCAATATCTTGTTTTTCCGTCATTTCATTGAAATAAGTAATAGGTTGCAGATCATCCACCACAAACGCTTCACCCAATAATTCCACATTTTTTTTGATACGATAATCAGATGTCACATTATAAGAATTCGCATACACATTACCAGTAATAGTAAGAGAATTCAAATTAAAACTAATATCCCGTTCACTAAAGACAATACCATCTGTATATATTGTAGGATAGGGTGTAACTGAATACCAATATGATGGTACATCATATATATCAGCAGCAATTGCACCAATATATTGTCCACTTGAAGACATTGCAATTGATACAATATTACCTGATAAATCCGCATTTTCTACTTTGTTCCACGTTGCGCCAAAATCAATCGATTTATAAAGACTACTTTTATTTGAACCATAATGTTGGTTAGATCCGTCGTAAGGCGAAACAACTGCAACTTGATAAAACGCATCTGCTGTCATTGAAATGTTTACAAAACCATTCAAACTTATATCAGAAACAATAGTAGATTTGTCAAAATTTAAACCATAATTTTTTGAATAATAAATATAATTATATGCATTAGAATTATTTGTAGATACAGAAATATATTGTCCAGAATTTGATATAGAAACACTAAAAATACCACAATCTTGCAAAAATGTAATATTTGTCCAATTTACGCCAAAATCATTAGAAATATAAATACCACTAGACGTATCTATAAATCCAATAATTTGATATTGTCCACTTCCAGAACAAGAAATAGATACAAAATAGGAATCAAAAGAAAGAATAGGATAAATAGATTCTGTCCAAGTAACTCCATAATCGTGAGAATAAAATATATATTTATTAAGTTGAATAGTTTGATATTGACCAGATGTTGACATTGCTATGCTGTAACCAGGTGTATTATTATCGCTAAAAGAAACTATTGATAAAGAAGGTTGATAAGTAGCTCCAAAATCACTTGAATGTAAAATATTTGGAAAAGAAGCAATTGAAACATATTTTCCATCAGATGACATTGCAATTCCTTTTGCCTTGTCAAAATCATTATATGGGTATAGATCTTTTGTAGGTTTCCAAGTAATTCCATAATCTGCTGAGTTAAAAACAATACCAGGTTGACCACCATTAAAACAAATATTTTGATATTGTCCAGTAGATGATATAGCAATACATTGTTGTGGAGCAAGATATGATAGATAAAAATGTGCACCATATGATAAAAAATTAAATGTATTATTGTACCAAGAAATCAAAAATTTATCATAATTATAAGAGTTTATATTTGAAAACAATAATGAATTATCTGAAAAATTGATTGCTCCATTTAAATTAATATTATTTAATGTTCCATTATTTGCATAATAATGATTTAATATGGTATTATTACTTACTCGAAGAGTTCCAGATATATCTAGAACAATATCATTATCACCATTATAAAGATTTGGAAAAAAACAATTGAAAATATTACTTTCCCCCAGCAGATTACCATTATAATTTTGTCTTGTATTTGAAATTAATAATGTATTCAAATTAGGCATATTAATGTAGGTAAAATTATTAGAAGAATCTGATAATAAACCCTGACTTCCTGATGAATTAGAAATATTACTTTTAATTATTTTCCATTTATCGTAATCAGTTTTGTAAAGAATATAATTATTATTTGAATTGTCTTTACAAATACTGACTGCTCTATTAATATCATATAAATAAATATCATATACAATTAAATCAGAACCCAAATTATAAAAATTATCTATAATATTTGCGTTATAAACATTGAAACTTTTATTAATATAATTTATATCAAAAAATGTAATTAAATTGGGTGATGATAATAATCCATTATTTTTATATACACTTAATTTAGTATAAACGACATCTGGTAATGTGGTTAAAGTAAAACTGGTTGGAGTAAGATAATATTTTTGATTTAAATCATTTATAGTAATACCTTTGTTATTATTGAATACAACAAAATTAGAATCATAGACACTATCAAAATATCCATCAACTGCATAATTATTAATTGAATTATTTATTATGTTATTACTAAAAGTTATAATATTGCTACTGATATCTTTATTTTGTGATTGAGTACAAAGTAAATCGTAATAATAGCTTGAATTTTTAGTTTTTGAACAGAAGAAAACTCTTTTATTATTCAAAGAAAATTTGAAATTGCCATAATTATAAGAAGTCATTTCAATAAAATTTGTATCGGCTGATATTTGAATTGAATTATAATTATAAGAAATATCATTTATTTTACTCCAATTGTATCCATAATTTAATGAAGAAAATATTCCATTTTGTTCTGTACACGCAAATTGTATTTTACCATCAGGTGAAATAGAAACATCTGTAAAACGAATATCATTAATAGTTATTCGATTTCCGTTATATGATGCATCTGTTATATAATTCCAACTATTTCCAGAATTGTCAGATACTGCAATACCAGATCCATCCGTTACTGCAGTGACGTGCAAACCATCAGATGATGTAGATATCGATGTAAAATTATAAGAAATAGGATTTATTTGTGTCCAAGATAAATCAAAAACATTATTATTAATATACCTTACATACCATATTCCATTCCCATTAGAAGTTAGAAAATATGTAATGTATTGTGTTATATTTGACATTTTTGTTATATTTTGAATATTTGTTTGAATTGCATTGCTTGCTACACCAACTAAAGCCAGTACAATTATAAGTCCAGATGGGTCATTTGATACAGAATAGCTAAGCTGTTTAAATGTTTTACAAGATACAATATTTGCATTAGTAATATTTCCAAAAGCTGTAGTTGGATAAAAAGTCCATACAGCAGGATAAGAAGTAATTGATTCATAGTTGCCATAAAAAGAATTGAAAAATATATAATCTTTGGAACAAGCGATTTGAAATTGTCCGTCATTACTCATTGCAATTGAATTAATAGAAATGTTTAATAAAGATTTAATGCCATACTGATTGCTTGAAACAGTTGTATTATTAGTCCAATTAATTCCATAATTATTAGAAATAAAAATTCCACTTCCATCTGTTACAACTGTTTGATAACGACCATCATTAGACATTGCGATACCTGTATAATTTAAATTAGTAGGTAAATGTGATAACGCAATAATATTTGAATCATCAAACTGTTGATTATCAAAAGGTGTCATATAAATAGAATTAATAGAACCATCAAAACTATTATAATTAGTATTAAACAAAGTAATTTTCGCCCAAGTTTTGCCTCCATTCACAGTATAAAACATATATCCACGTTCTCCACCAATGACTGCATAATTAGAATCATACACATATACAGATAGAAAAATATAAGAACCTTGCTGAAAAGTTGTGTTATTAGCAGGATCCGTGCATTGAATAGGATATGATCTCCACGAACTACCTGCATCAGTAGAGACCAAAGCATTATATGTATATGGAATATATAAACCATTACCAATAGTTGTTGGACTTCCTACAGCAATCAAATGATTTGAATCTATTCGTGAAACTCCCATTGCTTTTATTTCAAATGATTGATTACCAGTGTTCACAATTGTTCCATTAGAAAGACGAACGGGTCCATTAATATCCATAACATATTGTTCTGTAATAGGGTGATATGTATTTATTCCTACCGTTGATTTATATTTAATAGGATCACTACCTGAAACTATTGTCATTGCAGATTGAAATGTTCCCGCTAGATCAGTCCACCCAATTAGTCCCATAGAACGATTTGTATCTGTAGGATAAGCTCCTCCTCCAATAGCAATACCTTTTGTATTACCAGTAACATCCAAAGGGGTAGTAATATTCAAAAAAGTATTGGAGGATAAATCATTGGCTATTAAAGAAAGAGCATTACCTGTAATACAACTAGGTTGATCATAAACCAACGGTAAAAACGTTCCATAGGAAATATCATAAACAACTAATGTTTCTTGTGTAATGTGGACATTTTCATTTGGTCTTACAGAAATAGTAGCTGTGGAATTCAAAAAAATATCATTAGGAACTGTAATTTCAAGTCTTTTTCCGTTAACATAATCGGAATTGTAAATAATTTGTGCTGCTGGATTCATAGAATAGATTTGATTATTACAAATATCTGAAATTGGATATGTTTTTCTAATTATTTGATTGTTTGTATCTGCAACAATCAAACTTCCAGATAGGTCCAAAGTAATACCAGCAGGGTATCGGAATGAAGCTACATTACCAACTCCGTCTGTTTTTCCTAGATTATAAAATCCTATACTAGTTGAAGAACCTGGAACAGTATATGCTGTTCCTGCGACAGTAGTTACATTATAACTACCATCATTTGGACCACCTTTTATCAATTGCACTTTTCTTATCAAACTATTACCTGTGTCTGCAACATAAATAACACTTCCGTCATCATTGACTGTAATACTACCAGGAAAATTGAAAAGGGCATTTGTTCCAATTCCATCTTGAAATTGAGGTCCAGAAGAACCGTAAAATCCGGCAATTGTAACCACATTTAAACTACCGTCTGCTGTATATGTCATTTTACGGACAACATTATTATATGCATCAATCACGTAAATTCCACCTTTTTTATCTTTGGCTAATGAAAAAGGATATTTAAAATGAGCATTTGATCCACTACCATCTTGCCATCCTCTTATTAGATGATTTCCTGCGACAGTAGTTACATTATAACTTCCATCTGAAGCAAGGCTCAATTTTCTTATTACATTATTACTAGAATCGGCAACTAAAATATTCCCAGAATTATCAACTACGATTCCAGAAGGAAGATTGAAAGAAGTGTTAATTCCACTTCCATCACGCCAACCTGCATTTAATCCTATATTTTCACCATATGGAACAGGTAATTTAAGATTTCTTTTACCTGTAGTATAATATCCATTTGTAATCAAAGATTGAACATCTCCAGCAATTGTTGTGACATTATAACTACCATCACTTATACGAGTCGCCTTTCTTATCAGATTATTATTCGTATCTGCAATATATAAATTCAAACTATTATCAGCCGCAATACCAAATGGAAAATTAAAAGCATTTGTTATTTCAGTATTGATAGTTCCTGGAAATCCTAATCCATCTTTGTATGCATAAACACCAGGTGTTCCGGCGATTGAAGTAACATTATAAACACCATTTACTAGAGTGATTTTACGAATGACATCTGCATCCATAACATATAAATTACCACAAATATCGGTGCATACATCTAAAGGAAAATTGAAAAGAACATTGGTTCCACTGCCATCTTGCGTTCCTTGAGTTCCACTTAAATTCCCTATAATTGTTTTTACGGCAAAAGTATTTTCATCACGTCCATAGAAATTAATGGTAGATGTATAATCTTTTGTATCAACTGTAATACCATAATTTTCATTATTTTGAGCTATTGTATTCAGGTTCTCTTGTTGATTGGAGAAAATATTGAGTGCATTTACACGATTACTGCAGATATCTAATGTAGCTTGAGGAGTCAATGTATTTAGTCCTATTCCAGAGCCATTGGGAAGACCATAAAAATATTGCGATGAATTATCTCCTAAGAAGAATTGTCCGACCAAAGATTCATTTCCACCTACAAATAAATTTCCATTTAAACTAGTATCACCGAGAACCGATAAATTACTATGTAAAAAAGTATTACCTTTAATATTCACCATTCCTCCAAAACTGGCATCATCATATACGAAAAGTTTTCCAGAAATATCAAATTCACCTTGGTATGCTTCTCTTAAAGTAAAATAATCACAGACCAAAGTATGAGTTCGAATATTATTGGCTATATTAAAATTATTAGTTCCGCCATATTGTTTCCAAGACATATTATTTACTATTTATTATAAAATAAGAGATTATTTTATCATAATAAACATTGGATTTTCTAAATATATATATTTCCAGTTTTAACGATTTTTTATTGGTTTTTCAAGGTTCTCTTTTTTTGTTGAAAACTATGTCTTTTGGTTTTATTTTGTTTGTTTCTGTATTGCTTATTTTTTATTTCGAGATTTTTCATTTTTGCGAATTTCATTATTTCAGGAAGTTCCATCAACATATGATTTATTATTTCTTGATAAAATCCACGAAATTCTTTTTTTCGACGTTTCATATCTTCAACGGAGAACCAACAAATTTCTATTTTTTCAAAGAGTTTTGAATCATTGAGAAATTTCTTATCCATTCGTTTCCATAAAAATCGGTGATTTTGATTATAATATTTTGGAAGGTTCTCATCGTAGTCAACCAAAACAATATGAATATGATAATCATTATGAGAGAACCTATAAAAACCACCACCTGTTTTAATCATTTTTTCTACAGATTTCGCATCACCAAAAAATCCAGAAATTTCTTCCGCACATTCTCTTAAAGCAGTTTTATAGGGGGTTTCGTCTTTTTCGACACCTCCACCAAAATCGGAGAATCCAGGAGAACTATCTTCCATCGGGTTCTCCTTTCCAAATAAAAAATAGAGTTTGTTTTTATGAAAGGCAATCGGAAGCACACTACCAGCGACCATATATAATGGTATGAGTTTTTAATTATACACAAAATAAAACTATATAAAAATTTATGAATATAATTAAATAAAATGAGCAATCTTGATACTAATACTAATACTAATACCGATAAAATTCTAGAAAAATTAGAGAACCTGAAAGAAACAAAGGAATTTTTCTTGAAATGGTCATCAGAGGAAAAAATAAAAATGTTAAAAATGTATAATATTTTCTGTAAAAAAGAAGCGGAGATATTTAATCTTATTTATGGATATCACGAAAACAATTTATGGGAAGATATTTTCAAAGATTATAATCCAAATCTAATTCAGGATAAAATAGAAGGTGTTAAAATTGCTATTGAAAATCTAGAAAAACCTGAATTAGAATATGAAAATACAGTCTAGATTTTTACAATTTTTATTCCGGATGAACCTTGCGAATTGAATACTATTTTTCTTTCTTGTTGGGAATTTACAGAAGGATCTGCATATGAAAATTGAGAAAAATCTGTTGATATTGATGGTGTTGTTGTTAAAGTATTGTTATTATTATTCGATAAATCCACTTCTTCAATAAAATCAGGAATTTTACTATAGAATTCACGCACAAGCGAATTCGCACGAATTCGTAAAGGATTGAATGCTGATAAATAAAGACCATCGAGTGATTTCACACGCGATAATCCGACATATGTTTGTCCATCCGCAAAAATTGTATTTCCTAAATCCAATTGTGCATATTCCAAACTGGCTCCTTGACTTTTATGTATAGTCATTGCCCAAGATAATATTAATGGTATATTTCCAATAGCGAGAGTAGGAATATCTTCCGATTGCCAAAAATAAGGTTGAAAATGTCGCACTATTCCATTCGTAAATTTCACAATAGGCATAGCTGGTTTGTCTCCATTTTTTTCTAGAATATCTACGACTGTTCCACAACTCCCATTACAAATACCATTCTCCATATCAATATTTACTGTGCACATAACGAGGGCTCCCTTTTTCAAAGACAAAACAGGAGAACAAGGAAGATTATTTAGTAATTGATTGAATTCATATTCTTGTTCTCCAGGTGTCAATTGATAACAACGAGCTAAAATCTCAGCAGGAATTGGATTACCACTTAATAAATCTCCATTTTCAAAATAGGTCTTACAATTGTTTTTCTGAATGGATTCAAAGACAAATTCTTTTTCCTCAATTTTGGAGAACATCAGATTATTAATATAATCCGATTTTGCGCGAACTGCGAATAATTTTGTGGGAATAATTTCTTTCTCGTTCAATTCGGTCATATCTCTACCAACGCATTGTTGTAGGCGCTGTTTGGATTCAGGAGAAAGTTCACCGTGACGAACTTCAGATAATATTTTAATAAATTCTGGATCATTTTGTCGGAAAATGGTTTTTAATTGAATATGATTTTCTAGTGGAAATACAGAATACCATATAGGAGATTCAAAACAGAATCTGGCGGTTTCTGGCTCGCCAACGCTACCTACAGGTGAAAGTTGAAAGAAATCGCCAGTGAATATGATTTGTATTCCTCCAAATGGCCTTAGAGGATTCTTATGAACAGAACGACCAATCATATCAAGAATTTCGAAAATTTTCTGAGATAACATACTGACTTCATCGACGACTAATATTTTTGTTTTTCTCCATACAGCAACTAGTTTTTTACTCCGTAATACGGAATCGACTACTTGTTGTTTGGTTCCTTTGGCAATTTTGATTCCAGACCAAGAATGAATGGTTTTAGCGTGAACTCCCAAAAGAAGAGCGGAACAACCTGTGAGAGAACAAATTTGTATTTTCTTTTTGGAATCTTGTATAGAGTCCTTATATAAATGCTGTATGAGTTTTGTTTTTCCGGTTCCTCCCGGACCGGTGATGAATAGATTTTCTCCATTTTTGAATTTAGCAAATGCATATTGTTGTTCAGGTGATAACATTTGGTGAGAATTATATTTGTTGATAATAAATGTGTATATTTTATTATCAATTTTATGCTTGGTTGCAAAGTAAAACAGTTACCTAATAACATTCAAAGGTGTAAAAATGGAAAATGGAAAATGGAAAAATGGAAAATAAAAAATAAAAAATACAATTCAATAAAGCTTTTTTTATAAATTATACATTTTTGCAACCGATAAATTGACAATTGATAATTGAAAGGTGCAAAGGTGCAAAAGAATGCAAATAAAACAATAAAAACTTACTAATCAAACTCCAATAAATTATCTATTGCCGTCGCTGCATTTTTACTACATAATTGTTGTGTCAAATAATCGATTGTCATTATTTTATTCGCTAATTCTTTTTCCATTTTTGCAATAATCAAACGCTGGTTCTGTAGAGTTTCTTTCATTTTTTCATTTTCAATATAGAAATTAGCTCGATTCAAATTCAAATCAGCCAACCATTTTTGATGTATTTTCGATTTGATATGTGCAGAAAACGTTGTATGAGTTTCATACGTTTTATCTTTTCTTGCTCCGCAGGGACATCTGAGACCTTTCCGACAAGTATTGAAAGAAGGAACCTTATCTATATAATTACCCATATCATCAATGCTGGGTGTATAAATATCTGTTTCAGTAATTAGTTCCATTATCGTTTTAGAGTTTTATACAATAAAATAATCATTATCCAAATTGTTTCAATTTTATACACACTTGAAGAGAACCTAACATACAATCAATCTCATTTCCTATTCTTTTCACAAGCTTCACAATTCGTATTTTTTTGTATGTTCTCAATCATATTGAATTGAATTCTCGTCGCAGCCGGTCTCGCAATAATATTCATATATGGATTAGCGTTTTGTGGAGAACCCATATTTTGTGCATATGTTTTTTGAAAAACCATTTTCATATTCAATTTTATTCTATTCTATAAAATTGATTATATAATTAAAAATATAATATATAATCAATCAAAAATTACCGTTATATATGGCATCGAACAAAAATATCTGTAAAGGATGCGGGCAAATATGTAAACTCAAATCCGAATTCGATTCACATAATTTGACGTGTGTTTTCTTTAATCAAGCATTATATCGAAAAATACGCGAACAGAGTCAAAATATGACATCTCATAACGAGGTTCTCGATTATTTAAAAAATGATTTCTTCAAAACAGTGATTTTATATTATGATGCTAAGTTTGATAAATTAAATGAAGAGAACGCTAAATTGAAAAAAGATATTCAATCTTTGAAAAATGCAATAAATATGAGAACCAAGAAGAAAATCGTTGATATTTTAAATCATTCTAAATACCAAAGTCTGACTTTTTACGAATGGGTAGATAGTTTTCAAATATCGGCTAAAGATTTAGAATCCGTTTTTGAAAGTGATTTATTAGAAGGAATGAAAAATGTGATTTCTGCAGTTATTCCAGACAGGTTCTCCGTTCCTATACGTGCATTTACTGAAAAAAGGGGATTTCTCTATGTATTCGTTTATAATAAGGAAACAAAGAATAAGGAATGGAAGACGGTGGAAAACGACGAAATCAATAAAATGATATATACATTATCTAGGCGTTTTATCAAACGATTCTTGGAATGGTCCAAGGAAAACGAAGAAAAAATCAATGGCGATGAAAAATTGATGGAGGATCATATTACATATATGATGAAAATCAATGGCGGACAAAAATCAGATGAAAAAATGATGAATGAAATCAAAGAATGGTTGTTTCAAAAATTACAAACAAATATAGATTATATTGTGTAGAGTAGGGAACCTACGGTTCCCCTACGACCCCTCCCTTATCAATTTAGATTCTCTTTAAAGATTCTTTTCTCGGACCACGAAGTGGTTCTCGGGTTCGACCCCTGAAAGGGGTCGGTATTTCTTGAATAAAACTTTCATTTTTTCTTTTTTCTATTTTGAAAAGGAATAGAAGAGAACCTTGAAAAAAAGGTATCAAAAATCACGTGTTTTTATCAGGTTCTCCTCTATTTCCAAAAAAGATTGAAAACATACAAACTTATTTTTTAAAGAACAGCCAACCCAGCCTTTGGCTGGGTTGGATCCGAGATCCGCGAAGCGGTCGAGAGACATAGTTTGTAAATAATTCTTTTTATACAATTCTTTTTATCCATTTCAAAAAAGAATGGATAAAAAGAAATCTATAAAATTGATATAAATATATATAAATATAAATATCAATAAACCAACAAAACAAACGTCAAAAGTCAAAACCAAAATGTCAGAAAATATTCCTCCAACATATCTATCTACAAAAAATGAACACCCAAGAGACCAATATATTACCTTTGAAGAAAAGACCCACGTTTATACTGTCAAAGGAGAACAAGGTTATACATCAGTAACCACATTCAATCATCATCATTTCGCCCAATTTGATGCCGATGCTATCATTGATAAAATCGTCACAGGTAAAAATTGGAATGATCCCACCTATAAATATTATCAAATGACCAAGCAACAAATCCGTGATTTATGGAATGCGAATGGAAAAAGCGCATCCTCGATGGGAACCAAGATGCATTATGATATTGAATGTTTTATGAATCAAGAATTAGTCGATGAAAATGACCAACCAATAAATACAACACACGATTGGTTAGATCAAATGTATAGACAAGAGTTAGAAGAAGGGATTCCTCAAGCAAATGATTCGACGGAATGGCAATATTTCATTGAATATGTTCGGGCTCATCCTGATTTCAAACCGTATCGCACAGAATGGTTTGTGTATGATGAAGAACTCAAATTGGCTGGTTCTATAGATATGGTATATGAGAACCCAGATGGTTCTCTAATGATTTATGATTGGAAACGGTCAAAAGAAATTAAATATGAAGACCCTTTCGGAAAAAGTGCCATTACTAAATGTATCCGACATTTACCAGATACGAATTTCTGGCATTATTCGCTACAATTGAATACATATAAAGCAATTTTGGAAAAGAATTACGGAAAAAAAATAACGGATTTATATTTGGTGATTCTACATCCGGATAATGCAAATAAAACATATGAATTAGTAAAATGTGCGGATTTATCCAAAGAAGTTGCGGATCTTTTTCAAAATAGAAAAATGGATTTGGAAAAAAAAACGAGTCATTAAATGAAAATCAAAAATATAAAAACCAAAAAAAATATAAAAACCAAATAAAAACAATATAAATATTTGATTATTTAAAAATCCAATAACCAAATATGGATATAGATATAAATATTAAAAAAATAATAAATACGAAACCCAAAACAATACCAATATGGAGAACCATTATGATATATATTGTTTTTTATTGGATTCGGTTTTATCATTTTATTACAGGATATCAATATCCAAAAGGTCCCAAAACAGAAAATGATATAATGAATGAATACAAAGAAAAACAACAGTCGCGTTTTATAAAAAATTTGCAATCAGAAAATGCAAATCAAAATATTGAACCAGTATTTTATAAAAAAAAGAAATATCAAGAAATGATGAAAATAGAAAACAACGAAATAGAAATAAAATGGAGAACCCGTATTTTAATTGAGAATACAGTAAGAGGAAATATAATAATGTTTTATGATACATATAAACAAGGGTTCTCCTATTATTCAGATAATAAAACAATTCCGTATGATTTAATGAATGCAGTAGCAATGAAATTTACAGTGTTATATAGTTGTCGTGATTTTTTTATGGATGAAGTTATTTTTCCAGATACGTTTATTTCACCGTTGATAAAAATTCAAGAAGATGATAAAGATGAAGATGATGATGGAGAACCAAAGGATGAAAAAGAAGAAGAAAAAAAGAAAGAAAAAGAGAGAATTGCGGAACTACGTAAAAATCCAGTATTTGCAAAATTGAAAACGTATAGGGAAACGGAGACGAATCAATCATTACCTGAAGCAAAAATATCATTGATGAATTCAAATATACCATTTGCTGAAGCAAAGATATTACCAATAGAGAATGAACAAAAAAAAGACGAAGAAGAAAAAAAAGACGAAAAATTATTAGTAGTAAATAAATTTATTTATATGGGAAAAATAGCCAATTATTCAATTATACAAAAACCAAAAAAGAAATTGAGAGAACTGTCGCTGGTTTCAAAAGAAGTATCATATAAGGATTATAAACAACATTATCGTTAGCTTCTATTACAGATATTAGGTAGCCAAATGTCTATTTTTTTTCCATTTCAGAAAACTATTTGATTTTTCTAAATCAAAAGAACTACCTAAATGAGATTTGGCAATAAAATAGGATTTCAAATGTTTATCATCGAGAGAATTGAGAAATTCTTGGCATTCTTCAGATAAGATTTCGACTGGTAAGGTTCCGACTGGTAAGGATTCGACTGGTAAGATTTCGACTGGTAAGATTTCGACTGATAAGGATTCGTTTTGAGGCACAGTAATTTTTAACAAGTTTTGTTTTTTGGAGAAAGATTCCATTTGTTTTTATAAAATAATAAATAACCTTTATTATTTTATCAATTTTATACAATTTTATTTTTTTTCTTCTTTTTTTGTGTCAGCATGAAACCCATCACGAACTGTTCCGACACTGAATTTCCAAACAAGCTTATGTGTAAAATGCCAGATAATAGCAAAAACAACTGCGTGTGTAGCAGCAACAACTAATTTTCCAGACTTTGGAGGTAGACTCAAAAGAACACCAGGAGTCAAAACAAAAAACAAGAGAGCGGCATAAATAGTGACAACCCAATTCATTTTATTTTATATTATAAGATAACATACTATAAAAAATAATAGAAATCTAAAAACATATTATCCTAAATTAACACTATAATTTTTACTATAATCTTTTGATTGATTACCGTAAGGAATAGTACTATTTACTATATTAGCAGATTGAGTGCTATTCAATTGACAACTAAAGGGTGCGTTTTGTGTATTAAGAGGAAAAACCTTATTATTTGTGCAAGCACTATCAAGATTCTGAACATAAACGCCTTGATCTATTGCACCAGTATATGTATCAGATTTTGTTATAGAACCGTTTTTAATAGGTGGATCTAATGCAGAAAAAAGTTGATTATCAATATAATTACAACAACTGGATTTTCCTATAAGAAGAGGATTGGTAGATGCATCAATAATGGCATTACAATTCAATGCTTTTTGTTTAACAATATAAATATGATCACTTTCACTATTATTATTAAGATTTGAATCAGGTTTTGTAACAGAAAAAGGTTGAGGTCTTCTGACCCATCTATATTTGGTTTCAATCATTCCAAAGTTATCTAAAACAGAGGATTTAATGACGGAACTATCATTGGTAGAATTAACAGCAGATTGAACAATTGGTGTTATACGATAAGTTCCACAACAACCTCCATATCCTTTAGGTGTATTTCCAACCATAGGTGTTTTAGGTAAAGAACGCGAAAGCATAGTTTGCCCTACATATCCTTGATTACGACGAGTTCCATTTAATGAAAAATTAGAATAACCGACACTCATACGATTGTATTCTGTTTGCGTTTTTCTTTTTAATGTAGCAATTGACATATATATATATTAATGAACAGAAATTTATTTTTTTATTGTAAATAATTGGTAAGAAATAATAACATATTTTTTTTATCAAATTATATATATGTCGTTAATTACCACTATAAATAGTGCTAGTTACTATACAAGTACAAATACATATACAATAAGTAATAATGATGTATTTCAAGCAGCCAGATTAGGAAATCGATATATAATTGAAGCAAGTTGTAATACGATTTATTTACCAAATTATGTTCAAAATTCTCAAATTCCAAATCAATATTTTAATGGATCAAATTTAGAAATCACAAATCTATCTGAAATTGATGTTGTTATTAGTTCCAGAAATCCATTAACCGCAATGACATATCCATTGATTTATAGTAGTGTATATTTTCCAGATGGTTCAAGTAATTTACTATTACCAATGAATAAAACTGCAGTAATGACATTTTATTATAATTATACTGAAAATAAATCATTATGGATTACAAATATAGGTGAAATAGGTGTAACAGGCCCTACTGGAACAACAGGTCCTACAGGTCCTAAAGGATCTACAGGTTTTACAGGTTTTACCGGAGATACAGGACCAACCGGACCAAGTATGTCAATATCAAATAGATTAGGTCAAACAGGTTCCTTTATTTTTACAAATAATAATAATATTTATCAATATGGTTCAACTACAACAGGTGTATTAACAAATTCAGGAATATCAATTACAGCAACATTACCAATGATTACAACAGGAATTACCGATTCAAGCGGAATAACTGCACCTATATTTAATGGACCAGCTTCGCGAATTGTAGTTACCCCCGTTTCAAATAACGTGGCTTATAATATATTATTTTCAAATGATATAAGTGGTAATTTAGTAGTCGATAGCAGTGGAGGAATTACATATAATCCATTTAGTGGAAATCTAAGATGCACTACGCTTACTCAAACTAGTGACCGTCGTATCAAAAGCAATATTCAAGATATAACAAAGTCAGTAGATGGACTTCAACCAAGGAAATATTTGAATATGTTAAATAAAAAATATGAATATGGATTTGTTGCTGATGAAGTGCAAAATATTATTCCAGAAATAGTTATAGGAGAACCAGAAGATAAAGAATATCAATCTATCAATTATGTGCAAATAATTGCATTATTAACAAAAGAAGTATTAGAATTGAAGAAACAAATGAAAGAAGTATTGATCCAAATGAATTCCTATAAACCTTTGGACATTTTAAATGCAGACCCTTGTGAACGGCATCTTTGAATGTTGTTTTGCAACTGATAAATTGGCAATTGAAAGGTGCAAAGGTGTAAAATAGATCAAATTCCAATGATAGAAAATGTTTTGAAAATAATGAAAGAAAAAATAAATGGTTCTTCAGAAATATAAAAATTTTTAAATCTCAATTTCAAACTAATAATTAGGTAAAAGTAATTTGTAAAATAAGTAATTTGTAAATTAAAAATATAAGATATAATATTATAAATATATGGCTACAATCAACAAAGTCAACCAAGATAATTATATTATCAATAGCCAAGATATTTTTCAGGGTGCAAGATTGGGGAATAGGTACATCGTAGAATCACAATGCACAACGATATATTTGCCGCTGTATACAAATAATTCACAGCGAAATAATAATACACAACAACCATCTTATGTGAATGGTTCAAATTTAGAAATTACAAATATTTCAAGTGTTCCGATAAATATTATTTCACAATCAAATAATAATCCAATATACTTTTCTAAGATTTACAGTGCTATATATTTTCCAGATGGTACTCAAAGTTTGTTATTACCTCAAAATCAGTCAGCAACATTAACATATTATGTTAATTCACAAACAGGTGCTTCATTTTGGATTTCATATTTAGGTGAGATAGGAATGACAGGACCTACTGGTTCAATCGGGCTAACTGGAGCAACTGGGGCTAATAGTACAGTAACAGGACCTACAGGAGCTACAGGAGCTGCAGGAGTTACAGGAGCTACCGGATCAATAGGAGCTACAGGACCTACAGGTTCTATAGGACCAACTGGTTATACAGGCCCTACTGGATTAACAGGAGATACAGGTTCTATAGGAGCTACAGGTTCAACAGGACCTACTGGAACAACAGGTTTAACAGGACCTACTGGATCAACAGGTTCAACAGGACCTACAGGAACAACAGGTTCAACAGGACCTACTGGAATTGGTTCTACAGGTTCTACAGGTCCTACTGGATCTACAGGTCCTACAGGAGCAAC
>Ga0209189_1000727_pt1 | contig 26272 bp, 18 predicted proteins | sample C_130820_EF_Meta_FD_187308 | JGI IMG/M metagenome (GOLD analysis project Ga0209189, IMG submission 187308) | Freshwater microbial communities from Lake Croche, Canada to study carbon cycling - C_130820_EF_MetaG (SPAdes) (version 3) | ecosystem: Environmental > Aquatic > Freshwater > Lake... | reverse complement strand
ATCTTTAGAATCAAAACCTTTTGATAAGAATGGGAATACTTCCAATACTGTGTTTTTTGTACCGGTAAATAAACCACCAGTATCCATGACAACAATATGAACTTCATCGTTTGCTGAACCAGCTGCAGTAGCTTGAGCTGAAGTTCCTGGAGCACCAGTCACGTAAGAAGCAATACCAACTGAGTTAACATTCCAAGTATTTGAATATGTGTTAGCATCAACCATGGAAATAGTTAAAGAGTTACCTACAGCACCTGGATAACGAGCAATAAATGGCCCAGCCACGTTAGCATTATTACTAAACAAATATGATGCTTGGAAAGAATCTTCGTTTTGTATTTGTAATACGGATGCTGTATTACCGTCAGCGTTATAGGATGTGTTATTTGCTGTTCTAACAACCTGTAAATTGTTACCGTACGCTAAGAAAGAAGCAGCCGTGAAGAAAGACACTGCCGAATTAGAATCTGGTTTACCAAATGTATTTGTTAAAGTGATTTCAGAATCGACTAGAATTCTTTTGTTTACTGGACCCCATATAAAAGGTCCTGCAGTTGCACCAGCGGTAGTTAAAATTGAGGGAACAACTGTTGTTAAGTCAACCTCAGAATAATTTACGCCTGGAGAGATTTGAAATGCCATTTTATTATCTCCTTGAATATGATGTTATATTGGCAATTAAGATACCATAAAGATATTTATGATAGGTCGTATTTAGAGATTTCTCATAGCATCTCTAATTAGTCCAGAATAAATGTCTGAACCGTTAGCTGGCTCCCATATGTCACCATCAATAATTTCAAAATCACGTTCAAGTCCAGTTTCGATAATTGGAGCAGGTAAAAGTTCTTCATCTACCTGATTCATATTTTCTAACTGGATTTGTTTACGGATATCATGGTTCACAATGTCTTTGAAATACTTCTGACCTGTAGCCCAAGCAAACATAACAAGACCCATCACCATATCATCATTATGTCCGTCATCTGCCTTGAACGAGGTCTTATCTGCCACGAAAGTTGTTAGCTCTGAAATCGTGTCAAAGTCATTAATAATTAATTTATTATTTTCAACCAATGTTTTTAGGTTGGAACAGCCAATTCTTTTAACGGCAACAGACATTTTGAGACCCATCTGTACACCACGACCAAATCCAGATGATAGTTGTTGTGGTTTCTTATTACCTGTAAATATCTTAAACAGGTTTTCATACTCAAGGTCTTGGTGGATAATGTCTGCCACCGTAGGATTCATATTAATCTCAACAAGAATATAGGCATCGTTGTATTGTCGTGCCGCATTATATATTAATGTTGGAAATAACATTGGTGATATAGAAGAACTCTTATATGTTGCCACTTGCTTATATGGAGTGGTAGAAATATCTATAACTGAGAATGCTGAACAGTCTAAGTTACGACCTTCTGAAACGTCAACCCAGATGGCGTATAAGTGGTCCTTGGTCGTTTCATCATCACCTTTGATAGGGTATTCGTATATCTTCAACATATCATGTTCTGATAATGGATTCAGATATACCAACTCTTGTAGTTTCTTACCAGAAATCAAGGTGTTGGAAGAACCTAAGAACTCGGTTTCAAACTCTTGTCTAAACTGGTATTCTGAGGTGTTACGAATTGTTTCTTCTTTCCATGCCTCATCACGACCTGGAACCATAGACCAATGAACTTCAAATGGTGTATAGTTGTTGTTTTTATTTACTGCATCTGTCCAAATCTTATAGAAAAGATTCATACCATTAGGTGTAGACACAATAATAATCTTCGTTTTAGTACCAGCAGTAATCACAGGATAAACTGAGGTAAAGAATTCTGTAGCGATATTAGATGGAACGAAAGCGAACTCATCTAAGAACACAATGTTAAATGAACCAGAACGAGCTGCTGAACCTGATGTAGAAGAAGCAATAATAACAGAACCATTCTCCAGTTCTACACGACCTTTGTTCCATTCAACGACACCTTGTTGTAACCACATTGGAAGATTCTCATAAGCCAACTGGAGTTTACCTAGAATACCACGTGCAGTCTCACCACGGTTGGCAAGAACGGCAATAGATTGTGAATCTTGAAATAGAATAGTCCAAAGAAGAAACGCCACGGTTGTGGTAGTTTTACCAACCTGACGAGGACATTTCATAATTGTAAAACGATTATTGTAAAACGTCTTAATCATCTCCTCTTGGAAGTCATACATCTTAAATGGTACAACACCATCATCTAGTGTAATAATCTTAATGTATTTTGCAAAGTAGATTGGGTCTTTAGAACACTTGATGTATTCTTCTACCTGTTCTTCGGTAAATTTAACTTGTACACCTACCCGTTTCAGTAGGGGGTTGTCACGGTAGGATTCTTTATTTAGCTTAGCCATTCTTACTCTTTAGAAGTTTTGAAAGTTCTGATGTTGAACCTATAAAAATAGCTTTGTCAATATTGGTACCAGCAGATTCTTTTTTGATACCTTCTAACTCACGTATTTGTTTTTGTATAGTTAGAAGTTCTTTGTTAGCATCTACCATATTTTTAAGTAGTGTACCATAAACTTCAAACGCACGAGGATGTTGGCCTGCTTTTGCAATCTCTAAGATTTCTCCCATGGCTTCTTTACCTTGGTCAATAATACCTTGTAGGTTTTCTTTAGATTGTGCATAGGCATCTGTTAAGTCTTGTTGTAACTCTTGTTCTTTCTCATTGTTAACTGCCGGCAAAGTTTCTTTTTTCTTTGTCTCAATAGTTATGGGAGTTGTGGGAGTTACATCAAAGACTTCTGCGATTGATTTTTCAAAATTATTCATAATAGTATATAGTTTAATAACCGAATTTAATTTTACCGACTATCATGTTATATTAGGAAACTCTGTTATCGTAGTTGTATATGTATAAGGACCATTAGAGTTGGCTGTAGTTGGATTAGGTACAACAATAATCTCAGCCAAGTTAACTGGTTGTTGTGATATTATATTATAACCAGTGAAGTTATAGTTGGCGTTGGAGATATAACCCCATATAGGACTAGAAGACACAAAGTTACCATTAATATTTGTTAAGTGTAACGTATTGTTTTTCCAAATAACTACTTTACCTGTTGCCGTTGCCGTACCCGCAGAATATCCCTGATACACAGTTTCTCCTGCTTGATATTTTCCTATTCCAGGTGTGGCCAAATTAAACACAACTGTATCTGTTGGAGTAATTGTACTCAACACATTTGTGATTGATGTTTTGATTAGACCAGTTTCTGTTATCTTACCAAATATAAATCCTTTGACTGTAAAATTCAAAGTCCAAATAATCATACGTGTTTCGGAATCTTTATCACCTTCATATACAATATCAGATGTAGATGAATTTAAAATGATTGGTACTTCTCTAGTAATCCCCATTTCAGGAATCAAATTAATTTTGATTGTATAATCTGGTGTAAAATATGGAAGAATATGTTCAATGATTTGTGTACCATCTTCTATGTTACGTACATAGATGTATAGATTGAAATCAAAATTATATGGAACAGGATTGTATTGTGATACTACACCATTGGTTGTTTTAGAAAACTGTTTAAAGTTAGTATTTTGTTTTCTTGATGCATCATAAGTTAAGCCAGACATTTCAAATGACATTCTTGGTAATGCCGTTTGAATTTTCTTACTCAAATCAGGATCATCTTCTAAACGTTTAACATATAATTCTTTTGTGGCGTATACAATAGGTACGAGAACTCTTTCAGCCTCAGATAGGTCTGGATTGTAACGCACGAGAGTAATATCTTTAAAAAGATTACCAAATCCAACTACGAGTTTACGTATGATTCTATTGTATGTTGTGTCTGACATTATATGTTACCAAATGGATTAGATTCTGAGAAGTCAATAATTGCACTACTTTCAGTATCCAAAAGTTTATTACTATATGTTTCATTGAATGAATTGTCCAACAATGGATCATAGTTGAGTAATGTATGTCGTGCATTACTTGAAGCACCAATAATCACAGCACCGTCAGCAAATGTTCCAGAAATATTACTAACCATCAATTCATTGTTTGCTCCATTCCAAGATTGAGCAAGAGCAACTGCCGTAGCATTTGCTTGTGTGGAGTCAGCAGATTGATAAACAATTTCGTGTACCTGATAGTTGCCTCCGTTACCTGCATTTGTATTCAATACAATCATATAGGCAGAATCATTAACAACATGGTCAATATCTTCATTACCAGTATTGATAAATTCTTGTGAGTACTTGAATTTCTCTAACCTAAGTTCGTAGAAGTAAGGTTGTTTTCTACCCAACATATGCATATCTTTGGCTTGTTCTGTGAATGTAATCTCATACAATTCACCAGTGCCATTTAAGAAAGGTATATAAATTAAATCACCCTCACGTGGCCGATTGAAAGTGTTTTGTGGAACTCTTTGTGCAAAAGAACGTCTAGATACCATTACCTTAACAACGTCTTTAATTTCAAGACCAAACTTAGAAAAGAATTCTTGTTGACCTAGGTAGTCCAATGGGTCAGAAGAAAGATACATTTCTAATGGAAAAGCAGTTTGAAATCTTTTAACTGGATCTTCTCCATATAACAAATCACGAGCAATGTCATTATCGTTAGGAAGATAAAAGGAATCAAATCCCATAATCTTCATAGATTCCACGATAATATCCTCTATTACCCTTTGCTCAGCATTAGAGTTGTAGTTGTTGAAATAAACGGATGTTGCCATGTTAGTTCATTAGGAATTCTAATGGTGCTCCGTATTGAGTTTCCATTTGTTGTTCTAATTTATCGATTTCATCTACCGCTTCTTGGTAAATTTTATCGCCATTTAAAGTTACTCCACCTGGCAACTGTAGACCATTAAATTTCTTAATGTTGTTAGCCCAACTTCTTTTGAATAGTGCTGTGGTATATTCTTTAACCCAACGGTCATTCCAAACTCGGTTATATTCCACAGCATCGATAGCGGCATAACATTCGGCAATTACCACAGTACCTGTTGGTGCTTCGGATGCTCCCCATGCCCAATCGATAAACAACTTTTTCATGTGACGGTTAAAACGAATAGGAACCTCTCCAGAGAACATTAACTCCAGAGAACGTAGGTGTTGTTGAGTCAAGGTATAGTTGACGTATGATGCGGAGGTGAAGTCGTAGAGTTCGTTTAGACGCAACTGATATCTCAGGTCAAACATATTAATAGTTGCCTGTGAATCTTGGACTGGAAATATTCTTGTGACACCAACGATATCGAGTGGTACGTTGGCGGAATCAAGTACATTGGTTAGACTTAAATATTTGTTTGCCACATCCGTAGCATCTATTTTTTTGATATAGTATACTTTTTGTAGACCATCAAAATGGTAGTCTTGCCAATATTGAATGGCATCATCAATTCTATCTTCCAATTGGTCATCGTCAACGTTGATTTCGATGACTGGAAAGCCTAATCTTCTAAGGCAATAATCTTTTAAAGTTGCTCTACTTGTTACAGCCGGCATAATAACCTCCTATTATCGGTATATTTATGCTTTGCGTGGAAAGAAAAACAGCGACCGAAGCCGCTGTTCATTTAGACTATGAAAGTCTTAAGCCCAAGGCAATGGTGCTGGCTGTGGAGTTGGAATGGCAGCTTGTGCAATTTGTGCTGCAACTTCTGCTTCCATATTGGCAACACGGTCTTCACCCAAAGCAGTCTTAGTCCAAGCGAGAGCCTGTTCTTGTGTGACTTGATTGTAAGGTGTGAAGTTCTTTGCATCAGCAGGAAGTAAATTCACAGAATAACTTACTTGACCTGTGTGTGTACCATCGGTACCATTGATACTGAAGTTGGACATTACAGCAACATTTTCCATGTCATCTTTGTTTTGTACCATCAGGCCAGTAACAGCCCATGTATAGCTATTTGCCATTTTAATTTCCTTTAATTAACTGTTGTTACCACAGTTGGGTCAGCAGCCGGATTAGGTGCTTCTTGTGGTGTTTGTTCTAGTTTTTGACGAGCAATCTCATTCATTACCAAAAATGCACCAGTCTTAGTTGGTAGTTCACCCAATACTTGTTGAATAAAGTCTACCGCCTCAGTTGACAAATCTAAAATCATTATGTTTCTCCTAATAAAATATACAATACTATTTATCCAATATTCCTATGACCTTAGGGTGGTGTCCCTTACGACAATCAAATTGTCTACAGGCAAAAGGTCTATCTTCATATATAGAACATCTATTATTTATAAACATTCCACATCCACCATTCTTATTTCTAAACATCGTCACCGTAGGTCCAACTTCTGGTTGTTCTGTTCTCATTAAATCTGTTGGGTCAGTTAAACTAAGTGGATATTTACCTGAACTGACTTCTTCGGGTGTCAAGTAAGGTGCCAATATCTCACAACATTTTGTACAGGTACCACATGGTACATCCGATATTTCTTCATCTGTACTTACTGACGTTAAATTGATGTTTATTATTTTATATATTCTATTCATAATAAATTTTTCAATTCAAGTAATGGGTCTTTCCAATTATCATATTCTGTTTGTCTTAGTATTGTCAAATTATCACCATACCATTTTGTTTGATAACCAGGTCTAGCCCAAACATAATAATTTAAAATTGGCACCAAAACATAAGATTTTTTGCCTATTGCTCCAGCTGCATGAATCAAAGATGTACAACTCGATACAACGATATCCATCTGGTCCAAATAATCTAATGTGTCGTCCCATGATTTAATATCATTTTTTAAATTAATAACTCTTGGATGGTTAGTTTCTTCATCAACATGAAAAGAATATATTGTATAATCTTCAGGAATACAATCTAATAATTTTTCAAATGGTATTGTACGATGCAAATCTTGGTCATACTTAGGATTACCCATATACTTAATACCAATTTTCTTTTTGCCTTCTAGTTTTTTTGCTTTGTGTATTGGTTTTAGATATGTTCCATACCAAACATCATCTTCTTTTAAATCTAGATATGTTGGTACTGGCATAGAATATGTCCATAAGTAATCCTTAGGCATATTTTTTATGTAAGATACAGTTTCAAAACCACAACGATTAAATATATTCGATATATCTTTTCTACTGGTCATCCAAATCGGTTTCATGCCGGCTTCTTTGAGATGTTTCATAAAACGAACTGAAATAATCTCATCACCTATTCCACCTTCAGCACAAAGAATAATTGTTTTTCCTGGTTGAGGAGTACCTTCCCATAATTGTTCTTTTGGATAATCAAAAGATTCCCATATATTTAATTTTCTACCATCAAGTAATACATGATGTAGGCCTTCTTTAAAATTTCCATTAGATAAATCGTATGTGCCTAGATTAAAATTAATTCTGGCTTCTACATCTTCGTTTGGATTTTCAGTTAATATCTTTCTGAGTATTTCTTCGGCTTCTTTTTTTCTGTTCAAAAGAAAATAAGCCATAGCTTTATCCATTTTATTTGGATGGTCATCTGGATTAACCATCTCATTTATTTTTATAAAAGATAAAGCTTCATACGGTTTGTTTAAATTTAAATATGCTCTAATAATATTAACTCTAGCGTCAAACTTCATTTGTGTAGTATTACACATTTCATAAATTTTTAAACCTAGTTCTAGAGTATCTTCAAATTCTCTTATCTCAGAATATAATTTGCCAACCTCATCTATTTGTTCAATAGTACGGCAATAAGGTTTCATTAAATCTAAAACAATTTTTGCCTTATCGTTTTGTTTTATATGTATAAAGAATTCAGCGGTTGCCAAAGGATTCATATTTTTCATAATATATTTTCATTAATAAATTTTACGTATAGTTTTCTACTATAGCTGCTGTTGTTTGTACATAACCACAAGACACTTGTTTCCATTTTAAATTTACTCCACCTACAAGTATTTGTACGGGAGAAGACCTATTAGTTGTTGTGCCGTCACCTAATTGTGATACTTGATTGTATCCCCACATCCACAATGTACCGTCAGTTTTAATTCCGCCAGCATATTGTCTACCGGCAGAAACTTGTTTCCATGTAACTGTATTATATATTGATTGTACTGGAGACGATATATATGGAAATGACGAAGAAGTTCCGTTAGCAAGTTGACCTTTGTCATTTATTCCCCAAGTCCACAATGTACCATCAGTTTTGATAGCTACTGTAAAATAATCTCCTACAGAAACTTGTTTCCAATTGGTACCGCCTGTTGCTACTTGTACGGGAGATGATTTACTAATTGTTGTACCATCACCTAATTGGCCATTTGAATTATCTCCCCACATCCATAATGTGCCATCAGTTTTGATAGCAGCCATAGAATTATATCCACATGACACTAATTTCCAATTAGTACCGCCCGCAACCGTTTGAGCAGGAGAAGATGTGCCCGTAACATTACCATTACCTAAACTACCATAAAAATTTCCACCCCAAGTCCACAATGTACCGTCAGTTTTGATACCTGCCATCCATCCGTATATACCTCTAGCTATCTGTTTCCAGTTATTACCACCGCCATAAATTTGTGCTGGTGTATAATTATAATTTTGTGTGTTATTACCATTTGAACCTGGAGAACCCCATGTCCATAAAGTACCGTCCGATTTAATTCCGCCTCCTCCGCTACCACCGTTAACAACTTGTTTCCATGTTGTTGATGCAAACCATTCTTGTGCTGGAGTAGCAGTATAGACATCAGCTATAAAATTATTACCAATATTACCGGACCCTTGGCTACCCCATCCCCAAATAGTACCATCCGTTTTAACTGCCATACAAGCACTATCTCCTACAGAAATTTGACGCCAATTTGGTCTTTGTGTAGTCATATATCCTGGTGTAGTTCTGGTGGATCCAGTAGGATAACCAAGTTGTAGATATGTATTATCTCCCCAAGTCATAATTCCTCCTTGTGAGAAAATATCTCTGGAGACAAATAAATCATCTACATCGGATCCGTTTATTTGAAAACCACTTGGCATTAAATTTCTTTCAATCTAAATGTTTGTATTAATCCCGAATCAAAACTATGAAATAACCATGGTCTAAAAAATATTCCTTGTCCTGGTTCTAACAAATAATTTACTGTTAAATTCCATTCAAACAAATTACGATAATTAAATTTGAAATCATCTAATGCACACTTGGCGCCAGACTGATGTTCAAATAAATTGAATGTGGAATTTTCTAAGGCAACAACAAATAACCATTCTTGCGGTGAATCAAAACTTTCAAAATGTATGAACATATCTGGTCTTCTTAAAATACCAGATTGTTCTTCAATCATATGTACTCTTTTATTTAGAACACTAGAAAATAATGTATCAGGATTATCTGGAGTCAAGTTGAAGTTTTCTATTTCTTTACCAAATTCATTTTGTATAAATGGTAGAGCATGAGTTATAGAAGATAATTTTTTGGCTTCTTCTTGGGAATAAAAGCCATCAATCGTCATCGTTTTAATTGTAGACATAATTAATAAGGATTTCCAAACATATCAGATGAATCATCACGAATAGCAATTCCGTTAGAAACTTGTTTCCAATTGCCGCCACCATTATATATTTGTACAGGAGAAGAAACATAAGATGTTAATTGATAATATAAATTTCCAGCCCAAGCCCACAATGTGCCATCAGTTTTAATAGCAGATGATCCAGATACTTGATACCAATTTGTACCAGCAGAAATAGTTTGAACGGGTGAAGACCGATCCGTTCTGTTTCCGGTAGCTAATTCACCACTAGTATTTTGGCCCCACATCCATAAAGTACCATCAGTTTTAATAGCAGCCATAAAAAATCCACCTTCACACGATACTTGTTTCCAATTTGTTCCACCAGCAATTGTTTGTACTGGCGAGGATCTTCCTGGATATACTGATGTGCCATCACCTAATATTCCACCTTGATTTAATCCCCAAGTCCACAATGTACCATCAGATTTAATTCCTGCTGAAACTGTTTGACCACAAGATATTTGTGTCCAATTTGTATTCACTCCTATTTGTGTAGGTACATAAACTTGAGTAGCACTATCACTGTTTCCCAATTCACCTTTGTTATAACTACCCCACATCCATAAAGTACCATCTGTTTTAATAGCACCTATGTGAGAGTATCCTGCAGAAACTTGTTTCCAATTGGTACCACCAGAAGCTGTTTGTATAGGTGATGATTGTCTTGTTGATGATCCTGAGTCACCAAGCTGATAAGTATCATTAATTCCCCATACCCATAACGTACCGTCAGTTTTTATAGCTCCTACAAAATTACTTCCAGTAGATACTTGTTTCCAGTTAGTACCCCCTGCAACAGTTTGTACAGGTGAAGATTTGTCCGTTATGGTATTATCTCCTAATTGGCCATAAATATTTCGACCCCATAACCATAGAGTACCATCAGTTTTAATAGCTGCTTTGAAGCCAAAGCCACTCGATGATACTTGTTTCCAATTAGTACCGCCTGCAACAGTTTGTACCGGTGATGATGCTGTATTTGTTGTATTGTCGCCTATGCCACCATAAAAGTTAGAACCCCAAGTCCAAACAGTCGGTGCTTTAAATATGTTTGGCATTTCAGCATAACGGTCAAGAATATAACTTTTAGGAATGTAAAATGCTACATTTGACCCAACATCATAACCTGAAGAATTAATATAATTTGTTGTATATGCCATTTATATCACTTATTTGGATATTGATTATTGTAATCATAAAAATAAATACCAATAGTAATCTCATTACCCGCTGATACTTGTTTCCAGTTAGTGCCACCCGAAACAGTTTGTATAGGTGATGATTTTTTTGTTGTGGTGTTATCTCCTAGTTCGCCATAAGTATTATAACCCCAAGTCCATAAAGTACCGTCAGTTTTTAAACCGGTTGAATGAAATGCTGATATTGATACTTGTTTCCAGTTAGTACCGCCTGCAACAGTTTGTATAGGTGATGATTTTTTTGTTATGGTGTTATCTCCTAATTGGCCTCCTGGTCCTTCACCCCATAACCATAAAGTACCATCCGTTTTAATAGCTCCAGTGATTGCCCAACCACAAGAAACTTGTTTCCAGTTAGTACCACCTGAAACAGTTTGTACAGGAGAAGAGCTCGAATTTGTTGTGTTATCACCTAATTGGCCCGAACCGTTATTCCCCCACATCCAGAGAGTACCATCTGTTTTAATGGCACCAACATGACTATCACCACAAGAAACTTGTTTCCAGTTAGTGCCACCTGAAACAGTTTGTACAGGAGAAGATTTGTTTGTTCTGGTATTATCTCCTAAAGCTCCATAACCATTATAACCCCATAAAAAAAGTTGGCCGGAAATATTTATCGCAGCAGAAACAGTAGAAATTGCGCTGGTACCAACTGATACTTGTTTCCAATTATTACCGCCTGCAACAGTTTGTACCGGTGATGATTTTTTTGTTATGGTGTTATCTCCTAATTGGCCCGAACCGTTACTCCCCCACATCCATAAAGTACCATCAGATTTAATAGCACCTGTAGCTGCTTCTCCGCAAGAAACTTGTATCCAATTATTTGCACCAGCAACCGTTTGTACAGGTGATGATTTTCTAACTACGGTGTTATCACCCAATTCACCATTATTATTATAACCCCATATCCACAATGTACCATCAGATTTAATTCCACTTACATGATATATACCAGCAGAAACTTGTATCCAATTTGTTGTGTTGGCTATCGTTTGTATAGGCGATTGTCTGGTGGATACGGTGTTATCTCCCAATTGGCCATAAGCATTATAGCCCCAAGTCCATAAACTACCAGGATTATATTGGTCAATAAAACTATATTCATCAATAAAATAACTGGAAAAATTATTAAATGGAGTTTCTAAATCACCTTCAGGTCCAGTAAAATTTCCAGCCATTATCTATTCTCCAATTGCTTTACCCTAGCATCAAGCTCCTTGACTGAATTAATTAAGAAAGCAATTAGGCCAGAATAATTAACCGATTTTGTATCATTTTCGGTAGTAACTAGTTCAGGTAAAATCTTTTCAAGTTCATTAGCAATAACACCATACGATTTAAGTCCATTATCTTTCCAACTAAATGATACACCATCTATTTGATTTACAGTATTGACAGCATCAACGATAGTAATAATATTTTCTTTGTACTTAACATCAGACAACGAATTAAATATTGTAGCATTCAATGTTCCAGTTGAAGGAACATAATACAGTTTAGTGTTTGATGTATTGGCGGAACTAAATGTACCGGAGTTTGCTGACGTTAATAATGGAAATAATGTAGTTGAGTTTGTGGTATCATTTGTAATTGCAATAGAACCGCCACCAAAAGACCAAGGAGAGCCATTGGCCGAGTAACGGATACTATCTGCATAAATTGCTCCTGATCCTGTTGTAACAAACATATTTGTTACGTTTAAAGTTCCTGATTGACTTAAATCTAATATTTTAGTCGTGTAAATGCCATTAATAATTTCTAAATTGGATGAAGGTGAAATACGGAAGAATAAACTATTTGATGTTGAGTAAGTATTATTAGCCCATAAGAAATCGAAATATCCTGTACCACCTTTTGTATTGGCACCAGAGATTTGCATTGCAGCATTTTGCGCAGCCGTTAATCCTCCGCCTTGGTAATTTGTTGATATGATTCCCGAAGCGGATATATTACCTGCAACACCAAGACCACCTTTAACTACCAAAGAACCAGTAGTGTTACTTGTTGATGCTGCTGTGTTTGCAATAATAACTTGAGCAGTAGTATTAGTTGTAATTACTGGACCAATATTTGCAACAGCATTATTTGCTGTATTATAAGCTGATTGCATTTTGCCATCAGTAGCAGATATAGATGTGTTCTGTGCTACATCTACACCTTGAATAATGGTAATTGCTGTATTGCTATAATCTAATCTTACGTTTTGACTTGCATCAGTACCTTCTATCACAGTCATTCGTGTATTCTGTGCTGTATCGGTACCTTCTATAATAGTCATGCGAGCATTCTGGCTCACATCAGTACCTTCGATTACAGTTAATCTGGTGTTTTGGGTAACATCAACACCTTGTATAATCGTGATAGCTGTATTACTATAATCTAATCTTACGTTTTGGCTGGCGTTTGTACCTTCAATGATGGTCATTCTAGAATTCTGGCTTACATCAGTAGCCTCAATAATTGTCATTCTAGCGTTCTGACTAGTATCTACTCCAATTGTTACATTGGCTTGAGCATATGTTGCTTGAGTATAAGTACTTAAATCAATACCATTAACTACTACTGTCGTAGCAACTAAATTACTTTTTACATAGTTAGCATTTAAGTTTGCTGTTGTAAACGTTGGGTCAGTAATGATAACATTATTATTTGAATCTAGTTCAGGAGTATATCCCTGGAATACATAGAATTCTTTTGTTCCAGAATCTCTAATTAAACCAGCATGAGCATTCGTACCATCATTATAATGTCCAGCAAAACCAATATCTTTGGTATCACTAACATAATTACCAATACCTAAAATGATTAATGGATCAGCAACAGCTAGTTGTTGTACATTTTGTGAAGCGATGTTACCTGTGATAATTAAGTTACCAGAAACAATTAAATCTTGACTGATGGTTACATTACCCGAAACAGTTTGATTAAGAGAACCGGTTAGATTTAACTTGTTCGCAATATTGGTGTTCTGTGTAACGTCAACACCTTCAATGATGGTCATACGATTGTTTTGGCCAACATCAACACCTTGTATAATAGTAATGGCGGTATTACTATAATCCAATCTTACATTCTGGCTAGAATTGGTACCTTCAATGATGACCATTCTAGCATTTTGGCTATCATTTACGCCTTGTAGATATACTGTATTGGCTATAGACGAACCTGCCGTAATTTGTCTTGTACCATCAGCAAAGATAATACCATCTGTAGCCACATTACCTTTGACACCAACACCGCCAGCAACAACCAAGGCGCCTGTAATATTACTTGTAGAAGGTGTTGTATTCTGTAATAATACAGGAGAGCTACCGGCAAATACTACAACATTATTACCTGCATCATTTACAACCGTACCTCTAATACTAAGAGCAGCTGAGGTGATAAAAGTTGAGGCCATATTCAGATAGCCACCAGAGAAATTTATTCCACCATATCTTTCATCTCTGTAGAAATGATTATCTGGCCAACCTAAACGATAACTAGCACCTGTTGTTGTACTGAAGAAATTATTGGCAGAAGATAAGAATACGTTACCTGTGATACCCATACCACCGGTAACTACTAAAGCACCAGTCGTATTACTAGTTGAATTTGCTGTACTTACGATGTTAGCGGAACCATTACCCTTTGGTATAATATTGATACCAATGTTGGTATCAGAACCTTGTGATGATATTACAACAGGACCACCTGCTGTATTACCTGTTATGTTTACATAGTTAACAGCAGAACTTAGAGGTGAAACACGAAGTGAAGTATCACCACTTATACCACCCAAAGTTATTACACCACCAGAGTTTGTTGCTTCAAGTCTTAAATTTTGACCAACGCCAGATAGTTTAGTGACATTCGATGAATTATCACGGATAATTTGTAATGGTTGAAAGAAGGTGCCGTTATTGTTTTCTTGTAATCTTAAAAACTCTCCGCCAGGAGTATAGAAACTCATGGAAGAACTAAGAGATTTAATTAATGTACTACTACCAACACTAGCATAAGCAGTAACACCAGAACCACTACCTCCACTAAAACTTACTGTTGGTTGTTCAACATAACCAGAACCTGGATTGGTAATAGATAAGAAGTTTGGTTTCCAAAGTAAATTAAATGTAGCACTAGTACCAGTACCACCAGTTACAGAAACTGGATTAGATGGAAGTACTGAATAAGTATTGTATGCTGTGTATGTTACAGATGTAATTACATTAGCTGAAATACCGGTTACTGTTAATGTACCAGCAGAACTTACTGGTGTTCCACCAACGATGGTCAGTACATCATTCAATGAATATCCAGTACCACCATTAACAACTGTTGGTGCGCCTGCACTAAAGTTCATATTAGCAACCGAGCCTGTTGCTGTAATACCACTTGATGTTGTTGGTGGTGAAATAGTTAAAGTTGGAAATGAAGTATAGTTACTTCCATTATTCGAGATAGAGAGACCAGTAACAGTAGTATTACCAGAACTTAAATTGACACCGTTGGCTGTTGATATATTAAATGCACCAGTACCCTTAGGTAAGAATGACATTGCCACGTTGGCATCAGAACCAAGTGTTGTCATAGTAGCAGAGTTACCTGCTATACTTCCACTAACACTCAAGTAGTTTACTGTTGAACCTGTGTGTGCAATTTTAAGTTGTGCGGATCCATTATATCCTTCGGATGTATTTGTTTGTAGATAATAACCATCTGAACCTAATGAATTAATTCTTGGATTTAATCCTAAATTAATTACTGCTGCACCAAAATTCGATTGTGGAGGTATAAACGAAAATGCCGGTGGTGTAGAAGCACCTGTATTGAAATAACCGCCAGTAATTGAATTATTTCTATAAATTCTAACGACTTCATTTCCTGGCATACCACCAAAGGTTACAAAGTTGTTTGCACCTTGTATGATTGATGTATTGCCGGATGAAACAATGTTCATGTTTACATTGGCATCAGAACCTTGTGCTGATAATGTTGGTGCATTACCTGTAGTATTACCAGAAACTTGTAAGTAATTTACAGAACTTACTGGTGTAGATACCATAAAAGCATTTGCACTATTTGCTAAAACACCAACAACACCAGTTGATGGTTGGTAAATAGCTTGTCCTGTTCCTGAAAAAACATAACCTGTATATGATATACCTGGTACTCCATCCGCAGTAAATCCTGCACCAGTAGACCTAACACCACCACCAAATGTCCAAGAACCGCCATATGTCTTAGTAAACGAACCGTCACCTAAGAAAATTGTTCCTGAGTTACCTGTTGTGGCCAATCCGTTATTGATTGTGATTGAACCACCAGTAGAATAGATAGCACCAGAAGTTCCGATACCACCATTAACTATCAAAGAACCAGTTGAGTTACTAACAGCAGCTGCTGTGTTTTGATGTAATACAGGACTTGCACCACCAAAAATTACTACACCATTAGCAGTATCATTTGCAATATATGAACGAGCATAAAAAACACCAGATGCAAAAAGATTATTTTGTGCATTAAGGAAAGAACCTCTAAACAACATTCCACCGTTAACTGCATCTCTTTCAAAGAAGTTATCTGTCCATCCTAAACGATAACTGTTACTTCCAGTACTTGCATTGAAGTTATTTGCAGCAGATAGATATACGTTACCTGTAACACCAACACCACCAGAAACAACTAAAGATCCTGTTGTGTTACTAACAGCAGCTGCTGTATTCTGAACCAATACAGGAGAACCAGCGTAAAAAATTACTGTGTTATTACCTGAATCATTATTAATAAAACTTCTAACTGTAGCAGGAACGTTTGCCTCTACGAAGAATTGGCCTTGTTTAATGGAGAAATAGGTACCACTAAATTCCATACCATTAAACTGACCGCTTCTATATAAGTAGTTATCAGACCAACCTAAACGATAACTACCAAAACTCGATGAAGTGACACCAAAGTTATTTGCAGCAGATAGATATACGTTACCTGTAACACCAATACCACCAGAAACAACTAAAGATCCTGTTGTGTTACTTGTAGTTACAGCAGTGCTTGTAATATTGACCGAACCTGAACCTTTTGGTGTGATATTGATACCAATGTTTGTATCTGAACCTGCAGCCGATAATACTACACCACCACCTGTTGTATTACCAGATGCTTGTAAATAGTTTACAGCCGATGCTGTAGCATTAACAACAAATTGTGTAGATGTTCTTGCACCAGATGTTGCAAAGTAAATTGGAAAATTAATTGTATAAAAATCAAGAGCTTCAGCAACACCAATTCTTGCACCAAAGGTTCCTGATTGACCACCTTGTATAGTAATTGGCCGATTTGTTAATCCAGCACTATCAGTTAATATAGAAATTGTATTTGAAATGTATACGTTACCAGAAACACCAACACCACCAGAAACTACCAATGAACCTGTAGTGTTACTGGTTGATGATATAGATGATGTGGAATTACCCACAGTTAAATTACCTGTAACGTTTGCATTACCACGATTGTCATCTAAAGTATTTCTTAGTGTAATAACTTTACTATCACCGTAAATGGTAAAAGCAGTATTACCCAATCCATTTCCTGATTGTGTATTGTTTAATACACCAAATATTGGAGAACCGGCTGATGATGTTGTTCCACTAATACCCATACCAGAATAATAACCACCAACTGAAGCTATTGATCCAGGTAGTGATGATGATATTCCGTAGTATCTTGATGAAGTAGAATCATAAATTCCAAACCAAGCTGGAGAAACGTTTGGACCGCTCCACTTGAATGTGCCTTGTATTGGACTAACACCATCAGCAGCATAACCTAATTGAAATCCTGTATTAGCATAAACAGAACCTACAAATACGTTACCAGAAACACCAACACCACCAGAAACTACCAATGAACCTGTAGTGTTACTGGTTGATGGCGTTGTATTCTGAACCAATACAGGTCCAGAAAGTATTAAACCACCTGTTCTTATGGTATTATTAGCATCATAATAAGATAAATTAGCACTAACAGTAGATAAGAATCCAGTAGCATTGGCAAATAAGATTGTGTTGGTTGTCCAACCAGAAGCTGATACGTTACCACCAACAACACCACCAGAACTCATTACCCAAGGCAATCCGTTCGCAGCATATCTTAGAACGTCTGTGTAAACTCCGTTAACACCAGCATTAGTACCACCAACATATATGTTACCTGATACACCAACACCACCATTAACTATCAAAGCACCTGTTGAATTGCTTGTTGATGTGTTGGCATTTGCCAAATAGAGTGTTCTATCAATATAGACTGTCGAGTTTGCTGCTGTTGTTGTTAATGTTAGATTTGATGTTGCACCATTAGGTGAACTTATTTTACCAGTAACTAATAAATCACCCGTATAATAAACTTGGTTGGCCAGCATATCAAAATTACTTATACTACTACCTTGATATGCCGACAATGTACGGCCATTGGTGCCACCAAATCCAATTGAACCACTAGTAGCATTATTAGCTACAACTAAACCATCTGATAATGCCGTTGAATTGAAATTGCTAACATTGGCAGCACCAACAACCATCTTAGACGCTACGTTAATTCTACCAGTACCTTTAGCGGCTAGATATATATCGATATTTGTATCAGAACCTTGTGCTGAAATGAGTGGACCTGAACCAATGGTATTACCTGTAACTTGTAAATAGTTAATTGCTGATGCCGTATCTGCAACCCTAAATTGAGTTATTAGTGATGTACCTCTTGTTGAGAAATTTATATAACCACTACCTGTTGCACCAAGCCATAGTTGAGAGTTTGTACCACCACCAGCATAAAAGTTTGAACGGCCATATTGTGTGTTTTCTAATGTAACATATTCTGGTGTTAAGGCATTACCAATACCCAATCTGAATGTGTCTGATTGGCTATTTGGACCTTTAAAGGTCATAAAAGTCTGATTGATTGTGGAATAACCAAGACCTTTAATTGTTACTGAATCTCCAATTATAGCATATGCTGTTGATGTAGTAGTTGGTGAACCACCAGAAATTGTTACTGAAGGTTGTTGTACGTATCCAGAACCATAGTTTTGGAATTCGACAGAATCAATTGCGATACCAGAAAGAGATTGTAAGTTAGCACCTACACCAGTTCCTGTTGTGCCGGTGATTGTTATGTATGGAGTGGCACCTGTTGAACCTGGTGGTATAGTGTAGTATTGTCCAGCTCTAATTAAGTTAACACCATTAATACCACCAGTACCATAAGTAGTTGCAGTATTACTTGTGACTTGAAATAAAGCATTTGATTTGGAACCAGCAACGTTTGCGTAAAGATAATCACCATTTGAATAACCAGCGCCAACATTACCTACAGCAATTGTTCCTGAGAATCTTATTATAGCATTAGCATTTGCTGCAACACCACCAGTTGTTGGATTTGCAATCAGAATTGCAGGTACAGATTGATATCCAGCACCACTATTAGATACCGTAATAGACGTTATTGAATTGGCCGTAGATAGATTTACTACTCCACCATTTGCGGAAATGTCAAAGCCATAACCAGTCGATACCACATTACCTGTGATATTTGCTGCGCCGTAGATTGTTGTGTTCGTTAGTTTTGCCATATTCTTATTTATCGTTACTAATTTACGTATCTGAGTTTCGTAGCATCATATGTGGCCAATATTTCTGTGGCCGTTAAAGCTCTACTGTATATTAGATTTTGACCAACATACCCTTTGTTGGCTCCGTATTTAAATATACTATAATATTCACTATTATTTAATATGTTTCCTGGTGTTGAATTAGATGAAACTAGAATTCCGTTCCTATACAATCTTGTTCTTTCGCCGTCAAAAGTTATAGTAAAATGATTCCATTGATTGATAAATTGTGATGTTGGAATTGCAATTCCGACATTACCATTACCAACTCCAGCCGGATAACACCATCTCTCCGAGTATACATATTGTGTAAGTCCGTCAGCAGAACCATCTGTCCATATATTGTATCCTGACCTAACACCCGTAACAGAATCTGCACCATCTCTATCCAATATACGCTGATAAGAATTTTGTGGAACTACTTTTGTGATTTTAACCCAAACCATTAGAGTAAATGGTTCTCTTCCATTAAATTTTATTGATTCTGGTACAGGATTAGAAATTCCATAAGCAAATTGACCTAAGTTTTGATTTGCCTGTGATGCATTAAAATTGAAATAACCTAATGAATGTACTGTTGGTGTTGGACTTCCTGTTAATGTAAGGTGATTGTTTGCACCACTTATATCATTCCATATTAAACCACTTCCTGGCCAACTTTTCTGTACAGCTGCATCAACATATAAAACTAAACTGTCTGTTACTGGTGGTATACCAGATACTTCATCATACAGTTGTGATACATAATGATTACCTGAAGATTCCATTCTGGCCGCAGTATTAGAAATAGGTACAGCATTGGCACCAGTAGCCACATAAGTTGTTGCGACTGTACCTTCTTCAATCTGTGTACCCCAAAAATATGCTGTGCCTGCAGCTCGACCATATCCTTGGTTCGAGTACATATATGTTCTTATGTATGAAATATTAATTGAGGTAGTTGTACTCGAAATAACAGGTTGAATAGTTATTGCCAACCTATACCATCCATTAGGTAAAGTTGTATATGATGTACTGATAGTTGGAAAACTTGTACCACCAAAAGTTAACGTATTAAAATTAAATGTTATTTCATTACCAAAATTATTTGAATATTGATTACCTAAAGGATAATCACAACCAAAATAGAAACACACATAAGGATTATTCACATCAAATTGTTTGACATGAACACTAAATGTATAATATTTTGTTGATGGTTGAGGAACTGTCAGACCATATTGTACGATATTTGCTGGAGTAGTATCAGGAATTGTAAATTTACTTGCTGTTAATGTTCCATCAGGCGCAGCGATTGCATTTGGTACAACATAAAAGTTTGATGGATATCCCCATCTGGTAAAATCTTGACTGTATGGTAATATATTTTTTGTATACTTGGAGTTAGGATTAAATGTCACTTCATCATATGTACCAGTAAGATATATGTTTCCATTAGCATCCAGTTTTGATTTTGCCGATGGTATAGGTACTGCATTTGCTCCTGTCGGTTCAAATACAGTTGCAGTATAACCTATTTCTAGTTGAGGACCCCAAACATAAACACCCGAAACACCATCACCAACAGCTGTTCCGTTTCCGTTTGCCTCACCTAGACTGATTGTAAAGTTGAGGCCATATATGCCTAGGTTTGTCGGTGTTCCAGTAACATAACAACGATACCATCCATCACCAATAGGAATAACTGTTGTACCTGGGTAACCACTTGTTGTTCCGTTTGTTAAATCAACTTGGCAACCAGCACCATTATACGGACTAGGCAAAAGATAAAACGTATCAATCCACATATTAATGTTTTTAAAACCAGCAGATTTTAAATAAACACTATAGACGTATGTTACGTTGTTGTATATGCCATTATAAATGTATTGATATATTGCTTTTCTTCCAGCTGCACCAGAGTTTCCAACAATTAAACTTGCAGTCATTGTTCCATCGGGAGCAACTCCAGCATTTGGTGTTAAAGTTGTAGCAGCTGTCGCCCAATAACCTGTGTTAACAGAATTACTGGATTGAAATAGATTTTTTCTGTATGTAGAATTGGGATTGAATGTGGCTTCGTCTAATGTTCCTGCTGTGTATAGAGTACCATTAGATGTAAGTCTTTGTACAATACCCATGATTTATCACCCAAAGAAGGTATCGATTGTTTGTGTAGCAGGATTATATGTTTGATATGATACAGAAATATTGTTTGTGTTAGAGAAACCTATTCTGTTTCCCACATAAACCGAATCTGAAACTCCAACACCACCAGATACCACTAATGTTCCAGTATTGGCAGAATTTGTCGGTGCATAACCAACAAGATTCACTTTACCTATATTGATAGAACTATTTGCTAGTGCAGGACCATTTGTCAACAACTCTGTACTAGTAACAGTAGTACCATTGATTGCCAATATCTTATAAAGTTTATTGGCAATCGGATCAAAGTACTCATCACCAACTCTCGCACCGTTAGGTAGAGTGTTTGCGGTTACTACGTGTCTTATATAATCCCTAGAGGACATATTAATCCCCTTTTAAGCTTGTGCCTCTGACCAACTGATACGAGCAGCAACGTTAGCGGCACCACCCACAGGAGTGATACACAATGTGAGAATATCTGGACCATCGGGGTAAATACTTAATGAGGTATTAGAAACAGCATTAGTTAATCCTCCGCCACCTAAAATACTATTACCAATATCTCGTAATGCTGTCAAATCTTGTGTGTCAACAGAGTTTGGTGGTACAAAGAAGGTATAAATGGATTCACCACCGTTAATTACAGCAGCAGGACCATGAACAGCAAATTGAGCTAAAGATGAACCACCAACAGGTGTAAATGTGCCAGATGACACTCGACCATTTAAAATTAATTCAGCACGAACGGCATTGTTTGCTGAATACACACCAGAAGAAACTGGTGCCAACTGCATGCGGTTAATAATTTCACGTTGACCTAATACACCAGATTGTCCATTATCAACTGCAGGAGCCAAACGAACACTAAACACAGGATATCTTTGACCTGGAATTAAATATTGCGCTTGTTGGTTTTGTCCGTAGTTAAACACAAATGATTTATCATTATCATAACGACCATCCATAATTACAGAAGAACCCCAATGGCTAACTGTTGATGCTTGACCTGGTGAAAATGATTCAACCAAAGTTGGTGCAGTAGCAGAATAGGTAAATGTTGTTGCAGTACTTGTACCTAAAGCAACACCGCCGGTATTGGCAGCATTACGTTGTAGACCAGTAAATGTTGTAGCAGTTTTACCTGTATAATAAACATATTCAATTGCACCACCAGTATCAGCAGGAGCAGTAACAGTTAATACACCAACTAAAGGAAAGTATGTTGTATCATTGACCGTCATTGATGTTGCACCAGCAGCCAATGTAGCAGTTAAATAAGTTCTTACAGGCATCGTGTTTGTTTCATACCGAGCAGGCAAGTTGCCTGAACGCATATACGCTTCTGTATTGATGTTATTATTTGGCATGCGATGTGCGTAAATAACTTCGCCACGATTATTTTTAAATCCAAAACGAATACCACCTGCACCATACCATGTATAATCGGCATAGAACATTTGCATTTTGGTTAAATCTAAGTTATATAGAGAAGCACCAGTACCGTCACACTTATCAATATTCCATTGTGATTGTGGTACACGCAAATCAACTACTTTAGAAATTTGACAAGCTAATGCAGTAATACCACGATACTCAGGATAAATGTACATCAAAGTATCTGAAGTAATTGTTTGTACAAAATAAGTTTGACCACGAATAACAATAGTATCACCTGGTTTTAATTGTGAACTAAATTTGGTGCTTGTGCCAAACACAGCACCGTTACCAGTAACAACAGAACCTACACCTGAAATCTGTAAAGTGCTTGAACGCTTAACAGCATACAAAGTTTGACCATCATATTCAAAAAAGAATCCATTTTGACTATCAAACATACCAACACGGTTTGCAGCACCATACCAAGAATATGGAGATACAGTCAATGGAAAACCTGTTGCTGTAGCAGCTGATGGTGTTGAATTGGCAGTATATGTAAACTGTAATGGAGTATTTGCACCAGTTACAGTAAATAATCCGTTGTAAGCGGTTTCTGTAGCACCAGAAACAATAATTTGTGAATTAGCACCAAGACCATGAGAAAACTTGGTTGTCACAGTAACAGTTGTACCAGAACTAGTAATGTTATCAGTAGAAACTGATGGTTTTAAAATTGAACCGGTAGAAAATTGCATTGATTTACCAGATTGGTAACGGAACTGTCTACGAGTTTGACGAACAACTTGATAACCGTGATATGGAGATACGTTGGAGAATTGAACACCACCATCAAATGGTCTGTGTTGCACATAACCTAATGATCTTGGATAGATACAGTTATTTTGTGGAGCAGTAATTGTCCCTGTTGCAGCACAAGAGAATGTAAAGATATTGGTGTTTGGAGTATTTGCCACAGTAAAAGAACTATTTAAAAGTCCTGTATTACCTGTAGCGTTTGTAACATAAAAACCATCGCCAACACGAAAGCCGTGAGCATTAGCAGTTGTTACTGTACCTACTGTACCGTTAAGAACAATAGTACCACCTGATGCACCTGAAGTTTGTAGTGATGCACCAGTATAAAATGTTCCCATAAACAAAATTGTTTTATTTACATCAAACAATGCAGCCGCAGGAGTATTAATTGTTGTATAAGTAAAGTTTACACCAGGATTAACACCTTCAACAATCCACCATCCGTCAGCGTTAGCATTATCTAAAGTACCTTGAATAAAGATTGGAGTGTTGGCAGTAATACCTGTGGTATTATTAATTGCCACAGTAACAGTTTTGCCTGAAGCAGTTACGTTTGTAATCTGATATGTACCAGCAGAAGCATAAAATGTGACGTTACTAGAAATATTGGAAATACCCTGTGTAGTATCATAGAAAGCAGAAGGCCTATTATTTAATAGATTAACTGATTCCCATTTCGTTGGTTGTGGACCATACTCAAAGTCGGTATCAATCAAAGCTTGTGGTTGAGATACACGGAACTTATCAACAGGATCACGAAAAGTTTCAGCAGGTACCATTTCTTGATAAGTTTCTTCTGTAAGAATGGCCAACTTATCTGTAGAAGCCATTGAACCAGTTGCATAGTTTAAAATAACAGTAGTAGTTTCTTGACCCGTCACTGTGTTTGCTGCGTTGGTGTAACTGGTTGCGCCAAGACTAGGATCCGAGAAGTTGTAAATTACTGTACCGGATGTTGTGTTGGTAATCAATAACAACTGTTCTCTACGAATGTTCTTACCATTCACTACGACCGTTCTTGACGATGGTGTGAATGTGTAATTTTCAAGTATTACGTGCTTTGCCATTTATTTAATCTCCTAGTGCTATTGTAGCGGCTGAATATGGATATTTTCTAGTTTGAGCTACCAATGAATTATTTATGATAGTTACCGTGGATTGGTCACCAGGGGCTGGTGCATTGTATATAATCAAACTTGAAGATGTATTTGAACTAACTACTCTGAAACCTTTATATGAATCATAATTTAAAATCCATGGATATGTAATCTGTTTCACATAAGGCGACAACCTGGCACCATTAACAACGACTTCCAGATTTTTAGAATCTACAATACTGGTTACGTTTGCTTGGTCTACTGTCAAATTAAAGACACATTTCAGATTGTCAAATTGGCTGGTGATATCACTCAGAACCAATGGTATGTTTGTGGTAACTATGTTGTTAGCATAGACGGTTCCACCCACGGCCAGCGTAGAATCTACGTTAGCGGTACCATATATTCGTGTGCCTGATAGTAATTTTGCCATAGTATCCTATTTATTCGTTATCTATATGCCATATCTGGACCTAAAGGCATTAAAATTATCTGAGATTTCTTGTACACTCAAGGCACGATTGTAAACATTCACAATACCTATACTGCCTTTGAAATATTCTCCAACACCACCAATATAAAACGGATTTGTCACAGTCATATTTACAGTAACTGTAGATGATAATATAAAGACTCCGTTTTTATAATATGATAATGTTGGTCCATTCTTCACCATCGTAACATTTTGCCAGACGTTTGGTGTTCCGTATGTATTACCTGATTGAACACCTTGTTGACCAGCTGAATCATAATATTCCCAACCTATAGATGTGAGTTTTACGAATTGTAAATTGTCAACATTACCAAAATAATATCGATTACCCATAATAATTTCTGTATTAATTCTTGTTGGAATGAACCAGATGTTCCATGTAAAAGTATCAGTTCCTTTGTATGCTGGTTGTGTATATGTTGTGTTAGCCCAAGAACTAAATCCATCATAAACAAAATAACCATTTTTATCATACGTTACATTGTTTAATGTTATGATATTTTTAGATGAACTTAAATCATATGCCGTGTTACCTGATTCGGGATAACATTCTAACTTCATCGGATCCATATACAAAATTAAGCCATCAGTTACGGGTAAATTTCCTGTAACTTCATCATAGGTACTTTTAATATAATTGTTACCTGTACCTGCTGTTTTCATCACCATGTTGGTGTTAGCCAAAGGCAATATATTTGTAAATATACCAGTATTTGGTATGTATGTTGTTGGAGTCAAACCAAATTCTAATTGTGGACCCCATATATAAACACTATAACCATTTACGTTTGTTGTTGAGTTAGTTGTTACATATACACGCCACATTAATCCAGAATTCGAACCATTATTCATCGATATTGAAAATCTCCACCAACCATTGGCTGCTTGAGTAACTGTAGTGGCCAATCTTGTTGCACCACCACTATTTGTCAATGTTGGATAATTTCCAGGAATAGTTGGCCAAGTAATA
>Ga0209189_1000721_pt1 | contig 26371 bp, 30 predicted proteins | sample C_130820_EF_Meta_FD_187308 | JGI IMG/M metagenome (GOLD analysis project Ga0209189, IMG submission 187308) | Freshwater microbial communities from Lake Croche, Canada to study carbon cycling - C_130820_EF_MetaG (SPAdes) (version 3) | ecosystem: Environmental > Aquatic > Freshwater > Lake... | reverse complement strand
CCTTGAGGACCACATCATCGCCGTGGCGCGGCGATGGAGCGATCCAGCCAAGGTGGCCACTTTGATTCACGAATGGATGCGGGTTGAAGTAAACGCTATCGCCAAACCCAAAAGTCTACTTGCTAGGCGACATTGGTATCAGCACCCGCCACGAGCTTCTCCGGTGCTCCCAGAGCGGGAGTCGCTCCTCCCAGAGGTTTCGTTGCTCCATCCAGAGGTTTTGTCGCTCCTCCCAGAGGTTTCGTTGCTCCATCCAGAGGTTTTGTCGCGCCTTCCAGAGGTTTCGTTGCTCCATCCAGAGGTTTTGTCGCGCCTTCCAGAGGTTTCGTTGCTCCATCCAGAGGTTTTATCGCTCCATCCAGAGGTTTCGTCGCTCCATCCAGAGGTTGAAAGGGTCTTTCCAGAGCCTGAGGTCGCTTTCTACGCTGCGGAAGCGACCCGTATCAATGACTTCACTTAAAGCCATTCCTTGGGGTTCGACTCGAAAAATTCTTTTAGAGGCATACCGCCTTCGCCGATCAGCATGGCAGAGCGCGGCGCGAATTCCTTTCGGAAGGCCGCCAAGCCACTTCGCGCATGGCGAGGCGCACCGCTTTTGACTTCCAACGCCACAATGCTCGTCCCCCGCTGGAGCACAAAATCCACTTCCATACCGCCCTCCCTCCAGTAGGTGATTTCGACATCGGAGCCTGCGGTGGAATTCAGGAGGTGCGCGCCTACGGCCGATTCCACAAGGCGTCCCCAGCGTGCCCCATCGGTTCGGGTTTGTTCGAAGTCGGCGACATGCGTTGCACTCATCAGTGCGGTATTAAGCACCTGGAGTTTCGGACTCGATCCCCGTTTGCGTATTTTTGTCCCGCTGAACTTCTGCAGACCAGCCACCATGCCGGCACCTTTCAGCAAATCGAGGTAATGCGCCAGCGTCACCGTGTTACCCGCATCGAGAAGTTGGCCGAGCATTTTCTGATATGAGAGAAGCTGCCCGGAGTAGTCGCAGGCGAGCTGGAACACGCGCCGAAGCAATGCCGGTTTGTCCACTCGCGTCATCAGCAGAATGTCGCGGGAGATGCTCGTTTCGATGAGCGATTCATTCACATAGCGCCGCCACCGTTCCGGTTCTGTGATCAACTCCGCCGCGCCCGGATAGCCTCCGTAAGATAAATGTGTCCAAATCCCAGCCAAAAGCTTCTCGCATCTCGGCAAAGGACCAGTGTGGTGCGGCAATCTGTTCAAAACGGCCCGCAAGGCTCTCCGTAAGGCCCGACCGAATCAGCAACGGCGACGATCCAAGCAGAAGCACCTGCAATTCGCGTCCCGCCATAGTATCAGCGTCCCACAAACTTTTCACAGCCTCCGACCAGGCAGGGATTTTTTGAATTTCATCGAGAACGAGAAGCGCCGGGCTGGCTTTTGCTTTGTAGCGAACCAAATCCCATTGCTGGAAAACCCAATCCCTTTCCTTGATTGCGGGATCATCTGCCGACGCGTAGTGCGAGGGATGAGGATAAGATTCCAAAACCTGTCGCGCCAGTGTCGTTTTTCCAACCTGTCGTGGGCCAGCCAAAATTTGTATAAACCTCCTCTTTTCAGAAAGTCGCCGAGACAGGATTGAGTATAAAACATCACGCTTCATAAAATATCTCACTACATTGAGTAAAATTACTCAATATGTCAATTTGTTTACAGATAAAATCGATCAGTTCCCAAATAACATTTCCCTTGATCAAATCCGAAAAAGAACCAATGTAGTCACATGATTGCCAGCCTTCGTGAATCCAAGACCCGATTGAGCGAGTTGGTCAACCTTGCCAATTCTGGCGAGGAGATTTTGATCACGGTTCATGGTCAACCCCAAGCTCGCATTCTGCCTGTATCTGAGCCTCGATCCGATACCGCAGGTTGGTCGCGCGAGTTGAGTGCGCTCCGCTCCAGTTTAGGCCAACCCTCGACATACCAAAAACCAAGCGCGCTCGATGAGGTGCGGGAGGATCGTTGGTGAAAGCCCCCTATGGGGACGCTTAGTGGACTTTTTTTTGCTTGCTGAACTTTTCGCGTATTATACATTATAGTGTATGGTTAGAACTCAGATTTATCTCACAGAAAAAGAAAACTCGTCCATTGCGCGATTGAGCCAAATTTTAGGAAGTAGAAAAAGCCAGATAATTCGTCAAGCTATTGATGAATTTATACTTAAGCGAGAAACATCCAAGCGATTAAATGCATTGCGCGAAGCCCGTGGAATGTGGGCGGATCGAACAGATATTCCTCAACTCAGGGCCCAACGCCAGTCCTTTGATCGTTTTTAATGGCTATTCTCATCGATACAGACATTCTCATCGACTATCTTCGAGGTATTGCCACGGCCGTTGCATTCGTCGAAGAACATTCTGCAGAAGCGCATATTTCAGCCATAAATATTGCCGAACTTTACCAAGGCGTTCGCCAAGGCACTGAGCAAGTCAAGCTCGCCAAAACACTGTCTTCCATGACATGCCTGCCGATCACCTCCGAGACAGCGGAACTGGCGGGCCTTTATTCTCGGGATTTTCGCCCAGCTCACGGTTGTGGCCTCGCCGACTGTATTGTTGCCGCTACGGCGCATCTTCACGGGTTGACACTGGCAACACTCAATTCTAAGCATTTCCCGATGCTTCGAGATGTCAGAGTGCCATACCAAAAACCTTAACCCTTTGATAGAAGTCTCCAGTTTCAAACGCCGTCCTCACCGTCTGGATAGGGAAGGAATAGAAATGCCAAACCCTCCTGAACCCAAGCCTCTCCGACCGCTCACGCTCCTTTCGGTTGTCATCCCCGCGCGGGACGAGGAGGGCTGCATTGCCTCCACCATCGAGCATCTCCACCTTGAGCTTTCTCTTCATGGGCTTCCACACGAAATCGTCGTGGTCGCTGACGGACCCATTTTTTGATAATCTTACGAAATCAAATCTCGCCAAAGCCCCCGCAATTCCATAACCAATTGATCTTTCCACTCCGAATGATCATCACCAAAACGCCATTGCGGATCAGTTTTTGCGGTGGGGGCACCGATTTGGCGGCATTTTACGAGCGGGCGGGTTATGGTGCGGTGCTGAGCACCTCGATCGACAAGTTCGTCTATCTGGCGATCCATCGGTATTTCGAAAACAAGTTTCTTCTGAAATACTCCACTTCGGAACTCACCGAGACAGTCGAGGAAATCAAACATCCGCTCATCCGGGAGTGCCTGAAACTCGCCGAGATCGATGAACCTCTCGAGGTGACAAGTTTTGCGGATATCCCCTCCTCGGGAAGCGGTCTTGGGAGTTCCAGCGCTTTCTCTGTAGGGCTCCTACACGCCTGCCGTGCTTTTCGCGGGCGTCTCTCCTCGAAGGAATCCCTCGCTGCGGGGGCTTGCGAGGTGGAAATCGAGCGCTTGCGGGAGCCAATCGGCAAGCAGGATCAATTTGCCGTGGCGTATGGTGGATTGAATTTGATCCGGTTTAACGCCGATGGCTCGACATGGATCGACCCGGTGATTTTGCCAAAGGGGCTGAAAGCGGAAATGGAAAGCCGTCTCCTGCTTTTCTATACCGGAACGACGCGCAATGCGTCCGACATTCTCGCCGAGCAGCGTTCGCGGACGCGTGACGACGAGGAGACCTTCCAAGCCCTGCTCAAAATCCGCGACCAAGCGGAGCAACTCCGTGCCGAGCTTGTCGCGGGGCATCTCGATGCCCTCGGCCACTTCCTTCACGAGGGCTGGCAACTCAAGCGCCAGATTGCTTCGGGAATCACTTCGCCGCACCTGGACAGCATCTACGACCGGGCGATCGCGTCTGGTGCGATCGGTGGAAAATTGCTCGGCGCAGGAGGCGGGGGGTTCTTCTTATTTTATTGCGAGGCCGACCGCCAGGACGCCGTGCGTGCCGCTCTGGGGGAGTTACGCGAAGTTCGCTTCGTTATGGAAAACCAAGGTTCCCGGATTATTTTTGTGGAGGAATCATGAAAAAATTCAGTCAGCACACCCGGGAGTATATCGCCCGCTTGCAGACGCTCCTGACTCATCTCGACGACTGCGTCCTGGACGAGATCGCCTCGGCATTCGCGACGGCCTACGAACAGGACTCGACCATTTACATCATCGGAAACGGCGGCAGCGCATCCACCGCCTCCCACATGTCGGCGGATCTCTGCAAAGGCACTTCGTGCCAACCGCACCGCCGCCTGCGTGTAGTCAGCCTCACCGACAACATGGCCTGGTTCTCGGCAATCGCGAACGACATCGGCTACGAAGAGGTTTTCACCGAGCAACTCCGCAGCATCCTCCGGCCCGAGGATTTGCTCGTCGCCATTTCGGCCAGCGGGAATTCGCCGAATGTGGTTGGGGCCGTCGCGTTCGCGAAATCCCTCGGCACAAAAACAATCTCCCTCGTCGGTTTCCAGGGCGGAAAGTTGAAAGAGACGAGTGATATCGCACTGCATCTCCCGAGTCAGGATTACGGCACGATCGAGGATGCCCACCTGATCCTCAACCATGTCCTCGTCGAGTTTCTGCGGGACATGATCAAAAACCAGAAAGCCCCATGAAAGCATTCGTCACCGGGGGCGCGGGATTCATAGGCAGCCATGTGGTGGACCGCCTTATTCAGGATGGGCGGAGTGTGACGGTGTTCGACAACCTTAGCACTGGCTTCGAAGAAAACCTCGCCGTTCACGCAGGGAGCGGGCTCCTGACACTGCATCGAGGTGATGTCCTCGACGCACCCGCGCTGACTTCGGCGATGGAGGGCCACGACATTCTCTTCCATTTTCAGGCAAATGCGGATGTCCGTGGAGGCATCAAAAACACACGCGCCGATCTTGAGCAGAACACCATCGGCTCATGGAATGCCCTCGAGGCGGCGCGCCTCGCGGGCGTGCAAACCATTGTCTTCGCCAGTAGTGCCACGGTTTATGGCGAGCCCGAGATTTTCCCGACACCGGAAGGCTGTCCGCTTGTTCAGACCTCGCTCTACGGAGCCAGCAAGCTCGCGGGCGAAGCTATGCTCCAGGCCTATTCCGAGTATTTCGGCATCCGCTCGATTATTTTTCGCTTCGTGAGCTGGATCGGCCCCCGTTACAGCCACGGCGTGGTTTTTGACTTTGTGAAAAAACTTCGCGCTAATCCTCGGCAGCTCGAAATCCTCGGCGATGGCAAGCAGGTGAAGTCCTACCTTGATGTGCGCGACGGCGTGTCGGGCATTTTTTGCGCTGTGGACCGATTCCAAGGCAGGAAAGGAATTTTCAATCTCGGGCACGATGCTTTTCTGAATGTGCTCGACCTCGCCCGCATCGTGACATCTGAACTTGGTCTCGACGGGGTCGAATTTGTCACTTCCGGCGGTGAGCGCGGCTGGTTGGGGGACAGCCCGGTCGTGCACCTCGAGACCTCGCGCATCAAGGAGCTGGGCTGGTCTCCGCGCATCTCGATCGAAGAAGGCATCCGCGCCACCACCCGTTTTCTGATGGAAAATCCCCGACTCCTGGAGCAGAGGAATTAGCATGGCTCCACGACAATTGTTGATCCTCGCGGGAGGCCTTGGAACCCGCCTGAAATCGGAACTCGGCGACCTTCCCAAGCCGATGGCCGATATCTGCGGGAAACCTCTTTTGCAGCGCCAGATCGAGGTCGCCATCCGCCACGGTTTCTCCCGCATCGTTCTTTTGACCAGTTACCGCTCGGAGATCATCGAGGAATTTTTCGGCGATGGCTCGGCCTTGGGCGCGCACATCCAATACGCAGTTGACGAGCGTCCGCTCGGCACCGCAGGAGCTGTGCTTGCCGCCCATGAACTGCTCGATGATCGATTCGCCGTGTGCTATGGGGACACACTCTTTGACCTCGATATCGACAGGATGTGGCAGGCCCATGTGGACTCTCAAGCCTCTGCCACTCTGTTTCTGCACCCGAATGACCACCCGCAGGATTCCGATCTCGTCGAGATCGATTCAGCCAAGCGCGTCGTTGCTTTCCATGGCTATCCGCACAGCCCCACCTTGCTCGTGCGAAACCGCGTGAATGCCGCTTTCTACATCATCGAAAAATCCTCCCTCGCCCGCTACATCCCGCCGTCGGAAAAATGCGATTTCGCGAAGGATTTGTTTCCAGACATGCTGCGCCATGGTGTCCATATCCATGGTTACGAGAGCCGCGAGTATATCAAAGATATGGGAACTCCGAAGCGCCTCGAAAAGGTGAGGGGAGACTTCGCTTCGGGGCGCGTCGTCGCCAGACACCTTTCCCGCGCCTGTCCAGCCGTTTTCCTCGACCGGGACGGCACACTGAATTTTGAAAAAGGTTGGATCAACTCACCCGGCCAGATCGAGCTCCTGCCCGGCGCGGGCGAAGCCGTGCGGCGCATCAACCGTTCAAACCATCTCGCCGTCCTTGTTACGAACCAGCCAGTCATCGCCCGTGGCGAATGCATTGAGAAGGATATGGAATCCATCCACGCCCGCTTGGAAATGCTCCTCGGCGAGCACGATGCCTATCTCGACGCCATTTATTATTGTCCCCACCACCCCGAATCCGGCTGGCCCGGCGAGCGAGCGGAGTTGAAAATCAATTGCGAGTGCCGCAAGCCGCGCCCCGGATTGATTCTCCAAGCCGCCGCCGACTTGAATATCGACCTCGCCCGCTCCGTTTTCATCGGAGATTCTTGGCGTGACACCGAAGCCGCAAAAAATGCTGGTTTGAAAAGCATTCTTGTCGCAAAAAACTCAGGCCTTACAGTAGGCGACTTCACTGGACTCGACTTATGATTCCATACAACGCCGCCCATAAACGAACGGAAGTCTCTGTCGCTTTTATAAACCATTCGGTGCTGCTCCGGCGCTTCCCGTCTGCATCTCTATGACAACCCTTTCCGTAATCGTTCCCGTCTTTAACGAGAAAAACTCTGTCCATCTCGTCCTCGACCAGCTTGCCGCAAAACGCATTCCCGGCGTCGAGTTGGAGATTGTCGTTGTTGAGAGCAATTCCACCGACGGCTCGCGCGAGATCGTCCAAGCCTTTGAAAATCGCCCTGGCTTTCACGTCATCTACGAAGACCGGCCGCAAGGCAAAGGGCACGGCGTCCGAACCGGTCTCGCAGCTGCCACTGGCGACATTATTCTCATTCAAGACGCCGACCTGGAATATTCACTGGACGATTACGAAAAACTCCTCGCGCCCCTCATCGCCGGGAAGACGGATTTCGTGCTCGGCACGCGCCACATCGCGGGAGACATGCAAATGCGCAAATTCAACAAGGGAAACCATCTTGCGGTCCTTTTCAATTTCGCCCACTACGCCTTCACCTTCATTCTCAACGCTTCGCTTGGCACCCGGATGACCGACCCTTTTACGATGTTCAAGGTCTTCCGCCGCTCCTGTCTGCAAAAAATCTCCCCCCTCGAGTGCAATCGCTTCGATTTGGATTGGGAAATCGTGATGAAGCTCGTCCGCGCCGGCTACATCCCGCTGGAAATCCCCATCTCCTACAAATCCCGCGATTTCAAGGAAGGCAAAAAAATCAGCATCACCAAAGACCCTCCCACATGGCTCCGAGCTTGGTGGAAATATGCCATCCTTAAAAAATGAATCACTCTACCAGCAAAGAGCACCTGAAAATTCGTGGCCTCGGTTGGGCTATGAAATTTCATTCTTTTTGCGATATCCGTGATGCAACAGAAAATACGCATTCTGGTGCCTTGCCTCTGTTTCCCAGAGCGGAAGTCGGTTCTTCCGGTGGTGGAAGAGGTCTTTCCACACCGGGAGTAGTCTTTTCCAGAGGTGGAGGAGGTCTTCCCGGCATTGGAGTCGCTCGTTCCAGACAGGGAAGCAGTCTTTCCATGCTTGGAGGATCTCCTTCCAGACATAGAAAAGGTCTTTCCAGACTTGGAGCCTGGGAGAAACCGTTCGGGTCCTTTTCATCCTAACCCATTCTGTGAATTTTGATAATTCTGTCTAAATTTTCTTCAAAAGCTGGAAACAAGTTAAAGAAAATCCCGCCGGGTCTGGATCCTGTCAGGATGTCCTACTCCGCGCTCTCCGTGTCCATGGTGGAAAAATCCCGCTTCTGACCAGCATGGGAATTTTTTTGAATTATGTTGTTGACGAAGCGGTGCCACCAGTGGGATTGGTATGCCATGCGCATCGGTGCACCTGCCTCCGAAAAACCTCTTGAGCTCATGAGAGCGGCTTCTGGACTTGATCTCCGGTTCGATCTTGGCGCGAAGGATTCCAAAATTTTTCTGACAAAAAATCGGCCGGGGCTTTTGAGTTCCCCGGCCGGGTTGAAGTTTCAGTGCAGTAGCGGGGTGTAGACTTGCTTTCTGAGGGCGTTGTCCACACCGCGCCGGTTAACACTTGAGAGGCCTTCGGCATTCACCGGAGGTCCTCTCAAGTCCTACTGGAGGAGTGCCGCAGGCGCCTCCACCGGTTGCACGGCCTTCTTGCGTCCGCCCCCGTTGCGGAATTCGGATTCCGGCTTGAAGCCGCTTGCACGGATCAACAAGGAATCCTCACCGTGTTTGGGGTGACTCTTGATGGCCATGGCGAGCCGCTTGGACATTTTGAGTGCGCGCTCCTCGGCTTCGCGACGGGCTTTGATTCCCGCGCTCACGAGAGCGTTGCATTTGTCCAAGTTGCTCACAGCGGCATCGACCTCGCTCACGATAGCTCGGAAGTCCTCGAGCGTCATGCCCGCAAACTCCTCGTCCACCGCCAGCTCGGCCCAAGCCGCCTCCTGCTTGCGCAGGCGCTTGATCAACATAGGTGTAGATGTCATTTAGATTAATCTCCTTTCTAAACCAAACCGAAGCTTGGATTTCGAGAACCTCCTGATCCACAACGCTGCCTTGCGGCAGCGCATGATCTCAAGAAATTCCTGAATGAGGATTTAACTCACAGACAAAAACCCGTCAAAGAAAATCTGCATCTTGTGGTAAAATCTTTTCAAACCACAAGATATAGTGGATTAAGTAAAGCAAGGATCGTGCCAGCTTTTCTGCAATATGTGAATCATTATTTTGTTACAGAGAAAGCATGGTTTCACTGGCTCGCGTTGCTAACGTAGGGAATTTATAAGCTCAAAGTTCAATGCATAAGATTCTCAACAAATGCTTGATGCTATTTTATATGCCTCCCCCGTAGAATTTGGAGTTACAACAGGTTTCGAAATTTAAAAAATGAGGTTAGTCTAGAGAAGCAAAAGCACTAAATACTTGCCTCCCGCTGAGACTCTTGGAGATACTACTCTCCTACAAGCGATACCCAGCGGCTTCTGAGTCGCGCGCAAACATTTTCACAGTATCCAAGGCGAATTCGTCGAGATTTTTGCCGAGGAGGGGGATTTTTGCGATGAGGTCGTTGGTCATCGTGATGATGTGACATCCGATCTCGTCGGCTTGGATGAGGTTGAAAAGTTCGCGTGGGCTGGCCCAGAGGAGTTCCACATTCGGGGCGGTTTTTAGAAGCTCGAGGCATTCGCGCATGAGCGGCACGGGGTCGCGTCCGCTGTCGGCCACGCGTCCGGCGAAGATCGAGGCGATGGCTGGGGGGCCTCCTGCAAGCGCAGGGAGCATGCGTGTGAGATGCGCAGGGGTCGTCATGGCGGTGACATTCAGTTTTACTCCGGCTTGAGCGAGACGGGCGGCCATTTCGTGGGTGGATTCGCCGTGCGTGTTGGTGGACGGGATTTTCACATACACATTTTCGCCCCATGAGGCGATTTTTAGGGCTTGGCGTTCCATCTCGCGGAGTTCGTCGCTGAAGACTTCGAAGGAGATCGGCAGAGTCGTGACCACCTGCAACGCCTCGCGGGCGAAGGCTTCGTAGTCGCTGATGCCTGCTTTGCGCATGAGCGTGGGATTTGTGGTGAAGCCGGAGATGAGCGGGTTGCGGCTCATTTCCAGAATGCCGGTAAGACTGGCTCCATCGGCAAAGATTTTGATTTGGAGAGAGGATGTCATTTTGTGGTTTCCCATTTGGCGCCGCTTTTTTGAATGAGAGGATGTGAGACGAGGAGATGCCAGACGACGGCCTGATAAGCCTCGGTGAGGGGAGTCACAAGGGCAGGATCGACGGTCGGCACAATCGCGCAGGCATCAGCATTCGCTGCTGTGAAGCCGCCGTCGCGTCCCACGACACCGAGCACGGCAGCGCCAACAGACTTTGCGGCGCGCACTGCGTTGACCAGATTGGCGGAAATGTTTTTCTCTTCGCTGCCGCCTCCCACTGAGAAAACAAACACGGCATCGCGGTCGCAGAGTTCGCTGCACTTGAGGCTCTCGGCGATCGAGGTCTCCCAGCCCTCGTCGTTGATGCGGGCGGTGAGTTCGGAGACATTGTCCGTGGGGCAGATGGCTTGAATCCCACCGAGTTTGCGGAAGTCGCACACGGCATGCGAGGCGTGGCCGGCCCCTCCGCCGGATCCCACGAAAAACACACGCCCACCGCGTTCGCGAACCTCGGCGAGTAGGGCAGCCATTTTTTCGATGGATTCCACATCAAGCGTTTCGGCAACGAGGGCGGTTTTTTTGAGAAAGTCTTGAGTGAAGCTCATGAAGCTCGTGAGGTTTTAAGATTTGAAATGAAACTGACTATCTCCCTGAGTGTTGGAAAGCAAAAATCCGCCGTGGGCTGCGCCTCGATATTGTAGTCCGTGCCGAGTAGGATCGTTCTTACGCCGGCGCTTCGACCTGCCTGCACATCCTTCCATGTGTCGCCAACGATCCACGAATTTTTTAGATTCACGCCGAGTTGCGCGGCGGCATCGAGGAGCATGCCGGGATTTGGCTTCTTGCGGCGATCCGCGTTGGATGAAGCTTCGCAGGCTTCGAACCCATCAGGCTGCAGGGTTTCACGAACGAGCGTTTGCATGGCCTCGTATTCTTGACGCGGAATCTGCCCGCGCTCCACATCGGGTTGGTTGGTAACGATGATTCGTAGGAAACCAGCATCCCGTGTGGCTTGGAAGGCTTCTCGAATGCCGGGCTTGAAGCGAAATGCCGACGCCTCACGCGGGGAGCAGGCGGCACCGTCGCGCATGACGACTTCGTTGATGATGCCGTCGCGGTCGAAGAAAATAGCAGGTCGGCGGTCCTTCGGGAGTAAAAACGCATCGAGGTCGGCAATGCCCGCAGGCGAGCCGATTTCGTAGAAGCGCTCGGCGACTTCAAAGGCGGCCATCTCGTTTTTTGCGACCAATTCGCGCATCACCTCGGCGAGGTCGAAGGCCTCCGCGCTGCGTTGGGAGAAGGCCTCCGCGCGAAAGGCCGTGAGACCGTAGTCGATGTGTTGCATCTCTGGCAGGCGGGCCTTTTTGTCGTAAAGACGAATCTCTCCGCCATCCATCCACACATTGCACGAGTCCCAGCGGCCCTCATTTTTCAACACAGTCATTAGCCCTGGCTTGCCGGATTTAAAAAACGCCTCCGTCACCGCGGCGTAGTCGATCGGCAAATACGAGTCGCCGTAGAGCACGAGAAATTGCTCGCCCAGTAGTTGCAGAGCCTGCCGGAGCGCCCCGCCGGTTCCAAGCAGCGTCGGTCCATCGTAAGAATACGCCACCTCCAATCCGAACTGCGCTCCGTCTCCCACATGCGTCTCAATCATTTCGCCGAGATGTCCGACACAGAAAACCACGCGTTTGATACCCGCCGCCGCAAGCAACTCGAGTTGCCAATCCACAAACGGCCGCCCGGCGACCTCGACAAGCGCCTTGGGAATCCGCTCCGTGAGTGGACGCAGGCGCGTGGCCAGCCCACCAGCAAGGATAGCAATGGGGAGCAGTTTATCAGGCAATGAATTTCGGACAGAATGAACAGAATTCACAGAATGGAAGGCACGGGGCTGAGAAGTGTGAGGTTAATATCACTCATTCTGGTCAGTCTGAAATTGATCGCTATGCATCGGATTTCGTATGCGCACGAGATTGCAAGTATGTTGAGATTCTTCGTGCGGTTCAGGTTTTCGAGCATTGCGGTCTCTGCGCGCCTCGGAGAACGGGACACCTTGGTTCTTCAAGCTTCCGACAAGGCAAACTGCACTTCGCGCGTCCTGTCAACGACCTTCGATGCATCGAGGATTTCAAAACGAACCACTGCGCCATCATCGCCGAAATCCACTATGATGCCTGGCGTCACCTCGTCGCTTTCGCGGATTCTTGCCTCGCGAAGCGAGATGGTGAGTGTGTCGGTATGCGGATCGTATTCGACTTTCATGGATTTTTTCCTCCGAGGTATTTTTTCCGTTTTGATGTTTTATAAAAGGTCACCACAGAGATTTCGAGATCATCCTCCTCGAACACCAATCTCAGCAACATCAACGATCCGGTTGTTTTGTCAAAATACTCCTTGGTTGCGATCTCTCTCGGAAATCTTCCAAGCTCACGACGGTCCGGATTTCGAATGGCATCTTCGGCATCCGATCTCTCGATTTCCCTGGCTAAAAAATTCGACTCGGCGTGTGGGCTGAATCGGATCGGCTTCATAACTCGCTCATTTAGGTTGCTGCCTCGGTATATTTCAAGACTCGAGTCCCAGATATGCAACCTTTAACCGCAAATGGATTGGGACAGAATGAACAGAATTCACAGAATGGAAGGCAGAGAGTTGGGAATTGCAGATTGAACCTAACTCATTTCGTAAGTTCTGAAATTTTGTCTAAGCCCCCATCTCAATCCATCGTGAGGATTTTTGTGCCTTCAAAGTCGAAGCGGAAGCGCACTTCTTGCAGGCCAGCTTCGCGCATGGTTTTGCGGAGGCGAGTGCGGTCTGCGGCGTAGAACATGAGGAATCCGCCGCCGCCGGCGCCGATGAGTTTGCCGCCGAGAGCCCCGTTGGCCATGGCGAGGTCATACCAAGCGTTGATGTGGTCGTTGCTCATGCCGGTGGAGCGGGAGCGCTTGCCGAGCCAGTGCTCGTGCATGAGGGCGGCGAAGCCTGGCGTATCGCCCGATTCGAGGCACGCGAGGCTGCGGAGGCCGAGATCCTTCGTGCGGTGCAGGTTTTCGATCATCGCCGGGTCCAATTCTTCCGTGCGCGTTTTCTGGTCCTTTAAAATCTCCGAAGCCGAGCGTGAGTAACCGGTGAAGAAGAGGAGGAGGTTGTCCTCGAGGTCGTGGATCGTATCCTCGCTGAGTGCCGCCTTGCGGGCCTCCACGCGTCCGTCCTTGTGGAAGGTGAATGCCGTGATGCCGCCGTAGGCTGCGATGAATTGATCCTGTTTCCCAATCGGCTCGCACAACCGCTCGATCTCGATCTCGCAAGCCTGCTCCGCCAGTTCGTGGGGATGCACAAAATCCCGCTTCCAAGCATGCAGTGCCTTCAGCAAAGCGGTGGTGAAACTCCCCGAAGATCCCAGCCCCGTCCCCGCCGGGATGTCGGCCATGGAGGTGATCTCCAGACTGTTCGATTCGATCCCGATCAAATCCAGCGCCTCGCGAATGAGCGGATGCTTGATCTCCGAAATCCTCTCCGCCTGCTCGATCTGCGAATATTTCAGCAAAAACCCGGGCACGAATCTTTGATGGATATTGATGTGGATGTATTTGCTGATCGCCCCCGCCACCAAAAAACCCCCGTGGCTTTGGTAATAGGAGGGTAAATCCGTGCCGCCGCCGCCGAGTGAAATGCGAAGTGGAGAACGGGTGGTGATCATGGGTTCTTTTCTTTAATTTGTCGGTCGCTAGCGACCGACAATTTCATCGGAAATAGCTTAAATAATCGGTTGTATGAAATGTTAAAGCAAAAAATATCAGAAATCTCTTTTAATTACGATTTTCTAAGAATATTCCTTTTCTAATGGATTACCCAAACAGAAGTAAACCTCAGCATTGTGTAGTAGGGTCAGGTCCGGCAGGAGTGGCTTGTGCTAGCGCATTGTTGGCTAGTGGCCAGAAAGTTCTCATGTTGGATGCCGGTATTAGATTGGAAGACTCTCGGCGACAAATCATAGAATCAATGTCCCGTCATAGTCCTGCAAATTGGAATCAGGAAATGCTTGGAGAATTCAAGTCTGGAATGAAATCCGATCCTAGCGGGATTCCGCTTAAACTTGCCTATGGATCAGACTATCCTTACCGAGAAACAGAGGCGAATATTCCCGGAGATTACGATAATGTTGCACTGCGTCCATCTTTGGGGCTTGGCGGATTCAGTTCTGTTTGGGGCGCCGCGATGCTGCCTTACTCTGAAGAAGATATGGCTAACTGGCCAATTTCACAATCCGATCTGGCAGGTCATTATTGTGCAGTAGCCGATATCACCGGATTCTCAGGCAAATGGGATGATTTGGAAACATTTTTTCCACTACACACGAATCCAAAAGCTGCACTGGAATTGAGTTCGCAGGCCGAATTTTTCCATTCAAGTCTATTGCAGAATCGCCAATTACTTCAGAAGGCTGGAATCTATTTTGGCCACGCCCGCACCGCAGTGCGCTCAGGCAAAGACGGGTGTGTCTACTGTGGGATGTGTTTATACGGATGCCCCTATGGATTCATCTACAATTCAGAGTTTACATTAAAAGAGTTATGCAATAATCCTAATTTTACATATATTCCTGACTGTATAGTAACTAAAGTTCAGGAAACTTCGGATCATGTTTGTGTCACTGCTCATCATCGTGTTACAAGAGATTCGCTCAAGATCTGCGCTGGGCGAGTTTACCTCGCAGCAGGAACTATTTCCACGGCGGGCATCGTGTTACGCTCGCTTGGTATGATTGACAGACCGATTTGTATCAAGGATAGCCAGCATTTTCTATTTCCCCTTTTACTTAATCGAAGTGCTGGCGATGTGCGAAAAGAGGCCCTCCATACATTAAGTCAAGTTTTTATCGAAATCTTTGACAAACAAATTTGTCCTCGGTCTGTCCATATTCAAATTTACAGCTACAACGACCTGCTCGGCAAGGCTGTTCGCGGGTGCTTCGGTCCATTCGCTAAACTTTTAGAACCGCTTTCACGCTCTCTTGAGGACAGGTTAATTGTTGCTCAGGGATATCTCCACTCCAGTTACTCATCTCAAATTTCACTGCGCTTAAATAGCTCCGGAAGACTTCAACTTAATGCAGAACTCAATTCAAATACTAAATCAACTATAAGGAATGTATTAAAAAAACTTTCCAAGCACCGCAAACAACTTGGCGCATTGCCTCTAGGGCCCATGCTAAAAATCTCACAGCCTGGCCGCGGATTCCATAGCGGCGGGTGCTTTCCCATGCGCACCTCTCCAAGCTTACTCGAAACCGACATACTCGGCCGTGTCCATGGTTGGCATCGCATTCATTTAGTTGATGCAAGTGTTTTTCCGGATATTCCCGCCACCCAAATTACATTTTCCGTAATGGCCAATGCTCACCGAATTGGTCATGCAGCAGGAAAACTTTAATTTATGGAGGAAACAAAAAAAATTGCTGTTACCGGCAGTCGTGGCTATGTCGGAGGTTGCATTAAACAATATCTTATTTCAAAGGGATGGGAAATTTTTGAGATGAGTAGATTTGCTGAATGTGCCTCAAATGGAATGAGATTTAGCCTGGGTGATGAGATTGACCCCCAAAGATTATTTGGCATAAAAACGCTAATCCATTGTGCGTATGATTTTACGCCATTAGGCTGGACTTCTCTGTCTGAGGTGAATGTTCGTGGTTCCCAGAAACTTTTTCAGGCTGCTAAGACTGCTGGAATTGAGCAAATAATTTTTGTATCTTCTTTCGCAGCGTATGAGGATTGTAAGTCACTTTATGGTAAGGCTAAACTCGAGATCGAAAAAAATGCCCTCGCCATGGGTGCAATCGTCATTCGACCAGGTCTCGTTTATGGCGAGGGTTCTGGTGGAATGTTTGGCAAACTAACTGCACAAATTCAAAAGTCTTCAATAATTCCTCTGATAGGCGATGGATCTCAGCCAGTTTTTCTTGTCCATCAGGAAGACTTGTCGGCTTTTGTTGAAAAAGCTTTGGAGCAAAAATTAACATCATCGAAAAAGATTATCACAGCAGCAAACCCTCATCCTTGGTTTTTTAAAGAACTGATTTTAGAAGTTGCGCATGGTCTCAATAAAAAAATCTTACTCATCCCTATCCCCTGGAGATTGGTTTGGGTGGTATTAAAACTGTCTGAGGCTTGCGGTCTCCGCTTGAATTTCCGAAGTGATAGTCTTTTGAGTTTTATCCATCAAAACCCCTTGCCAGATTTCTCTAAAGATGAAGCTTTAGATTTTTCTTGGAGGTCATTGGAAACTGGGAAAATGCGACTTTAGTGCTCACTACTTAAAATTAGAATTTACTGATTATCTGATAGTTTGTATCAGCGCGAAAAGCGACAGAAAAAAGGTTCAATCCCAGTTTGTGATAGCGCATAGTAATTTTGCTGGGCTTGAACCCCGCCTGCACAAGAAGAGGCCACAAATCCCGCTTGTCGTAATACATTTTGTGGTCATCCATTTCGACCCGTGGACTCAAACCAAGCCGAAAAGCAGAGAACTCCAAGAAAAACTTGCCCCGCCATGTTGGGACATTGATGAGCAATACGCCCTTGGGTCGAAGAAGTTGATGGGCTTCTTGAAGGACCTGGCCGGCGTTTTTCAAGTGTTCCAAGACGGAAATCATCAAAATGAGATCAAAGGATTGTTTCTCCAATCTGGCCAAAGCTGCTTCAATTTCGCATTCATGGAATTGAAGCCCGGCTGCAGTGTGCAGTTCCGGAGCGATTTTGAAGTCCACCCCAACTCCTTTTCGCAAGTGATCTTTCAAGGCTACAAGCTGAGTGGCTCGATACCCGCATCCCAGTTCCAGCGCATCGATATTTTTCCTATTTTTAATGGCACGCCGGATGGCACTTTGCGAAAGCCAAACTCCCAATCGATCAACGAATGTGGTTCCTTGAATACCAAAACTTTCTCCGGTGCGGTCGCTCATAGGGGCTTGATTTTCGCCACACGGTTCAGCATTTCGATAAGAAGAGTGAAACAAAATGTCTGAAAGCCAATAATGATAAGAAGAATGCCCATAATGGCAGGACGGGAGATTTCGCTGAGCCTCAAGCCGTGCTGGATGTATTGCCACACCAGATTTCCTACCAGTATGGTTCCCAAAAGAGTTAACACCCCTGCTATGCCCATGCCCCAGTCGTAGGAAAAAATTCTGGCAACTTTCTGTGTGACTTTAGGACGCAACCTGTGCAATAGGCAGGAGAGAACCCCAATTTGGATGCAACTGTAGCCCAGCGTGGCGCATGTCACAGCAAAAAGCATCCAGTAGAGGTTGAAGGTAATAAAACCGATCGAAAAAGTCCCGAACGATAGCAGTGTGGCTAATAGAATTCCCAAAACCATCAAAGCCAAGCCAGGTTTCAAAAGGAAGCTATCGGGCGTGTAAACGAGCATGACTTTCAAGTTGATCCAACCGGCAAGCCATGGCGAAATCCAACCCATCCGCCTATGGTGACTGACCCTTCCTGCCCGATCCTTGTAGAACTTGACCGGCACCTCCGCGGTTTTCAATCGGAGACGCGCCGCCTTCAAAACCATCTCGCTGGCATATTCCCAAGATTGGGATTGCAGATCGATTTTCAAAAGAGCTTCCCGCGTGAGTCCCCGCATGCCGCAATGGATGTCCGAGTAGTTGCTCTTGTAGAACATATTCAGTATCCAAGTGGTGAGCGGGGTTCCAAAATACCGATGTAATGGCGGCATGGCGCCATCTTCAATCGAGCCTCGGAAGCGGCTGCCCATCACAAACTCCGCCCCATTTTTGAATTGTTCGATAAAGGGCGCGATCTCGCGGAAATCATAGGTCAAATCGGCATCGCCCATGATGATCCATTTTCCTCGGATAAATGGGATAGCATCGATATAGGCGCGCCCCAGCCCGCGCTTGGGCGTTCTTAAAACTTCCGCACCCCGTTCCAAAGCGATCTGCGGAGTCTCATCGGATGAACTGTCCACGATTAGAATTTGTCCGGTGACGCCTGCCTTCTGCAGCCCTTCATGGCACCAATCCACGAATTCACCAATGGTGACCCGCTCGTTCATCGCGGGAATCACGATACTTACATCGATGGGTCCCTTTTCTTCTTGCGAGGGAAAGAAAATCTCAGTTTTCGTCGGTGCCGAACCGGTGAATACAAAATCACTCATAGGGAAATCTCCGCAAGCATTGCCTTCATGGAATCGCGAAGAGCCTCCTTGGAGCTTCGCCCGCATTTCCAGCCGGTTGAGAGAATTTTCGAGCAGTCGAAACGGACGATCGGCACATCCCCTTTCCATCCCCGATCCGATCCGGTGAAGTCATAGCGAATCTTCGCGGCATCCAATCCGGCAACCTCCGCCGCCAAGTCGGCAATCTCGTGCACTGTCAAATAATCCCCTGTGGCCACATTGAAGACATCAAACTTTTCGCAGCACTGGGCCTCTACCGTAAAAATCGCATTCAGAATATCCTCCACATGGATATAGCTTTTGCTTTGAGTGCCATCTCCCAAAATCCGCAAGCGTGTCGAATCCTGCTTGAGCCGACGCACAAAATCATAGCCCACACCGTGCGTTTGCCTCGGCCCGACGACATTGGCAAATCGAAACGCGCGTCCCGTGATTCCAAACATGTGGCAATAGGCGGAAATCAACGATTCGCAGGCAAGTTTGCTGGCTCCGTAAGTCGATATAGGCATGCATGGCCCATACCCCTCGCTAAAGCTGACCGCCGCATTTTCACCATAAACACCGCTTCCCGAGGTATAAAAAATCATTTTTGCGCCCGTGGTTCGCATCGCTTCCAAAACATTCTGGGTCAGATAAGTTCCCTCCCAGAAATCGATGCTCGGCTCGGTCACGGCTTTCGCGATATCGGGATTCGCCGCCAGATGGTAAATCTTTTCACAACCCGCCATTGCCTTTGAGAGGTCCTCCAGATTCTTTAAGTCGCCGCGCACAATGCGAAGCCGCGAATCCTCGGAAACTTCGGACAAAAATTCGTCTTTGCCGGAACTGAAATTGTCATACACAACCACTTTTTGGTCACCCGGTTTGGAAAGTAGTCTCCTCACAAGATGGCTGCCGATAAATCCCGCGCCGCCGCTAATAAAGCTGTTCATAAGTTGGTGTGCATCTTGTTATTTTTAAGGATTTGAGGCGGCATTGATTTGAAAATTGCTCATGATACCCACCTTGCCGGAAGGAACGGAAGTTGAGAGTTCCGATACCGGCAAGGCGGAAATGCATATTCGATTCACGCCAGGTTTCAAGAGGAAATTGAAGCGCTCGTATCCTGGTTGGTTTCTATCAAAGAGCTCTGAATCTCCATCTGGTTTTTCGATTTTAAGCCTGATATGGCTCGAAAGGTCAAAATTGGGTCTCATATTCCACGAGACAGCCACGGCCTGGGAAGTTGCGCTATAAATCCGGAGATACACACCTTTATTTCCCAACCAAATCCCTTCGCTGCCATCAGGCGTTTTGGAAAAGCCATTCGGGGTTGTGACATCCAGAATCCGTGACTGCCCGTCATTGGAAAGGAATTTGAGGAGTTTTTCCACCGGACGAAAATAGTCCTCCAGCGCAAAATAAATCTCGGGATTCCCCCGTCGCAGCGTGTCGCGGAAGCCCGTGAGCGAGACCATCACATGCACCACGATGCCAAAACACAAAACCAAGATGGCAAAAGTCCGAAACGCGCGTCTGCCAGCGATTAATCCACTACTCAGGGATAGAATGCCAATCAAGGAACCGAGAAGGATGGGTGGGGCAAAATCAAATTGAAATCGCATGGAGTTGGCAAATAGCATGTAGGACTCTATAAAAAGAATAAATACGCCGCTCAAAATAAGTGCTCCACTGATCAGGTATACTGGCTGGCGCCAGCGAGTTTTGATGACGAAAGGCAAAATGAGGAGGAACATAAGAATGATCGGACTGGTCGTCAGAAATCCGCCCGAAACCTCTTCGAGTTGGTAGCCTTTTGGCAATTCAAAGGGGTAAAACTGGTGGAGGCGGATAAATGGAAAGACATCGCTGATTTGCGGTGGACAGATTGCTCGGAGGAACAAGCCCGGCAGTAGATTGCAGAAGCGATTAGAGTTCGTGAAGTCCCAAAGTGAGGCATTCAGTTGCTTCTCGAGACCAAAATCCCCCAGAGATCCAAAGCGTATATAATTGAACCATGCACTTGCCGCTACTGAAATTACGAAGGGGATGGCCATCGCAAAACCGGACTTAAAGGATTCGCTTTTGAAAAGTCCTCGTTTCCAATAAAATCCCACCCACAGAAAAAAAAGAAAAATTCCACTGAAGATATAGATAGGGCGTGAGCCAACCGCGAGGCCGAAGCACAGACTGACCGCTGAGAGCAAAGGAAGGGAAAGATTCCCTGTAGCGGCGTCTCTATGAGCACCCGCATGTTCAGGTCTCCACCTCTGCCAAACCGTTAGAAGAAAACAAAGCCCCAGCATCGAGAAGAAGGCCCCCGCCGCAATTGCCACCTCATAAACAGTGGGATGCCTGAGTAGGTAAGGGGAGGTATTGGAAAGCCCCAAACCCAAAATCGCAAAAATCAGTAGCCAGCGGTTGCAATTCGGAATGTAAAACTTGACGCAACGGAGGAGGATGAAAGTGGAGCACAAAAACAATCCGTAACAGTAGAAGACGGCGGCTAATGGTTCTGAAATCTTTCCAATTCCCAGCCAACGAAAGGGAATAAAAAGCGTCAATGTCGGAACCGGACCGAAATAAAGATAATACCTTCCATTGTGGAGCGAAAGGTCCAGAATTCTCCACGGAGCGTTTTGCTCAGGATCACGAGGATTTTTCAGCTCCAACAGCTCCTTGGGTGGATCCAGCAGCAGGTCGGCCCGACCTGCCGAATAAGCATCCGCCATCAAATTATAAAACCCATAATGATGTGGTGAGATGTCTGGAAAAAGACAAGGCGTGGGAACCTGCTTGAAATACTCCTCCGGGCCAATATCAACGACGAGAGGAACCCCATTACTCCCTGCCGTCCAAAGATAAAAAGCAAGAACCAATACTGAGATTAACGCAATCGTAAAATTCCAAGTTGACAAAAATTTAAATCGGGGGGTTTTATGCATACCTCCAGAATTAAGAATTTTAGTTTTTTTGTGCTTGGTTTTAATCATTATCGCTCAAATTTCATAAGCCGTGAGTGTAACCCCAGCGGGCATGTGTTAATCGATCTTCGTTTGGTGGTGGCGGTGTCTCATCAACCAAGCGTGGCAGAAACCTCGGTAGAAGGGGAAAGCTTGCGCGGGGGATGATATAAACCCACTCGGAACCGGCCCAACGAGCGTAATAATTCATATTTGCTACCTGCGGACCAATTACTTTAGAAAAAACAATACTACCGGTGCTGGGCCATTTTCTCTCTTGCATCACAGACTCTGATTGGTAGCACACTAAAAAATCATCTGAAGTTTCGAATTTCGTGTGAACATTGTTTAATGTAGGAACACCTGATCGAACCAAATCATCGCGAATCAATTTTGAGGGGACAAATCTTTTATCAGGATGGGTCTTGATATAGCCAATGAGATCATCAATCAAAACCTTGGGAGCCTCTTTTAGGTCATATCGCCTAAGTGTCCGTTTTGTGATGGAATTTGCAGATTCTCCCATCCAATAAATATTGCATGCTATGCAAGACGCGAATATTGCAACGGCTATAATTCTTAGCTTTTTGTTATTTAAATAATTAAATAAAACAACCATACCATTTCCGCAACAAACAGCCAGTATTGGGATCACAAAAAGATAGTTTCTTATTCCCATGTAACTTTGCTGCGAAAAATACGAAAGGTAAATCAAAGGAATCCCAAAAAGTATAACTGAGATTAATCGGGGTAGAAATTTGCAAAAATAAAATGCTCCCAACATGCTAATTACAAACATGCCAAACGCGATGGGTTGATAGTGTGAAAAAAAATCTCTTGCAAAATAGCGTAACATTGCAAAGAAATGTTCTGGCCCAGGTTCGACGGTTGCGCCTGGGGCTCCCCAAAACCCCCGCTTATATATCTCTATTACCTCTTTCAAATCGCCCCAGAAAAAAAAGGGATGAATCAAGCATGCAGGAGAGGTGAAGAAAAAAACTAGGAAAAACAGTCCAGTGATTACCGCTAATGTGTATGAGGTTTGAATAAAACTAAACTTCTTTGTTTTTTTTATTTCTAGATAAAAAGCTAATGCTAGTGCAAAAAATAATAATATTCCACCATTATATTTTGTTCCAGCAGATAATCCCGCCAAAATTGCAGCCCAATAAAGCGGTTCTCTAAAATTTAGTTCAGATCTTTGAACAGAAGTAATTAAGCAAAAGATATAAAAAGCAGTTAATGTCACAAGTATGCAATCACCTACCGCCCATCGCGAGTGGTAACTGAACTCCCAAGATACTGCAACAACCAGAGAGGATATGAACGCTTGAAAGCGATTTTTCTCAAGAAGCATGGAAATCATGAACACGGCAGGAATTGTGAGTGATGAAAATAAAATAAAAATGCTTCGAACTGCTATTTTATATTGGTCACTGATTAAGTATGGAACGAGATTTTCACGAGCATGCTGAAAGTCCAACGCGCTGTCTAAGAACATTTTCATCAATGGAGGAATTAGTGGTATAAAACTCAATATGAAATTGAATCCTCCGTATATATACTCACCTTGCAAAAAAATTCCATCTTCGAAAGCCCTTACTAATGAACGGAATTTGCCATAGTTTTCATCCCAGTGGTAGCCAAAATCAATGCCCCAAAAAGTCGGAATGAGGAAAATCAGCAAAGGCAATATGGGGGAAAGTAGCAAATACTCTGCCCAATGCTTTAGAGAAGTTTTCGTAAAATGCTTTCCAGATTTTATATTTGTTTTCATTTCAAAATAAAAAAATGTGGATAAAAGAGATTCTTAAAAAACAGTTCAAATATGTAGATGAGAGTTTTTAATGCCGCGGCGGCATTCATTTTGGAATTTCCTGCAGTGCGACCTGGCAAGACGATCGGAACTTCGCATATGCTCACTCTATTTCTGGTAAATATAAATAGGCTTTCTAAAAAAAATGCATACCCTTGAGATAAAATAAGCTGGAATATTTCTTTGGGTATTTTATCAAGACGATAAACTCGGAATGCACCGCTTGCATCATGTTTTAAACCAAGCACAAATTTTGTTAGGAAATGCCCAGTTATAGTCATTGATCTGCGAAAAAGATTCCAGCCAGGAAGACTGCCGTTCTTCAGCCATCTTGACCCTACAACAATATCATAATTCTCAGATTTCTCTAAAAGTCTTGGAATATCTTTTGGAGAGTGAGTAAAGTCACAATCAAGTGTAACTAAAACATCGTAATTGTTTTGATAAGCCCAATGTATTGCTTCTGAATGTGCGCTGCCGACGCCCGATTTAGCATTTCGATGCTTAACGATTAGTCTTGGAAATTGAGTTTTAAGTTCTTCCAGTTTTAATGCTGTTCCATCTGGCGAATTGTCATCAGTAAAAAGGACATCCGCATCAAGTCCAAGGTTGAATAGTTCTTTGACCATCGCAGGTGCGTTATCCCGCTCGTTATAGGTCGGAACAAAAATAAGGGTCTTATGCATTTGGCCTATTTTTTAAGATGGTGGAAAGCATTTCTTCGAATCCCATGCTGGGTAACCAACCGGTTGCTTTTTGCAATTTTGAGGGATTGCCACAAAGGGTGCTTCTTTTTCTGTGCACTGTATCTGGTTTTACTTCTACATACTGGTTCCAATCGAGTTTTAGCAATCCAAAAACAACTTCTAAAGCATCTTGAATGCTATAAGTCTGGCCTGTAGCTATAATAAAATCATCTGCTTCTTGAAGGCGAATGATCCGTTTCATTGCTTCGACATAATCAGGTGCATATCCCCAATCTACGCGTGCGGTGATGTCGCCGAGGATGAGTTTAGTATTAGACCCTTTAGCGATAGAAAGCGCTGCATCTATGATTTTGGGAATCACAAATTTCTGATTCCGTAAGTGGGATTCATGGTTAAACAAAATACCAGTGGCTGCAAAAAGCCCATACTTTTCTCTGTAATAGCGGCAAATTTGCAAACCTGCGGTTTTTGTTATGCTGTAAATGCACTGGGGTGCAAATGGCGTTAATTCATCTAAAAGTCTCTGGCTGGAATTTCCAAAAATAAGGGATGAACCGGCGTAAAAAAGGCGAGTGCGCGGATAATGCAACCGCATCGCCTCTAAAAAATTTGCCAAACCCGTTACATGAACTTCGGTGCTTTTTTGATAGAGGCTCAACTCGTCAGTTTCTATAATTTCCTGAGATGAATGATGGTATGCAGCAAGATAATAAATTTCGGTAACTTCATTTTGAAGGATTTGCTGTATTGCTTCTATGTTAGCTAGATCGAGATCGCCTCGCCCAATAGGGCTAACTTTTGAATCCTCCGCTGTCAACAAGCGGCTAAGAAGTTGACCATCTTGTCCATATGCTCCAACTATTAAGGCATGGCTCATTGCGAGGCAATATCAATCTTCGGGAGCGGGAAAATCATTTTTCCACCTGAATTAAGGAATGTCATCTCACGACCCAGTAGGTTTTCTCGGAAATGCCATGGCAGAACGAGGAAATAGTCTGGCTTCATGGCATGTGCCTCAGCCTCCGAAATAATGGGAATCAATGTTCCGGGCGTTAATGAGCCAAACTTGTCAGGATTAACTTCGGCGATGAAGGGAATATCTTTCGAAGTAAATCCGCAAAACTGTAAAATCACATTGCCTTTGGTAGACGCGCCATATCCCATGATTCTTTGCCCTTGTGATATGATACCGCCGATAACATCTTTTAAATCACTTCTGTGCTTGTAAACTCTTCCTGCAAAACTTTGATAAGGGCTTAAATCTTTTAGACCGGCTTCAGAATCCAGAATAACCTGAATTTTTTGTTGATTAGAATCTAGCGATGCGGCTTTTAAGGCTGCTGTAACTGCAAAACTGCCGCCATTTACATCATTAATTTCCACATCAAGAATTTTCAGGCCGCATCTGTCTAGAATCCACTGAATTTGTGAAAGCCCATAATACTCCAGATGCTCATGGCATATTGTATCATAGGCATTTGATTCCAGCATGGAGGGCATATAGCTTTGCTCAAAATGCCAAATGCCATCTTCAGCGAGGACTTCGGCAATTTGTTGCACAAAGGCAAAGGGATCCTCCAAGTCATAGAACATGGCTATGGAAGTAATAATTTTGGCTTTTTTCTCACCAAACTCGCTACAGAATCTTTCGGCAGAAAAAAAATCAGCAATGACATTTATTTCTGGTTGGTAAAATCTGCGGAACTTCGCCGCTGTTGGATCCATGCCTACTCTAGTCAGGCTTTTTGAATAAAATGAAAGTAGTGTGCCGTCATTGCTTCCGATATCCAACACAAGATCGTGAGATTTCAAGGCGACATGGCGTTGTATGCTTTCGACCTTCATTTGAAGGTGTTTGACCATAGACTGGTTCAAGCCCGACCGGTAACCGTAATTTTCCCCATACATTTCAGAAGAATCATACGAGTGTGCAAGTTGTAGTAAGGAGCATCCCTCATTTCCATGGCATTTAACTAGCTCCAGGGGACCACAAGTAATCTTGTCTTCAGGGTTTTTAGGGAAAACTCCTGTAAGAAACTGTTCTCCAAGTGAAAGAACTTTCGTTAAGTTCGTGTTTCCGCAAATTCTGCATTTATTGATCGGTGTCATGAGGCGTGAGTTGGGAATGTCTTGAGTTTTTTTCTTCTCATGGGAAGATCGGAAATTCAATTGCCTGATCAAGATTGGAAAGAAAAAAATGAGAGTTTGATAGCAATTAATGGTGAGTCTTTTTACTCACTGGGTCAATGTTTTTACAAGTCAAAGAAATAGACACAAAACTAATCCACACAAACCGTCATCGCTCTGGCTGCAGCACCGAGTTGGCGCACGGCTTGAGCGACTTTGCGGATGCGGCGAGATGCAGTTTGGCTGATGCACATAAAATGATCTTGGATAAAAACGGCCGTGAAATCAACTCCAAAGTTATTTTTAGATGGAAGGACAGGGTTTGCAAGATCAACAGGATGCGCTGGCTCTTTGTGGCTCTTTGAGAAAAAGTTTTGAAAAATCAGGTTTCACGCAGAGACGCGGAGAAGGGGAGGTCAAAATGTTGAATTTTGAACGCTGGATTTTGAATTTGGCTCGGAAACTCAGATGATTAGCGCTGATTGAATTCAGTTAGAACTTGAGAGAGGGGGCGTGTTGGCGCGTTAAACTCCTCGGCCTTGGCTTCGCGCAAGTCTTGAAGATCTTCAAAATCTTCAAGAATTTGCTGAATTTCCAAAAACTCTTGGTAA
>Ga0209189_1000718_pt1 | contig 26422 bp, 18 predicted proteins | sample C_130820_EF_Meta_FD_187308 | JGI IMG/M metagenome (GOLD analysis project Ga0209189, IMG submission 187308) | Freshwater microbial communities from Lake Croche, Canada to study carbon cycling - C_130820_EF_MetaG (SPAdes) (version 3) | ecosystem: Environmental > Aquatic > Freshwater > Lake... | reverse complement strand
GTCCACCCCCCCAGGCGATGAGGGACAAGAGACCCCCCGCGATCGCCATGTTCTTCATGAACTGGATGAACTGCAACTGGCGCTGTCCGGGATCGGCGATCGTCCAGAAATCGTGGAAGTAGTAGGTGGCCGCGACGAGGAACACGAGCAGGCAGCCGGCCCCGATCCGCGTCCACGCCCCGAGCACGACCCCCAGCCCGCCGAGCACCAACAGGCCGATGGCGCCGAAGAGTGCGAACCGCGGGTTGGGCACCCCCTCGGCCGCCATGTAGGCGGCGGTCGCCTGGAACTGCGGAATCTTGTTGCTCACCGCGCTGACGAGGAAGATCGTCGCCAGGAGCAGCCGCGAGACGAGCCCGAGGGCGCCCTGCAACGCGTTGACCAGTGACTCCATCGCTCGGCACTCCCGCGGAAAAACCCGTCAGCTCCGCCGGGCGTGATCGTCGCGGAAGCCCCGCGGCCGGGCAAGAGCAGACCGGGGCGGCGGCGCTCCCCCCGCCGAAACGGCCGGGGCGGTGCGGCCCGGGGCCGCGCTGGCATGGCGGCAGCCGTGCGGCTCACCCCCCGCCGGGAAGGTCGCCGACGATGATCCGGTCGTTGTCGCTGTCGGCGATCACGAGCCGGCCCTGCGGGTCGAGGCAGCAGCCGTGCGGCCGGAAGAGCTGCGTGGAAAGCAGGTCGGCCCCGACGGTCGCCCCCTTCCGCGGGGGCGTGCCGGCGACCAGTTCGATCGTGCCGGCGGCGGGGTCGTAGCGGCGGATGCAGTGGTTTTCCGTGTCGGCGATGAGCACGCGGCCGCGCCGGTCGAGGGCGACGTACTTCGGCCCCGCCAGCAGCGCGTCGCGGCCCGGGCCGCCGTCGCCGGCGTAGCCCCCCTTGCCCGACGCGTTGACGACCGTGCGGACAACGCCCCCCTTGATCTCCACGAGCGCGTTGCCCTCGCGGAGCGCGAGATAGACCGTGCCGTCGGGCGACACGCAGGCGGCCCGCGGGCCGGCCAGCGGCGTCTCCAGCGGCTTGACGCCGTCCACCGGCTTGCCCGCCGTGCCGTTGCCGACGATCGTCTCGACCGTCCGCGCGACGAGGTCGATCCGCCGCAGCCGGGAGTTGCCGATGTCGGCGACGAGGAGAGAGCGGCCGTCGGGCGCGAGCGAGCCGCAGTAGGCGTTCTTGAACTCGGCCTGCGTCGCCGGGCCGCCGTCACCCGAGAAGCCGGCGCTGCCCTTGCCCGCCACCACGGCGACCGCGCCGGTCGCGGCGTCGAACGTGCAGATGCGGTGGTTGAACGTGTCGGCGACGTAGACGGGGCCGTCGGCCGCGACGGCCACGTCGTGGAGGCCGTTGAACCAGACCGCGCCCGCCGCCACCTGCGGCTTGTCGTCGGCCTTGTGGAACGTGCCCGCGACGAACTCGACCCCCTCGAGCCCGCGCGCCTCCTGCGGCTTGGCGATGCGGAACAGCCGGTTGCCGCGGGTGTACTCGACGCCGTACATCCGTCCGGCCGCGTCGAAGGAGACGGCGAACGGCTCATTGACGACCGCCGCGTCGGGGTTCGCGACGGTGCGGCCCGCGGTCACGCCGCCGAGCACCCGCACCTCGCCGCGGGCGACGGGCAGACCGGCGAGGCAGGCGACGAGCAGGGCCGGAACCGCGAACCCCGGAACGACGGTCCGACCGTGACAATGCTCCCGACGCATGCATGCCCCTCCTGAAACGGCTGTTTTCGACGGTGTGCGGGGGCGTTGGCCGCATGGCCCGCACCGGCGGCGTAGTGTAATCTAGGGAATCGGTATGACGTGCCGCCGGGGCTTTCGCCGGTGGGCCCGCGGGCCCATGACAGCCGCACGATGCCCATCGCACGATGCCCATCGCACGATGCCCATCGCACGATGCCCATCGCACGATGCCCATCGCACCATGCTCATAGCACCATGCCCATAGCTCCATGGGTGACGCCGCCATGCTGCAGCCCGCGATCGCATCCATGCGCCGCTTCGCAGCCATGCGCCGCGTCGACTGGCGTGGACAGGATGCAGCCGACGTTGTTTCGCGCATCACGATCTCCGCGGTCGGCACACGTGTCCGCAGCCTGCTGACCGTGGCCGCCATCGCCGCCCTGCTCCCCTGCGGCCAGGCCCCGTTCAGTGCCGGTGGGTTCGGCGGAGGCGGGTTCGGTGTCGAGGCGTCCGGCAGCGGTGTCGCCGCGGCCGCCGACCTGCCGGCGGGCCGGCCCCCCGCGAGCCAGCCGGCGGATCGCCCCGCCGATGGAGGGCCGCCCGACGACGGTCTGCGCCGGGAGGCGTTCACGTTTTTCGAACGGCACGTGCGGCCGGTGCTCACGACGCGGTGCGGATCGTGCCACGGCGCCGACAAGCAGCAGGGGGGACTGCGGCTCGACAGCCTCGTGGGGCTGCTCCGCGGGGGCGATTCCGGACCGGCGATCGAGCCCGGCAAGCCGGCCGCGAGCAATCTCGTCGCGGCGATCCGGCACGAGTCGTGGGAGATGCCTCCCGACGGCAGGCTCGCCGACGCGGAGATCGCCGCGATCACCCGCTGGATCGCGGAGGGCGCCGCGTGGCCGGGGGAGAAGCCGGCGGCGACGCTCCTCGCCGAGGGGCTGCCCGAGTCCGACGGGGCGGAGCGGTCGGGGCCGCGGCCGCGGTCGTGGAAGGACGGCGTGACCGACGCCGACCGCGGCCACTGGGCCTACCAACCGGTGCGGCGGCCGGCGCTTCCCGCCGAGCCGCGCACCCTCGCCGCGCCGCGGCATCCCGTGGACCTGTTCATCGACGCACGGCTGGCGGCGTCCGGGATCGACCCGGTGGCCGAGGCCGACCGGCGCACGCTCGTGCGCCGGCTGTCCTTCGACCTCCTCGGCCTGCCCCCGTCGCCCGCCGAGATCGAGGCCTTCGTCGCCGATCCCTCCCCCGGGGCCTACGAGCGGCTCGTGGAGCGGATGCTGGCCGACCCACGGTACGGCGAGCGGTTCGCGCGGCATTGGCTCGACGTCGCCCGCTACGCCGAGAGCGACGGCTACCGGCAGGACGCGTTCCGCCCCACGGCCTGGCGTTATCGCGACTACTGTGTCCGGGCGTTCAACGCCGACATGCCCTACGACCGCTTCGTCCGGGAGCAGCTCGCCGGCGACGAGCTCGCACCGCACGACCCCGACGCGGTCGCGGCCACCGGGTTCCTCCGGCAGACGCCCTACGAATACAACCAGGCCGACATCGAGCGGTCGTGGACCGACGTGCTCAACGAGGTCACCGACGTCACCGGCGACGTGTTCCTGGCGATGGGCATGGGCTGCGCCCGCTGCCACGACCACAAGTTCGACCCGATCCGGCAGCGCGACTACTACCAGCTGCAGTCGTTCTTCGCCGCGCTCGGCTGGCGCGACGACGTGCCCCTCGTGCCCGCCTCCGGCGGCCCGCGGCCGACCGCGGCGCAAGCGGCCTACGCGGCCCGGGTGGCCGAGTTGCGGCGGGTGCTCGACGGCATCGAGCGGTCGGCGACGACGGAACGGGCCTGGTCCGGCAGGCAGGGAGTGGCCCGCTTCCCCCCGGAGATCAAGGCGCTGGTGTTCAAGCCGGCCGCCGACCGCACGCCCCGCGAGCAGCAGCTTGTGGAGTTCGCCTCCCGGCAGATCGCCTTCGCGCCCGCGGCACTGCCGGCGGAGGACCGCGTCTGGTACGACGCGGTGGCCCGGGAGCTGGCCGCCTTCGAGGAGGCCCACCGCGGCGACCGGCCGGAGCCTGCGCCCACGACACTCACCGTGGCCGACGTGGGGCCGACGGCGTCGCCGACGCTCATCGTCGGATCGGCCGACACCGCGCCCGCGGAGCCGCGGCTGCCGACGGTGCTCGGCGGGGCCATGCCCGCCGTGGAGCCGGCCGCCGGTGGACGCTCGACGGGCCGCCGGGCGGCGCTGGCCCGCTGGATCGCCGCGGCCGACAACCCGCTCACGGCGCGGGTGATGGTCAACCGGCTGTGGCAGTGGCACTTCGGCCGCGGGCTCGCCCCGAACACGAGCGACTTCGGCCGGCTCGGCGGGCCGCCGACCCACCCCGAGCTGCTCGACTGGCTCGCCGCCGAGTTCGTGGAGAGCGGCTGGAGCGTCAAGCACGTCAACCGGCTGATCGTCACGAGCGCCGCCTGGCGGCGCGGCGTGCATGCCCCCGCCGGCGGTGCGGCCACGGACTCCGCAGCCGCCGCCGATCCGCACAACGCGCTCTACTGGAGGTTCGACTGCCGCCGGCTCGACGCCGAGCAGGTGCGCGACGCGGCGCTCCTCGCCGCGGGCGATCTCGATGCCGCCGCCGGGGGCCCGAGCGTGCCGCCGACGAAGCCCCGTCGCGGGATCTACACGACCGTCCTGCGCAACACCCGCGACGCCCTCTGCGACGCGTTCGACTCGCCCGACGGCTACTCGAGCTGCGCGCAGCGCAACACCACGACCACGCCGATGCAGTCGCTGTTTCTCGTCAACGGCGACTGGATGCTCGCCCGCGCCCGGTCGCTGGCGCTCCTGCTCGACCGCTCGGGCGCGGCCGACGACCGCGACCTCGCCGCCGCGGCGATCCGGCGGATCACCGGCCGCGAGCCCGACTCCGCCCGCCTCGACCTCGCCGTGCGGTTCCTGGCCGAGCAGCGGTCGCGTCTCGACGACGGCTCGTCGACGCTGTCGATGGCCCTCACGCAGCGGATGCCCCACCGCGAGGGGCGGGCCGCGGTGATCGATCCCTCGATGACGGCCGCCGTGATGACGGTGCCCGGCAGCGCGAAGGGGAGCGGTGCCGGAGCGGCGGGTGCCGCAGCGAGCGGCCTCCCGGCGGCAGGTGCGCCCCCGGCAGGCGCCCCCGGCGGCGCGGCCCCGTTTCCCGACGGCGACTTCACGATCGAGGCCCACGTCATCCTGCAGTCGGTGTTCCCCGACGCCACCGTGCGCACGATCGCGTCGCAGTGGACCGGCGACGACCGGCAGCCCGGTTGGTCGTTCGGCGTGACGAGCGAGCAGTCGCGGTTCCGCCCGCGGAACCTCATCGTGCAACTGGCCGGCGCGGGCAAGGAGGCCGCCTGCGTGGTGCCCTCCGGGATCCACCTCGAGCTGCAACGGCCCTACTACGTGGCGGCGAGCGTCTCGACGGCCGATCCGGCCGACCGCAGCGTCACCTTCTACGTCAAGGATCTCTCCGACAACGACGCGCCGCTCGTCGTGAAGAAGGTGCCCCACGAATGCGGCGGACCGCGGACGGCGGCCTGCGCCTTCGCGATCGGCGGCCGCGACACCGGCGCCGCCGACGCCGCGGCGGGTCGGCGCGGCGTCTGGGACGGGCTCATCGACGACGTGCGGCTCTCGGCCGCGGCGCTCGACCGGGCCGACCTGCTCTGGGAGCGGGGCGCCGCCGCCGGCAAGGTGGTGGGCCATTGGACGTTCGAGGAGACGCCCGGCTTCGCCGCCGACACCTCGGGCAGGGGCTGGTCGCTGGCCCGCGGCGGGCTCACGGTGCCGCCGGTCCGCGACCTGCGGCGCTACGAGGCGCTCGTCGACCTCTGCCACGTGCTCTTCAATTCGAGCGAGTTCCTCTATGTGGAATGACCTGCCGCCGGACGCCGCCGCACCGCCCGGCCTGCGGGCCGGGGAACCGGGCCCGCCTCCCGACCGGTCCACGGCGTCGTCGCGCCGCGCCTGGCTGGCCGACGCGGGCCACGGGTTCGGCGGCCTCGTGCTCGCGTCGCTCCTCGCCGCCGACGCGCGGCCGGCCGCCGCCGCGGCCAACCCGCTCGCGCCGCGGCCGCCGCACCATGCGGCCCGGGCGAAGAGCGTGATCTTCCTCTTCATGGAGGGGGGCCCGAGCCACCTCGACACCTTCGACCCCAAGCCGCTCCTGCGGGAGCTGGCGGGGCGGCCGCTGCCGGAGAGCTTCGGGCGGGTGATCACGGCCATGGGCGAGGCGGGCTCGCCGCTCCTCGCCGACAAGCGCACATGGCGGCAGCACGGTCGGTCGGGGCTCTGGGTGAGCGACTGGCTGCCCCACACCGCGGGGATCGTCGACGAGATCGCGGTGATCCGCTCCTGCGTGTCCGACGGCATCAATCATTCCGGCGGCGTCTGCCAGATGAACACGGGCTCCGTCCTCGGCGGCCGGCCGAGCCTCGGGGCGTGGGCCACCTACGGGCTGGGCACGGAAAACACCGACCTGCCGGCGTTCGTCGTCATGCAGGACAACGAGGGGCAGGTGGTCAACGGGCCGCGGAACTGGTCGGCGGGGTTCATGCCCGCCGTCTACCAGGGGGCCCGGCTCGGCGGCGGCAACCCGCCGATCGCCAATCTCTTCACGCCGTCGGGGGTGGGGCCGGCCCGCCAGCAGGCGAAGCTCGACCTGCTCGCGCGGCTCAACGGCGACTACGCCGCCGCGACGCCCGAGCAGAGCGAGCTCGACGCCCGGCTGCTCAACTACGAGCTCGCCTTCCGCATGCAGGCCGCGGCGCCCCTGGCGGTGAACCTCGCCGAGGAGACGGAGGAGACGCAGCGGCTCTACGGGCTCGACCGCAAGGAGACGGCCCCCTTCGGCCGCACCTGCCTGCTCGCCCGCCGCCTCGTGGAACGCGGCGTGCGGTTCGTGCAGCTCTATCACGGCGCGGGCAGCAAGTGGGACAGCCACTCGGGGCTCGAGAAGAACCACGCGGCGCTCTGCGCCCAGATGGACCAGCCCGTGGCCGCGCTCGTGCGCGACCTGCGGCGGCGGGGCCTGCTCGACTCGACGCTCGTCGTCTGGGGCGGGGAGTTCGGCCGCACGCCGATGAGCGAGAAGGGGGACGGCCGCGACCACAACCCGACCGGCTTCACGATGTGGATGGCCGGCGCGGGCGTGCCCGGCGGGGTCACCGTGGGCGCGACCGACGAGCTCGGCCTGCGGGCGATCGAGGACCGGATGCACGTGCACGACCTCCACGCCACGATCCTCCACCTCATGGGGATCGACCACATGGGGCTCTCCTATTCCTTCAAGGGGCGGCCGGAGCGGCCGACGCTCAACGAAGGGGCCGCCAACCGGCGGCTGACCGGCTGACGCGGGACGGCCGGGTGATCGGCGCGACCGACCGCCGGGGCGAGGACGTGACGGAGCGGCGGTGCGGGCCGGGCGACTTCCTGGCGACGATCTACCACCACCTCGGCATCGATGCCGCCGGCATCACGATCGAGGACTTCAACGGCCGCCCGACGCCGATCGTCGACCGCGGCCGGCCGATCCCCGAGCTCGTGGGCTGACGGGCCGGTTTCGGCCTCTCGTGTGCCCCGTCGACCCGCGCCCCGTCAGTGCCCGCAGTTCGGGCAGGGGCCCTCCAGCCGGAAGGACGACATCCGGCGGAGGTGGCCGCAATACCGGCACGCCTGGCCCCGCCCCTGGTACGCGTGCCAGACGACGTCGACGACGATCGCGGCGGCGCAGAGCCCCGCCGCCACGTCGAGCGCGACGAGCAGCGGCAGGCCCGCGGCGTCGACGCCCCCGCCGCGCTTGACGACCGCGCCGAGCGACGCGACGACGAGAAACAGCAGGCCGAAGGCCAGGATGCGGTGGTGCTTCACGGCATGCCTCACGGGATGCTCGCCGGGGCGATTCAGACCGCCGGCTGGTCGCGGGTGATGCAGTGCAGCGCGCCGCGGCCGCGGACGAGGTCGCGGCAGTCCACGGGCACGATCCGCCGCCCGGGAAAGCAGGCGGAGAGCGTCCGGCAGGCGGGCTCGTCGGCCGGGGAGAAGAACACCGGCACCATCACCGCGCCGTTGGCCACGTAGAAGTTCATGTAGCTCGCCGGCAGCTGCTGCCCCTCGAAGGAGAACCGCGACGGCAGGTCGATCGGGATCACGTCGAACGGCCGGCCACGGGCGTCGCGGGCCGATTCGAGGATCGCGAGGTTCGCCTCGAGCGAGGCGTGGTTGGGGTCGAGCCGGTCGGGCTGCCGCGCCGCCACGACGCGGCCCGGCGCCACGAACCGGGCCAGCTGGTCGATGTGGCCGTCGGTGTCGTCCCCCGCGAGCTCGCCCCCGACCCAGATGACGCGGTCGACGGAGAGCCGGCCGCGGAGCGCCTCCTCGATCCGCGTGCGGGACACCCCCGGATTCCGCGTCGGCGTGTCGACGCAGCGGTGGTTGACGAGCAGCGTGCCCTCGCCGTCGGTCTCGATCGCGCCCCCCTCGAGCACGAGGCCCGGCGCGATCACGTCGACGCCGAGCCTGCCGGCGATCGCCCGCGACACGCGGCCGTCGTCGTCCCAGGGGGGATACTTGCCCCCCCAGGCGTTCCACTCCCAGCAGACGGCCACCGGCGCCGCCTGGCCGGCGTCCCGCCCGCGCCGCCGCGGCACGAGGAACACCGGCCCCGTGTCGCGCAGCCACGAGTCGTTCGTCGGCACGTCCACGCACTCGACGCCGGCGACGCCCGCCAGCCGCCGCCGCGCGTCCTCGAGCGCCGCGCCGCCGCCGATCACCTTCACCGGCTCGAACGGGGCCAGCAGGCGGACGAACTTCGCGAAAAACTCGGGAATCGGCGCGAACTCACCCACCCAGGTCGCCCGCCGGTGCGGCCAGGCGATCCAGGTCGCCGCGTGCGGCTCCCACTCCGCCGGCAGCCGGTATGCGGCCTCTCTCACGGCGGGCTCCCCCAGCGGGCGACGAGGCCGCCGTAGGCGTCGATCCGCCGGTCGCGGAAGAAGGGCCACCGGGTCCGCGACCATTCGATGCGGTCGAGGTCGCAGTCGACGACGAACGTCCGCGCGGCGTCGTGCGGGGCCAGCGCCAGCCGCTCGCCGTTGGGGGCGTAGACGACGCTCCCGCCCCAGAACCGCAGGTCGCCCTCGCGACCCGTGCGGTTGACGGCCGCCACGAACACGCCGTTGGCGATGGCGTGGCTGCGGAGCATCGTGTCCCACGATTCGTACTGCTCGCGGTGCAGCGGCTCCTCGCCGTCGAGCCAGCCGATGGCCGTGGGGTAGAAGAGCACCTCGGCCCCGGCCATCGCCGTCAGCCGCGCCGCCTCCGGATACCACTGGTCCCAGCAGACGAGCGGCCCGACCGCCAGCCGGCTCGTGGGCACCGACATGAAGCCCGTGTCGCCCGGCGCGAAGTAGAACTTCTCGTAGTAGTGCGGGTCGTCGGGGATGTGCATCTTGCGGTAGACGCCCGCGAGGCCGCCGTCGCGGTCGAAGACCACCGCGGTGTTGTGGAAGAGGCCGGCCGAACGCCGCTCGAAGACGCTGCCCACGAGCACCACGCCGTGCTCCCGCGCCGCCGCGGCGAGCCTGTCGGTGAGCGGCCCGGGCACCCCCTCGGCCGCGGCGAACTTCCCGTGGTCCTCCGCCTGGCAGGGATACTCGCCGGCGAAGAGTTCCTGCAGGCAGACCACCTCCGCCCCCTGCCGCGCCGCCGCCGCGATGCCGGCGAGCGCCTGCGCCACATTGTCGTCGCGCGACGTCGTGCAGGCCGACTGCACGAGCCCCAGACGCACGGTGCGGCCCGGGCCGCCGCGGGCCGACGGCTGCGCCGCGGCGGCGGTGCTCTGCGCGGCCGTCCCCGTCGCCGGCCCCGGCCGGGTCATCGGGTCACGGCTTCCAGCTTCGCCACGTCGGCGGCCCCCGCCTCGAGGCGGGCGGCCGGCACGGGAAACTGCTCGGCCAGTTCCGCCACGTCGCGGCGGGTGGCCTCGATCACCTTCCCGTCCTCGGGGCTCCGCAGCGCCCGCAGGATCCACTCCGCCACCTGCTTCATCTCGGCGGCGCCCATGCCGCGGGTGGTGAGGGCCGGCGTGCCCAGCCGGATGCCCGAGGGATCGACCGGCTTCCGCTCGTCGAAGGGGATCATGTTCTTGTTGCAGGTGATGCCGCAGCGGTCGAGCGCCGACTCGGCCAGCCGGCCGCCGATGCCCAGCGGCGTCACGTCGACGAGCATCAGATGGTTGTCGGTGCCGCCGCTGACGAGCCGCACGCCGCCGGCCGCCAGCGCCGCGGCGAGCGTGCGGGCGTTGTCGACCACCTGCCGGGCATACCGCTTGAACTCCGGCCGCAGCGCCTCACCGAAGGCCACCGCCTTGCCGGCGATGACGTGCATGAGCGGCCCCCCCTGCGTGCCCGGGAAGACGGAGCGGTCGAGGGCCTTGGCGTCGGCCGCGCGGCACATCGCGATGCCCCCCCGCGGGCCGCGCAGGGTCTTGTGCGTGGTGCTCGTGACGAAGTCGGCCACGGGCACGGGATTGTCGTGGATGCCCGCGGCGACGAGCCCGGCGTAGTGGGCCATGTCGACCATCAGCTTCGCGCCCACCTCCCGCGCGATCTCGGCGAACGTGCCGTGGGGGATCTCGCGGGGATAGGCGCTGGCGCCGGCGACGATCAGCTTCGGGCGGTGCTCCCGCGCCAGCCGCGCCACCTGGTCGAAGTCGAGACGGTGGTCGTCGCGACGCACGCCGTAGTGGACGAAGCGGTAGAAGATGCCCGAGGCGTTGAGCTTCATGCCGTGAGTGAGGTGGCCGCCGTGGGCGAGGTCGAAGGCCAGCACCGTGTCGCCCGGCTGGATCGCCGTGAGGTACACCGCGGAGTTGGCCTGGCTGCCGGCGTGCGGCTGCACGTTGGCGTGCTCCGCGCCGAAGAGCGCCTTGAGCCGGTCGCGGGCCAGGTCCTCGACCCGGTCGACGAACTCGCAGCCACCGTAGTAGCGGTGGCCGGGGTAGCCCTCGGCGTACTTGTTGGTGAGCACGCTCCCGACCGCCTGCATGACGGCGGGACTCGTGAAGTTTTCGCTGGCGATCATCTCGAGGCCGTCCTGCTGCCGTTCCTGCTCGGCGGCGATCGCCGACCAGACGTCGGGATCCTCGAGGGCGACGAAGTTGGGGGCGGCGTGCGACGTGCCGTTCACGGGTGGCTCTCCTGGCGGTGGCGGTGGACGGGGATGGCGGGCGGTGGCGGTGGCGCGGCGGCCGCCGGACGCACCGGAACTTGAATTGTGGAAGGCGGGCGACCGGCCGTCAATTCAGCACGAGCGGCTCCGGCATGAACGTCACGACGGGGATCAGGAACGCCGCGACGCCCAGCGCGGTGCGCAGCGGGCCGAGCGGCTCGCCCTCCTGGTGGATGGGCGGGTGATCGGTGCCCAGCAGCGTCACGATCACGACCATCGCCACCCAGTTGGTGCGGCCGAGGAGCACGATCGTGGCGATCGCGGCCACGAGCACGCCGCGGGCCAGCCAGTGGGCCCGGCGGCCGAAGAGCGCGTAGCTCACGTGGCCGCCGTCGAGCTGGCTGATCGGGATCATGTTGAGCCCCGTCACGAGCAGCCCCACCCAGCCGGCCATGAACAGCGCGTTGGGCGCGATCGTGGCGTCGGCGGCGACGTCGGGGCGGACGACCGCGAGGAGCCCGCGGGCCAGCGGCGGCAGCGCGAAGGGGCTGCGACGCACCGCCTCGCCGCCGAGCAGGCCGGCGGCCAGCACGGGCACCGCCACGACGAGCCCCGCCAGCGGTCCGGCCAGCGCGATGTCGAAGAGCTGGCGGCGGTTGGCCCGCGAGCCCTCCATGCCGATCACCGCGCCGAGCGTGCCGGTGAGGAGGACGGGCATGGGGATGAAGTAGGGCAGCGTGGCGGGGATGCCGTGCAGGCGGGCGGCGACGAAGTGCCCGGCCTCGTGCGCCCCGAGCACCGCCAGCACCGCCAGCATGTAGGTCAGTCCCCGCTGCCAATGGACGGCGATCTGCGCGGCGATCCCGTCGTCGAGGCCGAGCACCTCCGGCTGCCAGCCCACCGTGCCGGCGGCGAACGTCGTGAGGGCGGTGAGGACGAGCAGGAGCGCCTGCAGACGCGGCCAGCGATCTCCCGCGCCCCGGGCCCGCGCGACGGGCTCGAGCGACGCGGTTTCGGAGCGGGAGAGCGGCTCGTGCATGCTCATGCAGAATACCCGCGACGGGGCGGTGGAGCTTTTTTCGGGAGCGGGATTCGCCCGGCGGCTGGTAAGCTGCGAAGGCCGGGGCGACGCCTCCGGAGGCGGCACGCCATGCGGCGGCCGCTTGCCCGGGGTGTCGTCCCGACGGTGTATTCCGGACGGTGTATTCCGGACGGTGTCGTCTCGTCGTTTTCGTGTGGAAGGAAGCCTTCATGCTGCTGCAGACTCGTCGCCGTGCGATCCATGTTTCCCGTCCGCGGCGCCGTTCCCGCGCCGCCGTGATGGCGACGCCGACGGCGGTCGCCCTGCTGCTCGCGATGACGCTCGCGGGAACCGCGGCCCGCGGCCAAGAGGCCCCACGCAAGGTGCTGGCCGTGGTCACGTGCGACAGCTACGCCGACGTCAAGCAGCAGCTCGGCTGGCTCGGCGGTCGGATCGGCCAGCCCGCCCTGTCGGGCATGCTCGAAACGGGACTGCTGATGGCGACCCAGGGCCGCGGCCTCGGCGGCCTCGATCCGAAGCGGCCGCTCGGCGCGATCGTGACGACCGACGGCGGCGACATCGCCGTCCACGGGTTCGTGCCGGTCAAGAGCCTCGACAAGATGCTCGAGTCGCTGCAGGCGGTGACCGGGCCGGTGGAGAAGTCGGGCGACGCCCGCAGCCTCGTGCTCCCCAGCGGCATCGCGCTGGACATCGTCGAGCGTGACGGCTGGGCCATCGTCTCGCCGCAGGCGTTCGACGCCAAGCCCATCGATCCGGCGCCGCGGCTCACCCCGCTGGCCGACAACTACTCGCTCGCCATCGAGCTCTTCCCGAGCCTCCTGCCGGAGGGGCTGCGGCAGCAGCTCAAGACGCTCGTCGAACTGGGGGCGGCCCAGGCCGCCCAGCAGGGGCAGCAGGTCGACCCGCGGGCGCTCGCGGCCTTCGTCGACTCGCTCGCCAACGCCGAATCGGTGGTGCTCGGCGTCACGATCGACACCGACAAGCAGCGGGTGTTCATCGAGAACCGCACGGTCGGCGTGCCGGGCTCCCCGCTGGCCCTCGCGATGCAGGGCGCCGACCAGGGCCGGCTCACGGTGGCGATGCCGCCGGCGGCCGACGGCGGTCGCCCCGCGATCTCGGGCTACCTCGTCCAGTCGGTCTCGCCCGAAGCCCGCGACGCCGTGAAGACGGCGATCGACGCCGCCCTGCCGCCCGGTGGCGGCGACGCGCTCACCGGCACGATCCGCGTGCTCGTGCGCGAACTGGCCGACGCGGTGCTCGCCAGCGGCGGCATCGACGCGGCCCTGGCCGTCGATCCGTCCGCCCCGAAGGCGGGGGCGGCGGCCGGCGCGAAGGCCGGCAACGGAACCGCCGATCGCGAGCCTCCCGCGGTGACCGCGGGCGTGCGGGTGAAGAACGGGCCGGCGGTCGAAGCCGGCCTGAAGAAGGCCTTCGGCCCGTCGGGCGCCGCCCGGAACGCCCTCCCGCCGGGCGTCACGCTCTCGTTCGACGCCGGGAAGGTGGCGACCGCCAACCTGCACACGATCCGCATCGACCTCGAGGGCACCGACGCCGCCGAGCAGCTGGGGAAGTCGCTCGACCTGACGCTCGCCGTCACGCCCGACTACGCCTTCGTGCTCGCGGGGGGCAAGCCGCGGGCGCGGCTCGAATCGCTGCTCGGCCCGCAGGGACGGGTGGACGACGCCGCCAAGCCGATCGCCGGATTGAACGTCGAGGTGGCGAAGGTGCTCGCACAGGCGACCGGGAAGATGCCGGCCGGCGACGGCCCCAAGGCCGCGAGCCCCGGTGCCGGCCCGGCGGCGGGCGCCGACGCCGCCGCGGGCGGCAGTCAGCCGGCCCGACTGACGCTCCAGGTGCGGCCGATCGAACGGGGGCTGGCGACCCGGCTCTCGGCCGACGGGGCCGCGCTGTCGGCCGCCGCGGCGGCGGGCCAGCCCGAGGCCGAGCAGCCCGCGGGCCTCGAGGTGCGCTGACATCCCCACGGACACGCATGGAACACGACGCATGATGGTGGCAGCATGACCATGAGCCCGACGACGTCCCACCAGTCCGCACCTGCCGCGGCCGGCATCCGCCGTGCGGTCGCCGGCGTGAGCGTGGCCGACCTCGCCCGCGAGCACGGCACGCCGCTCTACGTCTACGATGCGGAGATGATCCGGCGCCGGTGCCGCGACCTGTCCGCCTGGGACACCGTGCGATTCGCGCAGAAGGCCTGCTCGAACCTCGCCGTGCTCGACGTCATCCGCCGCGCGGGCGTGATGGTCGACGCGGTCAGCACCGGCGAGATCCACCGCGCCCTCGCGGCCGGCTACCAGCCGCATGCCGCCGGCGGGCCGGCCGCCGGGGCCGCCCTGCCGCCGGCGCACCCGATCGTCTACACGGCCGACATCTTCGACCGCGACAGCCTCGACGCCGTCGCGCGGCTCGGCATCCACGTCAACTGCGGCTCGGCCGACATGCTCGAGCAGCTCGCCGAGCGGGTGCCCGGGGCGTCGGTCACGCTCCGCGTGAATCCCGGCTTCGGCCACGGCCACAGCCAGAAGACGAACACGGGGGGCGAGGGCTCCAAGCACGGCATCTGGCACGAGGAGATCCCCGAGGTGCTGCGCCGCGCGGAGTGGGCGGGCCTCGCGGTGACCGGCCTGCACATGCACATCGGCAGCGGCACCGACCTCGAACATCTCGCCGAGGTGGCGGGGGCGCTCGAGCGCGTGGCCGTCGAGATCGGCCGGTCGCTCACGACCGTCAGCGCCGGCGGCGGCCTGCCCGTGCCCTACCGTCCCGGCGAGGTGCACGCCGACCTCGCGGGCTACCACCGGCTCTGGGACGCCGCGCGGCGTCGGCTCGAGGACCGCTTCGGCCATCGGATCCGGCTGGAGATCGAGCCGGGCCGCTACCTCACCGCCGAAGCGGGATCCCTCGTGACGGAGGTGCGGGCGGTGAAGCGGCAGGGCGCGCGGAAATACGTGCTCGTCGACGCCGGGTTCAACACGCTCGCCCGCCCCGTGCTCTACGGCGCCTACCATCCGATGAGCGTCTGCCCCGCCGGCGCCGCCGATCCCGACGGCGTCGAGGAGGTGGCCGTGGGGGGACCGCTGTGCGAATCGGGCGACATCTTCACGCAGACCGACGGGGGCTTCGTGGCGGCGCGGCCGCTGCCGCGGGCGGGCGTGGGCGACCTGCTCGTGATCGAGATCGCGGGCGCCTACGGCTTCGTGATGGCGAGCAACTACAACTCGAAGCCGCTGCCGGCCGAGGTGCTCGTCGACGCCGGCCGGGCCCGGCTCGTCCGCCGGCGGCAGACCCCCGAGGATCTCGTCCGCGGCGAGACGACCTGACGCCGCCGGGGCAGGCCGCCTGCGGGCCCTCACGCCGCGCGGTCGAACGCCGAGCCTTCGTGGGCGGTGGCGGCCGCGGCGTGAAACGACGCGGCCCGGTCGGCGGGCGACACCGCGGGTGCGAGGGCCAGCCGCACGAGAAACTCGTAGCCGTCCACGACGGTATCGACGAACGCATCGAGCCGGAAGGGGTGCAGATCGACCGCGGCGGCGGTGCCGAGCAGGTCCAGGCACGCGCGGGGCGTGACCACAGTGCAGTGGATGTCGAAATAGCCGCGGGCGGCCCGCGTGGCGAGCGCCAGCGCCCACGCCGGGTCGGCCGCGGCCTGCGGTTCGAGTTCCTGCGGCGTCGGCGATCGCCGCCACGTGACGGCGGCCGGCATCCGCACGGAGTTCAGCGCGCCCTCGAAGACGTGCCGTGGCGCCGGCCGGCGACGCTCCTCCAGCCGGGCCTCCACCCAGTCGGCCAGCCGCGTCAGCGGGCGGATGCGGTCGAACGTGAACCGCTTGTCGGGAATCACGAGGCCCACGAGCCCGCCGGGACGGAGCACCCCGGCACACTCGCCGAGCCAGCCGAGCGGATCGGGCAGGTGCTCGAAGACGTGCGCGGCGACGACGTAGTCGTAGCCGCCGTGCCGGAGGGCGGCGGGCAGTCTGCCATCCTCGAGCACGTGGTCGATCTCGACGATCCGCGTCGTGTCCACGGCGGGATCGTCGGTGTATTTCACGCGCAGGTCCGCCGTGGAGGCATGGTCGACATACTCGACGGCCCCCTCGTTCCGCGCCACGAGCGGGGTCATGAGCGGGCCGAACTCGAGACCGCGGGCGGTGCGCAGATCGATGCCCGAGAGCAGCGCGGCGCGGCGTAGTTCCAAATGGCTCATGGCGGAATGGCCCGGGACCGGGTGCAGCGGCCGGCCAACCCGCAGGCCGCGGCGGGGCGGAAAGGTAGAAACCTGCCGGCGGGGCCGTCAATCCGGGTGGCGCGGCGCAGACGGGCGTTCTGCCCGGGGTTTCCGCCTTGCGGGCCGACGGGGCATGGCCCACGGCCCCTGAAAACCGGAGGTTTTCATCCGTGGAAAACGTCCGGAGGACTTTTTCCACGGGGGGGCTGGCAGGCTGTGCTCCACAGCCTGCTGGACCGCAGGGATGCGGTCCCGGGAGCGAAGCTCCCGGGAAAACCGGAGGTTTTCATCCGTGGAAAACGTCCGGAGGACTTTTTCCACGGGGGGGCTGGCAGGCTGTGCTCCACAGCCTGCTGGACCGCAAGGATGCGGTCCCGGGAGCGAAGCTCCCGGGAAAACCGGAGGTTTTCATCCGTGGAAAACGTCCGGAGGACTTTTTCCACGGGGGGGCTAACATATCCCTGCCGGATCGTGCTCGAGTCCGAAGTCCTCCGACACCGATTGAACCATCATGGCCAAAGCCGGACCCCGCAAAAAGCTGCCCAAGGAACTGGCGGTCATCAACGCCGACAACTGCACGGGCTGCGAGTCGTGCCTGGAGGTCTGCCCGGTCGACTGCATCGTGAAGGTGCAGCAGTACGACCACTTCCACAACCTGCAGAGCTGGTGCGAGATCGACATCGAGCGGTGCGTGGGCTGCGAGGTGTGCGTGCACATCCCCGGGAAGAAGTCGAACCCCTACGACCTGAAGGTCTGTCCGTGGGACGCCATCGAGATGGTGCCCACCGAGCAGGTGGCCGAGGTCGTCGCCCAGATCGGCGGGCCGCCTGAGTACGTCGAGATGAACTGGGACCGCCTCGTCGGCACCGCGCATCATCTGGCGGAGCTGAAGGTTCAGGCGGGCTGACCGCCCCGACGGCAAAACCCCCCATTTGACGGGTTCTCGTGGGCGGGGTAGAACGGCGGCGTATGAACACGCCGCGCACTCTTTCCCCGCGTCTTCTTCCCCACGACGAGCTTCGCGACCACGTGCGGCTGGCATGCGTGCCCCGCGTCGGGTCGCGGCTGCGTCGGCTGCTCCTCGAGCGGTTTGGTTCGCCGGCCGCCGTGTTCACGGCCAGTCCCGCCGAACGCGCCGCCGTCGGCGGGATCGGTCCGCGGCTGGCCGTCGATCTGCCGACGCTCTCGACCGCCGCGATGGCCGACGACACGATCGCCCTGTGCCGCGAGCGGGGCGTGCGGATCGCGGTGGAGGGCGCCGCGCCCGCGGAGTTCCCGACGCACGAGTATCCCGCACTCTTGTCGCGGATCGACGATCCGCCGGGGCTGATCTTCGTGCGGGGCACGCTCGAGCCGCGCGACAGCCTGGCCGTCGCGATCGTCGGCTCCCGGCATGCCACCGACTACGGCCTGCGGGTGGCCGCCAGGCTCGGCGGCGACCTCGCCCGCGCGGGCTACACGGTGGTCAGCGGGCTGGCGCGGGGCATCGACGCCGCCGCGCACAAAGGCGCGCTCGCCGCCGGCGGGCGCACGATCGCCGTGCTCGGCAGCGGCGTGCTCGAGGTGTATCCCCCGGAGCACGTGGATCTCGCCGCGGAGGTCGTCGCGGCCGGGGCCGTGATCAGCGAGCAGCCGCCGCTCGCATGCCCGCAGCGGGGGGCGTTTCCGCAGCGCAACCGCATCGTCTCCGGCCTGTCGCTCGGCGTGGTGGTGGTGCAGGCCTCGGAGCGGTCGGGCGCCCTGATCACGGCCCGGCTGGCGGGCGAGCAGGGGCGGGAGGTGTTCGCCGTGCCGGGCCCGGTCGACGGCCGGATGTCGCGGGGCTGCCACCGGCTGATCCGCGACGGTGCCAAGCTCGTCGAGACGGTGGACGACGTGCTCGAGGAGTTCGGACCGCTCTTCGAGACGGCCACGGCGGCCGACGGCCGCGCCGTGCGCAGTGCGGCCGAACTGCGGCTCGACGACGTCGAGCGGGCGGTGCTCGACGCCTGCGACGCGCTGGCGGAGCATGCCCCGGACGGGGCGAGCCGGTCCGCCGGTCTGCGCGATGCGAATAGTGCGAGCGGCGTCGGCATCGACGAGATCGTCGCCTCGAGCGGTCTGGCGACGTCCCAGGTGCTCGCCACGCTCGGTGTCCTCGAGATGCGTCGGCTCGTGCGCCGCCTGCCGGGCAATCGCGTCGCCCGAGTCTGAGCATCCTCCGCCACGGCCACCGGTCGATGGCCGCCGCGGACCCCGGCCACACCATCGTGCCACCGCCCGCCGGCTCCGATTCCGCCGGCCGCGATTCCGCCGGCCGCGATTCCGCATCGCGGCACGCGGATTGCTTCTCTGCAACTCCGTCGCGATGACGCCGTTGAAGGATGGCGTCGGGGGGTTCGAGGGGATTCCGGATCTGATGACAGCGGCTGCTGTCGCCATCACAAAGGAGAACATCATGTTCCGCCCAGGCAAGTTCCGCTCCGGCAACGATGACTCGCGCGGCAAAATCGAACAGGGCGCTGCAGATTGCGGCGCCTCCCCGCCGGCCGACGGCCTGCGGCACCTCCCGCGGCGCCGGGCGGGCGGATCGTTGCGGCGGCTCCGTCCGCTCGCTCCCCGCGGGCCGCTCGGCGGCTGCGAGCGGCTCGAGCCGCGGGCGTTGATGTCGGTCACCCCGCCCGTCGCCCGTCCGGTCGCGGCGCCGGCCGGCTCCGCCGCCGCGGTGCTGCCGGCGGAGACGATCGACGGCAGCGGCAACAACGTCGCCCATCCGAGCTGGGGCGCCGTCGGGGCCGACCTGCTCCGCCTCTCGCCCGCCGCCTACGGCGACGGCGTCTCGTCGCCGTCCGGCGCCGACCGCCCCTCGGCGCGGGTGGTGAGCAACCTGCTCGCGGCGAGCCCGGCGGGGGGCGTGACCAACGACCGCGACTTCACGGCGTTCGTCTATGCGTGGGGGCAGTTCCTCGACCACGACCTGGGGCTGACGGGCACGGCGTCGCCGCGGGAGCGGCTGCCGATCGCCGTGCCGGCGGGCGATCCGTCGTTCGACCCGGCCGGCACCGGCACGATGACGATCTCGATGTCGCGGTCGGCCTGGGATCCGGCCACGGGCACCGCCGCCGGCAATCCCCGGCAGCAGGTCAACTCGATCACGGCCTTCATCGACGGGTCGCAGGTCTACGGCTCCGACGCAACCCGCGCCGCGGCGCTGCGGGAGTTTTCTGGCGGCCGGCTCCGCACGAGCGCGGGCAGCCTGCTCCCCTTCAACACCGGCGGCCTCGACAACGCCAACGACGCCCACGTGGTGCCCGACGCCCAGCTGTTCCTCGCGGGCGACGTGCGGGCCAACGAGAATCCCGAGCTCGTCGCGCTGCAGACCCTCTTCGTGCGCGAGCACAACCGGATCGCCGCCGAGGCGGCCGCGCGAAACCCCGGCTGGACCGACGAGCAGCTCTACCAGCACGCCCGGCGGCTGGTGATCGCCGAGTTGCAGAAGATCACCTACGACGAGTTCCTGCCCGCCATCCTCGGCGCGGGCACGCCCGCCGCCCAGGCGGTCCATGCCTACGCCGGCTACCGGGCGGGCGTGAATCCGGGCATCGCCACGGAGTTTTCCACCGCGGGATTCCGGCTCGGGCACAGCATGCTCGGCGAGGACATCCAGTTCCTCGACGATGCGGGCAATCCCGTGCGCGACGAACTGCGGCTCAAGGACGCGTTCTTCGACCCGCGGAGCGTGTCGGAGGTGGGCATCGACCCGCTGCTCAAGTACCTCTCCAGCGACCGGGCGCAGGAGATCGACACCAAGGTCGTGGACGACGTGCGGAACTTCCTCTTCGGGCAGCCGGGCCAGGGCGGCTTCGACCTCGCGTCGCTCAACATCCAGCGGGGCCGCGACCACGGGCTGGCCGACTACAACTCCGTCCGCGTGGCCTACGGCCTGCCGCGGCTGACGTCGTTCGCCCAGATCAGCGCCGACCCGGCGGTGCAGGCGGCGCTCCGGCAGGCCTACGGCAGCGTCGACACGATCGACCTCTGGGTGGGCGGGCTCGCCGAGCGGCACCTCCCGGGCTCGAGCCTCGGCGAGACGTTCACCCGGATCCTCGTCGACCAGTTCACGCGACTGCGCGACGGCGACCGCTACTGGTATCAAAACGCCTTGCCCGCCGACATGGTGCGGAAGGTGCAGCAGACCTCGCTCGTCGACATCGTCCGGCGGAACACCGGGCTCACCAACCTCCAACCCGACGTCTTCTTCTTCCGCACCTCGATCGGCGGCACCGTCTTCGCCGACGGCAACCGTGACGGCCGCCGGCAGGCGGCCGAGCCCGGCCTCGCGGGGGCGACGGTGTCGCTCGTCGACGCGGCCGGCACGACGGTGGCGACGACCCGGTCCGATGCCGCGGGCGGCTACGTGTTCCGCCGGCTCGACCTCGGCAGCTTCCGCGTGGTCGTCGCGCCCCCCGCGGGCGTCGCCGGCCCGGGGACGACGAGCCGGGTGGTGGCGATCACCCGCGGCATGGACGTCCGCGACGTCACGATCGGCGTGCCGCCGCGTGCCGCCGCGGCCCAGCCGGCCGCGCCGCGGCAGCAGTCGGCACAGCCGCCGGCCCGGCCCCAGCCGCAGGGTCTCTCGCCGCAGCAACTGGCGTTCGCCGGCCTCGTGGCCGGCCCCGCCGCGGCGCCGGCGGGCAAGCCCCGCGTCGTCGGCGGCACGGGCGTCTGACCGTCGTTCCGCGCAGGAAAGCCGGCGGCGGTCCGCCGCCGACCGGCAAAAGCCCCGGAGCGTTTTCCCCGGGGCTGCTACACTCCCCCCATGGACACAGCGCTTTTCAACCGTTCCGAATCCATCAGGGCCCGACTGCTCCGCCTGCGGGACTCTCTTTGACTGGGAGGGACGCAGGACCTCGGCCACGCGACTCGAGAACGCGATGGGCCAGGCCGACTTCTGGAACGATTCCACGAAGGCCCAGGCCACGGTCGCGGAGCTGAAGACGATCAACACGGTGCTCAAGCCGCTCGAGGAGTCGCTGGCGGTGGGCCGCGACCTCGAGGCGCTCGAGGAGCTGGCCCGCGAGGACACCACGCTCGAGCCCGAGCTGGCCGCGGAGGCCGACCGGCTCGAGAAGCTCGTCGACGCCCTGGAATTGGCCTCCCTCCTGTCTGGCCCCCACGACGCGAGCGACGCGCTGGTGTCGATCCACGCCCGCGACGGCGGCACCGACGCCAACGACTGGGCCGAGATGCTCCTGCGGATGTACTCGGCCTGGGCGAACAAGCACGACTACACCGTCGAGCTGCTCGACCGGCAGGACGACGCCGTGGCCGGCATCCAGAGCGCCACCGTGGCGGTGCGGGGCCCGTGGGCCTACGGCTACCTCAAGGGGGAGATGGGCATCCACCGCCTCGTGCGGATCAGCCCGTTCAACTCCGAGGGCAAGCGGCAGACGAGCTTCGCCGCCGTCGACGTGGCGCCGGAGATCGCCGACGACGACGCCGAGGTGGAGATCCGCGACGAGGACATCCGCGAGGACGTGTTCCGCGCCAGCGGCGCGGGGGGGCAGCACGTCAACAAGACCTCGAGCGCCATCCGCCTGACGCACTTCCCCACCGGCATCGTGGTGCAGTGCCAGAGCGAGCGCAGCCAGCACAAGAACCGGGCCACGGCCATCAAGATGCTCCGTGCCCGCATCGCCCGCCAGCAGGAGGAGAAGCGGGAGGCGGACCAGCTCGCCCGCTACAAGCAGCAGCCGAAGACCGGCTTCGGCTCCCAGATCCGCAACTACTTCCTCCATCCCGACCAGCGGGTGAAGGATCAGCGGACCGGGCACTACGTCGGCAACTTCCAGAACGTGCTCGACGGCAACCTCGACGGCTTTTTCGACGCCTACCTCCGCTGGAAAGCCTCGGGCTCGGTGCCGCAGGCCGCCGCCGACGAGGCCTGACGGCCCGTCGTCCCGGGCCCCCCCTTCTCCCGGAAACGCCCGGGGCTTCGCCCGCCGGGAAGACGTCGGCAGGACGTTTCCCGCCGGCTGTCAGCCGCCATGGGCTCGGGCCGGATCACGACGTCCGTGGTGATCGGCGTGAGCAGGCTGTGGATACACAGCCTGCTCGATCGCACGGATGCGATCGCGGGAGCGCAGCTCCCGTGAAAACCGGAGGTTTTCGTGCCTGGAAAAAGTCCCGGAGGACTTTTTCCACGGCCAGTGAACAGGCTGTGGATACACAGCCTGCTCGGTCGCATGGATGCGACCGCGGCAGCGTAGCTCCCGTGAAAACCGGAGGTTTTCGTGCCTGGAAAAAGTCCCGGAGGACTTTTTCCACGGCCAGTGAACGCCCGCCCCGCGCGCGACGCCCGCTTGGCTGGACGGCGGCCCGAGCCGGGGCTAGGATGGCGACCGACCGGTGCAGCGAACCAGGGACACTCATGGCGGAAAAAGAACAGGCTTTGGAAGTCGAGGGAGTCGTCACGCAGGCTCTCGCCAACACGCGGTTTCGCGTGCAGATCACGGGCGGTCACATCGTCAACGCGCACGTCGCGGGCAAGATGCGGAAGAACTTCATCCGCATCGTGCCGGGCGACAAGGTGAAGGTCGAGCTTTCGCCCTACGACCTCACCAAGGGCCGGATCACGTTCCGCGAGCGTTGATTCAGCCGGTCGATTCGGCGGGCGGATCAGCCCGCGTCGCCACCCTCGGCGTGAGGCTCGCTTCGGGCCACGTCCTGCGACGGCGTGGCATCATCGGCCGGCGGCATCTGGTCTGACGGCTTGATCGCGTCTGACGGCTTGAGCGCGTCCGAAGGCTTGGCCGTGGAGGCACGCGATGCCTGATGCTTCGCGCCGGCCGCAGTGGCGTCCACGTCGCCGGTCGGCGGCGATGCGTCGCCTTCGTCGCGGGACGCGAAGAACTGCTTCAGATCGCCGAACGTGCGGAGCGGTTCCTTCCCCTCGCGCATCGCCTTCGTGAGCGGCGCGACGGGCTTCTTCGGCGCGGTCGCGACGTAGACACGCGGCTCCTGCTCGCGGCGTTGCCGTCCGCCACGGCCGGGCCGTCCTGCTCCAGTGCGCTCCTCGCGTCGCCCTCCCTGCTCCCCCGATGCCTGGCGGGCCTCGGCCGGCCGCTGCTCGCCCCCTTGTCGTCCTTGCTGCCCGGACCGCCCCTGCCCCGCGCTCGCGGCCTGCGCCGGCCGCGGCGGTCGCCCGCGCGGCGGCCCCTGCTGGCGGCCCTCGCGGGGCCTTCTGGACTCGTCCCTGCGGCCCCCCTGGTCGCCCTCCTGCCGGCGCGGCTGTCCCGGGGGAATCATCGTCAGCGCCACGCGTCTACGGCCCTTGTCGATCTCGAGCACCCACACCCGCACCACCTGGCCGACGCTGAGCAACTCGTGGGGATCGCGCACGTAACGGTTCGACAACTGGCTGATGTGCACGAGGCCGCTGTCGTGCAGGCCGATGTCGACGAAGGCGCCGAAATCCACGACATTGAGCACGGATCCCATGAGCTCCATGCCGGGCTCGAGATCCTCGAGCTTCATCACGCCCTTCTTGAAGAACGGCTTCGGCAGATCCTCGCGAGGATCGCGACCGGGCCGCGCGAGCTGCTCGACGATGTCGGCCAGCAGCAGCCGGCCCACACCCAGCTCGCCCGCGAGAGCATCGAGGTCGGGCGCTGCGGCCCGGTCGGCCGCGGCGCCGCCCTGCAGCCGCGCGGCGAGCTCCTCGCGGGAGCCACCCAGCTTTTCGAGCACCTTCGTCGCCACCTCGTAGCTCTCGGGGTGGATCCAGGTGGCGTCGAGCGGCTCGTCGCCGCCCGTGATCTTCAGGAAGCCCACCGCCTGCACGAAGGCGGCCTCGCCGAAGCCGGGCACCTCGAGAAGCTGCCGCCGTGACGTGAAGGGCCCGTTCGTGCTCCGCCACTCATGCACGTTGCGGGCGGTGGTCTGGTTGAGGCCCGAGACATACCGCAGGAGCGCGGGGCTGGCGGTGTTGACGTCGACGCCGACGTAATTGACGCAGCTCTCGACGACCGCGTCGAGCGAGGCATGCAGGTGGCGGGCCTTGACGTCGTGCTGGTAGAGGCCGACGCCGATGTTGGCCGGCTCGATCTTCACGAGTTCGGAAAGGGGATCCTGAAGCCGTCTGCCGATCGAGATCGCGCCGCGGGCGGCCGCTTCGTGCGCCGGCAGCTCCTCGCGGGCGTAGCCGCTCGTCGAATAGACGCTCGCCCCGGCCTCGTTGACGATCACGTAGCCGACGTCGAGCGACTGGAGCGGCCCGGTGACGAGCTCGGCCACGAGCGATTCGGCCTCCCGGCCGCCGGTGCCGTTGCCCACGGCCACCACCGAGCAGGCGTGCGTGGTCACCATCTCGACGATCTTCGCGGCGGCGGCGGCCCGCTTCTCCGCCTTGCCGACGATGTGGAGCACGGCGTGCTCGAGCGGCGTGCCGAACTCGTCGATCGCCACCGCCTTGCAGCCGCTCTTGAAGCCGGGGTCGACCGCGAGGATGCGGCGGCCGGTCACGGGGGGCTGGAGGAGGAGGTTGCGCAGATTCCGGGCGAACACCTCCACGGCGTGCGCCTCGCAGTATTCCGTCATCTCCCGCCGCAACTCCCGCTCGAGGCCGGGAAGCACGAGGCGGGCGAGCGCGTCGCGGGCGCAGCCCTTGAGGAACTCGGCGTGGGGATGCCCCTCGGGCACCAGCAGGCTCTCCGCGGCCGCCTGCATCTCGTCGAGCGGCCCCTCGATCCTCACCTTCAGCAGCTTGGCCCGCTCGCCGCGGTTGATCGCCAGCACCCGATGGGGAGGCACCCGCTGCACGTGCTCCGCGTAGTCGAAGAAGTCGCGGAAGTGCTTCTCGTCCTTCGACTGCGGCTTGCCGGGACTCTCCACCCGCTGGCTCGTGAGGCGGCCCTGCTTGTGGAGGAAGCCGCGCAGCCGCTGCCGCAGGTCGGCCCGTTCGCTGAACTCGCCGGCGATGATGTGGCCGACGCCGAGCAGCACGTCGGCAACGCTCGTCACCTGGGCGTCGGCGTCGATGAAGTCGGCGGCCCGCGCGTCGAGGTCGGCGGCGGCCGGGTCGGCGGCGACGATCTCCCGCGCCAGCGGCTCCAGCCGCCGTTGCCTGGCGATCTCGGCGAGCGACAGCTTCCGCGGCTTGAAGGGCAGGTAGAGGTCCTCGAGTTGCTTGACGCTCTCGGCGGCCGCGATCCGCGCCTCGAGGTCGGGCGTCAGGCGACCCTGCCCCTGGATCGTCCGCAGGATCGTCTGCTTCCGGTCGGCCACCTGTCGGGCGCGGCCGACGCTCTCAGCCACGAGACGGATCGCGACCTCGTCGAGGCCGCCCGTCTGGTCACGACGGTAGCGGGTGATGAACGGGACGGTGTTGCCCTCGTCGAGCAGGCGAACCGTCGCCTCGACAGCGGGCACCGTCAGGCCGAGTCGCTGGGCAACCGGCCCCAGGTCGATGAGTGTCGTGGATCCCATCCCGTCGGCGGGCCACCCATGCACAGCGTGCCGGGCCGCACCGCGCCACTCCACTGTGCAATTCCACTGATCCCGCACCGCACCGCGCGTGCGCGCAGCAACCGGAACGGGACGATCGAACCCGGAATGTAGGGGGACGTGAGGGCGGGTGTCAAACTCCGCCGTCCGCCGCGATGCCGCAGGCCGCCCCGTCCTCCCCGATTTCCACGAGTTCCGCGACCTTGACTCCCGCGGGGCCGTTGCCCTATTTCCCCGTTTCCCCACGACCGCGGGCCCGAACTCCGCGTCGTCACACCATCGGCCAGGCCGCGACGCGACCCGGTTTTTGCCCGTGTCAGTTTGTCTGTAGCGGATGTGGCAATCGTGACGATCACGAGGTTCGAGCACGGTGCGGTGGCGGATTCGACCGCCAGCCGGAACGCCGTCGCGTTGCCGTCAACCGGAGAGCCACGCCCCATGATCCGCTCCAGCGCCACGACCGCCGCCGCCTCCGCCTCCGCGGCCGCTTCCACCGACCCGGGCCTGCTCCCGGCGGTGCCGCTCCTCGCGCTCGACCGGCAGTACGCCACGATCCGCACCGAGATTCGCGCCGCCCTCGACCGCGTCTGCGACTCCGGCCGATTCGTGCTCGGCCCCGACGTGAACGATCTCGAGGCCGAGCTGTCGCGGGCGCTCGACGTGCCCCACGCGATCTCCTGCGCCTCGGGCAGCGACGCCCTGCTCCTGGCCCTGATGGCGCTCGACGTCGCGCCGGGCGACGAGGTGATCCTGCCGAGCTACA
>Ga0209189_1000715_pt1 | contig 26626 bp, 47 predicted proteins | sample C_130820_EF_Meta_FD_187308 | JGI IMG/M metagenome (GOLD analysis project Ga0209189, IMG submission 187308) | Freshwater microbial communities from Lake Croche, Canada to study carbon cycling - C_130820_EF_MetaG (SPAdes) (version 3) | ecosystem: Environmental > Aquatic > Freshwater > Lake... | reverse complement strand
CTAACACTAATAACTCCTAACTACCAAGAAACCGCTTGGCATCGGGGGAAAATACGGTTTATGTGAAGCGTTGTACAGGTTATTTTAAGTCGCCGAGCCGACTTTGTAAGTCCCCCCGATATATAAATGATTGAACCTTTTGTCTTACTGTAATCTTATCTAGCTGAACATACCATTCGTGTTTATACCTATACTTTTTAACTAGACAATTACCCAAATCTATGTCCTCATCAGAGTCATGCCAGCATACGATAAGTAAGGACTCACGAGCATATCCAACCACATCACAAAGCCGCTCTAAAGCAAGTCTTTGTCCTAAATCCATTTCTTTATTACCACGCTTGGCTTCAATAAAAATAAAGTATTTGTCATTGACTTCCATAAAGGCATCAATGTCAGTAGGGTATTTAGTATCAAACCGCAGATTCTCGAATACGCATTTTTGGTGAAAGCCGTGCTGGTCTTTTATCACTTTGCTTTACTCTTCCAATAGTTTATTTGACCGACCGATTGAGCATTCTTGGTCTGATAGAAATCACGGGAGGCTTGCAATGCTTTAATCTCCGCAGCTTGAGCCGCAATCTTGTTTTGAAGTTCCTCAATGACAGCTTCAGCATCCCATTCCTCACCGAGTATTTCTTTCTCAAGTTCAAGTATTGTCTTCTCATTCATTTCAAACTTCTGAGAGCCTGCTCCAGCTGATGTTGTGTTGCTTTACTGTTATTAACAATTCTTTGTGCTTCATTACAGCGTTCTTTCCAACGGATAACTTGCTGGACTGAGCCGTTTTGTACGGCGTCCGGAATTTTACTCATTTGTTCTTGTATTTGTTTTCTAATGTCATTCATTTCTTTTGTGCCTTTTTATTATCCCCAAAAAGAATTTTGTCAAACCTTTTAATGTCATCCATAACTTGTTTGTTAGTTTTGCCTGATTTAAGAGCAATCCATCTAATGTTTTTCTTTAACTCTTGTTTTATATTCATTTCTCTTGTGCCTTTCTTAAATAAATCCAGCAGACCTAAGCAACCCTAGACACATACAAATTGTCAGGGCAACAATGCAAATAGGTAAAACATAATCTATTAATTCATTCATTTCTCTTGTGCCTTTCCAGTTACTAATTCATCAATTAGCCTTAACTCAGTTTTCAACGCCTCTATTTCAGCTTGTTGCTGACGTAGCATAGCAACTACTTCATCACAATACGGCTCAGAATCAAAGTATTTTTCCATATGGTCAGCTAGTTCATTTGCGTTCATTTCTCTTCTGCCTTTTTTAGAATTGCTCTAGCAAACTTAATAAACGAATCTTGATAATCACGAACTTCAAAAGTTGTATCAAAGATTTCTGTTATTTCCTCATCTGTTAGTGTCTTTACTGACATACCTTCAACAGCACGATGAACCGCAGATTCAGTCATCTTTGCCATGCCATCAATAAATCCTTTTTCATAGGCAGCATTGTTTTCTGATGGGCAATACTTTGCTGGATGGGTGTAGAGTGGAATAGGCTCTGTTGTTCCTGTAACTTTCCAAGCAAACTGAATATCATAGACTGTGCATCCTTCACCTTCAGGATAAAAATGCGCTACTGGTTCATTGTTCATTTCACATCCAATACGTCACTCGCCTTGATGCCACGCTTTTCAAGGGCTGCCCTTAGTTTCTCTAACGCCTGCTTCTCATAATGATTAACGTTTGGGCGACTTAACCCTAGTTTGTCTGCTACTTCTTGCTGCGTCATATGGTAATAGTCTTTTTGATTCATACGTTGTCCTTTCGTTTGCTCAGTCTTTTACTGTATGCCCGTTTTTTTAGTATTCCTATAGGTGTTTTCCACTACCAATCCGTCTTCTCTCATAGGACAGGACGAGAGGGTGATAAGCACATAGGATAAATATGTGTATTCACCGCATCTTCAGCCGACTTGCGTCCACTGCTCCCTGAGGTACTGTTCGTCTTCCAGAGCGCCTATCAACTAGAGTCGGCCATACTCCCCTACATCACCCATCATGCTCTGTTCGTGTGGATACCCAGTCAAGTCCCACTGCGCCGTCCTGTCAAATCTTTCGATATAAGCGCAACCTGTCTTTAATATCTCGGTCATTAGATATATCCATGTAAGGTAGCTGGATGAACCGTCTGTATCGTCGCTCTACGGCGGAAAAGGAAAAACCCCATAAGGTATGAAGTCTGATTGGTCATTCTCTTATGTTTACTTCCCGCCACCTAAACATAAAAAAACATGTCAGACCCCATACAATATGAGGCTTACAGCGGAAAGTTTAACATAAAAGAACCGACCAAAGTCCGTTTACGCAAATGAAGTGTATCACAGTATTTAAAAAAAGTGGAGCTGTCGCAAATATAAGGCAGACATTTAAGCACCTTTGGCACTCCGAAACATCCTCACGAGATGGACTTTTATTATAATACCGGTCGTTTTGTACAGTATTAGGGTTTACCCTACATTGCACCGCACCATATTGTGTAATATACTACACAAATCAACAACTAACCTATGGAGAAAACCATGTTTTCATTTGAAGAGCAGTACAAAAAGTTTGAAGAATTAAACGAGCGCACCAAGCAAGCCTATGAGTTTTGGGTCAAAGCGGTCGCTTCTACAGTAGAAGATTTCTTCAAGCCTAGAAAGAAATAAGCTAGATTCTTTCTACAGAAAGGGGGCTCTGCTCCCTTTTTTGTTTCTCAAAGTGTACAAAACTACCGATATATACACCTGTATACACCGAAATAGATATACATCGGACAACACCTCCCAGAAAAAACGCTGCAAGTGCATGAAATTTCAATAAAAAATCATGCAAACATAGGACATTGACAGGCATAGCAAAAAGTTTCCCGAACGGGAAGAATTGATGAAAAAGTAGGCAAAAATAGGAAAATATTCCCGAACGGGCAATTTTGTAAGAAAAGGTTAATGACTCATAAACGAGTCCTTAAGTGGGTTAATGACTCATATATGTTACTTTACAATCCTCTGTCAATAACTTTACATTAAGTACTCTTTAATAGTGACTTGGCAGCCGCCACCCTTAATTTTCTCGCCCCGTTCTACTGTTAACTTCCAGACCTGCTGGTCGTCGTCATAAATTATTCCATTCATGGAGTCTAGGACGCACTTGCAAATGTTATCTATATCCAGCAGCCGCTTGTCTCTTGGATAAAGGATGATGGATACCTCCACCGGCTTATCACCAAATGTAGCAACGTTCCTACATATTTCTTGAACGGCTTTTTTAAATTCCATTCCACGTTTGGAAATATACCGGCGATGACCGCTAGCCAGCCAATAAGCGTTGACGCTACAAGGATAGGGAAACGTTAGGGTAAGCACTGATACAACACATGAGAGAAAGTGGGTACGATGTATTGACTTGTCATAGCATAAGCATTATATTTGATTTAGAGGAAAACATGCCTAAATATTTAACAGAAGGTCAAGCATGGACAGATTACCGTAATAGAAATGGTGTTCCACGTAAACCATTGCGGTCTTTTGCGGAAATGTGTTCTGAGTTAAATGTTAATCAAGCAACAATGAGAGGCAAGATGGGCTCTATGAATGGTCCAAAACCGGTATATAAAGCGGGATTAAAGCACTGGTATGAACCTATTGAGTTTCGTAAATGGTGGAGGAAAATTAATGAATGATAATTTAATGAGCATTGCAGCTACATCTATTATTGTAATCCTTACGATTGTGTTTTTTCTTTGTGTGCTCATAGGCAACCGTGTATGGTCTTGGCTATAAAATATTTTGTAATTTGTTTTTCAATTGTTCTTTGCGCCCATGTGTTACATGTAACGCACAACCCTAAGATTGTGTATGCCTGTTCCGAGGTAACAGAGGACGACCCGATTGATGTTCAAAGGAAATGTTATGGAAATAAAGTTAGAAATCACCAGAGAGAATGAAGATGGCTCAGCAGATGCAATGGTTCATTTTGACAAAGAAGGATTGGCTTTCTTGGTTCAAGAAGGGATTGTCGCAATCCTATGGCAGTACATTAAACAACAGGAAACCCATGGCAAGAAGACTGTCAAAAGCAAAGCGGATAGAAAACCTAATAAACCCGTCAGTTCAAGAGGCGTTAGAGCGAGAGCAAAGAAACTACAACTTTGATTTGCATCAAATAGTAGGGCGCACTTCTCGTAGTGTTTCAGAGGCTTTTAGGGATGCAGAATATGCATATGCTATCCATAAGTTTGATGATGATTGGGCTTGGATGGTGCGGCGTTTTTACAAGACCACGACAGATTTTGTAATGTCGGCATTTTTAGGTGGGATGGCTGTAGGATTTATTTACTGGATAACAAGATGAAAACACGATTTGATTTAGAGGACGAGATATTTTCCGTAGAGCAGACCGGCAAAGATATTGAAATGCTGTTTAAAACTTACGGCGACCGCTCTTGGCCTATGACTGAGGATGAGGTAATGAATGCCCTTCTTGGAATCTACACCCTCCATGAGATGCGCTGCTATTGGTTAGACGATACTTACAAACAAGTCCACCAGCTTAACGAGTACGCAACTCCGGAAGTAAAAGCCCGCCGAGAAGAGCTTATGGGCAAGATTTTAAAGAAAAAGAAAAAGAAGAAAAAAGAAATAGACATAGATGGGCGCTGCTAATGAACGACATTGTAAGAGCACGAGTAAATAGTGATGTTAAACAACAAGCTGAAGAAATTTTAAAGGCTCACGGACTTTGTTTATCCGTTGCCATTCGGATGCTTTTAACTAAAATAGCTAGAGAAAAAGAGTTTAAATTATGAAAATAGTTGCATGGGTATCACAAGAAGATTTAAAAGATATGAAAACGCATCTTTGTAATTTGAAGGATAAGCCGGAAATTTATACAAAAGATAAAAGTAAAAAATTAACTCCGCCTGATGTGCCGCTTTACATACTTGATAATCCAACAAGCAAGGAAGTTTTGTGAGTAGCTGGTTAATCATTCTTACTGGAATAATCTATGCGTATATATCCGGAGAGCAGTATTTCAAAGGTAACGTGGGCATGGCTATTTGCTACGCTGGCTATGCTCTTGGCAATGTGGGTCTTTATATGATGGCAACTAAATAGGAATAAAAATGGATAAGAACGAACAACTAGCATTTAACATTGGATATGCCACAGGAGCTGTTACAACAGGGATTGTGATTGCTTGCGTGGTCTTTATTGGGGTAATGGTTTCTAAGCCGGCATGTGCACAACAGAGCTGGGAGACAAGCCCATACAACTGGCAGAACAGTCAATACAACTACGACAACAGCAGCACTAAGTGGGAAAACAGTCCACAGAACTGGAACAATAGTCAATACAACTACAACGCTAATAATGGGGTTTACGATAATAGCGGCAATCGTATTGGCTATGAGAAGATAGCACCTAGTGGAACAGTAAATTATTTTGACAACGATGGCAGACGCCATGGATATAGGAGTAGGTGATGGTAGATTACAGTGAAACAATGTTAAGTATCAACAAGTCTTTAAAGCAGGTTCATGATTCTTTGCTAGCTGGAGACAAGAAGGCTGCCGTAGGAATGCTATTAGCGGTCGCAGCAAGTGCTGAAATGTTGGCTGCATGGATTAAAAACAATTGAAGATAACTAATAAATACGGATTACCAGAAACGATAGTCCAAGCGGTAAAGCGGCCTACCTATTCCAAAGGTGCTTCGCATATGTCGGTCACTGGCCTACTCACTAGTCCAAGGATTGTCCAGCTGAGAGAGAAATACGACCACTTGATAGAGCAGGATGTTACAGAGCTCATTCCCTCTTTATGGGGCACGGCAATGCACTACATCCTAGAACAAGGTAAGGTGCCAGGTCATATTGTAGAAGAGCGTCTCTTTGCTGAGCTAGATGGCTGGAGTGTCTCAGGAGCTATTGACCTTCAGATTGAGTCCGACAAAGGCATTGAAATCAACGACTATAAAAACGTTGGTGCTTGGGCGGTGATGAATGAGAAGAAAGAATGGGAAGAGCAGCTTAACTGTTATGCTTGGCTAGTAGAGTATGTAAAAAAAGCTCCCGTTCATAAGCTCGCTATTATTGCTATTGTTAGAGACTGGAACAAGCGGGATGCTCAGACTAAAGAGGGTTATCCAGAGGCTCGTGCTGTCGTCATACCAATTAAGCTATGGACAATGGAGCAGCGGGAACTATTTATCCGTAGCAAAATTCATATTCATTCCGAGGCTAAATTTGCAACAGATGCAACAGAAGTGTTACAATACTGTACAGCAGAGGAGATGTGGGAAAGACCAACAGTCTATGCCGTCAAGAAAGATGGCAATCAAAGAGCAAAGTCTTTACACGATGTATTAGAAGATGCAGAGGAAGAAGTAAATAAATTGGGCAAAGGATATGTGCTTGAAACACGCAAAGGTAGGAGAGTGCGCTGCGAAGAGTATTGCCAAGTAGCCCCCTATTGTGACCAATATAAAGCGTATTTAGAGGAAAACCAATGAGTGCAAATGGTATGCAGGTAGGCGGTACGCATTACTCAAAGAATGCAATCCAGCCATGGGATTATATAGTTGCCAATGACCTTGGCTATCTTGAGGGAAATATTGTGAAATACGTTTCCCGTTACCGGTTTAAGAATAATGTTGAGGACTTGCGTAAAGCCCAGCACTATTTAGAAAAGTTAATTGAAGTAGTACTTAACGAGGAGAAGTGATGAAGACGAGGCAAGAAATGATTTACGACTTTATGTTGGCATTAGCACCAACAACAACTGACAAGTCTAAAGACATGTTGAAGTATTATGATTCGGCTCGCAAAGAACCGCCAGATGATTTTGAAGAAATTCTGTGTAATTCTATATATCAAGAAGCTGCATGTTTAGCTGATGCGTATTTGGAGAACCTATAACCATGGAATACAAAGAACTGAGACAGATAGATGTCTCTAAATATACCGAGAAGAAAAATAATCTCACGTATCTATCTTGGGCATGGGCTGTAGACCAGTTATTATTAGCTGACCCTAAAGCACATTGGTTTTATCCGGAGTATCAACGCTGGGGCGGTGGTTCTGTAATGGTATTTTGTACTGTTATTGCCAATGATATTGCTCGTACAGCACAGCTTCCAGTAATGGACTATCGGAATAAGCCAATCTCTGAGCCAGATTCTTTTGCCGTCAATACTGCTATGCAGCGTTGCTTAGCTAAGGCAATCGCATTACATGGTATTGGGCTATACATATACAACGGCGAAGACATCCCACCGGATACTGGAGACACTAAGCCAATGCCAGAAGTGCCAAATATTCCAGCACCAAAGGCAGCGGTCGAAAAAGCTGCAGCCACAAAGACTGGGAAGACTGCGGGTAAACCCGGAGATTGGCAGCTTACTGTTATGGAGACAGAAGACGTTAACGCATGGATGGAGTCATTAAAAGCCGGCGTAGAGACCTTACTGGCACTAGCAGTACATCCAGACGATGTAGCCAATATCTTTAAGAATAATCGTGTTGTGTTTGATAAAGCAAAAGAATTAGACGACAAAGCATATGCACAGATTATGGTAAGTTTTTCAGCAACAAAAAAATCATTAACTAAGGAATAATTATGGAATACGAAGTAAGACCAAACACCGGCTCACTACACATATCTTCACAAAAGCGTACCGAGAAGTCTCCCGATTTCTTTGGAACCATTGCCATTGACAGAGAATATGCCAAGCTCTTATTGGAGCAATCTGATGACGAAACCATTTCTGTTAAGTTGTCGGCGTGGAAACGGGAATCCAAGACCGGAAACAAATTTCTATCACTTGCAGTAGATACCTATGTTAAAGACGCAGCACCTAAATCTACGGAGAAAGACCCATGGGAGTGAAAAAAATAGCGACAGAGAAGATTTTAGACGACCTAAAAGACGCTCTTAAAGACACTATCAAAGACAACATGGAAAAGGATACCGTGATTAAAGACTTAATGTTAATTATCAATTATCTTGAATCTAAGTTGGGAATCTACAAAGGATTAGAGGATGCAGACGAGTCAGTTTGAGGCTAAAAAAGTCGCTCTTAAACAGACCAAGGATGGATATGTTATGAATTTAGCTATCCATCCAGACGAAATACCCGACGAAATCGTAAAAGATTTTGTTGGGGCTCGTTATATGGTTGTGATGGTGCGCCTTGCAGACAATGAAGAACCATTAAATCGTGAAGAGTTTGCTGGTGCTCAGATGGTTAAGCTAGCAGGAATGTTATGCAGGGAAAAAGAGTTTTGGGAATACCTACATGAGAGCGGTCAGTTATTTGAAATGACTGAGCCGGCTTGTGTGGAATGGTTAACCGGTTACTTAAAAATTAACTCTCGGGCTGATATTAAAATGAACAGGTTAGCTCAAGACGAACTAAAAGAACTATACACGGAGTACAAAGAGTGGAAAAACTAATCCCGTACAGCTTATACCTTCCCCAAGAGCATATCAATAAGCTCAAGGGAATGGCTAAACAAAGAAAGGCTTCCGCATTTATTCGGGACGCCTTAATTATGGCTTTAGAAAACGGCAAAGAATTTAACAGTGGGTATAACAAAGGACTGCGAGATGCCTGCAAAGTGGTTGCTGAAAATGAGCACCTTAAATTCTTGTCTTATAAGGGGAAACCTATGAATACTATGCTTGTCGACCAACTTAAAATGTTAGCTAAAAATGGATGATAAAAAGCATATGCGATTCTTGGCGGCGTGTTTCGCCTTAACGATAGCAGAGCCTAAGAAAGCGGTACAACTAGCAGACGAACTCATGGAGGAGTTATACGGTGAAAAAAATATTGATAATGGGATTGCTGCTGTTGTCCCTAAACGTAAACGCAGCCGGAATAATAGCTGAACTTGAGAATGAGGGCGGCGGTACCATTGCACTTACAGATATTGGTTGTAAAACTGTTGTTGGTGCCAATATTGCTTACTCTAATCATCGTAATGGGAAACATATTTTAGGATGCTGGGTATCAGACAAAGAGAATGTGTACGTAAAGTGGTCTGATGGAGATATTAGGGAATACCCTTGGGTAAACTTTAAAAGGGATACCAAAATATGAATGCAAGTGAATTAGCTAATGCACTAGAAAGCATGACTACCGGCTGGTTTGATGATTTAACTTTAAATCAATCGGCAATTATGTTGCGCAAACAGGAAAAGTTAATACAGATATTAAATGACCGGATTGAACGCATGCTTGAAAAGCAAAGCCACTATGAGGCAATGGAACACGCTGCAGGATTTGAGGCTGGTCGTCAGCTAGGAATGAAACAAGAGAAAGCATTGTGGGGGCTAGCCGCATCAACACAGGAGATTGAAAATGAACGCAAATGAATTAGCAGATTACTTGGACAACAGCGTGGAAGCCATGATTATGTCAGAGCAACCGTACATTGACCAAGCAGCAACCATGCTACGCCAGCAACAAGCTGAAATAGAAACGTTGAAAGATAAATGTTTAAAGTTATTAGATTTAATGATTATTAGAGAAGGACAACCAAATAAACCATCAGGAGATTGGTGGAAAGGCGACCCTACTTGTGGCGGTCTTACTGAAAACTATGAGCTTGGAAAGGAACAAGAAAAATGAAATATTTAATTGTAATTTTGATGGCACCAATACTTTTTATAGCAAATTTGTTAGGTGGTATATCAGCTTTGTTTCATGTTGGCGTAATAAATGGGTACGAAACTGTAATGTTATTAATAACAAAGGCACAAGAAAAATGAAAAACTTTGACATAGAATTATTTATAAAAGACCTTGACAAGCTATTTAACAATATGCAAGACAAGGCAATTGCTGGCTCTGAGAATGTAGCTACCGCATCTTGGGTTATAAAAAACCAAGCAAACGAAATAGAGTATTGGAAACAGATGTTTGAAAAAGCTATGAAAACGCAGGAATCAGATAAACACTGGGAGAAGCACTTATGACTACCTTTACTTCAGAAGACCGCATTTTGGCACAGAAAGATATAGACTTGGAAGAGGTTATACTAGCGCTTAAGGCTGCTGGATTTGCTGCCCCAGATTATGAAATATTACCTGACGGAAGCACACACCTTTTTTATGGACAAAAAGACCGCAATACTCCAGTACCTCTCCAAGAATCCGGGGATAAAGAGTCCTGATATAGACTTAGGGATTAATAACTCATCCCTAGGAATTCATCTTAGAAACCTCCAAGATAAAGGTTTAGTTGTGAAAACACAGTCCGGTGGATGGCAGGTATCAGAGAACTACATAATGACAGCGCAGCCCCTATTAGAGACGCCCATAGACCTTGTTGGGATGTGCGTACGGAAAATGATTGATGTATAGGAATAAGAAATTACTTGAAATACTTAGAAAATCCCCATGCCAAGCGTGTGGTAGAGAAGACGGCACAGTTGTGGCTGCACATTCCAATCAGCTTCGAGACGGTAAGGGCAGAGGAATTAAAGCAGATGATTTCAGAACAGCGGCATTGTGCTACTCGTGCCACATGGAGCTCGACCAAGGCAAATCGCTCTCCAAGGCTGAACGTGTTGAAATATGGGAAGAGGCACACCGCAAAACTATTGGCTGGCTTTTTGAAACAGAACACCTAAAAGTAAGGTAGGGGGCGACCGAAGGTCTGGACGCAGAGGAACGCCGCTACCCCCTATAGTTCGAGTGGGTCAAACCCTAATTCGTCTGATATAACCTTGGTGCGCCGTCTAAATTCGGCATCGTGATGGCTCCATTTTGGAGTCTTCCAGCGACTCATATGGACGCATTCATGGATTAATACACGGATAACTGTTGATAAATGTCCGCATTTTTTGTCTGAAATAGTAATGACGTGCTCGTACTGCTCTCCGTCATCATAAAGATAGGTGCCCATAGTCTCTGGGTCTGAATCTACAATAAACTTAATCTGTTCTGGCAACGGCATAGGCCACCGTTGAAACGGCTTCATACAGTAGATTGCACTGTATAGATTGCGTAGAATAGATGGGGTAAGCTTCATACTTGGTTGATACAGCCCCTAAATTCCACTTCATTTTCCCCGCAGACCTGAATGAGCTCTGGCAACATCAGTCTACCACGTTCAAAAGACAGTAGGGCAAACCCTGAGCGCCAGTCTTTGCATCCGTCTTCCGTGTAGTGGGTGAACTGTTCGCCATAAATGTCCGCTAGAGTGCCTGTTTGGACTCCATAGCGGGTTCCGTTGTAGTCGGTAATAGGTTGCACTGCCAAATTGTGTGTGTGCCCTGTAACCATGTTTACGCCCGAATTAAGGGCATTTGCTCTTCCTGCCCCAAAACCACCTTTCCAGCGGTGCTTAATGCAGGTATCCTCATTAACCCAATATGACCAACAAGGCTGCCAATGCGGGAAATGGTCTTTAAGGGTAAACCCTGATACTCCCTCATACTGGGGTGCTTGAGCTGCTAAGAACGTTTCAAAGCGGGCATCGTGGTTTCCCATCGTCCAAATCAATTGAGCTCCTATAGCTTCTTTTTGAATGTTACCCATGAAGTCTTGACAGGCTTCCAATTCTTCCTTGACAGTTGGGCTATGTGTCCAGCCAATCCTAGGGTGTCGACTATTCTGAGAGCCGTCAAATACGTCTCCATTTGCAATCACGACTTTAGGGCGGAACTCCTTGATTATCATTAAGAGTGCTTTATAAGCCGTTGTATATTCGTCAGGCCAGAAATGGGCATCTGAGAACACTACAACCCTACCTTTTTCCATCTCAATACCCCTGCGGGCATTTCCAATGACTTGTTCTAGCTTTTTTAGGGGGCTATATCTTTGGTCTTCTAAAGTAGGAAGTTTAATATTCAAACGGCTTTCTATGGAGCGTCTGCGGTTATATACCGACCTAACGTCTAATCCGTGTTCTTTAGCAAACTTATGCGGACTGCCAATTTTTTTCCAAGACTCTATAAATTGGTCATCCGTTAAAAAATATTTAGCCACGTTATTTCCCTCTGTTAGTCAACGCTAACCAGATAATACCTTGATTTATAAGACATTTGTGTGAAATTAGGGTATGTCCCTATTTCTTTAGCGACTTTCTCATTTCCTCGACTTGTCTTGCCATATCTGACATCATGATTTTTATGCGTGCCATCTCATCTCTGCGGTCTGCTGGGTCAATTGCTTTATTAGCCTCTACCATACGAGCTTGTTTACGCAGCTGCGCCAATTGTTTAGTGGTCTGGTCATACATTTTGGCAAGAGCAATATCATCGCCCTTTTCTTCCATGATTTTCTGGAGCTTCTCAGAGTCGCCAATTTCTGCGTAATGACGCATATCTGCTAAGGCTGACTGGATTCTTTCATTATTCTGATAGAACTGTGTCATGTACTTAGATTGAGTCTCCGGCATGGTTTTAATAAAGCCCATAGCCAATGTATCAATGATTGGCGGATGAACCTTTGCACCCTCTTGGAATGGCTCTACAGCTCTATCTGCAGTCGATACGGCAGTAGCACCCATCCAGCCTAAGTAAGCCTTAATAGCGTAATCCATTTGTACTGGAGAGAACCCTTGTGCGTCTGGATTAAACGTTAATACTTTAGCTGCTGCTTCAGATACGCCGCCTAATGCCTTAGCAATACCGCTTGTCTTCTCAGTAGCCCGTTCTTGTTTAGATAATCGCTCCATACCAGCAGATTCAATTGGAGCACCAGTAAAGCTGTCTTTATTAGAATACAAATCAATCATCGGCTTAATCATTTGTGGCATTGGATTAAGAGAGAATGTATCCATCAAGATAGAATTCAAACGATTACCAAAGACTTTGCCTTCTACGTTCTCATCTGTAATCTGCTCTAACGTGCGCTCTGCAATCGTTCCAAGGGCGCCAATTTCAAATGGCTTAGGAATGCGGAATTGTGTGTCTCCGACTTTAAACCACCAGAAGTTATCTCTATCCCAATCCTCACGGCGTTGGAAGTCTTCATCGTCTTTGTATGCGCTGTAAAGGACTATAGATGCCAACATAATTGCACTAGAGACCGCCGTAAAGCGTGCTGCCTTTTTCTTATCATCAATATCTAATGGTTTACCCGTAGCCATGTTGTAGATAACACGGGAAGTCGGAGAAATTCCGTCTCTACCTAACTTGTATAAACCCTGTAATCGAGCATTAAAGAATGGAACTACAGAACCAATAACTTTAATTGCACGGAACTGACCTTGCATAGAGAAGTCCATGAGGTCACGGGCTGCATAAGATGCCTCTAAATGAGACTTACCGCTATCAATTAACTTTTTATAAAGCACTAAACGGTTAGCATTCTCAAACTTATTGCCTTGTTCGTTATACCAATCCAATGCTTTCTGTAAATTAGCTTTAACCTTTTCCGGTGTATCCAAAATTGTTCCGGTAGATACGCCTTTGTCAATCAGTCGCTTAATCAACTTAGCTTGGTTGCCTTCGTGAGCTGTGCCCATTTCAAATATGCCGCCGCCAGCTAATGCTGCTACGAATGTTGGATTACCTTTTTTGGATAATGCCAGTCCATCATAAATATTTTTAGCAAGATTAGGTGATAAGTCGGAAATGGCAATAGAGGATAAAGAATCACGGATTAAGTTACGCACCTTATAAGCTGGGCTTAAAGTGACACCATAACGTAATGCGTTAGTAAATCCTTTGGCAATATCCAAAAATGCTGATTTTGGTCCAAGATAAGAGATGGTAGAGATAGCATCCACTAAGTCTGGGTCTGACAGCGTATAGTGAGCTGTCTTACCTTCTTGCATAATCTTAACGGTATTAGCAGGATACTTGCCATCCATCGGCTTAGACTTCTCTGCTACATCCATCATCTCTGCAGCTTTAATAGTGTTTTGTGCTGCAACGTTTTTAACGGACGCTGACAGGATATGTGACCAGTTGAGCAGCACGTTTTCCATCAAATCATTAGTCTTCTTTTCGCCGCCTTTTAATGCTTTGCTAAAGTATTGACTGGTTAACTTAGAGGAGGAGCTAACAGATTGAACATCGCCGTCTTCCATGGCTTTATAAAATGGAATGTAGTAAATGTCATTAGAGAAGTTTTGATAACCTTCTGCATCAATAATGCCAGCTTCTCTTGCTACGTTCAATACGGAACGATTTAAAGCGTTCTCTTCATTCAAGGCAGTCTGATAAACAGATAAACGGGATTTGCCGTCTAATTGACCTTTGGTGAGTTCATTGCGTCCTGCAATAACATCTGCTGGGAAAGACGGACGTGCCGGTTCTTTTAACTCTTTTCTGTTTTTAGCAGGAATTTGCTTCCATTTAGCATATTTCTCAGCTACCTGAGCATCACGGTTTAATGCTTTCCATATCTGGTATTGGTCTACTTCAGAACCTAACGGAGCAAGAATCTCCAATAAACCTTTGGTGCCAGGCTTAATGTTTAGCGCCCCGTTATCTAAGAATACTTGACCGTACTCCAATAACCCTTGAAGGCCGCCGTCAATAGACTTAGACAAGCGGGCTTGCATATATGCTTCATCGGAATAGGTTTTAATGGCACGGAACTCATCAAATACACCAGTAACCATGCGGTCAAAGAAGTTAGTCTTTAGATTATCAAACTTCTCTTTAACAGTAGCCTTCTCTTGAGTAAACTGTTTGCGTATCTTTTCAGCATAGTTAGGGTCTACATTAGAGAAATCTGCCTGCATTGCAGAGCGGCTTTGAAGAATATCCACACCGCCTGATGGCTCTTGTAGTTTTTCAAAATACCTCTCTTCAACATCAGGTTTTTGAAGGTCTCTGCTTAATTCGTTAAGAATTCTTTGAACCTTGGGAAAGTTTAATTCACCCAAAGCAATAGCGGCGTCCCTACCTAACTCTTGAAATTTTGTGTATACAGGAACTTTTTCATAAGCATTAGCATAGCGGTATGCTGCATCCCTAAATTCTTCTTCATATTTTTTTACAGACTCTATTTCACCATTTTTTACGGCATCTTCAGCATTTCTGCGAACCTGTGCAAGCATGTCTTTAAAGCCATATGCTCTTAAAGATTTGTCTAAAGCAGCGCTAATTCCATAAGTATGACCGCCGCCTTGATTATCTTTTGTAGAGGACAATCTGTGCACTAAATCACCAATATGTTCTGCTGCATATTGAAATCTACCACTATGATTAATGCCATGATTTTTTTTCCAGTGCATCATATCTTCAGGAACAACATCTAAACCAATGCCATCACGTTGTGCGTTATGTACTTTATCCATTTCAGCATCGGATACTTTATTCTGTTCTTTATTAAATAAAGATTCTTGTGTTCCGGTAAATGGTTTTGCTTTAAGCGTTCCAAAGCTATAGCCTTGGGACTCTAGTCTTCCTGCAATAACTTCAATATCTTCGCTAAGAATAGCTTCAGATGTCTTGACCAATCGGTCTAATGCCGTCTCATAATTTTTAGCGATTCCAAGCATTTGTCTTACAAGCTCAACTAACTTAGTAAATGCTGTCTTCTCGCCAACTTTAATTTCACTCAAGAATTCCTGCATATTTTTGTCGGTTAAACCCCAAGACACTAACTCATCAATATCCCATAATGCGTTAATTTCCCGTTTGTACATACGCTCCATAAATGGAGTCATGTCTTTTTCTTTAACTTTTTGATTGTAATAATCAATCACGCTATTTCTAAGTTCGTGCAACTCTACAACTAATGGGTCATTCTTAGAGCGTAACTTTAATTGTCCTCTGGTTGCAACGTGTAATAACTCATGCAGCACAGTGACATAATTAGTGCCGGGAGGATAACCCAATTGATTTTCTAATACAGCAGCGCCGTTTAAAGTTAATCTAGCAGATGTTTGCTCTCCAGTTTTGCCAAACTTAAACTGAACTTCACCTTTTGCATTAAACATTCCAGAGCGTCTAGTGTCTCCAGTCTCAATATTAAAATCTAATTTAATGCCACGCTTCTCCATCTCCTTGATGCGTTTATTGACCATATTGGCAATAACTTTAGCAAAGTGATTAGGAGCATTCTTAATAGACCAATCAGACAATTCCAACATTGATTTGCCGGTTAACTCTTTTTCAATACGCTGGTCTTCTTCTTTTATCTTGGATGGCTCTTCCTTGGAGAACATAATGTCCCCCTCTTCGCCAATATTAGTAGATGGCGTTACTGGTTCAGCTTCCTCAATAGGCGTTAAGTCTTCAACAACTTTTTCCGGAGCTACAAACTTTTCTGATAAGTTTGCCGCCGCTTGCTCTTCAGTAGGAATGTTTTTTAACAGCTCTTTGCGTCTTTGAACTTCATCGTCCAACTTCTCATACTCGTTATAGATAGCTTTATATTGAGCATCTGCTTGTTCTAATCCGGGAGTTGACACAACATCCCCATCGTATAACGCTTTAATCTTGTCCGCTAATGCATTAACGCCGCCATTGTCACTCGGGTTAAAGAACTCTTCGTCAGATAAATAACCTACGTCATGAGCAATTGCCGCTAAGTCGTCTAGGTCTTGACCTTTAGGACGGTCATTAATAAAAAAACCTTTTTGCTGTGATTCCGTTAACAACTTGTTGGGCGGGTGCCGTGGATTAATAAATTCAGAATAGTAATTGGCTTTTAATGGACGGGCTTTTAAAAACTCTTTAAACGCATTATTTGCTTTTGTAACCTGTGCACGGGCAGCATCCAAGTCCTTAGCCATAGCCTTGACTTTTTGCTCGTAACCCTTGGTTTCAAAGTTGTATATGTCTTGTTCTGTTGGGTTAATTAAAACTTTTTTGCTATCTTTAAAGGTCTCTAAAACCTTGCCATTAGCATCTAAAAGGTTAACGCCGCTCTTTGTTCTATTTGGAACGCCCTCAAAGAACTTAACGCCTTCTACTGGGTCAAATACGGCAACCGTCTGCATTGGAGATACATTAGGTTCTATTGGCATTGGAGGAGGTGGAGCAAAATAAAGCCCGTTCTCTGGGGTAGCATCCTTAAATGCCGCTTCCACATCTTTACGCTTTGCTTTTTGTTCTTTAGTAACATTTTCTTTATGTGCAAAGAACTGCTGCATCGTAGGAGAGTTGGCTCTTGCCTCATCCCAACGGGCTTTCATAATAGCGGCTTGGTCTTCTGGATTAGCAAAAGCTTCATTAGTCCCTGTTTGTGGGGGCGGATTCATGCCAAAACGCTCTTTAAAGGCAGAGCTTTCGCTAGTTGCTACTCTGCCATCAGGAAACACATAAAACGTCTCAGAACCGCTAGAAATCGGCGCATTAGGGTTATATGGCAACGCTGCTAATTGCTCTTTTGTCTGGGCTGCTGCTGGACGTGGAAGTTGTAAGGGCTGTGGCTCATTACTTTCCTTGGCTCTAGCCTGAGCTTCATCAAATAGTTTCTTAGCATTCTCTAATTCATTAGCATTTGCCAAGTTTACAAAGCTAGACGGCAGACCAAAGGCTAAGCCACCAAGAGCTCCTAGACCTGCTGCTGCTCCAACACCTTTAAATATGTCTGTTTCTGGCTTGACTTCTTGTAGGGCAAGGTTAGACGCTAATTGACCACCAGCTTCTTCTACGCCTTCACTTAGGGTTTCCCCTAATGTTCCACGGATAATACCTTTTTTGGGTGCTCCAGCCATGCCACGGGTTAATGCTTTTTCAATTGTTGAGCCTGCCCCAAAGGACGTTGCAACAGTCAATGCTGCTGCCTCGATAGCCGCTATACGGGCTTTAGAGAGCGCTTCCTTAACAGCTGAGTCCTTGTTATAGCCTTGATTAATTAACTCGTCATAGACCTTCTCATAGGTGTCAGAACCAATGTCTGCGCCCTGCATGATTGCGCCGGTACCGATAGCTCCACGAGTGCCCGATTTAGCCAAGGCTTCTTCGGTAGCGTTTTTCATGAGCATCTTAACGCCCTGCTTAGTTGCTAAGCCTCCGCCCATAGTTCCAATTAAATTTGGAATTTGCCCAAATACAAATGAACTTAATAAGGCTGGGTCTGTAAAGGTGCTCTTAATTGCAGTGCCGGCTTCTTCCCAAAAACCTTCTGCTTGATTAATTTTTTGAGTGCGTAATGCTTCTTTAGCCTTGATTATTGGAGATTTAGATTCTTCTGCAAACTTTTCAAATTGACGTGCTGCACCTTGAAGCCCTAAGTCTCTTTCTTCTGGGGTAAACACGCCCATAAGTTCGCCGATTTGACCCGGCAATTGGGCTAGACCAGCTACACTTTTCCCAACCTCTGCAGCAATATCAGTTGCCGCTTGACCAAAAGTACGCTTTTCATTTAGAGCTAGTTCTGGATATGCATTTAGTATCTTTGCTTTAGCAGCAGACGGGTCTAAATCATCCGGAATGTTCTCTACCAACGTCCCGTCAGGTAACTGAATGTTGTAAGGCATTCTTTCCCTTACTTAATATTTGAAAAGTTTATTGTACGATTTTGTTGCATTGCTGGCATAGGTTGAATGCCAAGTTGTTGACTTAATCCTTGGAAATAAGGGTCTTGCTGTTTAATCCTATTAATCTCTTGTTGTAACAATGCAGACTTTTGGTCATCCGGCAACATGTTAAAGCGAGGATTATTCTTAACTAAAAAGTTATTAGCTCTATCAGTAATATTCTTTTCAGCCAATCTATAGTCGTCACTTAAACGAGCACGTTCATTTGAAGACATTACGGACTGTCTATACTTACCAAGTTCTCCAGCCTCAAATGCGCCAATATCAGATTTGTTAAGAGCCGCTAATTCAGCTGCACGACGAGCTTTAGATGCGCCATACTGTTCAACACCAGCAGCGCCAGCATTACCAATATTGACGGACGCATATGGAGAGCTACCGCCAATCATCCTCAAACCAGCTGCCATTAAAGCAAGATTCTTATCTTCTGCAGCACTTTTCTTTAATTCAGCACGAGCCGCTTTGTTTTCAGCTCTAATCTCAGCAAGATAATCTTGCTCTGGAGTTGTAGCTATAGGAGCCCTTTGTAAATAAGGATAGTCGTTTGTAGCAGGCTGATTATTTGCTGTAGGCGTTTCTTGCTTCTTAGGAGCCTGCTTTTTCTTCATCTTCTCGTATTCTTCTGGGGTAATTTGTTTATTATTTAATAAATTCTCAGGGGTTCCGGGAACAATCGTATTATAGCTTCCCATGTCTGGCGATGTCACCATTGGAATGCCTAACTCAGTATATCCGCCATCATCAAAGTGACGGATTTCGCCACCTTGTGCAAAAGCCGCAGTAGCTTTATGAGCGCCTTCTTGGCGAGTGATTGCTTGGGCTAATAGTTGACGAGCCTCTGGAGTATTTGGGATTTTGTCGTTTGAACCTATCCCAAGCATATTAGCTACATTTCTAGAATAAGTCTTAACATCGTTCTTGTCTGATTCTGGAGCATAGACTGAAATAAACTTATGTGGAGTGTCTAAACCACGATTTAATTTAATTGAAATATCTTGTTGCAATGCTTTAATACCAGCCTCGGGGCTGTCAAACATAGCAAATCCACCTTTACTTATTCCAACTTGACCGGGATATGAAAATCCTGATGGACGTAAGTTACCAACATTAAATTTTCTAGCTTGGTCTATATCACTTACTTCATTCATGCTAGGCTGTTGTCTAGAGGCTTCATAAGACCTTGGCATACCGCTAATCATGTCTGATGCTCTTGATGGAAGGTTTTTTAATCCAAACATCATTTCATTAAATACGCTTTCACGCTTAGACTTACGAACTTTATCTTCGTAATCTTCATAGTCTTCTTCTGACATACCGCCGTCTGCAAAAGCAATAATTCCACCACCGGCATATTGCCTTTCTGGAATAGGTAACTGACTTACGCCCGCATCCTGGGGCATTCCCTGTGGCATCTGTTGAGGCATTTGAGGAGCCATTTCTGGCATTTGAGGCTGCTCTGCCTGAGCATTAGTAGCCATTAACTGTTCCATAACGGTTGGCTGTGCCTGTCCTGGTGACTGAAGTGCTCTTGTGCGAGCTACTGCGTCTGCCATTTCCGCTTTACGAGCAAGAATTGGAGCCAACATAGTTTCGTCAATCTGTTTCTTCTGAGCCATCTGCATAATCATGGCTTGCGGCAACGCAGCCAAATCATCAATGGAACTGTTTTGCTGTTTTAGTGCGCTAAGTATGCTCATATTATCTGCCTGGGAACATATTGTAGAGAGACAAACCTGTCAAGCCCATACCAGCCAACTGACTGGCAAAGCTTGGTGGTGGAGTTGTCTGAGCGCCTGTTTCACCAACTTTAGTTAATGGAACACCTCTTGCCAAATTACTCATTGTTTCTACGTTATACAATGGTTGATTTAGTTTATCCATTAAATCTTTATATTGAGCGTCTAGCTGTTGTTGTTGAACAGCACGTTGTAAATCTCCGTAAGCACCTTGGGCTTTTGTAATGTCCATCTGTCCGGCTAGCTGAGATGTGCCTAATGCACCCATAGTAGAACCTAATTGTCCGTATCCTTGTGCTTGAGCTAATTGAGCTTTTTGAGCTGCATCAAATGCATTTTGCATACCAGTAGCTTGGATATTACCAAGTTTAGTTTGTAGATTGCGGTCTGCCTCAGATTGCATTAAAGCATTACGAGCACCACCATATGTACCTTGGCGAGCCGAAGCAAGGTTGGCGCCAACTAATTGTTTTTGTGCATCACGCATTGCTTCAGCCTTATTTACATCCATTACGTTTTGGATGTAAGGAGACATAAATGCTTGAGTTTTGCTAGGGTCAGTCAGCCCTTGTAGGGTGCCAATACCAGATTGCACTGCGCTTGTACCAGCACCAAATTGACCTGGTACCTGCATTCCAGATAATGTATTTCCAATTTGCGTTTGCATTGGAGATAACGAGGCAACCCGTCCAGACCCTGCTAAACCAGCTTGTTTTAAAGCATTACCATACATCTGGTCATAACTTTGACCCATAATGGTTTGAGCAGTTGGAAGTACTCCACCAGCTCCAGTAATATAGGGTTTTAATATATCTGGTACGTCTGTTAAGGCTGACGAGACCGAAGTTGTAGTTGCCATTTTTTATCCTTTACGCAGCTAAATATTTGCGTGGGTTAATTTGTTTGCCTTGTTTTTTTGTGCCTACTCTTGCTTGCCGCACTCTATCCATCATTGAATATAACTGGTTTGCACCGGCTTTAGAAGAACCATTACCAATGTGGGAAACCACATCTGCGGGTATCACAAATTCTCCGTCTGCAAGGCGGGCTTCTTGGGTGCCATTAATACTTGCCTTAATAGAATCACTCATACCATCGCCACCACCAGATAAGAATCTTGGCATACCGCCAGCAGCAAATGCTTGCCTTGGCGCAGCATTTCCAATCATAGACATAATTCCAGTTTGGGTATTAGACTGGTCAAAATTAGTCATGGGAGTGTGATTTATCATTCCTGTTTGGTCATCGGGGGGGTTCATTTGAACATTTCCACCCATTGCATAGTAATTAATAATGCCGCCGCCAGCAACTTTTACTGGGGATTGTTCGTATAACGTAGTGCCACCAGTAGGTTTTTTATCATACAAAGTATCAAAACCTGTAGATTTTTTAGTATATAGCGATGGACCTTCAGTAACATTACTTGTGTCTGCACTTGTTTGTAATGGGTTAGCAGCTACAGTAGCTTTTGCAGCTTCCACTTGTTCGTCAATTTTAGCTTTTGCTGCATCATATGCAGCTTGACCAATAGAGCCAGAAGCTAGTTGTTGGTCTAGTTGTTTTTGTTGTTCCTCAAGTGCAGCCATACCAGAATAGCCTATAACACCAGCCGCTAAACCTGTTTTAGTAATAGGCTCTGCAAATGCGGTTGCAGCTTTAGAAATACCAGACATTCCTTCTGGTCCAAACCCTGTTAAATTTTTAATGCCTTGACCAGCATCAGCAATATTTGATAGCGTGCCTTTGCCAATTTCAGTTAAGTTTGTTCCTAATGTTTGCAATCCTGTGGGCTGGGCAATAGCTTGTTGCGTTCCAGCAAGGCCAGAAAAGACATCTGGATTTGCCGCAAGATTAGATAGCCCTGTATTGCTAGCAGTGTTTATTAAATTAGATTGAATAGCTTGATTTGCTCCAGATTTAATGCTCTCTAAACCAGCAGAACCAAATCCAGCATTTTGTTCGGCTAACATACGTGCTTGAGAGCCAATTCCAGTGCTAGCGTTCTCAACACCTAAGTTTGCTGCAATCTGACCTGTTTCTGTTTTTGCGGCTTCTTCAATTGCTTTTGTAGTGGCGTTAGTGGCAGGGTCAGCTGCATTTTGCAATCCCTGAGCCAATTGAGAAGCACCATAAGCCATTGCACCGCCCATAATAGCGCCTTGCAAATTAAAATTATGTCCTTTACGCATTACGCCAGAGCCTGTTAAAGCACCAAGACCTGTAGCCAAGCCAGCTTGAGTCATGCCTAAAGCGGCTAATTGAGCGCCAGGAATAAAAGATGCGGCTACTGAAGCAACAGTCCCCCAACCACCAGGAATAGCCTTACCTACAGATTTATCTAGGTTAACTAGCGCATTGTCAACGCCGGGAATATTTTTTAACGTGGCATTGTATACAGGCTGGACTACGCCTTTAACTACATCAGTTACGCCTTTGGCTACGCTACTAATTGCGTTTGTAATAGGTTTAAATGTATCGCCCCCCTCGAGAGTCATCCCACGGGCAAAAGGGCTACGTCCCCCACGAGGGGAAAACGCATTAATCGGGAGAGTGGATTCTAAGTGGTATCTCATCTTACATTTGCCATCCAATAGTAATCGGGTTTATCTGACTTATCTACAGGAATGCCCACTGCAAGCATAAGTTTTATTAATTGCTTATCCGGCATTTCTCTTCCATAAACCGTATGAATACCAGACCTAACAAGCTCGTCATGAAAGTATTTCATTGCTGATGCAAGGCGCTGAGGCGGGTCTACTGTGTATAGATGTATCTCTACCTCGCCATCACCAATTGAAATAAGCAAGATTATTGAATTATTTTTCTGTATTAAAACGCCTTTACCTGATTGAACAAGTTCATTAATACCCATAACAACGTTTTCTGCGCCAGCTGCTTTAGAGTGGACATCATTCATTATAATTTGAGATGCGGGCATTTCTTGAGCTGTCATACCGCCATCGGCGTAATAATTCATAAAAACCTCATAGAGTTATTTTGGTTGATTTTACCATGTTAAATAGCCTCAGCGCCACTAGCAGTAATGGTTAACCCTGTAGTGGAGCCTTTTACCTGGATAAATCCGCTTTCATTCATAATTTGCACCCCTGTCCAACGATAGGTTGTATTTCCTGTAATGGAATATCCATACAAAATAGCGTTATCTGTGCCTGCTGTTCCGCTTTTTGGAACTAAATGCACGTTTACAGTGACTGGAGTTGCGCCAGTATTACAGATATTAAGGTCTTTTACGAATGTACGGAAGCCCGCTGGTACGGTATATATAGTCGCAATGGACCCAGTAATTGCCGCCTGACCTAGTTGTGCTGGGGTAATATTTTGATATGCCATTACACTATACCCATCCAAATAAGTACGTTATTAGAGTTTGTTTCATTAGATGACTGAATGTTGTACTGGTCTAAACGGTTAAAGTAAAGACGCAAAACGTTTTGAAATTGGTCAATTTGACTGCGGTTATATTCCTCAGGCTGAAGTGGCAGAGCAGGAGAACGAATGTTATATAGTGGCATTAGCGTTTTCCATCCGGTCTACCATCTAAACGAGGGCTGCCCAGCTGCCATTGAACACCTATATCAGCTGACGATATTTTAAAACCCATTTGCCGTGCCCTAGCTCGCAAGAAAATTTGATTTGTATATATGTCTACTGCAGTTTCTATGACGTTCTTGGCAGGAGAAGTTGAATATGCTGCACCCGGAAAGTTTCTAGGCTTCATTGTAATAAGTATGGACGGATTTGGATTAGTAACCATATTGGAACCACCAAACTCTACGTCAGGAATAACCCTCTTAATTAATAAGAATTGTTCGCCATCCACAATATCAAAGTCAGAAGATTGAATATACGAAGCCATAGGTAGGTTATCGTCATCCACCCCTAGCTCGTGGTTATAAACTCTCTGGGAATCTTCAACCCCACCAGCTGCCTGTGGATTGGCACGTAATGGGCTATCGTTCCAAGCAGTACGATTAATAGTGCCGTAATACCAAATTTTGTCAAAGTAATTGTAAATGACATAGGCATCATTAGTTAGGCTATTAGCTGTTGGATAGAACCACCATACCTCATTCCATTGTTCATTAGTTCCACAAACTACTTGAGCCATTTGGTCATAATTTATGTTTTCAAACACGTGATTACGCAAGGTACATGGAAGGGTGTCTACACGACCTGAGTAAGTATAAAATTTATCTGTACCCATCCAAAACGCTTGGCTGCTAACAGTTGTAACTGCTCTTGGCCCAGCAATAGAGATGTTATCTGACAATTCTTGAATACCAAATACGTCTGTAGTTCCTAAAAACTGCAAAGAATTAAGAGTTGCGTTTGTATAAACTAATATTTCTTGGCGAGTTGGAATAGCCCTCACAATACTGCTGCCTCGTGAAACTCTAATAAATCCGGCAGAATTAGTGGGTGATGGTGCAAAGTTAGCTGGTTCATCTTGGTTAGACCAACGAATTAATAATGGGTCAAATGTACCGCTTCCGTATGCAGAGGCGCCAAAAGCCAATAAATGTTTATCACCCTGAGAGACTAATAGTTGTGTAACTTCGGTTGGCACAGATGCCGCACCAGCAATAGATGAAAGTGGAACGGCCCTAGTAGCGTATGTTGCATCTAATGTCCAATAATAAGGTGCTCCGCCACGGATGTTAGCTACTAAATCACTATCAAAATTATCAAAAAACCAATCCCGTTGCTTAACAACTACAGGGGTTACTGAACCAGAACCCCATGCTCCACGACCCCAAGTACCAGCACCCCAACCATAACCAATTACGTTAATAGCTGGTCCAACTGAAATATCAAACTTAGCGGTAATAGCAACTCCGCCACCAGCAGCTACGGTAGATGTAGCGGCAGTTGTTACTGTAATAGTAAAAGTATTAACACCTGTTTTTGTAATTAACTGGTTGGCATTAATCTCGGATGCGGGTATGCCGCCTACTGCGGTAGAACCAGAAAAAGTAACATAATCACCAGTGGAAGAGCCAAACCCAGTAATGGTTACAGTAATTTTATTTGAACCAATGGATGTAGCAAAACAATTATCTGTGCTTGGAGAAGTTGAATGCGTGTAAGTTGCTCTTAATGGAGTTATATCGTAAAGATTGGCACCAGAGTCTACATAAAGTTTTTTGTTGGTACCAATAGCCATGATGTTATCATCACCAGTCGTAACCCAAGTAAACATCTGACGGCAAATACCCAGCAAAGTAAAGATGCCATAACGTAACCAACCACCTATTTTTTGTGGTTGCCCTGAGCGAAAGCGTATTTTATCCCCAGCAAACCAACCACCTTCATTGGTGTAGTTACTCTGGTCTCTGTTGACCCCTGGCTTAAATTGTAACTTTTGCATTGTCATAAGGGTTTACCCTAACACCGATAAAGCTTTGGCAATTTTGGCTTTGCGGTCATCTAGACCAATCAAACCACCGTTAATACGTTTAGTCATTGTCTCAATATCTGAAGCATCTGCCAAGGCGTTTAAACCTTTCTTATTAAAGAACCAGCCCGCAGACAAAGCTGCATATTTAGGTTCAATTAAAAGAGTAGGATTTCCAACAAAATCAACACCAAGAGCAGTTCCGCAATTCGCATAGTTTTCCTTGCCAGTTAACTGAATTAGACCTCTTCCCAAATACTTAGAAGCTTCTTCCTCACTAGTGTTGCCTAGTCTGCCGTTATAGACCTTGCCAGCAATCTTAGCTGGTTGGCGGGCGTACTGGTCAGCAATCTCTTTGGTTGCAAATCTGCTGGGCCAAGTCTTCATTAGACCCTCAGCGCTATAGTTCAAGTTCTCTTGCAAAGTCTTAAAGTTACCAGACTCATGGGCACATTGACCAATGAAACAAGCTTGACGCTGTGGCGTAGAAATATCATATTTGACAAAAGTCTCTTCTAGCGGGGCAAGCCACTGATGGTCAATACCCAGTTTGTCTAGCTGGTCATACGTCATTCTTTCTTAGCTTTCATATCCATAATCTTCTCAAGAGTGCGACCACCAAAGTAGAAAGACATAATTAACATACCCCATTGACCCAGCAATTCTACGTAAGTTTTGTTAGTATCTAGGTCAAATGCAGACATCATCGCAAACACAAAATAACCTACAAGGATAGCAATCAATGTCATGGGACGAATGTTTTTCGATAGCCAACTATCTGAGCTCATATCTGCTTCTGCTCGCTTGGTCAATTCTTGAGCTTCTGCCGTATCTGCTGCTAACTCTGCTAACCTTCCTTGTTGCTGTAGCTCTACCAATTTGGCTTGTGCTTCGGCTTTTGCGGCTGGGTCGGGAATAACTTTATCCAGTATCTTCATCCCAACGCCAATGATGTCATCTATGCCAAACATGCTAATGCTCCCCAGTAACTAAAGCAAAATGTTAAATAAGCTACCATTT
>Ga0209189_1000713_pt1 | contig 26734 bp, 23 predicted proteins | sample C_130820_EF_Meta_FD_187308 | JGI IMG/M metagenome (GOLD analysis project Ga0209189, IMG submission 187308) | Freshwater microbial communities from Lake Croche, Canada to study carbon cycling - C_130820_EF_MetaG (SPAdes) (version 3) | ecosystem: Environmental > Aquatic > Freshwater > Lake... | reverse complement strand
ATCTGTTGGCATCAATGAGCCCGCAGCGACTGTTGCATTTTTTAATTTAAATTTCCCTAATACTCCTCTACGGTATTTAAGCGTATTTCCGACTGGACGAATCAGAAAAAAATAATGCGTACTATCGGAAGCAATGAAATAATTTTCAATCGAAAACTTGGGCAAACTTTGAACGTAATATTTTCTAAATTGTGCTTGGAATCGTGTAGCGTTGCTTGCGTAAGCTGGTTTTACATAAATATAAGTAATGATATTCGTCAGTAAGGTATCTCGTTCGGTGTTGCTAAAATATTTGTTTAATTTATTGGTGTTATTTTGACAAGCAAACATTACCACTGAAATCAATAGAAGTAATATTTTTGTTTTCATTTTGGTGTAGTTTTTTAGTAAATTTAAAATAACCTTTCCGAAATTATAAGTTTCGGAAAGGTTAAGTTTGTTTTTTAGAGTAGTCATTTTCTTTAGTTTTCGTCAACAATTTTTTGCTAACTGAAAACTGTTGACTTCTTTATTTTATATACTTGATTGACTGTGGGTTAAATTCTGCCCAAGTTTTTGTCCAATCGGTATTGTCTTTAAATGCACCTACATAATCAGTTTTGTCGAAGAATGCAGGTAATGTTGTTGGTAAAGTAGCACCAATTAACGATTCAGCTGCACCAGGTGTCAATGTGAAAGTTGGTGTTCCTGTTCCCCACAATGTTGGACTTAAACCTGTTTTGCTTGTGTTTGCTAAGATTTTATTTCCTTTTAAAGCACTAAACCAAGCTGTAGGAGTAACCGTACCAATCAAGATTGGAGTTAATGTTGCATTTTGCTCAACATCCGATACTGCAAAACCTTTTGGATTTGTAGCAAAACCTTGACCCCAACCATTAGTTCCCCAGCCATCAACACCAGCCAAAACAACATTTTCTAAAACGATTTCACCTTTCTCAGCATTTACTTTTGCATTACCTTTTTGGCTGTCAATATATATACCATTGGGGTAGCCAGTAATAATAGTGTTGTATATTTTTTGTTTGTTATTTCTTCTCAATTGAGCACCATTTTGGAATTGCACGTTGATAGAAGTCTCAGCTTTACCTTTTGCACCGATAACCGAAACGTTTGCAAAAATTGCTGATGTAAATGGCGTATTTGCCGATCCATTAGCGTCATTATCACATTCAAAACCATTTGAACCTGATTGGTCAGCTTGTGTTGTTCCACGAATACCAACTGCATATTGTACATATCCACTGAAACCATTATCTGTATCAAAATCATCATCTAAGCCACGGTAAGCAATTAGGTGTTTAGCATTTACTGTACCACCAAACCACTCGAATGAATCATCCAAGCCATAAGACGCCATCACATAATCAATAAGAGTTCCACTACCTACCGAACCAAACGTAAATGTATTTACTTCTTGATTTGGATTAATTGGAATACCTGCATATTCAATACGTACATATTTCAATGAACCTGAGTTGTCAGCTGCATCAGTACCACCGTGGAATGCACCATAACCACCTTCTAACTCACGGTTTGTTTTGTCATCTGGCAAGTTGTTAGGAGCTTTACCACAGATGACTAAACCACCCCAGTCACCAGCTTCTTTCTCGCCTGGATTTCTTTCTGATGTCATTACGATTGGCTTCTCAACTGTACCGTTAGCAATGATTTTACTACCACGTTGAACTACTAACGTACCTTTTGTAGCACGGTCACCGATGATTAATGTACCTGGCTCGATTGTAAGCGTTCCAGTTTTTGTAATTGTTCCGAAAACATCTTCTTGACCAACACGTACAAAACCAACTAATTTGTAGATTTTATCGGCCGTCCAAGTTATATTTCCTTCCAAGTTACCTTTTACTTCAACGATTGGAGTTGGAGGAACAGCAGTAACCGTTACTGGAATAGTTGTCAAAGCCGATGATTGGTTAGCGTTATCCAAAACTTGAATCGTAAAGTTTACAACTGAACCAGCAGGCAGAGATTCAATAGTATATTCTTTTGTATATGAAGTTGAAGTTTCACCAGCGAATGTTTTTGAATCAAAAGCAACACCGTTTTTCAAAACATTAATTGATTGTAAGCCACCTGGAGCTGAAATTGTAGCAGTAAGCGTTACTTTAGCACCTGGAATTCCCGAAAGTGCAGCCCCTGCTGAAACAGTTGGAGCAGGAAAAACTTCGTCTGCTTTTTTACAAGCAGTAAAAGCAAATGCCATTGTTAGCATAAGCATTAAAGCTTTTGTAATTTTTGTTTGTATTATTTTCATTGTTTTTTTGCGATACGTCGCCACGATTTAATTGATTTATTGGAGTTTTACGAAAATTATTTTTTATTAAATGTGTAAGCTAATCCTAAGGAATAAACTCGTCCAGCTCTATATGATTGAATGATTTGGTCTTTGTTTATATCAAAATTCTTGTCTTGGTTTCCATCCTGCAAAACTAAGTTTCTTGCATTAAGAAGATCAGTAACTCCACCTTTTAGCATTAAGTTTTTACCGATTCCTTTTGAGAAAGTAATATCAATTACATTTCTTGGCATTTCGTACCAGTCTGGGTATTGAAAACCGTAGTTATTACCTACAGCGTAGATACGCTTACCTATGACATTGTATAAAATATTAATTTGTATTTGTTTTTTTGCATCGTTATAGCCAATTCCTCCGTTGATTACATAAGGAGACTGTCCTTGTAATGGTCGATTGTCAGATTGATTAGCGGCAATTGAAGAGTTAAGTTTTACACGACTGTAAATAAAAGCAGCGTTGAAAGTTAAACTTAGTTTATTCAATAATGGAGATTGAGAAAGACCTTCTAAAGATTTACGAGTTTCAAGTTCGATACCTGTGCTAAAGGCACTTTCAGCGTTTTCAAAACTTAAGTTTGGATTTGAACCACTTGCAAAAACAACCTCAATTGGGTTAGTGAATTTTTTGTAAAAACCTGCAATACTTACAATTTCAGATGGTGTTGGATAAAACTCATATCTGAAATCTACATTCTGAACTTGAGCATTTTTAAGTTTTGGATTACCTGTGATATTACGGTTATTTACAAAATCATAGAACGAGAAGGGAGCAATTTCACGAAATTCAGGGCGATTCAATGTTTGACCGTAAGCCATACGGAACAATGATTTCTCAGAAAGATTATACGTTACGTTAGCCGATGGCAATACATTAGTTTTGGTATTATTGTAGTTCAGTGGGTTATTAACTAAATCATAACTATCTAGTTTTTGGCTGTTATTCTCAACTCTTACTCCTAAAATTGCATTCAAATGTTTTGTCAAAGAATAATTCCCTGAAATATAATATGCTAATAAATTGTTTTTGGCATTATATGAGTCATTCGGATTTGTTTGCTCATCAATTTTTACACCGGTTGTACTATTGATGTTTATTGGAGCAAATATTTGTTCGATTGGTAAGTTGCCGATATTAAATTTTAAGCTATTAGCTTGTACGTAACCTAAGTTACGAGCATCAAACTGACGTTCTTTCATTTCATAGAAAACACCCATCTTCAATTCTAACTCCTTGTTGTCTTCTTTTTGAGCAGCTTTTTTTACTACTATTTTTTGTATTAAATTAAACCCTCCGGTATAAGCCGACTCGGTCATTTGGATGTTTGTTCTACCCAAGTTGAATGTTTGAGCTGAACCTTGTGGAACCAATAAAATTGGTGTAGTACCATCTAAATTATATCTAAAACGCTTATAATCAGGCTGGTCACGGTATGAATTATTATAGCCAATAACCCAATCTAATGTAGTTTTATCTTTTATTAGTGTATGCTTACCAGTAACTTGGCCTGAATAAATACCACGATAAACTTGGTCGAAAGAACGTATATTCCATTTATTACCACTATCGAAACCAGTACGATTCACAAATTGTCCGTTGCTTAACTGATTAAATAGATTTTTAATCTCAATGGTATTGTTATCGTTAAGTCTAAAAGCCCAATTATGTAAAACACCCAAACGAACTGCGTGTGTATATTGCTTATCCTTAAAAGTAAAAACCTCACCAGCTTCACCATTTTTCGCGATTTGACTAAATTCATAGTCATTGCGTTGCATATCGAAGTTTGTGTAGCTATTGCTATAATTTATTGCTGAAAAATTGCCAATTCTCAAAGCACCTTTTTGGATTTTAAATCCACCGGTCAATGATAAACGTAAATCTGGAGCTGCTTTAGATTGTAGCGGCGTCCAATTGTTTTTTAATAATTGTCCGATTTGTGCTAAACGGTCTGCACCTGCATTATTGATTTCTTTTTTTGTAGCTGGGAAAAACTTTGATAAATCGCTGTATCCATCATTAAAGCCTGTCCAGTAGTTTGCACCGTGTTTTGGTTCTAAGAAATCTTTGCTAGTTGTGCCTTCACGGTACGAACCACCTAAATCAACAGTTATGAAATTTTGGTCAGGAATACTTTTTGTAAAAATCTTTACAACACCACCAGAAAATTCACCGGGTAATTCGGCAGCAGGGCTTTTGAAGACTAATATACGATCGATTTGATTACTAGGAATGATGTCAAACGAAAAAGAACGTACGTCAGTTTCCATACTTGGAGTAAATATGTTGTTGAGCATTACTGCATTGTAACGCTCATTCAAACCTCTAATGTTAATGAAGCGGTTTCCAAAAATTGTTACACCTGGAATACGTTTTACTACCTCAGCGGCATTTCTATCAAGTGTTTTTCCGATTTGTGCTGAAGAAATACCACTAACTACCATCTGAGATGCTTTAATTTCAGATATCACCGAAACCTCAGTTCCTGTGATACGATTTGCCACAACCTTTACTTCTTGAAGCATTACTTTGTCTTCTTGAATTACAGTATTAATTTCTATAACTTTTTCAGCTTCTACCGTAACTTCTATTTCCTTTGTTTTGTAGGAAACGTACGAAATAACTATTTTTTTCTTGCCTACTGGAACTTTAGAAATTGAAAAGAAACCATTAATATCAGAAGCTGTTCCCAATGTGGAGCCATCAATCTTTACTGTTGCACCGATAATATCTTCATTAGTTGAAGCATCCTTGATTGTCCCACGAACAACCCCCGTTTGGGCAAAAGAAATAATTGAGAATAGAAAATAGAATAGAAACGAGACTTTATATTTGTAATTCATATTGGTGTTTTTTGCCGTCAAAAAGATATTTAACGTTTTAATAAGTTTATTATAAATCTTTTTAAAATTGCTAATTGAGTAAACAAAAGTATTGGTCTAATATTAACTTATTGTAAAGTTAATGTTACGAGTTAATTAATATTACGTATATATATTATTAATATCTATGGCTTCTATTTAGTAAGTATTCCATTAATTCTTTTGGTTTATCGGTCTGCAAGGCCTTGATATTTAGCATAATAGCGGCTTCCCATGATTGAGGGTTATCGTCTTTCCCTAAGGTGTCAAGCCAAACTGGAATATTGTTTTCAGTAAGCTTTTGTAAAATTTCTGGCGAATAGGTTTTGATAGAACCATCCAAAACCGATGCTTTGGAGTCCAAAACAAATGCCTCAAACTCGGAAGGGGTCTTAATATTTGAAGATGGACTAATAATTACAGGAATTGTTGGAGCGAGCTTTTTCCATTGAAAAACCTGTTGCGGAGAGCAATAAATTACTACTTTCTCACGCATCTGATATTTATCAAGCAAACTAATAATTTTCTCTGGGTCGGCTTCTTTAATATCCAAATACAGATTTACCTTATCTTTGGCTTCCATCAAAAATGAAGAAAAAGTCGGTGGAGAAATTGCTGTTCCTTTTATCTTTAGATTTTTGAAATCAATATTTGAAATTGCCGAAACCCTTCCTTTTCCATCAGTAGTTCGCTCAAGATTGGCATCGTGCATTATAACTAGTTCGCCTTCTAGCGTAGTTCGGATGTCAACTTCTACATAATCTACACCTAATTCAATCGCTTTTCGAAGCGACTCGATGGTATTTTCTGGAGTATCAACATGAAAACCACGATGAGCAATGATGATAAATGGATGATTGGTTTTCGGAAAAATAGCCTTTGGCTGTGCAGATACTAGATTCGGAATTACCAAAAGTAATATTCTAAGGATCATGTTTTTCATAATGAGTTTTAATCTATTTACAAACTCAAAATTACCATCTTCCTACTGCTGAAATCGTTATTGTAAATTACGATTTTGTTAAGTTTATGCTGAAATTGCATCTAAAAAAGTAATAATTGTATGATTACAAGTTTTTCTGTTTTCGGCTAAACATTTCAAAAAACCAAAGATTTTTCAAACATTTTGGCTTTATTTTGAGGATAATTTGGGTGGACAGAAATACGCTATTTACTTTATCAGCAATTAATTAAATAGGATAAAAGTGGAGATAATACACGAGAAAAACCTTGGAACTAAGCAAAAGGCATTACGTATCAACATGGGGACAAATGGTAATGATTTCTAACTACCAAGAATATTATAATTTGGTGGCGTATATTTCAAGGTTGACTAAGCTCAAAATGGGTTTAATTATCGGTTATCCAAATCTGGAATATATTTTTGAAGAGAGCCATTACAAAGATTTAGCAGGTGGTATTTTGGAGTCATTTGCCACGCTTTTCAGTCGAAATCTTAAACTTTTTGTTTATCCGACCTACCAAAACAACAATATCATGAACTGTATGAGATTTACCCCTCCGATGCACCTGATTGACTTGTATCGTTATTTGATAGCAAATAATAAGATTGAGGACATTCATCATTATAATGAAACAAACCTCACGATTAATACCAATAAATCGCTCGAACTCATTAGAAAAGGAGAAGAAGGCTGGGAAGAAAACGTGCCTGACGAAGTAATAAAAATGATTAAAGACCGTTGTTTATTTGGTTTCCCATGTGTAGTAATTCCGGGAGTACCGATGCCAGTATACGCAAAAGAAGTTCAAGAAATAGCCGTCGAAACAGATGATATATAAATATGGCAAATACAATGCTTATTTATAAAAATCAACAACAAAAATGAAATTTAAAATCCTGACAATTAGTATATTAGTATTGTTTTCACGCCAAATTTTTGCACAAGAAACTCCAAAAATATTACTCCCAACAGGAAAAGAATGGACGCAACTCAAAGAAGGTTCTGAGGTTTCTTTTGAGCTAAAATTAGAAGGAAAAAACTGTGAGAAATTTCGTTTTACGATACCCCAAGGCAAACTCGAAGGCATGGCTTTCGACTCTCTTGGGCGTTTTACGTGGACTCCTCCTTATTCGATGGTCGATAGGCTTGATTCTTATAAGTTTCAGCAAGTAATCTTTGAGGCAAAGTGTGATTCTACCAACGAAACACTTTCTTCAAAGGTCGAATTCCGTATTCAGCACGTCAATCGGAGTCCTGTGATTCGAGATTTGAAGCCTTTTTATGTGCAGTATAATACGAATAATGTTTATAAAATCGACCGTGATTTTGTGTATGACGAAGACAACGACCCGATTGTAATAATTCCATCGTTTGAGAGTATGCTTGAAGGTATGAAAATGACGTCGCAAGGGGAAATTTCATGGTCGCCATCATTGACACAATTCAAGAAACTAAAAGAAAAAACATTGGATTCAAATCCAATGTTGCTAGAGTTTTATGTGGAAGACCAACCTGCCAAGACGCAATCAAAGGGTCGTTTAAAAGTTGAGGCAACTCAAATTGACTTACCTCCCGAAATAGTGGTTGTGCCGAAAGACCAAGTTTTTAAGATTAAAGAAAATCAGACAATCAATATCAGATTCTATTTATCTGACCCGAATGGTGATGACGATATTCAAGAGTTTGATTTTTTGACTGATAATCAGCAGATTAGCAAAAGTTCTTTAATCAAAAATACCTCAAATCAGTACGAGTTTACTTGGCATCCAAATTATGATTTTGTAAAAGATCCATTCGATTCGCTTGGCTTTAATATTGACTTTTTTGTATTAGATAAAACTAAGAAACGTGATGTAAAAACCATCAGATTTGTAGTAAAAAACGCCATCAACGAAGCCGAAACAGATTTGAAACTTTATAATTTGTATCGTGGTACATTGCTCAGAGGCTGGGAATTACTCGAACAAATGAAAGAAAAAGAAGAAGAACTAAAAAAATCATATAGAGGAGCAAAAAAAGGCAAAAAGAATCGTTCAATCATCAATGCTTCATTGGGTGCGACTACTAGTTTATCATCAGTTTTTGTGCCCAAGACAAATCCAGATGCTCAACGCCTAATTTCGACGCTTGGCGGTACAACAGTGCTTACAATCGGCACACTCGAAGCCACCGAGGTAATTGGTCGCTCAATGAAAGATATTATCGACCGACTCAATTATATCATCGAAAAAAAGAATGAGTTACAAAGCAAAGGTGATATTTTTGCCCGTGATTTTGCACTGAAATCATCTCGTAGAAATAATGATTTTATCAGAAAAGTAGATGATTTTATGAATGCAATGAGTCTAAAAGGCTTAGTTGTACTTGATTTAGATGCCTCTTGGGAGCCAAAAAACAAAGCAACCGACGCCAATATAAAAAAAGTTTTCAAGGATTTTAATGCGGAATAATAATTTTTGGATAAAGAATAGAAGTGGCATTTTTATTTTGTAATATTTTGTTTATTTGATTTTTATAAAAGTTCACATCAACTATTCAACCGAATTGGCTCGTTTTAAACTCAAACTCCACATCGAAAGCCCAACTAAAATCACATAAATAACTGATATACAATAAGATAGGATAATAAAGAAATCAAGGTAATTAATGCTTTTTTGAAAGAAATTTTTGTAAAAAAGTACCAAAATACTGCCTAAATAAGCATAATAATCAGCAAATGTAATCAAGAAACCAACTGTTCCAGATTTTTTGAAAGCGGCAATCATTCGCTCGAAATACAGACTATTGCACATCGCGTAAGCCATATACACGCCCAAGCCCAAACTAGTTAGCCAAACCACAGGTGAGAGTATTTTCTGCTGATAAAGAAGGGTGCTTACGCCAATTAGAATACCGCCGGCCAACATCAAAAGTTGAATAATCAAAAAGGCTTTATAATTATTTTGCACCCAACGCATGGCGGCCATCATCAGTAAAACAGTAATGGCAATCGGGGTTTCAGTTTGTGTAAAAATCGCCGAATTATTGCCATAGCCTAGTAACTTCCAAATCTCAGGCGTGAAATTATCTCTGAATTCTCGGAAAGTTGTAAGTAGCACATACGATACCACAAAAATAAACATACTCAAAGAAAATTCTTTGATAAATGCCTTTCTATCAGCTTTTTGCATTGGTTTTCGTTCGGTTCTATTTTCTTTGTCAGCTTCTGTCGGTGGCGGAATTTGTCCCATCAGCCACGCACAAACCCCAAAAGGTACAATCATAATGGCACAAGCCACAAATGGCATCCAAAACTGACTAACTTCGAGGGTCGTCATCACCCATTTTCCGATGCTTTTGGCAAAACCAGAACCCATAATAAATGAAGCCGTGAGTACGGCAACCAATAAATCAGTTGTTTTTCTTCCTTCCAAAAAACCCAAAATTGTACCGTAAACCATGCCCAAAGGCAAACTTGCTAAAAAGATAAAGACCAAATTGAATGGGGCAGGAGTGAGAGCAAAAAATAAATAGCAAATCCATGATAAACCAATCATTATCAGTAAGTTACGTGAGCGGTTGGCGGGCAACATTTCGGAAACATATTTAATGCCTAAACCTTTTGATACTGCAAAACCCAACACTTGTGCCGTAATGATTAGAATTTTGAAACTTACCCCCAAAAACGATAATTCTTCGTAGGTCGCTGCCGTATATGCACGTCTAAATGGATAAAAACACATATAAGTAAAAAAAGCTGTGATAGCAGCAAACAGCGTAAGGCTAAACGAGCTACGACCAATGATTTGTGTTAGTTTTTGGGGCATGATGAGGTATCTGAATGGAATGATTAACCAAAGATAGTTTTTTGTACGAAAACACACCGCCCGCCGCCCAGTAAATTTTATTTTTTAATTAATTTCTCATTACATCATTAATTTCAAAAATTATCCCGTAAGGATTATATATCGGTAGAAAAACAAGTCAAGTACCTATCTTCATGCCGTAGGTATGAAACTCTTTTATCATGCGGGACTATTATTGAATTCATTTTGAAATATAAGTAAGTAAAAGGATAATATTAAAAGATAAATTCAAATACTGTAACTTGTTGATAGCGAGTATTTTATCGCCCCGGAGAACCGTCGCATCGGCGAACCGTCGCATCGGCGAACGGTTTGGCATCTCCTGTCCTTTGTATCGGTACTTACTTAAAAATAAAACAGCTTCTTTCAAGAGAAGAAAGAAGCTGTTTCTACTGTCGTCCATTGACTATCGACTGTTGACTAAATCACAGTCTTCTAATCCAAATATTTCTGAATTGAGTTTTGTTACCGTGGTCTTGTAAATGAATCACGTCTTCACCGTGAGCTTCTGGATACATGTGTAAACCGATGTAGTTTGTTAGACCCAAAATCGTAGTATTGTTTTGAACCAACACTCCATTGTGCAAAACTGTTATACGAGCAGGATAATCAAGACGACCATCTGGCTTGAAGCGAGGTGCAGTATAAATTACATCATAAGTATTCCATTCGAGTGGGCTACGCATAGCATTTACGAGCGGAGCCACATCCTTATATATGCTACCCGCTTGTCCATTACGGTATGTGCGGTTTTGATAAGAATCCAAAATCTGTAATTCGTAGCGGTCTTGAAAAAAAACTCCACTATTACCACGGCCTTGGCTTGCACCTTCTACAAGGTCAGGAGCCGAAAATTCAAGGTGCAATTGGCAATCGCCAAATTTTAATTTTGTTTTGATGTCGCCCGTTTTAGGCACAACTTCCATTCTACCATCTATTACTAACCATTTGGCTGGCGAATCATCTTTGGCACTTACCCATTGCGACAAATCTTTACCATCAAACAATACAATGGCATCAGATGGAGCATCAGCACTGGTTTTTCCAGGTGTTACAACCGTAACCTCTGGGTCCCAAATTTCAGTCATTTCAGGTTTCATCGGCATTGGTGAAACCGCAGGTGGGGTAGAAGTAGATTGTGAATAAGATTTTGCACTAAGAAGCATGGCGAATGCAACCGAAGCAATGATTTTAACTTTTTTCATCTCAGTATTAAAGGTTGATTATTTTATTCTCAAATGTAATAAAGTTTTGTGAATCAAAATCAAATATTGTACGAAAATGATATTTAATTGTACGAAAATGGACATTTTTTCGACTAATCCATAGCTTCAAAGTTTTGATAAGTTAACATTAGTAGTTGATAATTAATAGTTTACCTAATATTTGATATAGCTTTTGATTTATTGGAACAGCTTTTTCAAGTAGTAATAAATCATCACTAAGAAATTTGGTATAAAAACAAAATAATATTTTGTTTTTGACTATAAATAATATTTAAATGGATTTAAAATAAAATATTGTTATTAAGGTATTTTTAAGCCATCAAGTCCACTCGCCACTCGTCCTTTTAAAATAACCATTTGAGTAGTTTGTATTGCATAGTACTAAGTTTAAACATACCTTTGAGTCATCAAACAAGGCAGACATGATTTAAGAGATAAAAAAGAATTTATAATGAGCCGAATCACACAGAAGCAAAATTTCATTATAACGATTACTTACTTCATCACTTATGTTTACGGAGCCTAAATCAGGTTAATAATTTTGAATCTACAAAACAAAAACAATTAAAAAGTAAAACATTAAATACACAAAATTATGAAAACTTTACAATCAAAAATCACCATCGCTTTATTAGCTACAACAGTATTCTTCAATGCAAATGCCGAAGATAAAAAATTAGAGAAAAACGAAGCGGTTACGACTTCAAACTCGATTCTTAATTATAAAATGACGAATCTTAACGTAGGAATGCATGAAGTGGGAAAAGTAAACTCATTGAAATTGAATTTGTCATTGACAAAAGATACTGGCAAAACAGCTACCGTAAAATTAATGAACGAAAAAGGCACTGTTTTGAGTGAAGAAAAAATTAGTAAAAAAGCTACTGGATATAATTTCAGATATGATTTCTCGACAATCCAAACTGGCAAATATTTTATTGAAATCACTAACGGTGAATACGTTATTACCAAAGAAATCCTCAAAGGAAAGGGTACTTTAAGTTACTAATACCGCTCATCAGTTGTACAGGCCGATTAGGCAAAATACTGCAACGCAGCTAACAATCACAGCATCTTATAATCGAATGGATGACAATCCGGAAAGCTAAAAAATTCACAAACAATTTAAATTGCGGTTCGCCGCCCGACAAAATTATGAAAAAGACTCTTAAAAATTTCGCAATCGCTCTTGTAGCAGGTGTATTCACATTCTCAACAGTATTAGCATCTGAGCCAATCGGCAAAAAAGATGAAAGCAAAACAGCCAGTAAACGCACATTTAATGTAGGCATGTACCGCGTCATTAATTCAATGAAAGTCAATGTTTTAGTAGAAAAGCAAGAAGGAAAAGCATTGGATATTACATTGAAAAACGACCGTAACGAAGTGATTTATTCGGAGGTTATTGGTAAAAAAGCAAGTAAGTTTTCAAAGAAATTTGACTTAGTTGGCTTATCAGATGGCAAGTATCGTTTTGAAATATCAAATGGTAAAGAAGTAATCACGAAGGAAGTAAATTTGGAAACACACGCACCAACACCAGCCGAATATCGCTCGATGGAAGTGAAGTAATAAAGATTAGTCAATATTTAGTTTAGGGAATTTAGACAGCGTTTTGGAACTTTCTGAAACGCTGTTTTTTGTTTTCTGCCAATATCTTTTTACTTTCGTCTGTTTATATTCAACCAATCTATTTTAATAAAACTCAATGAAAACTTCTTTCAAAACTCTATTGTTAGTTTTACTCTCACTCTCAATGTTTTCTCTTACACAAGACAAACCCACTAAAGTTATTTTCTTTGGTGACTCAATTACGCAAGCGGGTGTAAATCCTGGTGGATACATCACCAAAATGAAAGAAATGCTTGAAAAACAAGGCATTAAAGATAAATTTCAGCTAACAGGAGCGGGTATTGGCGGAAATAAAGTATATGATTTGTACCTAAGAATGGAAGATGATGTACTTTCACAAAAGCCTGATGTGGTCGTAATTTATGTTGGCGTAAATGATGTTTGGCACAAAGCCAGCTACGGAACAGGCACCGATGCCGATAAATTTGGTAATTTCTATACAGCCCTAATCAAAAAAATGCAGTCGCAGGGCATTAAAGTAATCTGTTGCACGCCAGCTGCCATCGGCGAACGTATTGATAATAGCAATCAACAAGATGGAGATTTGAATCATTACTCAAATATAATCCGCACGATTTCAGCCAAATTTGATTGTCAGCTCGTTGATTTACGCAAAGAATTTATTGGTTATAACCTCAAAAATAATCCTACAAATAAAGAGTCTGGCATTTTGACAACTGACCGCGTGCATTTGAATGAAATTGGCAATCAGTTCGTAGCCGATTTGATGATGAAAGCAGTGATGAAGTAAGTTTGTTCTTTCACAAAGGCACGAAATAATATGAATGTCCTGAGATTCTGCTCAGTAAAATCTGTTGCAGACGGCGAACCGATTATTCGTGCCTTTGTGGAGACCAACCCTTTACTAGTTTTTCCACTATTAAGCAATTCTCTAGCCTAATTTCTTCATTCGCAGAACCTACTTTAGCAACCAACTTTTTCCTTTTTAATTTCGTTGATTATTTTTAAGGTAAAGCATTAAAAAGATCTAATGGCACGAACACGTCTTGTGTTATCCTTACCAAGATCCGATTGAGTGCCTGCCGGATTAAAACCAGTAAAAAAAAACTGAACCCATGCATTTGAAATTCCATTAATCCAACTAGTGAAATTGCTAAAACTAGAAGTTCCCTTTTGAGAAGAACTCCAATATGTTGGATACCCAGAAGTTGCAAAACCGCCAATGATTTCTCTATTTTGGTACATTATACAATTGGAGTAACCTATTTGAATAACTCCACTACTATTAGATATTAATTTCAATTCCATAAAGGTGCGATTGGAGTCCAAGATTTTATGATACTGATTACAATGGTAGAAAAATTTCAATTCCATAAAGGTGCGATTGGAGTTTGGCTTAACAAATACCGCTATTAGCAATTATGAAAAATTTCAATTCCATAAAGGTGCGATTGGAGTATTTGATATTGAGTACATTATAAATGCTGTTAATAAATTTCAATTCCATAAAGGTGCGATTGGAGTTGACCCTTTATTTAAACTACACGTATCGGGTACTACATTTCAATTCCATAAAGGTGCGATTGGAGTTTCCTAGCCAATATCGCAGCCGTTTTTTCAGCTGCAATATTTCAATTCCATAAAGGTGCGATTGGAGTGAAAATGATATTGTTGTTGATCCATTTGGAGGTTCATTTCAATTCCATAAAGGTGCGATTGGAGTCAAAAACGTAAACTGTTGATTATTAATGATTTAGATATTTCAATTCCATAAAGGTGCGATTGGAGTCCCGCATTTTGAAAATATCCATTATCTGACATAGGCATTTCAATTCCATAAAGGTGCGATTGGAGTAAACCCAAAACAAGCTCATCCGCAAACGTCACGTACATTTCAATTCCATATAGGTGCGATTGGAGTTACTATCAGTCGGATATACCTTACCAACCTGCCCATATTTCAATTCCATAAAGGTGCGATTGGAGTATTATTACTTTCAGAAATCACCTGCCTTATACTCACATTTCAATTCCATAAAGGTGCGATTGGAGTAAGCCGTACCCGCCTGCTCACCCTTAATACCATTCATTTCAATTCCATAAAGGTGCGATTGGAGTTATTTCTCCGACTGTTCCTGTGGCTGTTGCATTTGCATTTCAATTCCATAAAGGTGCGATTGGAGTTATCAGATTTTTCTTTTTGAATATTTGCTTCAGATTTATTTCAATTCCATAAAGGTGCGATTGGAGTTTGATATTCACATCTCCTGTACCAGAGTGTTGAATTATTTCAATTCCATAAAGGTGCGATTGGAGTCTCCGCTTGTTTTTGATGCAATTTCCTTAGCAATGTCATTTCAATTCCATAAAGGTGCGATTGGAGTTATGCCAACTCTACCATTTGAGAACATTCGCATCTTATTTCAATTCCATAAAGGTGCGATTGGAGTATAGAACGAATCGCCCCAAGTTCTTTGTTTATTTGATTTCAATTCCATAAAGGTGCGATTGGAGTAATGTTACAAATGTATTTGGTGTAAATCAAATTACATTTCAATTCCATAAAGGTGCGATTGGAGTCAGATTTAACGGTAGTATTGCACTCGGATTCAGTAAAATTTCAATTCCATAAAGGTGCGATTGGAGTATTCTCCTTATTGGAAAAAGTCAGTTCCTGAGTTTAATTTCAATTCCATAAAGGTGCGATTGGAGTTTATATTGACTTTAAGACAACCACAAATGAAAGTTATTTCAATTCCATAAAGGTGCGATTGGAGTGCAGGATTGCAGGCTCACGTAATGAAGATGTCTATATTTCAATTCCATAAAGGTGCGATTGGAGTCGAAAGACTTTTCGGCACTAAAGGGGCATGACATAAATTTCAATTCCATAAAGGTGCGATTGGAGTCCGTTTGAAAAACAGACTTGTAGATGCAAATAAAGCGGTTTTTGTACTATAAAACAAGTAAAAAAGTCGTCGAACCATAATGACATGTTTTTAATGGGAGTTCGACGACTACTGATTATCAATGACTTATGCTTTTTTTTATTGTTTTCCACGATGTCAATGAACATTATTTTATGAAACTTCCAAGTTCGACGACGATAACCTATAAAAAATTATCTATTTTCATTCGTTCTATACCTATCACTTCTTTATCAAGCCAACGCTCATCTCTGCTCTTAAAAATGATGATACTATCCGTTTTCTCATCCATTATCTTTCGAGCTACATTTAGCATTTCTTTCAATTTTACATCAGTTATTTCTCCTTCAAAAACAGAATTCTGAATCCAATTTAAGTATTTTCGGCAATGTTTCAGTATCTTACCCACTCTTTTATCCCCTCTATTAGCCGAAGCTATATCATACACAAGTATTATATACATAAATTTTATCTCCCCTTTAGGGACGGTCGGCCGCTGCGGCTAGGGGTTACCAATTCATTTTAAAAGGTTTATACTCGTCAATTCCAAGCAAATGTTTGCTGAGTTTATAGCACTCCAACTTCACCAAATGCTTATAGCTTACATTTCTACCTAAATTTCGGTGTTTAAAAGTTTCCTTTAGTTTGTCTTCAAAAGCCTGTGCAAAGGTCTTTCGTGCCGAATCTTTCATCACACAACGATTGAGTTCTTGCCTAAAATCGGAAGATTGAATCTGCTTTTTGTTGAGCAAACTAAAAATTGTTCGGTCAACCAAAATTGGCTTGAATATTTCGGCCAAATCAAGTGCCAACGAATAGCGTCTATAACCAGGCTCATGCAAAAAACTAATAGTCGGATTGAGTTGTGTATGATAAATCTGGTCAAGACACAGCGTATAACACATCATGTTTCCAAACGAAATCAAGGCATTTACTTCATTACTAGGCGGTTGCTTGGTACGATTTCCCATCGAAAAATCATTGATTATGATGTCAAATGCCTCATAATAGGTCTGCCGAATATTTCCTTCTAGTCCCATTAATTCATCAATTTGGCTCGAATCTCCAATTTTTAGTATATAATTCTGAATCGCCAAAATCTGTTTTTCAACATCTTTTTGGCGGTTTTGATAATATTGCAAATTCTTCAACATATTGTTTGCTCCACCTTGTACAAATTTCTGAGCAACGATTATTCGCTTTTTATTTGAAAGATAATATTTTGTTTGTTCTACCTGCATTTTTCCCGCCAGCAAATAATCTTTAGGCATAAACGACCCCGTATAATGCTCATAATAATCAAAGAAGTGCACCGCTATGTGGTGTTTACCCAAAAAATTATACATGGCCGAATTGGCATCGAGCGAACCAAAACAGTAGATATTATCTATTGTTTCTACGGGTAAATATCGTGGCTGGCCTTCAATGCCATTTTCATCAGTTGGTTGAAACTTCAAAGTATTATCTTGCCGACTCAGCCGACCAGGGTTAAACAAATAATACGTTTTTTTCATATCGGCATACGTTTTATTAAATTTAATATAGAAAGCCAAAAAGCCAAAGAGGAACCACATTGCCAACGCCGGTCTCGATATTATCTTTGATTATAAAAGCATCATTAATAGCCTTTATTTGCTTCTTTTTCTTACTTTTTCCACCAATCTCAACAGTTATTTTTCCATCAATCAAATAATCAGCCGTATCAGCTACTTCTACTGTATATCCTGCATTTCGGAGTTGATTTACAAAAAATGTTTCTCTCATTGAGCCTTCGTCTGGGACATTACTCAGAGCGTAGCAGAAATTTGTATTTTCTAAAGTAATCTTATCTGGTTTTTGAAGTGCCGAAAAACCCTTTCCTGTTTTATTGATTAAATTTATTAATGATGCCTGTTCTAAATGTTGCAAAAGCATTAATAAAGTATTTCGCCCAATTTGAAGCTGTGTTGCCAATTCCAAAATATTCGGAATATACGGAACTGTCTCAGATAATATACCCAGCAATCTTTTTATTTTTGATTGATGCTCAGCCGAATAATCATTGATAAATGCCAAATCATAAGCCAAACAAGCATCAATTATCTGAAAAATCCTCGTTAAATAATCTTGTTCGTTTCCCTTTACAAGCCCAAAAGGCAAATAACCATGACGTAAATATGCCTTAAAATGCCCCAATGGCGATTCGATTTGCTCTATGATTTCCGACGCAATCGCTCGATGATTCATCAATAACTCAGTTAATGAATAAGTCTTAAAACTCGCTATCTTATTGATTATCAAATACTCACGAAACGACAAACCATGCAAAGAATAGGAAAGTACCCTTCGGCTTAGGTCGGCTTCTCCTCTATAAATATCTAATGCCGACGATGCCGTAAAGATTATCTGCATATCAGGAAACCCATCATAGATATTCTTCAATTCCGACGACCAAGCCTTATATTTATGCACTTCATCAATAATCAAAAGTCGGCCACCCATCTTATGCCATTCTTCGGCCGTATCAAGTAAATTTTTTGTATAAAACCACGGGTGGTCGGCCGTAACGTAGAGCGATTTATTGAGGTTCTGAGTTTTTAAATATTGCAAGAGCATGGTCGTTTTGCCCACCCCCCTGATACCTTTAATAGCAATCATGCGTTCGTCAAAAGAGATGCTATCATAAAGATATCGCCTAAAATCCGACTTTATATTTCGGAGTAAATTGTCTTGAAATGAAATGAGTTTTTCCATTGTATTGTTTTGAGTTCAATACAAATATAAACATTTTTTGTTTTCATTTCAAAACAAAAACTCTATTCTTCTCCACTCCAACAAAAATCAAAATACGAACATTTACTGCATTTCGATTTAGGTAGGGTAGGAGGGCAATTTTCAAGAGCAATAATTTCGGACGCTTTCAAAATCGAACTTTCTATTTTTTTCTCGTCTTCTTCGTTCAATTCCACTCGCTCGGTTTGCCGAAGTTTTGGGTATTCAATTTGTCCATAATGAGCCGTAACATTGTTTTTACGCAACAAATACAAATAAAACTGCACCTGTGCCACATGAGCCAGTTCTTTTGCCGCCGATTTTTTGGTTTCGTAAACCACGCCCCGAATCGCATCAAAAAAATCAATTTTTGCGGTGCAAGTCACAAAACCCTTGTCGGTAAAAATTTCAGCCGAAATTTCGAGTTCTTGGTTTTTATCTGCCCTTTGCGGGTAACTTGTTTCACCAATCAATTTCCCTTCAGCCACAATATCAGATGTATGCTCCATCCGTATGGCATGGGCGTGCAGCCATAGCTTGCGGTGGCATAAATGCAGATAATTGATAAGAGTGGCGTTGATATTCATAAAGAATTGCTTTAAATATTAATCAAAAACCTTATTTTTGTATAAAAAAAGCCTATGTCAGCACAATTGATATTAAATTTCGATTCAACAGAGGAATTTGCTAAAATACTTCAGTTGCTAAAAGATTTTGGATTTGAAAATAAAATCCAAGTCAAAAACACGGTTAAAAAATCAAAAGAACCAAAGTCAAATCCTCGCCAAGCAGGTTGGGGCAAAGGACTTTTTACTAATATTGCTCCTGATTTTGATGAAACTCCCGCAGGTTTTGACGATTATACGCTACCTACTGACAAATAACCATGCGATATTTGATAGATACCCACATATTATTGTGGCACGCTGAAAATCAGAAACTTAGCTCCGAATTGCTTGACATCATCAACAACCCCGAAAATATAATCTATGTTAGTCATGTAACACTTTGGGAAATAACGATAAAAGTCAGCATAGGAAAATTAAGTCTAAATTTTACTATTGGTGAATTTGAAAAAATGCTAAAAGCCAATCAGTTTACGATATTGCCGTTTAACTTTATGAGTTATCAACATTTAGTTAGCCTACCATTTCATCATCAAGACCCATTCGATAGAATGCTAATTGCCCAAGCTAAATCTGAGAAAATCCCCTTAATCACCCATGACGACAAGATAAAACTTTATGATTTAGACATAATTTCGGCATAAATGCAGATAATTGATAAGAGTGGCGTTGATATTCATAGTTGAGTTTACCATGAAAATTGAAAGTTATACTTTCAATTTTCATGGAGAATGGGTTTAAATTATAACATACAATCCTGTTTTATAAATTTAAAATTTAGCCCACCTTCATAAGAATAGATTTTATCGCCATTATAAGTCTGCCAATTTATAAGATACATTACTCCATATCTTTCACTGTAATTCTCAGCAGAACCAATATCTGAATATTCTCTCAGCATTAATTTATCTTTCTCATAAACCGAAAACATAAATTTTGATAATAAGCCTTGAAACTTCTTTAATTGTACTTGGTTTGAAATATAATCTTTGGTCTTATCAAATTTACTTTCCATTAATTCTACATATTTACTCCAAACATCTTTGCCAAGTATTTCATTGTTTGAATTTGGGGAAATATCAAAATATTTTAATGTTTCAAGTTCATCTGTAAAATGATGAAGCGGAATTGGTAAAGGAACAAAAACAGAAGCATTGTCTTCTTCAATAAGTTTAAACTTCTTGTTTATTTCAGCAAATTTAAAGTTTTTAAAATGTTCTTTGTACTCTGTTAAAGTACCAGATTCCATGTCGTTTTTATCTTTTTCTTTGATTTTACTCGTTACTTTTTTGTAAAGTTTATCAAAGTCTTTATTTTCTAATATGCTTTCATATTCATCATAAAGTTTAACCTTAAATCTTTCATCTTTACCATAAATAGCCGCTTCACGGTCAAAATCAAAAATGTATAAAACACAATCATTTTTACTTGCATTTCTGTTGATTCTTCCTGCCAATTGTTCATCACTGTCTATCAAAGACTTATCTTTAAACCCTAAATCCATATCAATATCAACCCCAGCTTCTACAACTTGTGTTGTAATCAATAAAACTTTTTTATAGGTTTTAGCTTTGATGTCATTTATTATTTCTCTTCTTCTGGTTTCCAAAATCTCTCCAGAAATCAAAAAACGTTTGTAATCATCAAACCTTCTATCGTCTTTTACTAATCTTAAAAACTCTCCTGCGGTTTTCTTTTTGATAAACTCAATTAAAACATTGATACTATTTTCTTTTTGAAATCTTTCTTCTGCTTTCTCGATTAGAAAATTCTTTAGTTTCAATAAATATGCTTCACGTTCTTTAATACTCTTTGGTTTTTCCCATTTCAAAAGACTAAAATCAAACTTTACTCTACCTCTAAAATTTATATTAGTAAAATAGTCATTTTTATTATTTACCAATCTAATGAATTGACCTTCGGCACTTGGTTCTAATTCATCAATTTTGGGTAAAGTTGCCGACATCAAAATAACTTTAATGTTAAAATAGCGGGCATAGTTAGCCAAAAAGAAAATTACTTTATTCCAATGCTTTGGGTTATAAGATTGCAGTTCGTCAATAATAACTATTGAATTACTTAAACGGTGTAAAATATAGTTGGTGTCTTTGTTATTACCTTTTAGAATGTCAAAAAACTTAATATGTGAAAAAAGAGTAATTGGAAAATTGATAAAAAGGTTATCAATAAAATTTAGTTTGTCTTTACCATAAATAGCGTCTTGTTCTTCGCTGACATCTTTTTCGTGAAAACCAGATTTAGAGTGAAGTTGAACTATTTCATTATTACTTAATCCTAAAACATCTTTAACGGCAGAGTAAGTTTGAGTAATCAGCGTATTAAAGGGAAATACATAGAAAATTTTATTTAAAGATTCATTTTCTTTCAATAATTCAAGGGCAACAGCAATCGAAAGATTAGTTTTTCCAGCACCAGTAGGTGCTTCTAAGTAGAAAAGATTTTTGTCTTTATTGGCTCTAATATTTTCAATTGCTTCGACGAGCATTTTCTGTCGAAGACGATTCAAGTTTTGATTGCTTCTTATTTCTAATTTATTGAAAGAGAGGTTTTTAAAGAAATTCCATTCTCCTAAAAGTTTTTTATTATAGTTTTCTTTATCTTTTGATATAAAATCTTTCTCCCAAAAATTGTAGATAAAATCTTTTCTCAATTTCGAGTCAATTAAGCCAAAATCATTGACCTCATAACCATTGCAATAGTCATTTGTAGCGTAATAATCTGATGCAGTGAGAATTGAAAAATTTAGCTTCAAAAGTGCAAAAATAGGAAAGTAGTTCTCGGCTGAATAATACTTCTCAAAGTAATCTAAAATACCACTTTCTCCATCGTTACTTTTTTCAATGGCGTTAAAATACTCCCAAGAGTCATCAAATTCTGCCTTAAAATGATGTAAAAATTGCTTTAGAGAATTAAACTCGTCTTCTTTAAATCGAATATCATGTTCAAAATAACTTGCATGGTGCTTTAAGATAGGATTTGAAAAAAGGAATGTTAAAGCCCAAAGAAAGCTTTTTTCACAATCATTAAAATTGCTTTCATCAATCTCTTTTAGATGATAATGAATAAAAATAAACGCACTTAACTTTGAATGTTGGCTTTGAATTTTAACAGAATTATCAATTGAAAATAGTTGATTACCCATTTTTTCAAGTTGAAAATTTGGATTTATCTTACCATAATCATGAAAAATAATACTTCTGATAAATAATGATTTTATATAATTGCCTAAAAGAACTGAGTTTTGAAATTTAGCTTGCTGAGAAATAAAAGAATCTATAAGATTGTCTATTAATGATTCAAGCCTATTTGCTTCTATTAGTTTTAAAGCATATTCATTCACTTTGGTAATATGCTCAATCAATTTTTCTGGGTCTTGGTCAGTTTTTTTAGACGTATGTGCCAAATAAATTTCATGATTAGCTATAAATTTCCCAATAGACGGAAAATCTTTTATCAACAAATCAAAAGAGGTGAATAATTTTCCCATCTGGACTCTTATATAGATTATTAACTTTATATTCTTGTTGAATATCCCAATCAGTATAGGCAAATGCTTCGTATTTGTATTGCATTAAAGCCGTGTCATAGCTTACAGGCAAATTTTCAAAATACATAAACTTGCTATTAAGCGATGGCTTAGGCTTAAATCCTTCTTGACGCTTTACGCCATCTTTCAACGTTTCAGTTTTTATAAAGATAGTATCCAATTTAAAACTTTGATTCAGAGAGCTAAACTCTTCTGCTTCGTATTCTTGGTAGCTTTTCCACCAAATAGAAAAGTCGTTTTTGCCCAAATAAGGTAGAAACTCTGCCTTATTTTCTTTGAGGTATTCAGCTAGTTTTTCATGCAATGCTGTTTCTACCAAAAAATAACAACGAAACGAGGGATTGATTAAAGTTTGTTCAACTACAATTAAATTTCCTCCATCTAAATTGGCATAACCTACACCATTGTTGTATTTAATGATAGTTTTTTCAAAATTCCCTCTTTCATCGTCTAACGGCTTTATTCCAACTTTCAGACTATTTAATAGTTTATAGTATTCAGGCAAAAACTCTTCATTGTTTGTAGCTTCTCCTTTTTTACGCTTTTTTTCTTCTTTTTTCGATTCAGAAAAGCCACCTAAGCCTAAAATTGCCCCAAAAATGCCAATAAGTGCAGGTTTATGAAGCATATTGAAAGTTAAATAAATCGGGTCATTGGTATCTGGCTTTTTCAAAAAACCAAAGTCAGCTTTTAAGTCAACGGAAACTATTCTATTCATTATCTACATGATTTTAGAAATCAAGCCTACGGTTTAAATAGGCTCGATTTAATTAAATTGCTTTACCAGAGGTTAAATCAAAACATTTTGTTTTATCAGTAGGGGCATTAACTATATTTACGCTTTCTGATAAATAGTAAATTTCTACTGCCTCAATTTGGTCAAGATTATTGCCGATAACAGATTTTACTTTCTCTAAATCAATAACTACTTTTCCAGCAGCATCTTTATCTAATCCTACTAATTGCGTGAAGTTTGGCAAAACGGTTTTTGAGTTTTCATTTAGTTTTACCCACAAAAGAAACTCATTATCCGTCCCTGCTTTACTCGCAGAATCATAATAAGTTACGCCATTACGAAGAGAATCTTTTAAGATATCAATGTTTTCATCTTGAAGTGTAAGGCTTTCATCGCCTGCCAATTTAACTACCTCAGATAAGTTCTTAGGATTTACGGAAAAATGGTGTAAATAATGTCCTTCTTGAAGTTTAGATTGACGACCAAGTGACGATGCCGAATTGTCTTCTTCTTCTCCTTCGCTATTTTTCTTTTTATTCGGGTTTGCAAATGGTGACATGATTTGTTCAGAAAAAATATTATGTTCCTTCCAAATATTTATACCATGATTAATCTGAACAGGCCCATGTATAGATATATTTTTATCTTTTATACCTTCACCTTTAGGTGCAAAGGTTGCTCCAAAAAGTTTTACATCAATTTTACCTAAAATATTCTTTAGGATTGCTTTTTTATCATCGCTTTTTACTTCTGTATTAAAAATATCTTTGTAAGCACTTGGTAAATCAAAAGGGTTAAACTCAGCGTTAAGTCTTTTAAAGTAAAGGAGTGATTTTTCTCCTTTTATATCTTTAATATAGTTTTTTATCGCATACTTTAACGCTTTATCTGTTGCATATACAGTTCCATTAGGTAGTGTACGAGGTTGTCCACTAAAATCTGCATTATAATTTGAGTTGATAGATTTGACAATTACACAGCCAAATACACGGTTATTAAAATGTGCCATATTCTTAGATTTTGTATATGTTTAAAATTATTGTTCAACTTGTTTTTTAAAAACTGTTTCTGAAAAATAGCCACCTAAAATAATTGGAGTAAGTTCCTTTATTGTTTTTTCGGGTGTGGCTAATAGTATCTTCTCCATTACTCTATCAAAATCATATCTGTAATTTCCATTGGGCATCTTTATTTCATGCTTGTACATATCAAAAGTCCGTTCAATCGCCTTTTTAAATTGAAGGATTTCCGTTTTTTGAATGAACGGTTCAAGCATTGCATGAGTTTTATTTGCAGCCTCGCTTTTGCTGATTAAAAATCTTATTACTTGTCCAGACGCATAAGCGTATTCTTCATCTGATTCAAGAACAGAATTTGCATCTTGAACGACAGATAACAATTTTTCTCGAAGTGATTTTGATAAGTCTATCATATTAGAATTACTGTTTGATGGTTTTTTATCGAAATAATTATACAGACTAAACCATATATTTAATTTTTCTTTAATTGAATATTCTCTTGAATGCTTTCTATCTTTATATTCATCAGCCCTTAAATCATCTAAAATGCCTTTGAGCATTATATCATGAAACATAAATGATTGAATAGCTTCACTTTTTGATTTATAAATGTAGTCATATAGTGATTTACGGTATTTAAGCACTTGATTAAGGATAGAATTATATTGATTTTTTTTACCTTTTGTGTCTAAATAGTTAAGTATTTTTTTTACCTCTGACTTGGCATAATTATCCTTTGTATCGGTAAAGTTTAAAAAATATCTTGTAGAAATTCCACCATTTTCAAAACTTGAAACTAAAACGCTATCTAATATTTTACTAACTATTTCTCGTTCAAACATAAATAATGAAGCAATCTTTTTCTCCTGTTTGTTTCCAATCGGAAATACTTCAGAAATAAACATATCGTCAATTAAGTAGTGATACGAGGGGACAAAATCTAAATCTACTAATTCACCTCTTTGGAAGAATAGGAGATAATAGTTGCCTAAATCATTCTTTTTCTCACTATGTATTTTGGTAATTATCTCTGTATAACCAAGTTTTTTATCTTCGTTTACAATTTCAATAACCTTTTGGTTTAGTTCTTTTTTATCAATGAAGATAGGAAGTGGATTGGGTAAAACTCTACCACGTATATTAAAGAACTGCCAAATCTTTTTTGCTTGTTCTCCAGTAATTTTATAGTTAAACTCAAAAGGAGCTGTCTTATGTCTCCAAAACATCTTCTTTTCACTAAAGCTACTCAAACTGTCTGCAATGTTGTAAATCACACTCTCAAGCTCAGTTTTATAATCATCTTTATTGAAAACACTATTGGCTACATAAGGGTCATATAATTTTTGAAAGTCTTCAATACTTGGTTCATTTAAGAATATATTCACACTACTATTGTCTTTAAGTGATGTATATTCTGGCAACTCTTGAAGAAAAGCAATCAAATTATTACAACAGAACAACTTAAATTTTGAAAACCAAACAGCATGATTTTCGTTTTCTTCTAAAATGTACTTTTCAGCACCTTTAAAGTATTCAACCAAACTATCTTTTATTTCGTCAGACCTCAAAACTTTATCTTTATAGAGGTTTTTCTTATTGAAACAAAACGCAAATCCAGAACAAGACCCTCCAAAAATCTTTTTGATAGGATTAAAGATTTTGCTTGGTGCAACTGGTTTAACTTTTGTTTGCAAGGTTAAACACTTATCAAAAAAAGAATCTAACTCAGCATCTTTTTTATATAATCGAGTTTCTATTTCTGTAAGATTACCGTTGTTATCTAATCCAACGAAAATATAAAGCCCTTCATCAAGCGTAAGGTTGTAGGAAAACACACTTTCGGGTATTTCATCTATGAAGTTGGTTATTTCTTGTATCATATCATTATATTTTTTCAAATGTAATCATTCTTAACTTAATTTTAACCATTAGTAATTTTTTTTATTTTACTTTTAAAATAACTTCATATCTTTGCAAAAAAGATAGAGAATGGAATTGAAATTTAGTTATTTTGTTTGTTTTGTAAACAAACCCCAATCGCACCTATTCTATCAAATTACATTTTTCAAAGAAAACGTCCTATGCCCCAAACCCAACACTTTTTCATTGACGAATCTGGAAATCCTACTTTTTATGCCAACCGTAAAAGACCTATGTAGGAAGAGCCAGATTTCGACCCTGTTTTGATGAAGATGAAAGAAAAGGCAGACAACACTTTTTCTATCGAAAAAGCAACGCCATTTATGAAGAAATAAAAAAAGTACGAATGTTTTCAGCACCGTGCCAATACTGGCAACCTCCACATG
>Ga0209189_1000712_pt1 | contig 26736 bp, 31 predicted proteins | sample C_130820_EF_Meta_FD_187308 | JGI IMG/M metagenome (GOLD analysis project Ga0209189, IMG submission 187308) | Freshwater microbial communities from Lake Croche, Canada to study carbon cycling - C_130820_EF_MetaG (SPAdes) (version 3) | ecosystem: Environmental > Aquatic > Freshwater > Lake... | reverse complement strand
TAGAAAAATGAAATGCACAAAGAGGCACAAGCACACTAGGTATTGCATGCGTAAGACACGAAGAGGTGGCTTCTTTCCTCCAGTATCCGCACTTAGCTCTTTTATGCAAAGTGCCCCTGCATTAACAGCCCCCACTGCAGTATCCGCATATCGTATGCTGCGTAATTATAAGAATAAGACAAGAAAGAATTAAAACGGAAATTAGATTTAATACCTTAGATCCAGATTTGCGTTATTTCGCCTAAAGCCAGAAAGCGTCCGACAATAAGAAGGGATGACATCCATACAACCAAAGGCAACTCCGAATGCCAATGGCAATCTTTTTGAAGTTAAGACAGTTCAATCAGGTGCCTTCCGCACCCTAATTGAGGCACTCAAGGAAATTCTGACTGAGGCAAATTTAGAATTTGATTCTCAGGGAATGAAGATAGTTGCGGTTGATGAGACTCATACGGTTCTAGTTTACCTACGGCTCCATGCTGACCGCTTTGAGAATTTCTACTGCCCCGTAAAGCATGTACTTGGTGTAAATATGATTTACCTCTTCAAGCTCATTAAGACCATGGGCAATAATGACAGCATGACTCTTTATCTGCCTGCTAATAACCCTAATAAGCTCGGTATTCGCATGGAGAATACGGAGAAGTCTCAGGTAACCAACTTCTTCCTGAAGCTCTTTGATACGGATGTTGAGGACATTAGTATTCCAAGTCTGAATTTTACCAGCATTATTCACATGCATAGTGCGGATTTCCAGAAGATTTGCCGAGATATGAATGTGCTTGGTGAGAAAATGGAAATTACGAGTTCTGGATCTAACTTGATTTTCCGTTGTATTGGTGATTTTGCCGAGCAAGAGACTGTAATTGCAGATAACCAAGCATCGATGAAGGTTCAGACTAAGGGAACTACAACTGAGATTGTTCAAGGTATTTTCCAGCTGAAGCACCTGGTTCTTTTTACCAAGTGCACCACTCTGTGCCCTAGTATTGAGCTTTATCTGAAGAACGATTATCCTTTGATTCTACGTTACATGGTGGCGAATCTAGGAGAAGTAAAACTAGTGCTGGCGCCCATTAAAAATAAGAAGGAGTAGGGCTGCTTTCGTTATAAAAATTGATGAGGCTTGCCTGATATCCTTAGGTATCAAATGGCAAATCTTGAACATCTGCAGCTTGAGCATCTACAGCCTGCACAGCCTGCACAGCCTGCACAGCCTGCACAGCCTAATTTCCCACACCTGTTTTGTATAAAAACAGTTATGGATCAACGTGAGGGTTACTTTCTTATGCGATGGAGCCAGGGGACTCTTGGAAATGATGGTAATATACATATTCTAAGGGGAACACCACATCATGCCCGATTTTATACTATTGAAACTATACCTCTTACTCGTGCACAAGAGAATACTTGGTATAGAATTTCAACCAGAAAGAATGCTGGACATGTTGTCAGACCAATTAGATGGTGTTTTACTCCCCATCAACTTAAGCATGATGGAATCAGAATTCGAGTCTTAAAAATTTCACCGATGAATGCCTTGCCGACTATGAAGATAGTTTCATTTATTCCCATTATTGATAATCCTCCTGCTCCTATTCCTGCTCCTGCTCCTATTCCTCTTGCTGTAGAACCAGAACAAAGAAAATATACCATTAATTCTATTCCACAGCATATTGTTCGTGCGATTCTTCGTGATGCAGTAATGCAAGAGGAAGTCTGCCCAATTACAGCCGCAGAAATTGATATTACCAATGGGGCGGTTACTTCCTGCTTTCATCTCTTTGAAAAGAGTGCAATTTGCAAATGGCTTTCAATGCCAGGGTCACGAGATAAATGCCCAGTCTGCAACTCTCCGTGCAATTCTTATATGCTGGATTAATATAGTATTTGGTAAAAATTGAAGCCGTGAATAGCCTTGTTTTTTACAAAAAGAAAAAGGAAAAATGTCCATGTTTCCAATGTATTTTGCAGTTCAATTTAATGAAGACAATTATCACTTGTATCAAAATACTATTTATAATTTAAGAGAAGATTTAAAAGTGAATGTTCTGTGGCCAATTAATAATGTAGATGGTCTATGTAAAACAATGAGGCTTAGGGATGAAAAACAAGAAAATGCACTTAGTCGTTCGTGGAATGGTAGAACGCATAGACAACTTAAGTGGACCTATACGGGGTCAAGTGTAAAGATTCGTTTGAAACATTACAATACAATTATTATCGCTGCAATTATTTCCATGACTCGTGAGAATTTTGAGCAGCTTCCCTATTGCTCTTCTTCATTTACTCCTATTCAAAGTGTGTTTGTAGAAGAGAAGGATATTAATTATAGTTTGGCAGATGTCTATTTAACTGAGCCGAATAGTTTCGATAATACTCGGCCTATACCTATAGAAAGGGTGACTAGTGTAGCACCTTTGGCTATGGCTGCGCCTCAGCCTATGCCTTTAGCTCAGCCTTTGCCTCAGCCTAGACCTCAGCCTTTGCCTCAGCCTAGACCTCAGCCTTTGCCTCAGCCTAGACCTCAGCCTTCAGCTATGGCTCAGCCTCAGCCTATACCTTTGGCAGCCCTGCCACCACATATTACAAAAATCGTTCTTGCTGATGCTATCAGAAAGAATGAGGTTTGTCCGATTACCAGTGAAGATATTACAGAAACAAATGCAACAGTGACTTCCTGTGGCCATGTGTTTACAACGGCTGCAATTACACACTGGCTCTCCCTGCCTTCATCAAGGGGTCTTTGTCCTGTATGTAAACAGAAGTGTTAGATTATTTTATAAATGCCTGATAATGATATATTGTATTACCACCCATATGATGCGTAGATCTCATTCTAAGAGGAGTCTCATATGGTCTAAATCCGTTTTTAAGTACATTCTCATTTATAACTGGAAATATACGCGCATCTATGGTATCATTAGCAATCACTGGTAATATAATCATTTCACTAAGTTCCTTATTATCCTTTATTAACGCTTGATAAATATTATAGGGACTTGATGAATAAAATGGAATTCCAACAGGAGAATATCCCTTTTTTAATTCTTCTGAAATTGTTCTTGAAAATGTTTGTAAATCTTTACCAATTCCTTCTAGTTCTTGTTGTCGAGATAAATCCGCACCTTGGTAGGGCAATGTAAAATGTCGGCTTGGTTGTATTAGTTGTGAAATAATTTTATAATCAGTTGGTACCTCTCTAGCCCTTCTGGTCCTATTATACGCATTGCGTCTCCCCCTATTTTTTAATAAATTGTAAGAGTTTCTAACTTTATTATTAAGGGTAGATGAATTCTTTTTTTGCTTAAATGCAGTATTTAGTTCTAGATTTGTTGCAGTTGGAGAAACTCCTAATATGGCATAATGGTCCATCTATACTTACATGCGTTTTTGTACATGAGGCGTATATAGAACTTCTGAATCAGAGCATCTATAATCTAGAAAACAAAGCCCATCGGGACTATTAAATTTCTCGGAATTTACATTCCATATTTTCATAATATTAAATGTCCCCTTCTTTGGACTCATACTGATTCCAATGCACGTATTGTCTTGCTCCTTGAATGCCAAGCCCAGCATTGCTTGTAATACTTGTGTAGTAAATACATCCTTTACACTGTCAGATGGCACCTTTACACTGTAACTGCCTCCTCGAATATTTTGATAGTTCTCCCATAGAGGTAGGGTATCTCCTTTCATAAAAAATGGCTGACCACTCTTTAGCCTTGTGCTACCAGATTCCTCAATTGCACTAAGAACATCGGACCATATTGTGCAGACTTGAATTTTTACAAACGTATCTAAGGTCCATTTCTCAGAATCACCCTGATGGAAATATAAGGTCCATGGACCCGTGGGAATTAGATCGGTGAGATTTATATTAGGGACCTCACACATTACTAGGTAATTATAGCGTGAAATCATTAAGCCCTATAGGGGCACAGGCGAAGCCATAGCCCCCCTAAGACCCCTATCCATAGCCCCTATACTCCTATAGGGGCAATCTCAGAGTATCACCCTTGTCTGTAACAAGCTCTACGTAAATTTCATCTACACAATGAAAATATGATTCTCCCATTTCACATGACCAAAGAAAAAATATTTCCTTGAGTGTCGGCTGCTCAGCTCCATGCCACCTTACTTCATTTACCCAATCTGATAAATCAATATCAACGCCCTTACATTTAACAGTAAATCCAAGGTATGATAAATGTTTTTCTTTATTATGGTCATGTTCATTTTCATGTTCACTTTCATAAGTATTAAAATCAGGTTGAATAAAGGTTGCAGGACGTAGACTACAGCGCCAGAGTATGGCATTATTTTCTATATTTCCAAAATGTTCAGAAGAAACCGGTATTAAATTATTTTTTAGAAAAATCCATTCCTTTTTAACCATTACTTCATTATAAATTACCCTATAAATTGCATATGTTTTAGAAAAAATTAAGCTAGTCTTATTAAAAATCCAGGGGACCCATGTCCAGAAAAACCCTCGGAACATCTATTACAAATGATGTTCTGAATGTTTAGGTTTGGCAGATTGGCCCTTTGGCAGATTGGCAGATTGGCCCTTTGGCAGATTTAAAATGCAAAAAGAGTTGAGTTATTATATTTTATTAAGGTATTCTTGCATTTGGGCATTTTTTTCTTTTCTAAATTAATCTCATAGGTTGTGCTTTTAGGATAAGAACGCATTTCTTTAGTATCGCATACTAAATATTCATCATCCTTACATTTTTTATATTCTGGCGGGGCAGTATATATCCATTGTATAAAAATAATAATAGGAATTAATGCAAGTAAAACCCAATTGACTGATTCAAGGCCGTAGTTACATAATGCAAAAAAAAGAGCACACGCAATTGCTCCGAGAATAGAATGTTCAATCATATACATGAAGTTATAAGAAATAAGATCATTTAGAATAATTATTAGAATTAGCGCGGATAATAATAATCCACTAGCGCAGATGGCCATTTCTAATTACTGGGGTAGCTTTTTTACAATATTCTTTACAGGGTCATATTGACCAATTGGGTCACCAGGCTCGCCTTTATCATTTGCATAGACGATATTTTTGGAATCTTTAAAGAATTGACGGCCCTTATATGTCCACTCCTCGACAGCCTCTTCCTCGGCCTCTTCCTCAGCCTCTACCTCAGCCTCTTCCTCAACCTCTTCCTCAGCCTCTACCTCAGGCTCAGCCTTAGCCTCAGGCTCAGCCTTAGCCTCAGGCTCAGCCTTAGCCTCAGGCTCAGCCTCAGCCTCAGGCTCAGCCTCAGCCTCTTCCTCAGCCTCTTCCTCAGCCTCAGCCTCTTCCTCAGCCTCAGCCTCTTCCTCGACCTCTTCCTCTTCCTCGACCTCTTCCTCTTCCTCTTCCTCAGCCTCAGATTTGACCCCTGGAAACGGATTTGTCTGAATAAATACCTCCTTCAAATCAGAATCGTGTGATGTTTGCTGAATGACAGGTATAATAGTATCAGTATTAATTACATCTCTTGTTGTCATACATTTCATAATATTATCCATTGCCTGCCTCATACTCTTTAGTTCATCAACGATTAAGCTAAATTGAGCAGTCTGTTTCTGATGAATAAATCCAAGGGTATTTGATAACTCCAGAAGATAAGGCTCTATAGAAGGAGTCTTAGATTCTGTAGTAGAGCTTGTAGCAGAGCTTGTAGCAGAGCTTGTAGCAGAGCTTGTAGCAGAGCTTGTAGCAGAGCTTGTAGCTCTAGCTTCAGATACACCTGAAATATCATCAACCAGCTTCAAAAGCGCCGTATTAATTTCACTCTGTGCATCTTTTAGAGCCCTATACATCTTACTATACCTACCATCATGTGAATACTGGCGTCAATTTTTACCTAAAATGCTAAGGTTCAGCCTAAGGTTCGCCCTAAGGTTCAACCCTTAACTTTCACATGTAAATTCATTACCGCATCCAAAGTGCTCTCCTTATCCTTCAGTGGTTTAGAACGTTTCAGCCTGAGCCCTGGCTCCAATGTCTTAACCACGTCAATTCCCGCCCCTGCAGCACTTGTATTTCTTAATGATGTCTCGTAGAAATCAATCGGCTTAGTATCCAGAGTAGCAAGGATACTAATTACCGGTGGTAAATGCGTGTCAATACGAATCTTCTTATTCTGTATAATATCCCTATACTGCTCATAAGAAAGTGCCCCGCCAAAATATCGGAGGCTCTCACGTGGAGGTGCAGGGTGAATAGATTCTGGTTGTGCATACATTCGATGTAGCAGTGCCTGCCTTTCCCATCGGACCTGAGGGTCTACTTGTTCATTTAGTAAATAGGATAGAGCACATGAAAGTGTGCAAAAATTTCCATAGACCTTATATGTCCCATGCTCCTCTAGAGAGGGAATAACAACTGGGCGGCCCTCAAAGCATCCAGCACACCAGAAACATGCAGCATCTATAGATTCAGGTAGGGTCTTAGTCTCATTTGCAACATGATATTCTGGCATAATATCCATTGTTCTAAATATCTTGATTTCTTGTTTTACTGGTGGCTCTTCCTTTATTTCTATAACAGGAATCTCTTTTTCAGCTTGCACCGTATCAAGAATTTCGGCATTACTGGTATATAAGTCATCCGCCTCATATGGCTCTGGAACAACAGGGGGTCTTGGGTCATAGGCAAGGGGTCCATCTTGAAATTGAACTTCAGTGCTACGAAAAGGGAGATGTGCAATAAGTGGACGACGAGGCTCTGGTGAAAAGGACCCCTGAATCTCACCATCTGCAGAAATCACGGCGACAATAGGAACTTGCTTTTGTGCCCTTGTTTTTTTAGCTACAATCTTTGGCATAGTATACTGTATCAAATTGGCTTTTTGTGTTTAGGCCTATAGGCAATAGGCCATAGGCAATAGGCTTTGAAGTTCACCACTTAATGTTAAGCAGTAATCTAGACTAGATGGAATCTTCCAGGGTGGATAGATGTATAGAATCAATGATACAAACGCCATCCACATTTCAACATTGTATTTTCGTCGGTCCTCCAGGCTGCGGAAAAACAACTGCTGCCTGGAATATAGTGAATCGTTTCTATAAGACATCTCTAGAGCGGGTCGGCAGGGCGCTTTTCTTGAATGCGAGTGATGAGCGGAGTCTAGAGGCTATTAGGTCAAAGGTCTATCCCTTCACCGAATCTGCAAGCACTGGACTCTTTGGATTCTCAGATAAACCTAAGATAATAATTTTTGATGAGGTAGAAACTTTAACAGAGCCTGCTCAGCTTGCTCTAAGGCCCTTATTAGAAAAACCGACAAGTGATATTCTAGTATTTTTCTTATGTAATTCATTATGTAAAATACACCCGTCACTGAGAACGCGATTTTTCATCCTGAGATTTGACCCAATTCCAGAGTCAATTTTACGTTCAAGACTGCATACTATTGCAGAAACTACATTGCCACCAGGGCGATTTGATGTTCGTCTTCGACGGAGTGATTTACGATATTTCCTATTGAATCCTCAGTCGTCACAGAAAGCTAGCATATGGTTATGCAGTTTACTGTGTATGCATCCTTCTGAGCGAAAGGCATTCTGGAAAAAATGTTATGATGAAATGTCCTTGCAAGCCTTTGGTTGTCATATGCTTACCTTGTCGCTAACTACAAACACTGGGTTTGATAAATGGAAAGAGTGGATTGAACTCTGTGACCCGAATTTATCTGGATGGCTGACTGCTGAGAGCTCAGTCGAATCCATGGAGCGAATGTGGCTAGGATTTTTTTCGTCTCTTAAATAAATGTGCTATTCCGCAGAAGTAAGTCTAATAACACTTATCGTTGGCCTAGTAGGCTCCGCATTTGTTTATACACTAGGCTCCGCATTTGATAGAATTTTCGCCTTATTTCTAGGATATATCTCATTAATGCAAGGGATTGAGTTAATTTTATGGAATCACCAGAAATGTGATATTTTTCACAAGAAAATTTCAGTCTTAGGAATGATATTAAATTTAGGGCAGCCAATTGTATTAGGAATTCTAAGTTTAATATTAAGTAATCGCAAAGAATATAGACTAGAGATTATTGGAATAATGTTTTTATATTCCATATATTGTATTAATTTATTTAATTCATATGAAGAAAATCTACAATGCACAAATCCAAGGGCAAATGACCCACATCTAGTATGGAATTGGACGATTCTAGAATCATGGCGCGCTGACTGGACAATATATATTATAGCTGCATGCTTAATTTCTATTCTTGGTATGCCGACCTTAAATCAAGGCATTTTATTGGCTGTATTTTATTTATGTTCAATGATTATCAGTATTTTAGTATATCCAAGACAGAATATGGGAGCCATGTGGTGTTTCTTTTCATCATTAACACCGCCGATATATTATTTTTTAAGGAAAGCTGGATTTGAGTTAGCATAAAAAATGAATGGGCAACCTAAATCCATTTAGGTATTATGGCCGCACCTATACCCCCGCTTACAATGTCCCCTCTGAGAATTTCAACGATGGTCACAACCTGCCATGTAGGTTGTGGCATTCGTCTCAGCCGACTCTATGATAATTTCAAGTTCTGGGCGATTCCCTTCGGTTATCCTGGGGAGGGATTTCTAAAGATGGAATATGAGACCAAGATGGTCGGCTCATCTACACGCGATGTTCTGACAAAGCGCAAGGTCACTGAGAAAACCTTCTTCAACCAGGCGACCCTCGTAATTCGCAAGACCTTTCCTGGTCGAGGATGGAAGGAGGTCAATATCAAGATGTTTGCAAATGGTGGAATTCAGATGACTGGTGTTCCTACCGCCGAGTTCAGCCAGGAGGCCATTCAATTCGTCATGGACCAGATAAAAGCAAAGGACCCCGATATCTTTCATGTAGTGGGAACAAATCCTCCAGTCAGAGCTACTGCATCCCTGACCAAATTCCGTATTCAGCTGATTAACAGTGACTATAGTATTAATCGACAAATCTACCAGGATAAGCTGCACAAGGTTCTCAGTAATGTCTATAATTTGTTTTCGTCTCATGAGAGCACTATTTATCAGGGTGTCAACACGAAATACTATTATAATAAGAAGGGTAATCCTCTGAGACCAGGGATTTGTGAGTGTAAGGCGCAATGTAATGGTCAGGGTCTAGGAGACGGCGAGGGTCAGTGTAAGCGAATCACAATTAGCCCATTTAGCTCAGGAAAAATTATCATTACGGGGGCACGGGAAATGGACCAGATTAATGAAGCCTATGAATTCTTTAATGCTATTCTGGAGACTCATGCGAAGGAGGTTCTCTTTGTGCCAACAGTGGCCACTTAGGGCTCTAACTATGAAAATCCGCGTAAAATTCGGGGTCAGATTTCCTTTTCTACGGCAGATAATGTCAGCACCTCCCACGAATACAGTCGTAGCGCAGACTCCTGCAGCGCAAGTAGCAGCCCAGACTCCTGCAGGGCAAGGAGACAAGGCTCCCTCTGTTGGAACCCTTGTAAGCGCAGCCAAGCTCGCTATTCAGAAGGATATGCCTATCCAGCTAGATTACTTTGTGGATTCCGCTGAGGGCAAGGCATTCCTCGGTGAGGATGCAACCACGGGTGAGAAGATGCTGGTGAAGAACTCTGAGGAGTATACCAGTCACATCCAGAAGATTTACAAGGCGGGCGATGATTTCATCATCATGACTGAGAATTCTATTTATTTGGCGAGCTCCAAGATTCAGAAGCGCAAGATTCAGGCATCTGTGCTTCGTGGTGATGGAGTGGATGCATAAGCTATAAGCTATAAGCTATAAGCTATTTGAAAAAATCTAATAAAAAATAAATATTTTTTGTTAGATTTTATACGTGAAGGGAAGCGCTTCACGTTTAACGTTCAGTCTCAGGATTAAAGATATATTCATTACTACCACAACTACTGTCATACATGGATGTATTTCCCTTTGTGTTTCCTGAAAATTTAGTATTTCGTGAAGAATTTTCATTTAAAACAGGATCATCTCCAGAAGGGCAGGTAATACTTAATCCATTATTTGAAAGTCCACCAGCTCCTCCACTATTAATTAATGCGCTTGAAACAACTAATGCCAAACTAGCAGCTTTCTTTTCATCTGCTGCTACTTTTGCATCTGCTGCAGCAGCAGCAGCCTTTGCTGCCGGTGATAATGATGGACATGTGGAAGGTGCATAGAATCGATTTAAGCTATTTCTTCTCATCCTCCTTCTCATTCTCTTTAGCCTCTTTTCCTCCTTGAGTTCGGCCTCAGTTTTTTCAACTACTTTCTTTGAAATCTTTATAGACTGAAACTTCATATTGGGTGTCTTAGTTGTATCTCCAATACAATATCGGTCATTACTACATATATCATTTGTCATAGTGTTTTTTTCAGATAATTCTAAGACTAAGGTTCCACTTGCATCCTTTGAGCCATGAAGACTTGCAGTGAAATCCCTTGGCGTTGAAACATATAGATATAAGTTATCATTCATAAATATGGGATCTACATTTGTAACACCCTGCGCATAACACGCGTATTTATATGTTGCAGGAGTTGTGCCAGATGCTAACGTTAGTAATTGATATACTAGAGTTTCATTTGCCGGGCATAAATTTGTGATATCTCTTCCAGTGGGTATACTTGTTAATATATTTTCAAAACCTTCTGCATGTAAGCGATAAAGAGTTCTTACAACATATATTAAAATAAGTATTAAGACAACCGACCCTAAAATTGTATGGAATGTTATTTCCATCTCTCTATAAATGATTAGCTTATAAATTTGAAATCCGCGGTGCCCTTACACGTATTTATACAAATGCCAAAAGTCCTTGGTATTATTGGCTCTAGAAATGCGCTGACGAAACAAATCATTCAACATGAGATTCTTAATCCCATCTTGGATGATTTGGGCGGTGATTTATTAAAGGTAATTTGTCCGGAAGAGCCGCTTTCCAGCACATTCATTGAGTGTTGGGCAGATAGAAAAGGTATACCTGTTACTACACTAAAGTCTGAGTGGATAACATACGGAAAGAAAGCCGGTGTCATGCGGGATTACCAGATTGAGAAGAGTTCAACTGCGCTACTAGTCTTTGAGGGACCCAGAAGTCGCTTTTATCTTGATATGGCTGAGAAGATTGCAAAACGAAGGCCTGATTGTCCGGTCTATGTGGTTGCAGCAGATTCTGTGAGTCCAGTGCTTCTTGAAGTGGATTACAGCGTGACACTAAAGGAAGAGGCAGCAATCTTGACTATTCCTAAGATGTTTGGAACTGTGAAGGCAAAGGTAAAATGCTTGATTGAAGATTAATACTTCATAGAATACTTAAAATCCTCCACGTGCAGACCACGATTGCACATTACGAAAAAGAACCAGGCATTCGTAAAACCCAGAAAAGAGCCTATGAGAATTATACTAAAAATAAGCATCGAGCTCTTACCTTTTAAGAGTGAATGAAACCCTGAAAGAACCCCGGCTACTCCAAAGAATAGATTAATCATAGCAAGCACATAAAACCATGTGCAGACCCATGAGTTAGGTATCTGTTTAGATATTGTAGGTTCAGATGGCATTTACTATTCTAGACCGCGAGTTTTTTCACGCAGTTTAATAGAATGCCTTCTAGAAAGAACAGAAGCCGGAAGAACCGCAGTAGTCGTAAGAATCGCTGCTGGTCTGGTGGTATGGCTCCTATTGATGATACTGGTATGTTAATGGGACAAAAAGATTCTCTAACTCAAGGTTCTCAGTATCTCAATATTCACAAGGGGCAATATGGTGGCTCTGCCCCTTATCCTACGGCTGTGACTGATAGTGTTCTAAGTGGTCCTATGATTGCAGCTGCCCGCACTGGACCCCTCGATACGGCAATGGCTCAGATTCAGGGAATGCAGGATGGTGGCAAGCGTAGTAGCAAGCGTAGTAGACGTAATAGAAAGATGCGCAAGATGATGCGTAGCAAGCGTTCTAGAAAGCATCGAGGTGGCCACATGGAATTAATTGGCTCTCGTATATCAAATAATTACATGTTGTTACCTGGAGGCATGGAGAACAAGGCTGCCCTAAACCACGAGTGGTCTATGGCTAAGGACCCTAATGCCTTTGCCCCTAGGGCTTAGCTGTGCTTTGCCCCTAGGGCTTAGCCAAAAAAACAATAAATCAAAAACTGTCTTTTTACCACCTTTATAAAAATGGTAAATAGCCATCACGTAGATGTCAGAAATCACCGTAAATCCCCTGAAGGGTTTAGTTTTACCCAGTCCGCGTGCTAGAAAGAAGGTCCCCAGGCCCAAGTGGATGTGCAAGCATCCAGAATCTGCACTCATTGACAGAGAGAACTGTATTTATCGGTGTATTCAATGCAATCCGACAAATGGAACAATTACTGTGATTCCAGGTGTTGGCACGAAGGCAATGAGCACAAAGAAGGTTACAGTTTCACCTTCAATTTCTGGAGATTCTCCTAAGGGGTTTTCTTAAGCTATATTACGCCAAGGGTTCAAGCAGTCCATTTGCCCACATTCAGCGATACCGTCGCATTCGGGTCAATTCCTGTTGCCTGCACAGCAGGCATGAAGGTGCGCATCATGAGTCCATTTGCCTTCAGTGCCTGAAGCTCAGCATCCGTTGGGCTCACTAGGACTGTAATAATCGCATCACCAAATCTGGGTGTTCCTCGTATTGGCATACCCAGGCCTGGAAACGTTCCTGACCACAGATTCTGCACACCAACGGGAATCTCGAGAGGGAGCCCATTAGGATATCCTGGATGTCCCTTGACCACCTTAATTGTTCCTAGCAGAGCCTCACTGAGACCAACTGTAACAGTGAACTTGAGTCTAGTCCCCTCGCGAGACCATAATGCAGTATCTGCATTGTCCTCATCAGACTCACGTAGGATAACAGTGACATCGCCGGCCTCAGTGAAGGAAGGGTGGTCTGAGCACATTCCAGGGAATACGAGGGTATTTCCAGACATCATTCCTGGCTCCACCTTGACTTCCATGGTCTTCTCCTCATGTGCCATTCCACGACCAGAGCAAGCCATGCATTTACCCAGGGTTTGCTGACCCTTCCCGCCACAAGGGGGGCAGGTAGCCTGACTGACCATCTGAATTGGTCCCATCTGAACTACTTGATTTAGCTGCCCGCGACCACCACAGTGCTCACAGGGCTTACTGGAAGTTCCACCGGAGCCCTTGCATGTCTTGCAAAAGCATTGGCGGCCGAGTTTAATGCTGAGGTTGCGCCCCTGATAATAATCAATGAGCCTCAGGGGAATTTCCTGATTCTTTCCTGGCCCCTTGCCTTCACGCTTTCTTTGTCCAGGGCCACCTGGGCCTTGGCTCATGCCACCCATAGGGCCACCAGGAAACATGCCACCAAACATGTGAGAGAACATATCAGGCATACCAGGCATACCGAAGCCGCCACCCTGGAAAGGATTTTGGCCTTGTGGCTGCTCAGAAATACTGCCCGTCGCATCATATAATTGACGGCGTTCATTATTAGACAAGACCTCATGTGCCTCACTTAGCTCTTTGAATTTCTCAGGGTCACCACCCTTATCAGGATGATGCTCCTTTGCAAGTTGCTTATATGCAGTGCGAATTTCTGCAGTATCAGCATTCTTGTTAACACCAAGAACAGAGTATAGGTTTCTGCTCATCTCTTATTGAATGAGGAGAATTAGTTTAGGTATCACTATCGTTAGGCGTTAGCCTTGGCGCTTTAGCCTTGGTGTGATGGCTAATTATTATGGCTATCGCGCCTAGCGATTATAAAATATCAATTTCCCAGTCATCTAAATCAGGCAAGCTATGTATGACTTCCTGGTATTTATCAAATGGCAAGGTTTCGCGCACTAGATGGTCATAATCAAGGGCATGGTGGTATATCACATTCGAATATGGATTAAATTCTAGGGCGTATGCAATATTGCCTCCCTCCCACTCATAATAGAGGGTAGGTCCTTGTAATCCTGGGTCTGCATGACTATCATCTGAATAAATCAAGTGAGTATTAAATTCATATAAGGCAGCTACGAGGTCGCTATCTAGATAACCAAATAACTTGGATTCATTAAATTCCATGCCGACCTCATCGAGAGTCATGCACTCCTTATAACATGACTTGAGGACACGAGATTCAAACAAGATATCGGTATTCATAGAATCCCAGTCAATTGTAACGCCCTGAGTATTTCTGCTACTGATATAAAAACTATAGGTGCCCATATGGAGTGTGTCATTGCTTGGGCTTTAATCGGCCTATCGCTATCGCTGCTTAATGGCTAGAAGATGCGCGATGGACCATCACCCAGCCATCGCGCAGCGATGCGTAAAGCATCTAAGACTCCATCTCTAAGATAAATCAGATGTTAAGGATTGACACATCCTTACTGGGGATGGACTCCATAGTCCAACAATTAGATAAATGTCTAGATAATCCTCCACACATTTTCCTTGTCGGATTTCCAGGAACTGGGAAATCCACAATCGCCAAGGATTTCATCAAGGCATATTTCAAGAAAGCGGGTATCTCTAAAAAAGAGGAATCTGAATATTGCGTGGAAATCTCATCACACCAGGACCGTGGAATCCACACCTTCAGGCAAATCTTGAATGACCACGTCAGATGGATTGCACCTAGAAAGGGCGTCTATCGCTGGATTATTATTGACGACTGTGATACGCTACCTGCAATCTCTCAACAAGCCCTAAGAAGGCCTATGGAGACATTTGACCATATTACTCGGTTTCTTTTCATCAGCCAGAATCAAGAGTCACTGATTACTCCTCTGCAATCAAGATGTCACATCATACTCATTGAGCCATCCACAAATTCAGATATTTACTTTGAAATTTTAAAGCGTGAGGGATTTCCAAAGGGTTCTTATACCGAGGAGGCATATACTGAACTTATTATGTTGTCAGTTTGCTCGGTAATGAAATTTCAAAGCTTAACCAGGATGCTGTTTAGTTTGAAAAAAACAGAGGGTTGGAAAGTTCTAGAGCTGGAGTATATCAAGAAAACCTTTGACCCACATATTTGGGGGTCAATGAGAGAACTTTTAGATAATTTAATGAATTCAAAATGGGAGGAGGCTCAGAAACAAATGTATAAGATTTGGGAACTTGGATATTCTTTTGAAGATATTTTATTTGAATTAGAGCATAATATTATTGTGATGAATGTGGTTGACCATCGCTCATGGTATAATGTGCAGCAATTTTTAATAAAGAGCTGGATTTATCATTCACAGTCAAGGTCATCAATCTTAGATTTAATGACAGCCTGCAATGAGGTGAGGCCATGGGCACTTGGATTTATGGGGTCTCATAATTCAAGTAATCCTATAGAACAGAAAGAATGAGTAAGCTCTTCCGAGAGACACCACATAGTGAAATTGTAAGTCAAATGTTGAAGGAGCTGGGATTTTCCGGAATAAATGATACGAAACTGTTTTCGGCCAATGAACTCAAGCTTGATACTGTCGATACCTGGGCACCTTTGTTAGAACCATTTTACCTTCCATGCAAGGCAAAACGGTATTTTGATACCCTGGATTCACGACGGGTTGTCACTTTACTCCGGCATGTTTTGCCCTTTCACGGCTTTAGGTTACATTGCTCAGAACGCTTGCATTTAGGAAAGAAGCGCACTGTTTACCAAATACATCCTGCGACCCCTAGGATACTAGCTCAGGGAGAAGAGATTCGTGTGCTCTTTTTATAAAGCAATTCTATATCTATATGGCTATCCCCTATATGGTGTTCTATACAAGCATGAGCATAACCCCTTTTAAATATTAATATATAGTAAATATGTCAATGTCAGAAGGCTCATTAAGGAGCCCTATTCAACAAAGAGTATATGAAATGAGTAAAACTGTTCACAAAGAACCTAATAATACTGACATACATCATCCACAATCTGCGTATACTATACTAGGCCACGGAGAAGAATTAACTACGTCACTTAAGAAAGTTCCAAAGGGCTGCATTTTAATTGTAAAAGCGCATTCAGGAGAGACAGAATTATCAATAGATGCCAATAGAAATATTGCTAATTTTTTAAAAATAGAAAATCGAGATGCAATCTTAGACCCAGTGAAATATAAGGCAAAGTTAGTTTCATTATTTGGAAGTGTAGCAATTTATAGAGAGGATGAAGTATATCCTGAATTTAGTTATCAAACCCTTGATGTCTATGAGAATAAAAAATTTAATTTTTCTGGAATAGTAAGAATTGAAAATAATATTCCAGTTCAACAAGAATTAATTGACCGTTTAGAAGAATATTCAAATAAGCTGGTATATGAAAAAGAAATTGATCTAATGGACCTTACAACCCCCATTTTAAATGAAAAATATAGTTTAGATACTAATGTAAATGCTTTAAATAAAGCATATGAAAATATTGTAAATCCAGAGTATAATCCAATAATAGATTCAATAAATTTTCCAAATTTATATAAATATAGTAACGTTAATGGATTTAGGACCGCTGATATTGAAAATATAGTAAAAGAACTAAAAAGAATACTAGAAGAAACCACAAAACTAAATTATGAAAAATATGATGAATATTTTTCAGTACTACAAAAGACTCCTATATATACTGCTATTAATAATTCAAATTCTAAATATAATACATTAAAAAATAAACATGAAGACCCGCTTAGTATTGATAATAAACTCGATATACTTGAACAAACTGAACCATCTCTAATCAAGTATATTAAATCAAAAAGAGAATTTTTAAATGATACTGGGATTGGTTATTTTATAAGTGAGTTTATTAAACAAACAACCATCCTTCAATCTGAATTATTTAATAAAGTAGAATCAGGTGAACTTGCACCAGGTATTTTTTATAATTTTATATGTAGGGCTACTGATGTTGAAAGAAATAATTCGACCCATGTGAAAGAAGAATATCGTATTAGAAAGGTGCACAATGTTTTACCTGAAATTAAAAATCAAGTATCAGAAGCAGAAATACACCGTAAAAATTTAATTAGGAGGAATTCAGAATCAATAAATGAGTATCTATCATTACTGAATAGCCAGAAACGAAATACAAGTGCAGTTAATGTAAATGAAGCGAAAATACTAAAATACTATGAGTTATTTTCTGAATTAATAGGGTTTCCTGCTCGTATTAATAGAGACTTTATGGAAAATAAGGTGCGTAATAAAGAACGATTAGTTGAAATATTATCACAAATGAAACGTCTAGAAACTGGAAAACGTGATATTAAGGTTGGTATAAAAGATATGTTTATTAAAGATGTTGATACCTTATCTAGAATACGAAAGAATAAGATAATAAGTGAATTACAAGCAAATCTTAAAAGTGGTCCTTGGATAAATATCAAATGGGTAAAAGAATATTCCCTTCCCAATATTTTTAAAATATTAGAAAATAATAATAAATCATTAACTAGTGTTTTATTACCTAGTCTGCAATTATCACAAAATAATGCAAATGCGCAAGCAAATAATACTATATTACAAGAACGTTTAAATAAAATTAATGAAATTCAATATTCCATATGGACTGGTAGCCGCATAAATCAAAATAGTAGACCAATCCTTAAAAAAGTTGAAGGATTGCCAAATACATCAAGTGGCGGTAGAATGACAAGGAGAAAATTAAGAAAAAATAAGAAAATAACAAGAAAATATAAGAATCATCATAAGTAACAATCATAGCCTTGTAAGTAAGATTACATTTCTCCTTACAACTGGCTTTTCTCTTTTTGCAAATATTTGGTATACCATGAGTAGTCTGGCTCTTAGAGTCCCTATATAACCCCAGCTATCCTATACAAATCCCTGATGACCAGATCGCTTTCTGCAATCTGTTCTTCAGACATCTTCAAGAACCATCCAAAGGCTCTCCTGTCGCGCAGCTCAGGCCAAGGTAGAGGCACATAGACTGCTGTTGCACTAATCTCGAATGGTAAAACACCCTCCTGTCCAGCAGCCAAGAAGTCCTCAATCTGGATTCGGCGACCAGCAGCACCCTTTCGCCCAACTTCAGCCAGGGGGCGCACTTCAATATCAGGAAAACGAGCAGCCAGCGCGAGAAACTCCCATTTATCTGCAGCACGAGCCGTATCACCGCCACCAGAAGTATTTAGACGCTTTCTAGACAAGGCTTCCCATGCGACCCAGAGGGGCTCCTCAGGCTTAGGAGACCACATAACTTGGAAGCTTGGCACGACAGTGCCAGCAGTCCCTACGAAGGTCTCATCTGAGTCAGTTCCAAAAAATGTCGGCTTATTAGGCAACTGGCCAAAAGGCTTGATGCAGATGGTTGAAGGTAGTATCCAGAGGCCACCATACTTAGCTAGAACTGAAGCACGAATCCAGGCATAGTCACTAGGCTCGAGTGTCACAAGAGGATTCTTGAGTTTCTCAGGCATCTGGTCCCAACCACCCACAAGCTCAGCTAGGCCAGCAAGGCCACTGATGGCCTTGACTTGGTATAAAGTGTTCTGTCTAGCGATAGACTCGTAACACAGGTTCAAGAAGGGTAGATTGATTGCCCTTGATGACCGGGAGCCAAAGTCTGCATAGTTGCGAGAATTGACAATGGAGGTATCAAGGAAGACCCAGATTATAGGTAATCCAGCTGCTCTCTTTAAAAGGTCAGTGGCTTCAAAGGGATTTTGGTTTATCATTCCTTGACTCATGGTTGCCCCTACGCCGAGTGCGACTAGAGTTACTATGCCAATGGTAAATGCTATCATCCAGTCCTTCATCTCTAATTATTAGTGATTACATATCTTTGCATCTTTGCAAAATGTTCAGATATGCGTCTATCTTCCTCTGAAATCCTGGTTGCTTGCTGGGCCTGACGTTGAGCCATGCGTCTTTCACCTTCCTGGATTTGCTCCATCTCTGCACTACTCAGGGGTGCAGGGGCTGCTTTTCTTTCAGAGGCTGCTGAATCAAATGACCTATTCTGCACCCGGACATCTGAGACTTGATGACTGAAGGTGGATTCTTCAGTGTAGGCTTTCTTCAAATCTGTATATTTCAGACCATTCAAATTGGCTCCGGTGAAATCTTCTGGTCTCTCTCTTCCTAGCTCAATTCCTAGATTAGGAGCCATGATGAGGGCCTCTGGTTGTCTATTTGCTAGGGTGCCAGCTCGCCCTTGGCCTTGGCCTCCAGAATGTCTTGATTTGATTTCTTGTTCAAAGGCTTCATTGAAGACAGAGCGATTGAACTTTCCATTGAACTTTGAATTTTGGGAATTCTGGGAATTTGTATTTGCATCTTTCAACCAATCTCCATATCCATCTCCATCTGGATCTGGAAGCCGAGTCTCTTCAAAAACTTTATTGAACAAATTCACATTTAAACTTTTTGGATTGAGTTTCACGGGCTCTGCCATTTTCCATTGCTCAGAGGTTTGCTCCCTTGCTCCAACTAAACGAGCGGGGGACTCCTCGGAAACATTTACCATTTCATTTCGACCTCCACGGACACGCCGGAGGATATCTCCCAAATATGCATAAGCTCGAGTTACTTGGTCAAAGGCTTGCTCTGACCCTCCTTTATCAGGATGAGCCTTGAATGATGCTTTCTTGTAGGCGGCTTTTAGAAGTTCCTCGTTTAGAGCAACTTCTTCTTCTAATCCTAGAATTTGGAGACATTGAGAAAAGAAGGAGATGGCTTTTGCGTGATCTCCTGGGTCTCCGGATTTATGAATTATTGAATTTGAATTGTTTGAATTTGCAATTCTTGAATTTCCGGAATTCCCAGAATTCAAACTTTGGCCAACAAAGGAATTTTGAGGGGGTCCTGAATTTCCTGAATGTTGGAATTGTTGAATTTGAGAATTCTGGGAATTTCCTCCCGCCCTTTCTCCGGGAAGGAGGGCGGGCTCGCCACGACGGATTGAAGAAATGTAAGAAAGTACTGGGCCATAGAGGCCAGCTTGCTTGACACTTGCCACATACTCCTGTCCTGCCAGGAGAGTTTCTAACATTTGAAGACGCGTATGGGGTGCCTGGATTTGTAGGATATTTCGATAGATTCTCACATGAGCATCAGGTATATGTGCTGCTAATGAGAGATTGTTTCCCATTCTGTCCTACTTTCTACTTGCAAACATTCGTTTATTGTTGCCCATGGCGCACATCGTATCTCAAGCGCCCAGGAGTAAGCATGGGTATCATTGGTTCACATTCCCATCCGAAGCGCTTTGCAAAAGACTCTAGGGCAAACCCTTGAGGCCAGAGTTGAGGGAGCCTCGATGGTAGGTCACGGAAAGGGGTTTTCAACATGAGACCCCAGCTGCTCAATGGAAGCACTAGGGCAAGCTGCTCCTGGGGCTTGAGGGGCTCAGATAAAAGCCAGTCATCGGCAGGAAGCTCAAAGTGCTGCAAAAGGTCAGACCATGTAGGTGGATATCCTGCAGGGTATACCCACTCGAGGTCAACCCTGTGACCCTGGTAATAATCCAGAATCCAGCACCACCCCCTCCAGAAATCGGAGACCCTGGCCTTCCTTTGCTCAAGGGAATCCTCACCAATTGCTAGCTTGCAATATTCAGATTGCCATCCCTTCTTCAAGTAGACTTGGTCACCCTTGACTTCAATCATGGGTTTCTCGGCTTGCTCCCTCAGAGGCAAATTATCAGCCTCATCTTCCCCAAGACGCGCTGTCATCTTTCGCCTAATTGTGCTTAGAATGAGGCGCTCTTCTTGCCTCGACATCCAATAAGCGAATGCCTTGAGTCCTTGGGCATTGGGACTCAGAATACCTTCTGTATTAATCGATATCAGATTTATACCCTTGGACCAAAGGTCATGGAGGCCAGCAAGCAGGATGGAATGTCCGTCATCACGAATTCTCAAGGAGAGGCCAGTGGGCAAGAAATCATTTCCACAGAATGACATTCCGAAAATGTAATCATAGAACTGCTCCTTGGTCCAGGGAGTCTTTCCTTGGAGGGAATCTCTCAGAATAGAAATCTGGAAAAAACAGAGGTCTACTTGACCGTGTCCTTGAGGGTCATTAAGGCGAACAAGTTTACCGAATGCCATGGCTTCACGTAGTAAAAAAATAGGATATGCATCACCTAGCTTATCTCCGGCTATTAGGCACAGTAAAATCAAGTCAGCATCTAAGCCATAGACTACTACAGGTCCTTGAATTAGAGCTGCCTTCTCGCGTTGTGATAAAAGCCATTTGAGAACCTTGTGCTCTCCCTCCCCTGGGTCATTTGTATCACTGATGAGCCAGCCGTGTTTCTTGCCTGTTTCCCTGAGCATGGAGCCCATGGTCTCCATAAATTCAGTGCCTGGAGTGATGGCATTCTTATCCCATGGGGCGCAAGCGCCCCATACCCCGTTAATAGGGCCACTTGTGCCCAATACCCCGTTAATAGGGCCACTTGTGCCCATGGATCCCTGTGCTACAGAACCACCCTTGAATCTCCTGAATCTCTGCTGCTTTATCTTCGCATACGGAACCACACCATCCAGAGCCACATAGGTCTGCTTGGGTGCACCTGCCTCTTTCCAAATATGCATCAGATACGAGCAAACTTCCTTCTGCAGTTTCCGCTCCCATCCTAACTTACCTACTTCTCCAGGATATGGAGTAGCTTCCATTATTGGTTCTTTTAGAACATGGTAAATCATGCAATTCATGTCGACGACAAGGGTTGCAACTGCTCCTGCAGTAGAAGGTGCCTTTCTCTGTATAGCATGCGGCAGACGTTGAATAAGTGTTCGATAATAGGATGGGATTCCCATTGCTTTATACTATTATGATAGATAGGCCTTATGTCCGCCAACCCAGACGATTCATTTATTGCAAAAGTTACATTCGTATGGCAAAAAACACTATTTCCTGTAGTAAGAGAGACACTTCGATTACTTCCGGATAGCTTTGTCTTAGGAACTGCAATCCTGGCAGCCTTGAGTATGTGCAAATCCTATGGTATTCTTTTATTCTCAATGTTTGAATTAATGTTAGGTCAGCGCGCATTTTCGATGATTATTGCGGGAATTGCACCGGTTGGTTCTGGCTCTAGTGCAATACAGGATGTATGCCAACCTGGATTTAGTTATTCAAATACAATGAGAATTTCCATGCTTGAAACAATTGGAACACCTTCTATGTTTCCCTCACCGACAATGTTTTTCTTATCGGGAATATTTTCATACTTGATTTTTGCAATGCAACAATTCTCAGTTGAAATTCAGTCACTGGGTAATGATATTGGAGTAAGAACCCAGGTAGCACTTGTCCTAAGTGGTCTATTTATGCTTGCATTATTCATGTTCCGGTATTCCTACGGCTGTGAATCCTTTGCAACTCTCTTAGTTTCTACCATCCTTGGATTTATTGCAGGAATTGCGATAGTTTATCAAAATATTGTATTATTTGGCAGAGATGGAATTAATGTACTAAATATACCAATGATTATGTCATCTCTAGAGCAAGGTAAGCCATTGTATGTTTGTGCCCCTTCTAATATTTAATAGTTTAGTTAGAATAGAATGTCGCTGGTTTCAGCCTCAAGATTAGTTGGGGGATTAAAAGAATATGTATATCGTGGATTTCAACAGTTGCCATTAGTCGTTGGTAGCACTTCGATGTTATTTACAATTGCAACAGGTTCTATAGCTCATGCGAATATTGTTCTAGGAATGGGAGTCTTAATGCCTATATATACGTATGTAATGCAATGGCTGATTGGAACAATCATGACTTATTATTTTCCGAGTTCTATTTTTTGGAAGCGTATCACAAGTGATTCATGTAATATAATTCCAGAATTCAATGATAAAACTGGCGGCCTTGAACTTTCACAATTTAAGGGTCCGCAGGTAGATGCATCGCTTCCAAGTTATTGGTTAATGGGTATGGCATTCTTTATAGGATATTCTATTTCAAATGCAGTAGATAGTTTACTAACACCCGAGTGGCCAGGTGCCGACGAAATGAATCGTGAGAAACGTAATCACCAAGCAACAATTGTTATAATAACCTGTGTAATTTTCGGAATCCTAATAATTGGAGCAAGATTTTATTTTATGCCAGGCTGTGAAGGAATCCAGTCAGGGTGGGCTGGAGTATTATTAACCCTATTATCAGCAGCAGGAGCAGCTGGAATAGGATATAGAATGTATACGTTCTCTAAGGAATGTGGAGCTAGGTCATCGGATTTATTTGGTATCTTATCTCAAATCTTACCCCCCTCGGCAATTGGACCAAGGCCAGTTGTATGCACAGCAGATGATAGCTAAGATTCTATAGCATTTAGCTAAATAAGCCTCAGCAGTGCATCCAAATGCTTCCATGCCTTCTTCCAGTCATCGGCATTTAGAGTCCTAGCTAATAAACCGCGTTGATAGAATCCCTTGAGACCATTAGCCTTTTCCCTCAAGGACACTGCGGCATAGCGTTCCTTAATGCTTTCAAGTGTTATTCCCGATTCAACTCCACGTGAACGATTTACATTCTCGTGAAGTGCGAATAACCAGGAGCGTAGAGATTCTTGTAGCTCCATGTAGGAGCCGCTGATAAACGAGTCAGGAGAATGCCCTTGAATCCAATCCTTATAATGTTTCTGACATGTCTTGCATGGTAGCAGTGCCCATAGATGCCGTAGTGTAAGTTTGAGCTCATTTCGCTCATCATTGATTAGAAGGTTGATGGATTGATTTCCGACTTTTTCGGCGAGGCCATGCAGTAATTCCCATGCACCAGGACCCCATTCTTCAGGAGATACCATATTTACTAATTTTCAAAATACACTAAAAAATGAAAGTTACTTACGCGCATAAAATGAATACAACAAATGTCATATACAATTCCACGTGCACTCTGGGAGAGCTTAGATGCAGTTCTCTTTACAAAGGGAATCACCCTGGCAAAGGAAATTGCTGCGGAATTGCAGATTCCAGCACAACCCTTAATTGCAGCCTTGAATACACAGGAGCGAGGTAAATTCACTATCTTACCAGATGATGAATTAACTATGTATCAGTGTCAGGCCTTGATTAAACATGGTGCAACATTTATGCGATGCAGGTGTCCGAGCCTCAGGCCGGCACCGAGTTACTGCAGTTCTCATGAGCGCTATAGTCCAGATATTCCTAGAGGGCTCAGGCAAGTTCGTTTACTAGAAGGTTCTGATGTGCCCTATGTGCTCTATGGAACGGATGTATTTACATTGAATGGAGAGAAGTGTGGATATTTGAAGAATAAAAGGGTGACCTTATTTCAGATTGAGAAATAATACCCCTAGGCCTAAAAAATTCTTGTGATACATTAAGTAATGGAGTTTTCTTTTGGCTTACCAAAAGCTAAACCAGGTCTAAGGGGTCGAAGAGATATATATGGTCGAAGAGAAATACGTAGAAGGATTGACGGAAAGAAAAAGGCAAAGGATAAAAGGGGAATAAATAAGATACCTGTAATGTTTCATACAAAATGTATTGCACCTCAACTAAAGAATCTAAAATGGAATACTGAACCCATTTGGCAAATACCCCTTGGTTTAGAGGTATCTAGTTCAGTTAAGTATAAGTTTTCTCTTATTAGCAATATTTTTTCATATTCTACGCTGAAGGATGCAATTTCTTCAAATATAAAAAATATTCGATTTAGATTTATAAAGAATAGTGTGGAAGAAGACTATAAGGAAGATGCTGAAATAAAGGCGCAAATTCGGGCATATTATTCACGACAAGAGTTAGAGTGGAATATGGTCCATGGTCTTTACCTTGGTCTATTTAGGACTAAGAAACTTTTGCGGCCACTTATTTACAAGTGGAGAATTGCATACTGTATTAAGCATCTTAAAAATGTGGAGGACCCAGTAACCCTGGAAGTTCCTAAGAAGCTTGTGCGGATTATTGATTTTAAACAGAGAATGTCATTTGCATATGAGGCTAATAGCATCAGGAGAGCAATTGAGGATAAAATTCTTTTTTCGGATTATATGTTTTCTGAGCCACTTGAGCCATTAAACTTACTGACAAATTTACCCTTGACCTATGGGCAACTTATGTCAGTGATTCTTCAATGCAAGGCGCGTGGTGAATATTCTTGGATTCTAGAAGAGCTTCGGGCTAGGAATGGATCCTTAGATAAATTTAAGATATATAATCGAGTGCGGTTGAATGTGGAGGCAATTAAGACCTTTTTCAAGAAGTCTAATCGTATAATAAGGGAAACCGTTATTGATTTTTTAAGAGCAGAAGCCGATTTTGTAGATTTAACCGCGGTCAAGGTATATAGTTTTATACGGGCATATGATATGACACCCGATAATATCATGGTGCGAAAGTGGATAAATCATACAAGGGAGTATTATATTGCAAAGGAATTGAACTATCCAGGGCTAATGGAAAAAATTAATACGGAAACGGAAATTCTCTTGAATATGATTTATAGGTTATTTTAGAATGTCTAAAGCCTTTATATATACTAGTATACATAATGGGTCTAGTAGAATCTAAATTAGAGCCAAGGGTAGTAAAGGCAATTATTCGTCAGGATAGTTTGAGCAGTCTGCCCTCATTTTCCATGGATACTGCAAAATTCACAGATGGCACCAGTGGTTTCGTTATTACTACGACTGACCTTGCAAAAAATACACAAGTTCATACGGTCTCTATTAAATTTCTTTATAGTCCTTCAGAGCACTGTTTAGTATTTGTGGGCAATGATGATTCTACCTTAACATTTTTAAGAGATAGGCTTTCAGGGAAGGTAGTATGCTCAATAGAATCGCGTAATAGGGATAATGTGGTTCGTTTCTGTATAACGACATATGAGCCACTAGATGATACAGTCGTAGATAAGATTGGTGAGCTTTATGTGAAGACTAATGCTTAGATAATCTCAAATACTTTCTTTACTGGCTTCATGGGTAGCAAGAACTGAGGCCGTGAAGAATACAGGGCGTCCCAGTCCATTGAGCAATCTAGGCTGGGAAATGTGGAATTCCATAGTTCAAGACTCCTTGAGTGTTGAAGTGTGAGTTGAATAAACCGTGCATGGGCTTGCTCTTTAGTCTTGCCTAAGCCACGGCCGTGGGACTTTTCTCTATCAGCCAGTGACCATTCATCAGGTATATCCTGGGGGAAGTGAGTATCATAGAATAGCTCTTTATGTCTAGAGTTTTTCCATTTGCCATCAGTCATGTATGGCTCTAGGATAGCTGACCAGTATTCTGAGGCCATGAGGGACTGAAGAAGTCCATCTTGAATCTGTGGCTCAGAGGATTCATATGGACTTTGCTGGCTACGAGCTGTTAGTAATAGTGCCTCAATTCTAGGTTTTATAGCTCTCCGTTTTCTCATAGGTTGCTCTATTGCCCACTCTTCAATCGCCAGTTGAACTTCCTTGGGTATAGTATTGTCAAGTGCATCTTGCGACTGCATCCAGGTGATATCATCGAGAGATACCAGGACATATGAAGCAGCAAGAGATTCCTGACGACAGTTTCTGAGGTCCTTCAGTATATAGAGCTCATCAAGGCGTCCGAGCTCTGCAGCTATGCCTTCAAGTAAAGTCCAGTGCTCTTCTTCAAGCAGGGCTCGACCTAGGAGCCATGCTTCTTGCAGTTTCCCTCGTTTCAAGCAATCAAGGACCGCTTGTTGAATGGTGTGATATTCAATAGAATGAGGGAATGCTGGGGTCCAGGGCTGTTTACTGGCGTTAGCGTTAGCACTGGCACTGGCGTTAGCACCCCG
>Ga0209189_1000711_pt1 | contig 26779 bp, 20 predicted proteins | sample C_130820_EF_Meta_FD_187308 | JGI IMG/M metagenome (GOLD analysis project Ga0209189, IMG submission 187308) | Freshwater microbial communities from Lake Croche, Canada to study carbon cycling - C_130820_EF_MetaG (SPAdes) (version 3) | ecosystem: Environmental > Aquatic > Freshwater > Lake... | reverse complement strand
GGAAGCCCCGCGGATCAGCGCATCGTATTCGGCGCTCTTCCATCCGGTGCGGTTATTGCCACTCCCGGAAAGGAAGAGATCGAGGAAGGTGTTCGGATCAGGGTAGTCCCCCACCCAACTCGAGCGGGCAATGCCGAAGTCCAGCGAGCCAAGCGAGTTCAGATAGACCTTCCATTCCTGTCGGGCAAGCTGGATGGTCACGCCCAGCACCTCCTTCCACCTCGACTGGAGCTCGATGGCCACCCCTTCGTTCAGCTCCCCCTCGCTGTAGAGGTAGGTGGTCAGGGGGAATCCTTTTCCCCCGGGGTACCCTGCATTGGCCAGCAATCGGCGCGCCTCGGCGTCATTCTCAGGCAGTCCGCCGGGAGCATTGTATCCCGGGATGCCTGGCGGGACGAAACTCAGGGCATCGGTCTCCCCCGCGCGGGTGATTTTGGTGGTCACACGCTTGCGATCAAGGGCCATCGCAAACGCCTTGCGAACGCGGGGATCGGTGAAGGGCCCCTTGGCGCAGTTGAAACGGAGAAAGTAGGTGCCGAGGAAGGGAGCCGCATGAAAATCAGGGCGGACTTTTAGTGCATCGAGCAGGGAGGGAGGAGCCAGTCCCTTGTCCATGATCAAATCAGCCTGCCCGGCGGCGTAGAAGTTATAGGCGACATTGGCCTGACTTATCGGGAGCACTTCCACCGTATTCAGCCGGACATTCGATGCATCCCAGTAGAGAGGGTTTTTCTTGAGACAGATGGCATCGTTGATTCTCCAGCCAGCAAGGAGAAAAGCTCCGTTGCCGACCAGTTTGCCGGGCTTTACCCAGTCATCTCCATATTTGGCAATCAGGTCGGTGCGTACCGGATAGAGTGTCGGAAAGGCACAGAGATCCAGAAAGTAGGGCGTGGGCTGTCGCAACGTCACCACCAACGTCCGTTCGTCCGGAGCCTTCACTGCGACCGAGGAAAAGTCCCCCGTCTTCCCACCCTGCACGCTGGCAAAATCCTCGGCCCCTTTCACGGGAAAGAGTTGATAGCTGTAGGCAGAGGCTGTGGCAGGATCGAGTGTTCGCCGCCACGAGTCGAGAAAATCACCGGCCCTCACCGGCCTGCCGTCACTCCATCTGGCATCGGACCTCAGGTGAAAGGTGTAGGTCAGGCGATCCGGGGAGATATTCCAGGAAGAGGCGACCCCGGGGATGCTCTTTCCTTGACGATCGAATCGGAGCAACCCCTCAAAGATCGCATTGGCGATCCGTCCCTCAGGTTGTCCGGTGATGACAGCGGGATCGAGCGTTTCAGGCTCCGCGCCGTTGATGAAAATCAGATCCGCCCTTGGGTCACGGGATCGACACCCCCCGATCAGGAAAAGAACCGCAAGGGAAACCATCAGGAGAGATGGCCCTCTCATGCTGGCAAGGGCACGGCATAGGTGCAGGGAATCCCCGATCCAAACTCGCGGAGGCTCTGCAAGGTGGTCTCCGCGATGTTCCGGAGAGCGTGGTCGGTGAGGAAGGCCTGATGCCCCGTGACAATGACGTTGGGGAAGGTCAGCAAACGGGCGAATGTGTCGTCGTTGATGATGTCCGAGGAGTGATCCTCAAAAAAGAGGGATGCCTCCTCCTCGTACACATCGATCGCAAGAAACCCGACCTTGCGTGTCTTGAGAGCCTCCACAACCGCAGGGGTATCGATAAGGGCTCCCCGGCTCGTATTGATGAGGAAGACTCCGTTCCTCATGAGTCCGAGCGCCGCATCGTTCACCAGATGATAGGTCGAGGGCATCAGCGGAACGTGGAAGGTCAGAATGTCCGAGTAACGGAAGAGCTCCTCGCGCGTGTCGACATATGAGGCGAGCAGCGTCACCTCTTCGTTGGGCTCCTCGTCGTAGGCTAGGATCTTGCAGCCAAAGCCGCTCAGCAACTTCACGACTTGGGTGCCGATTCTTCCGGTTCCGCAGACCCCGACGGTTTTGTCACGCAGTTCGAATCCGCAGAGCCCTTCAAGGTTGAAGTCGGCACGCCGCACCCTGTTGTGCCCCTCATGGATATGGCGGCCCAGTGTCAGGATCAATCCGATCGTGAACTCTGCCACGGCATTGGGGGAATAGGCGGGTACGTAAGCAAGCCGGATGCCCAATTCAGCAGCAGCCTTACGGTCGATCTGGTTGAATCCAGCACTGCGGGTCGCCAGGAAACGCGTGCCACCCCCCGCCAGCGTTTCGAGCACGGTGCGGTTGGCGTTGTCATTGACGAAGATCAGGACCGCCTCATGACCAGCCGCCATCACCGCGGTGCGCTCGTCAAGACGCTGCTCTAGGAAAGAAAATTCGACGGGAGAGTCCCTGGCGGCGGACTCCAGGGCAGGGCGTTCGTACCGCCTGGTGTTGAAGACCGCTACTTTCACCTCGCCATCATGACGCCTTGCCTAGGGGGAAGCAACCACCTGCTGGCTCCCCTGCGAGGCGCCGATCACATCGTGGTAATAATGGGCTGATGGCTTCAGCACCCGTTCACGGCTCACAGGATCCATCGTGGAGAGCCCGAACTTCGGCACATACCCGTAATGCCACTCGTAGTTGTCGGCCAGCGACCATACGAAGTATCCCTTCACGTCGTACCCCTCGTCCATGGCCTTGCGGATCTGAGTGATGTGATCTCGAAGATAGGAGAGACGCTTCGCTTCGTTTTTCGTCGCGATGCCGTTCTCCGTGACCATCATCGGCTTGTCATAACGCTTGCCAACCAACCGGATTTGGCTACCCAAGGCCTCGGGATCGATCCGCCACCCCATCATGGTGAAATTCGGCCCATGGCGGTGGGATTCCGAGATCAGGCTGAGCGGACCCGCCATCTGGCTGTAGTAATAGTTAAAGCCGATGATGTCGCAGACATCGTGGATCCGGTCGAGATGGTCGAAGTTTGCGTGCATCACCGTGTTGTAAACGATGCCCCCGGGATCCAGAGGTCCGTGCGTCCACCACGGAAGCGCCTCCACGCTCAGGACCTTGGCGGAGGGCTTCACTTCCTTGACCCGTGCAGCCGCATCCCGGAACATCCCGGCGCTTGCAATCGTGGCCGCCTTGTACCCCCTGAAATCGAACGTGTGGCACGGAGGCCAGAGACCGGCGATATAGGCGGTGAGGATCTGGCCGTTGGGCTCGTTCTCAGGCGCGTAGTAGTTCACATACGGTGAGGTCGCCCTCACCACCTTCGTGACATACAGATTCCAACGATCCCGCGCCAAAGGATGGAGCCAGTTGGTCTTGGAGCTATCCTTGGAATCCGTCAGCCACACGGGGAAGGTGAAGTGCCACAGAGTGATAACCGGCTCGATCCCGGCCTCCTTGAGCTTCCGACACATCGTGACATATCCCTTAATCGCCCTTGCATTGTAGTGCCCTGGCTGCGGTTCCACACGTGCCCACTCGATGCTGAAGCGGTAATGGGTCACCCCGATTTTCTTCAACGCCTCAAGATCCTTGTCAAAATCACTCCAACTGTAGAGGGCATTGCCGACCACCGGAGCCTTCTTTTGCTGAACCAGCAGGTCCCAGTCCCGGACGTAGTAGTCCTTTTGCCCGGGATCCACCCCCTTATCCTCGTACTGGAGGCTGCTGGTGGAGATCCCCCACGCGAAGGGAGCATACCCCTTGATCCTTGCCGCCTTGTGAGCGGGAGCCTTATCGAGCGGGCCGAGCGGATGCAGGGCGCATCCGGAAAGAAGCAACGCGCTAAGAAGCAGGACTGCCAAACCAGCCCATGGAGTGCATTGAGAGCGGAACATCACTGGACGGGGGCGGGTTTTGACTTCTTCATGAAAGAGGGCGTGAGCAGTTCAAGCTGACCCATGCTGTTGCGGTAAAATCCCCGGAGATCCGGAATCATGGAGTTCCAGTTCATCCCGGAATTCTCAAGAAAACGGTCGAGGCTCTTGGATCGGTCGGATCGCAGGAGACCATTTGAGCGGTTCACCTCGCGGAATGAAAGCGTCACCTTGGCGTATTCCGCGTCAGACAGGCGGGTCTTGTCGAGCCCCTTGGGATCATAGATGGAAATCCACCATCCCCCGTAAGCGTCAGGCGCATCGGGGGGAGTGACCTGAAAAATGAATTTGCCCACCCGGGACTTCCCTCCCTTCTCATCCAAGGAATAGAGAGCAGCAACCTCCTCCCGAGAGGCAAGGATTCCGGCCAGATAGGCGCGTATCATTTTTTTGAATCTCGTGATCTTTTCACCCCGCTCGTAGATGCCGAACTCCAGACAGACCGGATGCTCGGAATCACCGTAGACATTCATCTCGATGCGCTCGTTGATCTTGAAGGAGAGATAGGGGATATTTTTCAGGTAACCGTTATCAATCGTCGTTGCAGGAATCTGCCGGAAAGAACGAATACTATCGTCGGAGCGCAGATCCTGAACAATCATCCTCCACGGCGGCAGCTTTCCGGGATCCACGATATCGGCAAAATAGACCCCGGAATCGGTCTGGTCCTCGATGCGGCGGATATCGTTCTTGGGAATATCCACCTCACCATTCCTCTGCTGGAGGGTCACCTTCCCGGCATCGTTCTTAACGATCAGTCCATGCAGAAATCGCCCGTCATTCATGACGATCGTGTCGGGCATCAGGCGCTTGGCATTGCTATCCAGCTCGGAACGGCACGGGGGAAGCACCATGAGGAGAAAAACGCAAGTGAGGAAAGAATGCTTCATGGTTGGATGCCTGCCCTGTTAGGTACTAGGCATTCTTCCATGCATCAAGCAACCATCCGCACCCTCATCCTGACAACCCTCCTTCAGGGACTCCTTCTCCTCTCAGGATGCATTTCCGTTCCACGGAGCTATACCCCACCCTACGGTTCCGTGGTCCTGAAACCCCTTCCTAAGGAACCCTTCTGGTGGGGCACCTCATCGGCTCCCTTCCAGAACGAGGACAAGGGCTGCGAACCCGGATCGAAGTGGTATTTCAAGACCGACTGGGATCTCTTCGCCGAGGAGGGAGGGGCACCGGCACGCGGTGATGAGGCGGTCTTCTCCTGGAGTCACTTTGAAAAGGACCTGGACGCCCTGAAATTCCTAGGGGTCAATCACTTTCGTTTCGGTGTGGAATGGGCCCGGATCGAGCCGCACAGGGGGGAGATCAACGGGGCGGCCCTCAGACAGTATGCAGAAATGGCACGCAAGTGCCGCGAGGCCGGCATCGAGCCGATCCTCACGCTCTGGCACTTCACCTTCCCGTCATGGCTTTACCCAAGCGACAAGTCGAGAGCCGCATTCCTCAACCCCGATGTCCGCACGGCATGGCAGGCTCATGTTCGCAGGGTTGTGAAGGCCACCAAGGAGAATGTCAGAATCTATGTCCCGCAAAACGAGCCAAACGGGGCCCTCCAGTTGGGATGGCTCGGTGCCCACTGGCCACCGGGACTCCTCGCCCACCCGGGCCAGTATAAGAAAGCCATGCGCATCTCCGCCGACATGTTCCGCGATGCCGCCACGATCGTGCGTCAGGAGCGCCCCGACGCGCGCATCATGGGTATCTATTCGCTGCCCTACTGGACAAAGGCCCGTTATCTCGACCCCACACATTCCGTCTATCATCTCATGATGCACCAGAACTACGACCAACTCGACATGGTGGCCGACACCTGCGATATCATCGGGGTCAACTACTACTACAGTCAGCAGGCGAGCGCCCTGCGTTTCCTATTCCGCCCAAGCGGCGAAAGAAATTCGCGCTACACCCAACTCGGTTGGGAAATCGCACCGACCGGTCTCTACCACGTGCTTCGGCAAATCCACGGCCGTTACCGCAAACCGATCGTTATTTCCGAAAACGGAATCGGCACCAAGAGCGGTCAGAAATCGATCCGCTACTTCCGCGAGCACATCGCCCAGATGAGACGTGCCATGAACGAAGGGATCGACATCCGCGGATACTTCCCCTGGACACTTGTCGACAACTACGAATGGACCGAGGGATGGACCGGGCAGTTCGGCCTCTTCTCCTACGACAGGAAGACCCACAACCGCATCCCCTCACCTTCCGCCTACTGGTTCAAGAACTTCATCAAGGCGTATCCGGAGCCGTGAAAAAAGAGATTTTTAGCCTGAAGGCTGAAGACTTTTGAGAACGAAAGAGAAAACTGATGGACAATTCCTATTCACAGGCTGAAGCCGTAAAGATTATCGATGCCGTCATCCGTGGGCGTCGATCGGTACGGGCCTTTCTACCAACACCGGTACCGAAGGAGACGATCCTTGAGATCCTGAATGTGGCGGCGCGTGCCCCCTCCGGCACCAACACCCAACCGTGGAAAGTGACCGTCGTCACCGGCCTCAAAAAGGAGGCCCTCTCCAGCGAACTCATCGAGACGTCTCTCGACCCTGCCCTCGATGCGAAGCACACGCAGGAGTATTCCTACTATCCGGACAAATGGGTGCATCCCTACATCGACCGGCGGCGCAAGGTCGGCTACGACCTCTACGGCCTCCTCGGAATCGCCAAAGGTGACCATGATCGGATGAAGCGGCAGTTTGCGAGGAACTATGCCTTCTTTGATGCACCTGTGGGACTCTTCTTCACGATTGATCGGATTCTCGGCCAGGGCAGCTGGCTTGATTACGGCATGTTCCTCCAGAACGTCATGCTCGCGGCGCGCGCACGGGGGTTGGACACCTGCCCCCAAGCCGCCTTCATAAAGTACCACCGCATCGTGGCAAGGCATCTGGAAATCCCCAAAGGCGAGATGCTTCTCTGCGGCATGGCTCTCGGTTATGAGGATATGTCGAGGGTCGAGAACTCGCTCCGCACCGAACGGGAACCCGGTTCGGTATTCAGCCGCTTCCTTGATTAGGATGAACAATCAAAAGGGGATGCCGTGGAGGATCCTGTACTCGAGGATTTTCCCGAACTCCAGGAGCGCCATCCGGTTCTGCCGGTCCAGGGACCAGCGTTGACTCCCCGCACCGACCACACCGAAGGAAATCCCTGGAATCTCGTGACGGAATGTTGCAAGAGCACGCCGGGTATGGAATGGTGACGTCACAAGCACGGCACTGCGGATTCCTCGGGATTCGAGGATTGGACGGAGCAGTGTTGCGTTCTCATAGGTGGTGACGGCCTTCTTCTCGAGCACAACATCTTCAGGAGCAACGCCCCCTTCCATCAGGCGCTGACGACTTCGCCCGGCGTCACCCTCACCTGTCACGTAGATCCGGCGGGCCACCCCTTCCAAATAAAGTCTCGCCGCCATCTGCGGACGATCAAGAGACTCTCCCCCAAGCACAATGAGGGCATCGGCCTTGCTCATCGGCACGGAGACAACCAACCATCGTTGCCAGAATCGCTGAATCTCCTCCCCCTTGAGGTGGAGAAAAACTCCGGTCGTGAGCAGGGCCACGGATAGCAGTAAAGGGAATCGCTTCACCCGGTGATGAAAAAGGAAATCCCTGCTTGGGCCACCCCTCCCTGGGGTTTTGGGTATTCTTTTAAGCCGCCTTTCCGATCGCAAAGAGTCGGAATCCAATCTCCTTAAGCTTGGCGTGCGGGAGGATGTTGCGGCCGTCGAAGAGGAAGGCGGGCTTGAGCATGCCGTCGTGGATCTTCTTGAAGTCAAGATCCTTGAACTCGTCCCACTCAGTGAGGATGGCGACGGCGTGGGCTCCATCGCAGGCTTCCATGGCGCTCTTGACGACAACGAGGTTCGGGTTGGTTCCGGTGCCGAGAACCTCGGAACGGATCTGTTCCTCCCCGACCTGGGGATCGTAGACGACGACCTTGGCCCCTTCGGCTAGAAGGTCGCGGCAGACGGCGATCGCGGCTGTCTCGCGGGTGTCGTTGGTGTCCTTCTTGAAGGCGAATCCCAGGATGCCGATGTGCTTACCGTTTACTGTATTGAAGAGGTCTCGGACGATGCGGCCGCTGAAGCGTGCCTTCTGCCAGTCGTTGATCTTCACCACGCTCTCCCAGTAGGCGGCGACCTCGGGAAGGGCGAAGTGCTGGCAGAGGTAGGTGAGGTTGAGGATGTCCTTCTGGAAGCAGGAGCCACCGTAGCCAACGGAGGCCTTCAGGAACTTGGGTCCGATGCGCGAGTCTTTGCCGATGGCGCGTGAGACCTCGTCGACATCGGCCCCGGTGGCCTCGCAGAGCGCGGAGATTGAGTTGATCGAGGAGATACGCTGCGCGAGGAAGGCATTGGCCACGAGCTTGGAGAGTTCGGAGGACCAGAGGTTGGTCGTGAGGATCTTCTCACGTGGTATCCATCGGGCATAGATCGAGACGACTTTCTCGATGGCGGCGAGTCCCTCGGGGGTCTGTTCTCCGCCGATGAGGACTCGGTCGGGGTTGTTGAGATCGTCGATCGCTGTCCCCTCGGCGAGGAACTCCGGGTTGGAGAGGACCTGGAAGGTGCCATTCTTGGAGTTGGAGCGGAGGATGGTGAGCATGGCCTCGGCGGTCTTCACCGGAATCGTGCTCTTCTCGACGATGATCTTGGGGCCGACGGCCTCCTCCGCGATCATGCGGGCAGCAGCCTCGATGTACTTAAGATCGGCGGCGCGTCCGGCACCGACTCCGTAGGTCTTTGTCGGGGTGCCGACGCTGACGAAGATGATGTCGGATCCCCGGATGGCCTTGCGGACATCTGTGGAGAAGAAGAGGTTCTTCCCGCGGGCGGACTCAACAACCTCCTGCAGACCGGGTTCGTAAACGGGCAGTGCTTCGGAATTCCAGGCGGCGATGCGCTTCTCGTTGGGATCACAGACCGTGACCCGGATGTCGGGGCACTTGGCGGCGATCATCGCCATGGTGGGACCGCCGACATAACCGGCGCCGAGACAGCAGATGGAGGTAGACATAAATTGGAAAGTTGAAGCTTAAGATTTGGATTTTCTACAAGGAGGGATACACCCCGCTTACTTGGCGAGTGCTCCCTTGAAATACGCGATGGTCTTTTCGATTCCGGCTTCGAGGGGGACTTTGGGTTCCCAGCCGAGGGTTTCCTTGGCCAGGGTGATGTCGGGTCGGCGCTGCTTCGGATCGTCGGAAGGAAGAGATAGGTGGGTTATCTTGCTCTTGCCCCCGACTTTCTTGAGAACGAGTTCGGCGAGTTGGAGCATAGTGAACTCGCCGGGGTTACCGAGGTTCATGGGGCCGACGATCTTCTCCTGCTCCATGAAGCGCATGAAGCCGTCGACGAGGTCGTCTACATAGCAGAAAGAGCGTGTCTGGGAGCCCTCTCCGTAGACGGTGAGATCCTTGCCCTGGAGGGCCTGGACGATAAAGTTGGAGACAACTCGGCCATCGTCGGGGAGCATGCGGGGGCCGTAGGTGTTGAAGATGCGGATGACGCGGATATCGACACCATTCTCGCGGTGATAGTCGAAGAAGAGGGTCTCGGCAGCGCGCTTCCCCTCATCGTAGCAGGAGCGCAGTCCGATGGGGTTGACATGGCCCCAGTAGGCCTCGGGTTGGGGATGGACGTTGGGATCCCCGTAAACTTCGGAAGTGGAGGCCTGGAAGACGCGTGCCTTGAGCCGCTTTGCGAGGCCAAGGCAGTTGATTGCCCCGACCACCGAGGTCTTCATCGTCTTGATAGGGTTGTACTGGTAATGCGGAGGGGAGGCCGGACAGGCCAGATTGTAAATTCGGTCGACCTCGAACTTGAAGGGGTCGATGATGTCATGGCGGATCAACTCAAAGCGGGGATTCCCGACAAGGTGCTGAACATTCGTCTTCCGTCCCGTGAAAAAGTTGTCGAGACAAATGACTTCGTGACCCTGACCAATCAGGCTATCGCAAAGGTGGGAACCGAGGAATCCGGCTCCGCCGGTGATAAGAATTCGCATGGGGAAAAAGTGAAGGGGAAAAAAGGTGAAGTGAAAAGTCTCAAAGCCATGCTGATGGGAAAAAAGAGGAGATTTACCGGCGGTCGGGTTCGAACCGACACATCTTTAGAGGATACCGGATTTTGAGTCCGGCGCGTCTGCCAATTCCGCCACGCCGGCGCGGATCCAAAACATTATACTCCGATCGACTTCCTGCCAAGTCGAACATCTGAATCGTCAAACCACCGTCGTATGATAACGTGAAGCCATGAAGAAACTATCACCCCTTCTCGCCGTCGCCCTTCTCTCTGCCAATGCTTTTGCAGGTTCGTTCCCGGACATCGGCCTTGCCGACCTGAAAACCGCCATCGCGCAGAAACAAGTCGCCATCCTCGATGTGAACGGCCCCTACTCCTTTGCCAACGGCCATATTCCCGGAGCCATCGACTACACGTCCCACACTGCCGATCTTGCGAAGGTTCTCCCCTCCGACAAGTCCTCGCTTGTGGTGGCCTACTGCGGGAATGAGCATTGCGGCGCCTACGCGCGTGCCGCGGAGGCCGCCAGCAAGTTGGGGTACACCAACATCCGGCACTTCAGGCCCGGTATTGCCGGATGGAAAGCCGCGGGCGAGCCGACGGAAAAGTAGACTTAGTCCTTGGAAAGGGTCGCCAGAGCCCTGACAACCAACGCTTTGTCCTCCGGATAAGTCAGCCCATACCAAGAGTCATTGGTCGAGAGCAGTTGCACCGTGACCTCTCCGGAGCCGATCAATGAACTGACGGCCGCCGGCAGATAGAACTCCGCCCTAGGATCCCCTCCCCTTTCCTCCAGGAACTCGTCAAAAAGACGCTCAAGTCTGGGAAAAAGATCCGGGGTGAATCCCCAGAAGTTCATCGAGGTTGGCTCGGCGCCCGTAAGAGTCACAGAAGGATTGCCCTCGGCCAGAATTCCGGAGGACGAGCGGAGAATCGCCGGTTGCTCCGTGATCTCAATCAGGTGTCCCTGCCCGTCATCGTGGCAGATCCCCCGCGACACGGCGCCGTGATCGGAGAGAGTCTTTTCAAGACGATAGCCCACCATGGCGTAGCACCCCGCCATGGCCGTCCGTAAAAACGAAGCTAACTGCGCGAAGCCAGAAGGACCGTAGTAGTCGTCGGCATTGATGACGGCGAACGGGCCCCTGACAATGCTGGAAGCCGCCAGCACGGCGTGGCCGGTACCCCATGGCTTCGTGCGCCCGAAAGGAGCGACCCGTCCGCCGGGAAGCGGCTCCAGTTCCTGAAAGGCGTATTCCACGGCCATTCTCCCATCGTACCTGACTCCGAACATATCCCGGAACTGATCCAGCATCTCGCGGCGGATGACAAAGACAACCTTGGCGAAGCCCGCGGAAAGGGCATCCGTTACCGAATAATCGAGAATGATCTCCCCGTGGGGGCCGACGGGGTCAAGCTGCTTAAGCCCTCCGTAGCGGCTCCCCATTCCCGCCGCCAGAACAACAAGCGTGAGATCCATGTGTCAGGACTTCGAAAACTAGGGCTTCTTCTTCACGGACCCGGCCGTCTGCAGCGGCGCGGTGTCGCGGTAGAAGATGATCCCGTGCTGCTTGAGGTTGGCGATGAAGGCCTTCAGATCGACGGCGGATCCCTGAAGTGAGTCCATGGCGACATTCCCCTTCCTGAGGAAGGATCCGGCATTTCCGGCGGCCGCCTTGAACTCGCTCGATGCGGTGGCAAGATTTCCAAGCGTCGCCTGAAGGTTCTCCACACCCTGCTTATTGAAGACATCCTTGCGCAGGGTCAGACTGACGGAATCAATGTTGTCGAGGGCTTCACCGAGCTTGGGGAGGATCTCGTCGTGGAGTTGGCGCTGGAGTTCGGAAATACTCGACTCGCTGCGCCCGTTGGGGATCACGGAACCGGGTGCGATCGGCTTGAGTTCCGCGGCGTCACCGACCATGGTCACCGTGACATAACGGTCACCCAGGAGACCCGAGCTGCCGATGGAGAAGATGCTTCCCTCCGGGATTTGCACCGTGTCGTTGATCCTGAGCGATACGGCGACGCCCCGCATGCTGGGAAGGACCTTGGGAGGGGCGGCAACCTCGCCGATCTTGGCGCCGGCGAGCATCACGTCGGCTCCCTTGAGAACACCGCTGGCGTTATGGTACTCGACGGTGAGCGTGTAGTATTTCTTCACGCTCTCCCCGAAACGGCCGAAGTAGAGCACTAGGGAGCCGATGCAGAGCAGGCCGAGCAGTACGAAAAACCCGGCCCGGAGCTGGGTGGATGTGTTGGATGAGTCCATGGAGTGGTGGTGAAAGGTTTTTAGTCGATTTCGCGGGAACGCCCCTCGACAAAGTCCCGGATCACGGGATCCGCCGTGCCGTGCAGTTTGGCAAGCGATCCGGAGAAGTGGATTTTTCCCTCGCGCAGGAGGGCGACGCGGTCTGCGATGTGGTTAGCGCTGACCATGTCGTGGGTGACGACGATCGAAGTGACGTGCAGTTGCGATTGCAAGCGCCGAATCAAGCGGTTGATGGTGTCGGAGACGATGGGGTCGAGTCCTGCGGTGGGCTCGTCATAGAGAATACAGGAGGGTTCGGAGATGATCGCCCTCGCTAGGGATGCCCTCTTCCTCATGCCGCCGCTCAGGTTCACGGGCATCTTCCCCTCCTGACCCTGGAGACACACGAGCTCAAGGGCATGCGCCACTTTCTCACGGATCACCTTCAGGTTGCGCTCGCCGCGTTCCCTCAACGGGAAGGCTATGTTCTCGAAGACGGTCATCGAGTCGAAGAGGGCTCCGTCCTGGAAGAGCATCCCGATCTTCCGGCGCACGGGCTCGAGTTCACGCTCGTCAAGGCGTGCGATCTCCTCGCCGTCGATCCTGATGGATCCGGAGACCGGCCTCATCAGGCCGATCAGGTGGCGAAGGAAGACGCTCTTTCCCCCACCACTCTGCCCTAGAAGGACAAGGGTCTCGCCACGGGGTATGTCGAGGTTTACACCCCTGAGGATCTCCTGCGTGCCGATCTTCTGACGCAGATCACGCACCTCAATGAGGTTGTCGGTGGAACCGTGCATCAGTAGCCGCCCCCTCCGGCCGGGAAAACCATGTTGAGCGCCATGGTCAGGAAGAAATTGATCATCAGGATGCTCAGGGAGCTGATGACGACGGCATCGGTGGTGGAGCGACCGACCCCAACGGCCCCGTTTCTCGTGCCGAGTCCCTGCTGACATCCGACGATCACGACGATGATGGCGAAGACGAATCCCTTGGTCAGGGCCATCACCATGTCCTTGCCGTGCGTGTAGCGCCACATGTGGTGGAGGAAAAAGACGCTGTTCACGTTCAGCATGCTGGTGGCGACGAAGTAACTCGCCGTCAACGCGAAGAAGATGCACTCGCCGACCAGGAGGGGCATCGAGATCATCATCGCCACGGCGCGGGGAACAACGAGGTAGTCGATGGGATTGACGGCCAGCGCCCGAAGAGCATCGATCTGTTCGGTCACCTTCATGGTCCCGATCTCCGCGCTCATGGCGGCGCCGACGCGGCCGGCGACCATGAGGCCGGTGAGGACGGGACCGAGTTCCCTGCAGAGGGCGATGGATACCACGGGTCCCACGGCGGTACTCATGTTCAGGGCGTTGAACTGGAAGAAAATCTGCGCGGTGAAGACGGCACCCGTGAAGATTCCCGTGATGATCACGACCGCCTGGGAGCCGAAGCCGATCTCGACGATCTGGTGGAGCACGATCCCCCAGCGTATCCTGCCTGCGAAAATTGACCGGAACATCTCCCAAGCCAGGAACGCGGCTTGGCCCAGGTAGAGGCAGAAGGCCCGGGTAAGCGGGAATGAGTAGGGAAACTTCATCCGGGGTTCCGGTGTGTCAGGAGAGAATGGGCTCGGCTTCCAGGTCGTAGCCGCGTGTTCCGGTGATCCTGACCAGGTGGAACGCCCCCGCCTGCACGGGCTTTGTGAAGTGGACGCGGCAGTCGACGTCAGGCGCATCCCCTTCGCTCCGGCCCAACGCGGCCGTGTCGGCGAGAACGGTAAGTTCCTTGCCAAGTTGGGCGGCGGCGTGTTCCGCGGCGATCTGCTGCTGGACAAGCATCGCCTCGCGCTGTCGGCGCTTCTTGGTTCCTCCATGGATCTGACCGGGCAGCTTGGCGGCGCGTGATTCCTCCTCGCGCGAGTAGGCAAAGACTCCGAGGCGCTCGAAGCGGGACCTTCCGATGAAATCAAGCAGGGTGGAGAAATGCTCGTCTGACTCCCCGGGAAAACCGACGATGAAGGTCGTCCTGATGGTGAGTCCCGGAATCCCGGCACGCATCCGGCCGATCAACCGCTCGATGTGAACGCTGTCGGTCTCGCGCTTCATGGCATCCAGCATGGTGTCGTGGATGTGCTGGAGGGGCATGTCGACGTAGCGGACCACCTTGGGGTTGCGGGCGATGGCGCCGATCATGTCGTCGCTCCAGTGAGCGGGATGAGTGTAGAGCAGGCGGATCCAGAACTCGCCCGGGATGGCGGCGAGCGCATCAAGCAGGGCCGGCAACCCGGGTCCCCTTGCCTCGTCGACGGGCTGGCGCGGGCCGGCCTTCCCCTCCCAGAGATCCATGCCGTAGTAGGTGGTATCCTGGCTGATGAGGTTGATCTCCTTGACTCCGGAGGCGACAAGTCCCTCGACCTCCCTGACCACCGACTCGATGGTGCGGCTGCGGTGGCGTCCGCGCATCCTGGGTATGACGCAGAAGGAGCAGGGGTGATTGCATCCCTCGGCGATCTTCACGTAGGCGGTGTGCGAGGCGGTGAGGCGGACACGGGGGGTGTCGTAGTCGGGGATGTAGGCGGCGCGACGGGAGACCTCGACCAGCGCCTCTTCCCGTTGCTCATCGAGCAGCCGGTCAAAGAAGGCACCGGCACCCTTGATCTCGTCGAGTCCCATGAAGGCGTCGACCTCGGGAAGCTGCGTGGCAAGATCGGAGGAATAGCGCTGCGAGAGGCAGCCGCCGACGACGAGTTTCTGACCGGCCTTCGCCCCGTTGAGACGGCGACGGTGGGCCTCCAGGATGGCCCCGATGCTCTCTTCCTTGGCAGGATCAATGAACCCGCAGGTATTGACCAGAACGACATCGGCCTCGTCGGTCTCCGTCGTGAGTTGGTAGCCATGGCGTTTGGCGTCGCCCAGCATGATCTCGGCATCAACGAGATTCTTGGCGCAACCGAGACTGATGAGGCCGATTTTTTTGGTTCCCGATGTGGCGTTGCTCATCGTGGTGTGAAGGAAGAGGGCTGACTGTTGCTGGTGATCCAAGGAATCGATCGTATCCGTGAGAGTTGCCTCCCAATTCCCCAACTGATCAGGAGTGTTGCCACCATAAGAAGGTAAAGTGCGGCGCGGCCCATGGGAGCCAGAATGCGGTACAACTCACCCATCGGTGAACGCCAGCGTGATTCGGCAGGACGGGCCATTCTGGAGAGGTACCTCTGTCCCCCGGTGACGAGTTCCCGCAAGGCGGGAAGGGAATCGCGGATTTCGGAAGGATCCAGCCCGAGACTCCGGGCGTAGGTGACGGCATGAAGCCGGGCGGTCGAGGGATCCAGGGGGAAATCCCGCTCAAGCGCTTCAGCCACGGGAACCGAAATCCCCGCAGACTTTGCGGCCTCCGGGAGAGAGAGTCCCTTGTGCTTTCGTGCTTTGGCAAGGATGGATCCTAGCGGGTCGGGCAGGAAAGACTGTTGGAAAAACTTCATGAAAATCTTTTTGGGGAAGGAATATCGGCCAAGGATCTCAGTCGTCGAGACCGTCAAGATCAACCAGGATCTCGCGATCCTTGGCACCATCCTTGGGACCCAAGATGCCACGTTGTTCCAGAATGTCCACGATGCGCGCGGCACGCGTATAGCCGAGGCGGAGTCGGCGCTGCAGCATCGAGGTGGAGGCCTTCTTCTCCTGTCGGATGATCTCGAGGCACTTGTCGACCAAATCCTCCTCCTCGTCGGTCACCTCATCCTCTGGCATGGTTGTCGAGGCGAGTTTTGCCGAGATGCTCGGTTCGAAAACTGGTTTCCCCTGCGCGGCCAGATTCGCCACGATGCGGTGGATCTCCTCGTCGGTTACAAGCACACCCTGCGCGCGGGTGAGTTTCGCGCTGCCGGGAGGGAGATAGAGCAAGTCGCCCTTTCCGAGGAGTTTCTCGGCACCGTTCATGTCTAAGATGACGCGGCTATCGAGACCGGAGGCGACTTGAAAGGCAATGCGTGAGGGGATATTCGCCTTGATCACCCCCGTGACCACGCTGGAACGCGGGGTCTGGGTAGCCACGATCATATGGATCCCGGCGGCTCGGGCCTTCTGGGTGATACGGGCGATCGCTCCCTCAACATCAACCGGAGCCGTCTGCATGAGATCGGCCAATTCGTCGACGATCACCACGATGAAGGGCATCTTATCGGGGATGATCAGGCTATCGTCACTCTTGAGCGGAAGTTCCGGTTCGTGGGAATACTCGGGTTCGGCATCAGGTGAGGATTCGGCCGTCACCATTTCGGAAACAAAATCTTCCGGAGCATCGATGTCCACGGGTTCCGCCATTTCTAGAGCGGGGGCCTTCTCAGGCTTGGGACGGTTATTGAACCCCGTTACATTCTTCACACCGACTTTGGCGAAGATGGCATAGCGCTTTTCCATCTCGTCAACCACCCAGCGCAACGCAAGCAGCACCTTCTTCGGATCCGTTACAACGGGCGTCACGAGGTGCGGAAGGTCGTTGTAGACCTGCATCTCGACGACCTTGGGATCGATCATGATGAACCTCAGCGTCTCAGGCGTGTGGCGGAAGATGAGGCTCGTGATAATGGAGTTGATGCAGACACTCTTGCCGCTTCCAGTGGCACCCGCCACGAGCAGGTGAGGCATCGCGGCCAGATCCGCGATGATCGCATGTCCGTAGACATCCTTGCCAAGTGCCAGGGGCAGGGCCGCCTTGGTCGATTCCCAGGTTTCGCTCTCGAAAAGCTCCCTGATGCTGACCTTCACCTTGCTGGAGTTGGCGATCTCGATTCCTACCGTGTCCTTTCCGGGAATGGGGGCCAGAATATTGATCCTCTCCGCGCGTGTGGCACGGGCAAGGTTCTTCTCCAGAGCCGAGATACGCTCCACGCGGACGCCGATGGCGGGGTAGACTTCGTAGCGGGTGATCGTAGGTCCCTTGGTGATGTCACCCGGCGAGGCATCGATGTCGAACTGGGCCAGCGTGTCGAGGATGATCTTCTGAACACCGTGGAGCACGGCGGGGTCGACGGGTTGGTGCGCCTCGTCGTAGGTCTCGAGCAGGTCTAGGCCGGGAAGGGTGTACTCGTCAAAGTGAACCTCGCCGAGCAGTCCGTCACCGGAGATCGGGGCTTTTGCCTTCTGCTTGGACTTCATGACCTCGGCCAGCGTCGGCTTCCGAGCGGGTGCCGGCACGCTGGCGTCGATGATCTTTGGAGCGGGGAGATCGCATGAAGGCAAGGGTGCATCGGAACCGGTTGCCGACTCCTCTTCAGGTTCCGAAGAGGGATGCACCGCACGACGACGGTTGCGGGAACCGGAACGAGCAACCATAACGGGCGCTTCCCGCCCACCGCGCCCTCTTTTTGCATGTCGGTTCTTGAGAAAACGATAAAGAACCCCGAACAGGGTTCCAAGTGCAACGGCCCCGCGGCGTAGTGCCGCAATGGGATGGAAACCGGTGGCCAGAATCAGGCTTACCAAGGCAAGCCCCGAAAAGATCAGGAGGGATCCGAGTGAGCCGAGAACATTGCGCCCTAGAGCAATTCCCAACCGCTGCCCCAACCATCCTCCGGGACCGGGGATTTCAAAACGGAGCTTCCAGCCAAGGAGGACAAGATGCTGAAGATCGATCAGCGTGGCCCAACTCAGCACGAAAACAAATGCCCAGCCGATCCGGATTCCGATGCGTTCAACCTTACCGAGAAAGACGGCGATCCCTATGCCCATAAGCGACACTGCACCGAAGTAAGAGGCAGCGCCAAAAAGGAAATAGGCAACGCGGGCCACGATGGCTCCGACCCTGCCGACAAAATTCGACGGAATCTCGTTAATGGGGGTGTACGTTCCGAAGGCCCATGATGGAACATCCCTCAGATCAAAGGAGACAAGCGCCAACAGCAGCAGGATGCCCCCGAAAAAGAGAAGCAATCCCGTAACCTCGTCGAAGGAACGTCGTCGTGAAGAGACCATCCGGCATATCTTGCAGGATATCCTGCGTTCTTGGCAATCGTCGGAATGTTTTGGATACTCAATGGTTCTGTCATGACTCCCTCGTTACCAATCTCTTTCGACCCACTCCCCATGCAACGTGTCTGGGGCGGACGTAGCTTTGAGACCCTTTTTGGAAAAAAACTCCCCCAAGGAGTTCCCGTGGGGGAACTCTGGGAGATGGTCGACCGGCCCGAGGCCCAGAGCGTGGTGAACGCGGGCCCCCTGAAGGGGGCAACGCTGCATGATCTGTGGACAGGTCGCCGGGCAGAGATTTTCGGAAAGAGGCACCTGAACAACCCCTCACCCACATTCCCCCTCCTGATCAAGTTACTCGATGCCAGCGAACGCCTCTCCGTCCAGGTCCATCCTCCCTCCGCGCGCGCCGCGGAACTTGGCGGCGAACCGAAGACCGAGTGCTGGTATTTTCTGCATGCCTCGGAGGGGGCTGCTGTCTATGCAGGACTTAAAAAAGGGGTGACTCAAGGGGATTTTGAGAAATCGCTTCGGGAGGGAACCGTCGAGCAGACGATGCACCGGGCGACGGTCCTCACCGGAGAGAGCATCTTCATTCCCAGCGGCCGGCTGCATGCCATCGGTGAGGGATTGGTCATCGTCGAGGTGCAGCAGAACAGCGACACCACATACCGCGTCTTTGACTGGAACCGCACCGGTCTTGATGGAAAACCGAGGGACTTGCACCTCAAGGAATCGATGCTCTCCATCGATTTCAAGGATTTTGAACCGGCGCTGACACCCGCTTCCAACCCCCTGGTGGCTGACTGTCCTTATTTCCAAGTTGAAAAAAAGGTTCTCCCCTTCCCCGAATCCGTTGCACGCGAGGACGACTTTTCCATCGTCACCTGCCTGACCGGAGGCGTGGAATGCGCAGGGGCGTCCCTCGGACCAGCGGGTTTCATGCTTGTTCCGGCTTGTCTTGAAGATGCCGTGCTGAAGCCGGTGGTGCCGGACACTGCGGTCCTGATCACCAGGCTTCCGGCTTGAAGCCAGCCAATCTCAGGCTTGGCAACAGCTCATCGGGTGGTATGACGGCTCAAGGGAAGCTCCGGGTTTCTGTTTATTGATAAAGTTCCCGACGGCCCATTTCCCCCACTTTTCCGACTCCACGTTTGACCGCCCGAAGATGGGAAGGTTGAATGGAAGGCTGTAACGGTCCCAAACCCGTTACCTTTCCGATTCAACGCCTCGTTTCTTCTCCGACCATGCCCAAAGACACCTCGATCAAGAAAATCCTTCTCATCGGAGCCGGACCCATCGTCATCGGACAGGGATGCGAGTTCGACTATTCAGGAGTCCAGGCCTGCAAGGCGCTCGCCGAGGAGGGATACGAAGTCGTTCTGGTAAACTCGAATCCGGCCACCATCATGACTGATCCGGAGTTCGCCAACCGGACCTACATCGAACCGATCACCCCCGCGATCATCGAGAAGATCATCGAGCGGGAGAGGCCGGATGCCCTCCTCCCCACACTTGGCGGTCAGACCGCGCTCAACGCGGCGATGGAACTCGTCCACAGCGGCGTCCTCAAGAAGCACAAGGTCAGGCTGATCGGCGCCAACGCCGAGGCGATCAAGCGAGGCGAGGACCGCACCCTCTTCAAGCAGATCATGATCGAGATCGGCCTGGAGGTCGCCGAGTCGGGTACAGCCCACACGATCGACGAGGTCTTCGAGATCGCCAAAAGCATCGGCCGCTACCCGCTGATCATCCGTCCCGCGTTCACCCTGGGCGGTGCGGGAGGAGGGATCGCCTACAACCGTGAGGAACTCGAGACCATCGCTCGCCGCGGCCTCGACATGTCCCCCACCACGGAGGTTCTCATCGAGGAATCACTCCTCGGTTGGAAGGAATTCGAGGTCGAGGTCATCCGCGACAAGGCCGATAACTGCATTGTCGTCTGCTCGATCGAGAACTTCGACCCGATGGGCGTCCACACCGGCGACTCGATTACGGTCGCCCCGATCCAGACTCTGACCGACCGGGAGTACCAGAAGATGCGTGACGCCTCCTTTGCCGTCATCCGCGCGATTGGCGTGGAGACGGGCGGATCGAACATCCAGTTTGCCGTCGATCCCAAGACCGGCCGCCAGATTGTCATCGAGATGAACCCCCGCGTCTCGCGCTCCTCGGCCCTCGCCTCAAAGGCGACCGGCTACCCGATCGCGAAGATCGCCGCCAAGCTGGCCGTCGGCTACCGCCTCGACGAACTCAAGAACGACATCACCAGGACCACGACCGCCTGCTTCGAGCCGGCGATCGACTACTGCGTCGTGAAGATCCCCCGCTTCACCTTCGAGAAGTTCCCGAAGGCGGACCCGACCCTCACCAGCCAGATGAAGAGCGTCGGCGAGGCGATGTCGATCGGACGCACCTTCAAGCAGGCCCTCCAGAAGGCCCTCCGCTCTCTGGAGACCGGCCGCGCCGGACTCGGATGCGATACCAAGGACCTGGAGCCGCGCAACCCCGACGGCAGTTGGGACACCGACCGGATCGAGTTCCTGCTGCGCACGCCGAACGCCGAGCGTATCTTCACCGTGCGTCACGCCTTCCTTGCGGGATTCACCGCCAAAAAGATCCACGAGATCAGCGCCATCGACCCGTGGTTCCTCGACAACATCCAGGAACTCGTCGAGGAAGAGCAGGCATTCCGCAAAGATCCTGCCAACATCCCCCTTCGCAAGGCGAAGAAGCTCGGCTTCTCCGACCGCCAACTGGCCCACATCGCGGAAACCACGGAGGATGCCATCCGCGAGAAGCGGAAGGTCGCCGGAGTCGATCCCACCTACCGGTTGGTCGACACCTGCGCGGCGGAGTTCGAGGCGGCGACCCCCTATTTCTACTCCACCTACGGGGACGAGGATGAGACCCGCAAGGGAACGAAGAAGAAGGTGATGATCCTCGGCGGCGGGCCCAACCGCATCGGCCAGGGTATCGAGTTCGACTACTGCTGCGTCCATGCCGCCTTCGCGCTGAAGGAGGAAGGGTACGAGACCATCATGGTGAACTCCAACCCGGAGACCGTCTCGACCGACTACGACACCAGCGACAAGCTCTTCTTCGAACCCCTCACCCTCGAGGATGTCCTCAACATCTACGAGCGCGAGAAGTGCGACGCGGCCGTCGTCCAGTTCGGCGGACAGACCCCGCTCAACCTTGCAGCCCATCTGCAGGCCCGCGGCGTGACCATCATCGGCACCCAACCCAAGAGCATCGAAATGGCGGAGGACCGCAAGCACTTCGCCGCGATGATCGACAAGCTGAAGCTTCGCCAGACATCCGGTGGCACCGCCACAGGCGAGACCGAGGCCGTCGCGGTCGCCGACAAGGTCGGCTACCCCGTTCTCGTCCGTCCCTCCTTCGTCCTCGGCGGACGCGCCATGGAGATCGTCTACACGGAGGAGGATCTTCGCCGATACATCAGGACTGCCGTTGAAGTCAGCCCCGAGCGCCCGATCCTTGTAGACCGCTTCCTGGAGGATGCCACCGAGGTCGATGTCGACTGCCTTGCCGACGGTAAGGAGTGCGTCATCGGAGGCATCATGGAGCACATCGAGGAGGCCGGCATCCACAGCGGAGACAGCGCCTGCGTGCTCCCGAGCGTCTCGCTTTCCCCCAAGGTCCTGGAGAACATCCGCCACTCCACCAAGGCGATGGCGCTGGAACTCGATGTCCGCGGACTCATGAATGTCCAGTATGCGGTCAAGGACGAGGAAGTCTACGTGCTCGAGGTGAATCCCCGCGCCTCCAGAACCTCCCCCTTTGTCAGCAAGGCGATCGGAGTCCCCCTTGCCAAGATGGCGGCCAAGATCATGGCGGGCAAGACCCTCAAGGAACTCGGATTCACCCAGGAGGTGATCCCGAAACACTTCAGCGTGAAGGAAGCCGTCTTCCCCTTCATCAAGTTCCCCGGCATCGACATCACCCTCGGTCCCGAGATGCGCTCCACCGGCGAGGTCATGGGCATCGACACCGACTTCCCCCGGGCCTACGCGAAGGCTCAGATGGCGGCGGCTCCCTCGCTCCCTGCCGGCGGCAACCTCTTCGTCAGTGTCAAGGACGCCGACAAGAAGGTGATCGTTCCGATCGTGAAGGACTTCGCCGACCTTGGTTTCAAGATCCATGCCACCGACGGCACCGCTTCGCTCCTCAAGGAGAACGGCATCGAGGTCACCCGCCTGAACAAACTGGCCCAGGGACGCCCCAACGTGGTCGACATGATCAAGAACGGCGAGATGCAGTTCATCATCAACACCCCGAGCGGCAAGCAACCCCGCGCCGATGAGGTCGTGATCCGCAGCATGGCCGTGGCGAACCGCATCCCGATCATGACCACCCTGAGGGCAGCGGCAGCCAGCGTCTCGGCCATCAAGTCGATCGCGAAGTCGCCTTTGACGGTGAAGTCGCTTCAAGAGCACCATTCAGCAGCCTGATTGAGACTTGTTTTTTTGGCGCGCCTCAAGCGCCAAAACAGGTGCCCGGGGCGAACCTGTTCTGACTCGACTTGGGGGGCATTCTCCCCCAAGGTTCGCGGGTGACTGAAAGAGTTGTCGTTCGTTCCAAATTCTTCTTCGAAGGGGAGAAGAAGTTCTTCGTCAAGGGCGTGACCTACGCTCCCTTCGCGCCTGACGCCGAAGGGTACCAGTTCGGATCGAAGGAGCAGGTCGCCAAGGATCTGGCAGCCATCCGCGAGACAGGGGCCAATCTGGTACGCATCTACACGACGCCCCCCCGCTGGTTCCTCGATCTCTGCCTTGAGAACGGCATCCGCGTCCTCTTTAGCATCGCCTGGATGGAGCATGTCGAGTTCCTCAACGACCCGAAGGTCCGCGCCTCCGTCGAGAAAGCAGTCATCGATGCAGTCCGCGAGCACAAGGGGCATCACGCCATCTTCGGCTACCTTCTCGGCAACGAGATCCCGTCCTCCATGGTCCGATGGCTCGGCGCGAAGCGTGTGACCGAATTCGTCGAGCATCTGGTCAACATCGCCCGCCGCGAAGATCCCCGGGCACTCTACTCCTACGCGAGCTATCCCCCGACCGAGTATCTGCTTCCGCAGAACGTCGACTTCCTGACCTTCAACGTCTACCTGCACCGCCGCGAGGACTTCGAGCGCTACCTGGCCCGCCTCCAGAATCTGGCGGAGGACAAGCCCCTTATCATGGGAGAGTTCGGAATGGACACGATCCGCCACACCGAGGAGGAACAGGCCGAGATGATCGACTGGCATCTCGATGCGGTCGTCCGCGGCGGTCTTGCCGGAACCATCCTCTATGCATGGACCGACGAGTGGCACCGCAGCGGCATGGACATCCTCGACTGGGCCTTCGGTCTGGTGAAGCGCGACCGCACCCCGAAGAAGGCGCTCGAGACCGTCAGAGGCTTCTATGGGAAGAGAGGATCGATTATCGAGGGCGCACCCCTCCCCCGAGTCCCCAAGGTATCGGTCATCGTCTGCAGTTACAACGGCGGCCAGACCCTCGAAGCCTGCCTGCGCTCGCTGAAGAAGGTCAACTATCCCGACTACGAGGTGGTCCTTGTCGACGACGGCTCGACCGACAACACGAAGGAGATCGTATCCCACCACCCCTGGGTGAATGCGATCCACCAGCCGAACATGGGACTCAGCGTCGCCCGCAATGTCGGAGCGGCCCACGCCACCGGCGAGATCCTCGCCTACACGGACAGCGACTGCATGGCCGACCCCGACTGGCTCTACTATCTGGTCGGCACCCTCCTCTCCGGGAACTATGCTGGTGTCGGCGGACCGAACATATCCCCGTCTGCCCAGAACTGGCAGCAGGCCTGCGTGGCGGCCGCGCCCGGCGGCCCCAGCCACGTGCTTCTCACCGACGTGGTGGCCGAGCACATCCCCGGCTGCAACATGGCTTTCCACCGCTGGGCCTTCGACAAGATCGGCGGCTTCGATCCCGAATACCGGAAGGCCGGAGACGACGTCGACTTCTGCTGGCGCCTCCAGCAGGAGGGAGAGGTTATTGCTTTCAGCCCCTCGGCGATCGTCTGGCACTACCGGCGCTTCACGCTCAAGGCCTTCCGCAAGCAGCAGGAGGGATACGGCGAGGCCGAGTCGCTGCTGCGATTCAAGCATCTTGTCTTCTTCGGACCCACCGGCACCGCAAAGTGGAAAGGTCAGGTCTATGGAGCGCCCCGCTTTACCTGGCTCATCAACCAACCCGTGATCTACCACGGCGTCTTCGGCGAGGGACTCTTCCAATGCATCTACCCGACGCCCCAGTCCGAGATGGCCGCCTACCTGAGCAGCATCGAGTGGGTGGCCCTCACCGCGTTCCTCTTCCTAATCTCGATTCCCTTCCCGGCTCTTCGCATCGTGGCCTACCTCATGTTTGGCGGCACCTTCCTAGTGGCCCTTTCCTACATGATCCATGCGAAGCTGGAACCCCGCTTCGACACCATCCGGGCCCGCCTGCTCGTGGCCTTCCTGGCGCTCTCTCAGCCGCTCGTACGCGGATGGGCCCGCTATTTCACCTGGCTGAAGTTCAAGCGTACCCCGGAGTCGGTCATCTCCGCCAAGGAGAAGGACTTCACGCCGAGCAATATCCGAGGGCTCTCCAAGCTCGTTTTCTGGAACGAGGAGGGAAAGGGACGCGAACTGCTCCTCACCTCGGTCATCGAGGCTCTGGAGAACGAGGGTTGGAGCTACTCGACCGATACGGGATGGAAAGAGTGGGACGTCCAGATTTACGGAAGTTTCTGGTGGGGCGTCACCATGAGGAGCGTCACGGAGTACCATGGGGGCCCCAAGTGCCTCACCCGCGTCCGCCTCACCACTCGGATGGTCGCCACCACCTTCCTGCTCAACTTCCTCTTCCTAAGCTTCCTGATCTACTGGGTTGCTACCGGTCACGAGCTGTTCTGGCCAGGGGTCGTCTATGCAGCGACGATGCTCTTTATCTGGTCGATCGGACGTCGTCTCAAGAAGCGCACAGCTCAACTCATCGAGGCTTCCGCGCAGCGCATCGGCCTCAAGCGCGTCGATCCCCGGAAAGGAAAAGAAGCCCCCAAGAAATCGGTAGAATCCACGGTTGAGGAATCCGACGCGAAGGGAATCACTCAAGTATCCCCTCAGCCTTCGGAAGTGTCGCCTCAGGGTTAGTAGGCCACTGACGAGGGATGGGTTTCGAGAGTCGAGCGCGAGGGATCAGGGTGGAATTTCCTGATAACAGACCCTTTTTCATATTTCATTTTTCCTTCATCCTTTGAGACCTATGCCCAGCGTCTTCATCAAGACCTACGGTTGCCAGATGAACGAGCGCGACTCCGAGCAGGTGGCGCGCGACCTTCAGGATCGCGGTCACCGTCTTGTGGACAATGAGCGGGACGCCGACGTGATCCTGCTCAACACCTGCAGTGTCCGCGACATGGCCGAGCAGAAGGCGATCGGCAAGATGGGAATGCTCCGCAAACTCCGCCGGGAAAAGCCGAAACTCGTGCTCGGTTACATGGGATGCATGGCCCAACGCCTTGGCGGAGACCTGGGCAACCGCTCACCCCACGTCGATCTAGTGGTCGGGACACAGAAATTTCACCGGGTGGCCGATCACGTGGAGGATGCCCTTCGCAGGAGGGAGGAATTGTTTACCCAAGAGGATGCGACGGAACTCGGAAGCACCATCAATCTCATCGCTCCGATCGTTGATATCGCCCCGGAAGAGGGATCGCAGAACACCATTCGGGAGCATCTCCCTTCGGAGAAGAAAGCGGCCACCGCCTTCATCTCCATCATGCAGGGGTGCAACATGCACTGCACTTTCTGCATTGTCCCCACGACGCGCGGTCCCGAACGCGGTCGCCCGATCCAAGAGATCGTGGACGAAGCGCGAACACTTGTCGGCGGAGGAATCAAGGAAGTGACCCTGCTCGGACAGATCGTAAATCTCTACGGACGCCACGAATTCCCCAAGAAAGACGGCAAGAGCCCCTTTGTGCAACTTTTGGAGGCACTCCACGATGTCGATGGACTGGAACGCATCCGATTCACCTCCCCCCATCCCATGGGATTCAGGAAGGATCTGGTGGAATGCTTCGCCCGCCTCCCAAAGCTCATGGAGCATGTTCACCTGCCGCTCCAGTCGGGCAGCAACCGGATCCTGAAGGCCATGCACCGTCCCTACACCGCCGATGTCTTCCGTAAACTGGTCGCCGATCTGCGGGCTTCAAAACCCGGCATCGCGGTGAGCACCGACATCATAGTCGGATTTCCGGGCGAGACGGAGCAGGATTACAGAGCCACCCGTGATCTTGCGGAGGAGATCGGCTTCGACGGAGCCTTTGTCTTCCGCTATTCGAAGCGCGGCGACACGCCCGCCTCCACGATGGAGGATCAAATCCCGGAGGACTTGAAGGAGTACCGCAACCAGGATCTCCTCTCCGTTGTGAACGAATCCGCATCACGCCACCTGGAGGCCTGTGTCGGTACCCGCCAGCAGATCCTCTGTGAGGGACCGAGTCGCAACGACCCCACACGCCTTGCCGGGCGCACTCGGACCAACAAGATCGTGATCCTGGATGGAGGAGGCCGCTTCCATGGACAGATCTTTGATGTGACGATCACTTCCGCCAGTGCCTCCACACTCTACGGGGATCCTGCCATCCACCACAGCGACGCATGAGCCGACCCGAAGGATCCCAC
>Ga0209189_1000710_pt1 | contig 26809 bp, 29 predicted proteins | sample C_130820_EF_Meta_FD_187308 | JGI IMG/M metagenome (GOLD analysis project Ga0209189, IMG submission 187308) | Freshwater microbial communities from Lake Croche, Canada to study carbon cycling - C_130820_EF_MetaG (SPAdes) (version 3) | ecosystem: Environmental > Aquatic > Freshwater > Lake... | reverse complement strand
AATACAAAAAAGAAATAATATGATAAATATTGTAAAATAAATATATTTATCATATATAAGATGAATGAAATATTAAAAAAAAACTCTGAAAATGTATTACCAGAAGAAGTAGATAAAGACGGCGTCAAATTAGTTATGAATAATCAATATATGGATAAAGAATATTTTATTAAAAAGAAAATAGAATATTTATTAAAGTTATTGGAAAATGTAAATATTAATCAAAATAATAATTTATTAAATTTAGTAGAAACAGCAATTGAAGTTATAAAAGACAACAAACAAAAATTAATAGAATATACGCCGTTGAAGAATTCAAATGGGACACCATTTAATTCTTCAACTAAGTTACCAGTTACGATTTCAAATCTTCACGGGTATAAATTGAAAAAAGGATTGGACGAAATATCGAATGAGTTAAACGAAATAAGTATTAGAGACGACCCATTAACTGATGATCAATTCAAGATTTTACTTATAAAAGATATTGAAGCAATAGATAATATTGTGCCAAATGAAGAAAATAAACAAAAATATGATGAAGTAAAAAAACAATTGAATAGTTTATTAACAACTCAAAATGATGGTTTAGAAGATACAAATATTTCAAAAATAGTGCAAACTGCTTTGGATGTTATTACATATAATAAAAATAAATTGAAAAATAAAGAAATGAATGATAAAATAAAAGAACAATATGAAAATTTAAGAAAACAATTAAAGAAAGTTGTAAAAAAAATTATTAATTTGAAAAAAATGTCTATACTTGAGAGAACCAAAAATAATAATAAAGAACTAATAGAGACATCAATTCAATTATTAAGTAAACTCAATACAAATAATGAAAATGAAAATACAAAAGGTAATATAATTATTAGTAATACAAATATAACACCATTAGTGGAAACATCAATTGAATTATTATCACAGTCAAATAATAAACAGTCAAGTAAAACACAATCAAATAAACCATTGAACGATAAAGATGTATCACCATTAGTGGAGACAGCAGCTGAATTGCTAACTCATTTTAAGAAACCGAGGTTGGATAAAATTAATTTATTAGAACAAGAAACTTATGTAAATATAGAAAATATATTATTTATTATTTTAAAAATGATAAGCGATAATTATAATGCATTCAAAAACTTTATAAATGAAACAAATAATAAAAATACACCAAACAGAGAGAATGTAATAGAACAATTACAAAATGAATTTCAAATATTAATAAATGAAAATTTGATGAAAATAGAAATATTGGAGAACTACATTGATGAACTTGAGAAGAAAAATAAATTATTACAACAAGATAATGATGAATTAACGAGAGAATTAAATGATAAAATAAATACAATAGATGCGGAAATTAAAGAAAAAAATTACCTATTCAAATTGAAATTAGATGAAATATCAAAATTAAATGCTACTATTAATAATCGTCAACAACAAATACAAATTGGCTTAAAACGAATAGAAATATTAGAAAAGAAAATAAATGAATTGACATTGAATAATGATGAAACTGAATTAAAAAATTTACAAACATCATTAAAACAAAAAGAAGAAACCAATATAAAATTACAAAATGATTTAAATGAATTGAATATTAGTAAAGAAAAGTTAGAAACAGAGAATGAACAATTGACGACAGATAATACAAAATTAAAAACTGATAAACAAAATATCGAAGATGATATTAAAAAAAATGAAGAAAAATATATAAAAGAAAAGGAAACAATAATAGAGGAGAACAAAAAGTTAATTAATGATGTAAAAGAAATCAAAGAAAGTAATAAATTGTATAGTGATAATATGGGTAATATAATAACTAATTTTTTAGCAGAAATAGATAATAAAGATAGACAATTATTAGCTATAACAAAAGATATAGTCGACTTATTAGGAGTAACAAATAATGTTGATTTAAAAAAAATAGATGATGTAGTGGTTATGGTGGATGATTTAAAGAATAGTCTTACTAAAATTAAAGATAATAAAGATTGTTCTAATAGAGAAAATTTAATAGGAAAAATAGATAATGAATGTTTATATGTAAATAAAAATAACGGTATTGATAAAATAAGTAATGATGACATTATGATAGAGGAATTACTGAAAGAAAATAATAAATTGAAGGAGAAAGTGAAAACAGAAATAGCAAATATAGAAAAAAATAATAATGCAAAAATAGAGGAATTGCGAAATAAATATTCACAACCAGAACCATAAATATAAATTGATAAAAAATAAATGATTTCATCATAAAACAGTTAAATATTACTTTATAAATAATATTTAATCAATGAAAAAATATGCTTATGCTAATGTAAAAATACCATTGGAAGTTCTCTCAAATGGTAATTTTGAATTATTAAAAGAACATATACAAGTAGAATTTACCCATTGCAAAGAATTACCACCGAAACAAGAACTCAATATCGATTTTTCATCTATATTGAATGAATTATTTACACAAGATAAAATTAATATAAATCAAGAAAATGAACGAGAAATAAAAATAAAAAATATTGTACAAGAACAAGAACCACAGAACGATGATGAAAATGAACAGCAAAAAGAGCCTAAACCACATTCTGAAACAGAGCAACATATCGAAAAACAAGAAGAAGTTGAAAAAATGATTATTTTATCAAGTGAGATAAAGAAATATAAAAATACGAATAAAAATACTTCTTTTAAAAATCGTAAAAATTCTCATAATTATACAAATAAATCACGATATTACATTGATTAACTATAGAAAATAAGTAAATTTAATTCAAAACGCTTATGTCGTTAGAACCAATATTCTGTTTTTACAATAGTTATAATCTTTTTCTGATAATATGACTATCGCTGATTGGAGCACCACGAAAATATCGTTGTTCTCCTTGAACCATTAAATCACCAGGAATAATCAACGGGGTTTTATTCATAACAGCCAATGATTGTAATGGTTTTATTTCAGGAACAACAGTAGGCAATGGTTTTACCAAATTTGTAGAGCCGATACCAAATAATTGCGATTCAATATCACAAGCATTATTTGATAAGTTTTCAGAAGCAATGCGCCCTTGTAATAACCCATCTCCAGGAAGATAGGAACTTTGTGGCACACCATAGTTTTTATAAGTATTATAGTTTATTTGTTCATTTAAGGACCATTGTTCCGCGTTATAATTACCAGTAGTATTTTTATTTCTTGTAGAAGCCATTATATAATATATAATATATTACATAATAATTTTATGTTAGTTTAATTTTCAATAATAAATAATATTCGTTTTTGTTATCAAACTCGCCTTTTAAAAAACTGGCTAAACAATTATGAAAATAACATAAATAGTCATAGGATAATAAAACGGCTTGACCAATAGTTCTATCAGTTGAAAACATAGTAGCAGCAGCTAAATCGTACAATTCATTAAATAATTCGTTATGTTTTGTAGCATTATAAAGTTCATCCATTACAATAGATGTTTTTTGTTCATCGTATAATAATTCATCTTTCGTTTCTTCATCTATATCGTTTAAATCGATTAAATCATGACTTGAAATGCAATTCATATAAAAAAGTTCTCGTAAGCATTGTCTGTATTCAGTATTGTTTGTGTAATAAACATCTTTATTTAGATTATAATTGTTTATATATAATGCCATTTGTATTATAACAAAAAATAATATTTATGTTATTTCAATATAAATATTATTATCTTTTTCAGTTATTTGTTATAACGTCATTCAGATAATTCATTCATCAAATGATAAAACAGGGGGTTCTCCTCACTTTCTTCTGGAATTTCTTCTTGATTTTCTACCACCTCTTGATTTGCGTGTGCGTTTACCGCCTTTTTTATTTTGGCGTTTAGTGCGTTTTCCTTTTCTTTTCATAGAACGATGACGCATATTTTTGCCTCCTTTTTTAAGGTGTTCTTCTTCTTCAATATTCATTGGACTTTCATTATTAACTTCTTCATCATCAATAACCATTGGACTTTCATTATTAACTTCTTCATCATCAATAACCATTGGACTTTCATTATTAACTTCTTCATCATCAATAACCATTGGACTTTCAGTTACTTGTTCTTCTTCTTCAATAACCATTGGAGTTTCAGTTACTTGTTCTTCTTCTTCAATAACCATTGGAGTTTCAGTTACTTGTTCTTCATCATCAATAACCATTGGAGTTTCACTTACTTGTTCTTCTTCTTCAATAACCATTGGAGTTTCTTCGACTGTAGAAATTTCTGTTGGAATTTTATCTTCAATATTTTCTACTTTTTCTTCAATATTATCGATTTTATCATTAAGTTTATTTAAAAGGTCTAAAATTTCAGTGTGTTTATCTTCATTATCCATATCCATTTAATAATATATAATATAACAATATATTATTACAAATTTGCTAAATTAATTTTTAGAGTAATTACGGGTAGATTGTCCACCACGAACCCAACCATTTAAAGCGGCTTCTTCAACAGTATAAGCAGGATTTTTGACACGTTCTTCCATTTGTGTATCGGTAGGATACATTACATAATTACTAAAAGATTGCTCCATAATAGTAGAAACACTCTTTCTATCACTAATAATTTCACCTTGTTGCAATTGACTTTCTAAAGTAGGGTCGCAACTTCCTCTTCCTAAGTATGGAACAGTTACAAAAGGTCTTGGATGTAACATAAGTTTTTCTAAAGGTCTCTCTTGTTCAGTTTTAAGTGTAAGCATAGAATTAACATCAATAACTGAGCCAGCAACACCACTACTACTAAACATCATAGTAGGTTGTTGTGTAGCAAATTTCACTTGACTATCACTTGTTTTATCACTAAAGAATTCCGAAAGCATATAATTAGAAAAACGAGTATTATGCATATTACGTTGTGTTAAATCAGTAGCATCTAAACCAATTCTTCCCATATTATTAAAAGTATATGAACTACCAGACATTTTATTATAATATATTATATTATAATAAGACTTTTTTTTGCGGGAAACCAAGGTTTCCCCGCACGCCCCTTCCTTTGATTTAAGTTTGTTAAATTATTCCTAAATAGAAGTTGTTAAATAAGTTGTGTAAAATACCTAAATAAAAGGAAGGGGTCGCAGGGGAACCTTGTTTCACTACAGATAAAAAGGAAGGGGCGTGCGGGGAAACCTTGGTTTCCCGCAATGGTTTCCCTACATTTGATATCTGGATAAATTACGAGCACACGCAAATTGGTTACCTTCTTTACAAGAAATCATACTACCATAACAAAATTCAGCAAAAGCAGCTTGGTCATTTGGGATAGTAGTATTAGGGTTACTATTGAATGGACGTAACGATTGTTCAAACATAAATTGTTCTCCTAAATCTTTAAATAATTTATCAGCAATATCAGGTTGATCAGGGTTTGCATCACTAACTAATTGTTTGGCTTGTGTTAAAATATTCTTATTAACATTATCATTAAAAGCAGGAGGGGCAGGCTTTTTATTAGGGTTATAATCATAATCTGTAATAAGAACATTACTAAATGGATTACTTGGATTAGGGACATCAAATACATCAGTAGGAATAGCATTTCCACTTTCTTTTAAATAAGCCATAGCAGGATTATCAAAGTTCTCTATTTTATCTAAAACGATTTTTTTAGTTTCGTTTTTTTTTCTTTCTTTTTCGTGATAATAGTGAAATAAAAAAATGGCAAAAATAGTAATTCCACTAATAATTAAAATACGAATACTGCGTGATAGAACAAATCCAACGATAGATAAAATAATTATAATGCGAGTTATAGCATTTAATTTTTGATTATAAGACATTGGTTCAATAGGGAAAAATTCAAAAAAATAATTCTTATCAAATAAAATATTAGGATTATCAAACCAGAATGGTGGAGATGCTGGTTCTCCTTCATTCTGTTTTTTTTCATTAATGTTAAATTCAGTATAATTTTCAGTATCCATTTCTTTTTTATTATCCATTTATATATATTTTATATTATATATTTGCTAAAGATATATATTCTAAGAAAGTTACGGTTCTCATAGACAAAAAAATAATATTATATAATAAAAATTATTTTCTAATATATAATAAAGTATCTATACAACATTATCAAAAATATTACCACCACGAAATTTAATACATTTTTCATCTACTTCTAAACTCTCGCATTTTTCAGTTTGTGGCACAATGCGTAAAACACATTTGGATTTTTCACCATAAAGAGGTTCAATGCATCCATTTTCGCCATTTTCACCCAGTTTTTTATTGTTTTTCTTAGTTTTTCTTATTTTTTTAATATTTTTAATTCGTTCAGTGCAACGAGAACGAAAATGTTCATATCGTTCTTTTATTTGTTCATAAGTCAATCCAGATTTTTTATTGAGCATTCTATTAATTAATTCGTGTAAATCGTAAATATATTTTGAAAAAGTAGAGCGAGACTTCATATGAGACATTTGTAGTGGTAATTTTTTAAAATTATTACATAAATTTTTACGGCATTTACCACAAGGTAATACATATTTCAAATTTAACACGAAATTTCTATAGCGTTCTTTTTCATTACAACTTGGTCTAACAGGATAATTAAAACTCATCGTATGTAAATAATGCCACATACTTGGCCCCCATACTGTTGTAAGCATACCGTCATTACTTTCATAATCTTTTTGAGAATAAGTTGAAATATTATTTTTGAATTCATCCAATGTTTTCAATGACTTCTTGTAATTTTTATTTGTTTTTCTAATTCTATTTTTATAATTCATAACTAAATATTTTAATAATAATACTATTATACTAAAATGATAAAATAAATTTTACAAAAAATGTATCAAATCGTTTTTATCGGGCCCATTGACATGAACAAACATAGGCGTTTTACCTTTATAACGAGCAACATAACCATCCCATTCTATTTCTTTAACATCAATACCAGCAGTATTCAAAAACAACGAATTATTATAATCTAAATTAATAATATCATCTCGTTTAAAAAAATAATTTGTCCAATATCTCTGGTCATCATCAGCATCATTAAAACTATAACCAATCATACATTCTCTTAAAGCCCATACACGCCCAATATATAATCCACTATTTAAATAAGGGAATTGTAAATCACGGTTTTTATATTGTTGTTCTCTATTTGGGTCAGGATTACACATAGTTTCAGCACCGAATAATATAGGAGTATTCAAATCTAAATATCGATTAATAATTTCTTCTTGATTACCACAGTAAATAACATCATATGCATCAGTAAATAAGATAATATCTTCTGGGTCTAAATCAACATTCCAAATATAAGTATATACTTCTCTTAATTTTACACCAAAATTAGCATAAGCATTCCATCCTATATTTCTATTTTCTTCTAATCCAAGAACAGTTATTTGTTCGCCTTGTTTTTCAACGCGATTTTGTATTAAATTTAATATAGGATGGGGTTTTGTTGCAACAGTAATATAATGAACTTTATTTTTTATTCCTGACATTGCTTTATATAGGATAATATCAATATAATTTTAATTTATTTTACGAATAACAAATATTTAGAAGTAATAGAACTAAATTAGTATAATTTTGAATAAACAATATATATAATAAATATATAATGGCACCTTTTTTAGAAGTTATCAAAAAAATAATCTCTCCATATTCAACATACATTTTAATTACAATTCTATTAGTAATATTTTTATTAGCAGCAACTTATATTTATAATAAATATTATCTAGACGCAACAAAAGAAAAAGAAAATAAATTTTCTGATGTAGCAAATGCTAATAAAAGAAAGAATGAAGTAATTATTTATTTTTTTAATGTAGATTGGTGTCCACATTGTAAAACTGCAAAACCAGAATGGGAAAAATTTGCTAAATTATATGATGGTAAAGAAGTTGGAAACTATGTTATTAAATGCATAGATTATAACTGCACGGATGAAAATGCTGATGTAACAAAAGTAATTAATAAATATAATATTGAATCTTATCCAACAGTAAAAATGTTAAAAGATAGTCAAATCATAGAGTTTGATTCAAAAATAACAGAATATACTTTAGAACAATTTGTTAATACAATGATATAAGATAATAAAGAATAATTCATTTTTATTTATATTTATAAAATGAATTATGAATTAGTGGTGGCTATGAGTAAAAATGGTGTTATTGGAAAAGAGAATAAAATACCGTGGTATTTACCAGAAGACCTTATACGATTTAGTAAATTGACGAAAGGTTCTATTATAATAATGGGTAGAAAAACATTTGAAAGTTTACCAAATGGACCTTTACAAAATCGTTTACACTTGGTATTATCAAATACATTACAAAACAATGATTGGAAAAATGCAAACAGTAATGTTATATTTGTTAATTTGGAAAATATAAATTCAGTTATCGAATATTATATAAAAGATAAGCAAAAAATTTTTATTATAGGCGGGAGTGAAATCTATAAATTATTTATGAGACAGTGTAATAAGTTACATATTACAATGATTGATGAAATTATAGAAGGAGACAGTTATTTTCCATATTATAGTGAATATTTAGATAAATGTTATACACCGTTGAATAATTCAAATGGGACACCATCTAATTCTTCAACTAAGTTGCCAGTTACGATTTCAAATGACGCTCCTACAGAGCGTTCCATTTTAAATGTTCACGGGTATAAACTAATAAATAAGACTGATATATTATATTCAAAAAATAAAAATATAAAATATCAATATTTTACTTATGGCAATATAGAGTATTATGATCTATGATTTTACCAGAATTGATTGATATTCACCAATAAGTAAATGATAATTATTTTTTACTGCAACCCATAGAAATTAATTCCAATCGTTTTTCCATAGAAGAAGCAGTTTCATAAATATCATAAATAGATAATGGTGGGCATTTAATAAAAACCTCTTTTTTTATAGCAATCGTTTTTTTAATATTTAAAACCTTATCGATTGTTTTATATAATAAATTTAAAATATAATCAAATAAAGTTGAATTTTCATTGATTTTAGTTGTATCATCAAATATTGAATTTCTACACATTCCAAATATTTCATATGGATTAGCACCATTATCTACGCATTGTTTCACCGGATAATTTGCTATAAATCCGCCATCACAATAACAAATATTATCTTTAATGAGCGGTTGAAATAAAATAGGAAGACTACAAGAACAATATACTGCGTCAGTAACTAACCAATCTGGATGGGTTTTATATGAAAAATCAATTAAATTAAACGTATTTACATCAATTGAAAACATATGCAATTCAATATTTGTAATTTCGAAGAATTCTTTTAAAGTTACACTGATACTTATATCTTTACCTTTAAATAATGGTGAAAAAGTATCATCTATTATTTTTTTATCTAATATACCTTTACTATGGATTGCTAATAAAATCGAATCCATAGAGAACTTATAAACATTTTGCCAAGGTCTTTTTATTAAATAATCATCAATTGTCTCCCAATCATATTTTAGAGAAATTACAACGCCAAGTATAGACCCTACTGATGTGCCATAAATAGTTTGAATGTTGTCTATATTCCAAATACCATCTTTATGAGTTTCTCGTAATAAACCATAAAAAGAAAATCCTACTATTCCGCCACCTGATATTACTAAGTGTTTTATTTCAGTTTCATCATTTATTTGTTTTTCGATTTGTTCTTCTATTTCATTTTCCATAAATAAAATTAGTAATATTTATTTATATATTTTCTATGAATTTATATAATGTCATCTTTTTTATATGTGAATGATGAAGAAAGTAATAGAAAAATTAATATAGACGATTTATACGAAAAAAAACAACAGCGTGAGTTGAAACAGTTATCGATATTTAATAAATTATTGAATAGAATACATAAACGAATTACTTTTACAGGTCGTAATAAAGTAAACGATAAACATATATGGTTTATCGTTCCTGAATATATATTTGGAGAACCACTTTATGACCAAGGGGATTGTATCGCATATTTAGTAAATAAATTAGAAGATAATGGTTTTCTTGTAAAATATTTACACCCAAATGCATTATTTATATGTTGGGTTAATTGGATACCATCGTATGTTAGAAATGAAGTTAAGAAGAAAACTGGAATGGTTATAAATGAAAAGGGTGAAGTAACATCAAAACGCGACGAAAATAATGAAGATGATATGAATAATAGATTATTAAATGATAAACAAAATACAAATCAAAAAGAACAAAAACAATATACACCAATAGGTCAATATAAACCTACAGGAAATTTAGTATATGGTTCTGATATGTTTGAAAAAATAGAGAAAAAAGTTACTTTTCAACCTTAAAATATTCAATAAAAAATTGAATTATTATATATTTTATAATAATTCAAACACATAAAATGTCTAATTATACAGAACCCGTTGATATATTAAAAAATCCAAATGTAAAGTGGTTTATAATACGCGTTAAAATTAAAAAAAATAAGTCACATATAAATGTAAATACCAATAATTATATGAATAATGCTCTTATAGGTTTAGAAACAAAAATCGAACCAAATAGTAATACAAAAACACAAAAAAAGAAAAAAAATTTAACAAATATTGATAAAAATTTATTATGGGATATTTTTGATAGTGATAAAAAAACGATTGATGAAGAAGAAAATAATAATCAATTACAATGTGTTTATAATAAAAATAAAGATATAGATTTATGCGCATTATGTCAATCAACATTAGTAATAATGGAAGATGGTTTTCCTACTTGTACTAATAAAACGTGTGGAGTAATATGTAAAGATACTTTAGATTATTCGCCTGAATGGAGATTTTACGGCAATGAAGATAAAAATGCGAACGACCCTACCAGATGTGGTAATCCTATTAATCCATTATTAGTTGAATCGTCTTTTGGTTGTAAAGTATTATGTTCTTCCAAATCATCTTATGAAATGAAAAAAATACGCAAATGGGCTGAATGGCAATCTATGCCACATAAAGAAAAATCGTTGTATGATGAATTCCAATTTATTACGATTATGGCACAAAATGCTGGAATACCAAAAATATTTATTGATGATGCTATTATAATTCATAAAGATATATCGGAACAAAAGATGTTTAGGGGTATGAATAGAGATGGTATTAAATCAGCATCTATTTATATATCTTGTAGATTGAATGGCTGTCCAAGAACTCCACACGAAATTGCTGAAATATTTAAATTGGATAAGACCAGTGCTACAACTGGTTGTTCAATGGCTGTAAATATTTTACATAATATTGAGCGTAATATTGACCCATCACAACAAACTGATTTATGTGTTACTATGCCGAGTTCATTTATTGAAAGATATTGTAGTAAATTGAATTTTAATCAGGAATTAACGATGTTAGCAAAATTTATAACAAATAAGGTTGAACAAAATAATATTATTAATGATAATATACCGCACGCAGTAGCAGCCGGAATTATATATTTTGTATCATATAACTGTAATATGAATGTTAGTAAATTACATATTAAAAATGTGTGTGGCGTAAGTGAGGTTACAATTAATAAATGCTTTAAAAAATTAGAGACAATACGAGATGTTTTAATTCCAAAATGTATTATGGATAAATATCTATAATGATAATTTTAGGAAAATATATATTTTTTGTCTTGAATTATATTGTAAATATATACTATATAATTTATGGAAGAAGTTCGAAATGAAAATATAACTATTGTTATCGAAGAACCAGTTGTTGAACCAGAACCAGTTGTTGAAGAACCAGTTGTTGAAGAACCAGTTGTTGAAGAACCAGTTGTTGAAGAACCAGTTGTTGAAGAACCAGTAGTCGAAGAACCAGTAGTCGAAGAACCAGTAGTCGAAGAACCACTTGTACAAGAACCACTTGTAGAAGAACCAGTTGTAGAAGAACCAGTTGTAGAAGAACCAGTTGTACAAGAACCAGTTGTACAAGAACCAGTTGTTGAAGAACCAGTTGTAGAAGAACCACTTGTAGAAGAACCAGTTGTAGAAGAACCAGTTGTAGAAGAACCAGTTGTAGAAGAACCAGTTGTTGAAGAACCACTTGTACAAGAACCACTTGTAGAAGAACCAGTTGTAGAAGAACCAGTTGTAGAAGAACCAGTTGTAGAAGAACCAGTTGAACCAGAACCAGTTGTAGAAGAACCAGTTGTAGAAGAACCACTTGTAGAAGAACCACTTGTAGAAGAACCAGTTGTTGAAGAACCAATACAATTAAACATTCCAAAAATAGTATTTATAGTTCCTTATAGAGATAGAGAACAACAACAACGATTTTTTTCACAACATATGAAAATTGTTTTAGAAGATATGGACCCAGAAGACTATAAAATATATTATATTCACCAAAAAGATATGCGAGAATTCAATAGAGGGGCAATGAAAAATATAGGATTTTTGGTAGTTAAAAATAAATATCCAAATGATTATAAAAATATTACATTAGTATTTAATGATGTGGATACTATGCCATATACAAAAAATTTTTTAAATTATGAAACTACAACAGGAACTGTTAAACATTTCTATGGATTTACATACGCTTTGGGAGGTATTGTATCAATGAAAGCAGGAGATTTTGAAAAAGTAGGTGGCTTTCCAAACTTTTGGGCATGGGGATATGAAGACAATCTATTGAACAAAAGAGTAACACAAAATTTAAATATTGATAGAAGCCAATTCTATAATATAATGGATAAAAATATTTTTCAAATGAAAGATGGATTAGGAAGATTAGTAAACAGAGGAGAATTTGACAGATATTTAAATGAAACAACAGAGGGTTGGCATTCTATTCAAGGTTTAGAATATAATATTGATGAAAATACAGGTTTTGTAAATGTAACAAATTTTTATACAGGAATAGTTTCTAATCCAAATGAAAATAAAATCCACGATTTAAGAAATGGAAGTAGACCATTTGGTGGGATTTTAAATATGAACACAAAAAGAAGAAATCCAAGATTAGGAATGATGATGTAATCAAATATCATAACATTCTATAATTTTATATGTTATACCAATCTCATTATTATTTTCCCAAATACCAGAAATTTTAATAATATATTGAGGATAATTTTTGTTCATTTTTGATAAATTATAATCCTTATATAATTTTAAATTACCAGTTAATAATTGTTTACTTAATATACAATTTGTGCGCTTATTTATTTCATTAATTTGTTTATAGTATTCAATAATTCTATATTCTATTTTAGATAATTCTTGAATGATTGCTGTATTTATAATACTTGTAGGATTATATTTCATAAAAAATTTATTCATTTGTTTGTCTATTGATTGTATTTCTAAAAACAAATTAAAATAAATACTATTTAATGAAAAATTATTATTTGAATAAATGATTTTTGCAAATGTTCCATCCATAATCATATTTCTTTTACTCTCTAAAAAAATTATATTATTTAATTGAAATTTGGAAATATCTAATACAACATTCATATTATTTATATAAAAACTTATTAACCTATAACAAGTTTTTATTTTTATTTACTTTACATTATATCTTTTATTGTATAATTTATTGATTATTTAATCATAATGATATTTTATCTATCATTTGGAATTACAAGTATTGCTTGAATTATTCCAGCTGCAATAGTTTTGCTTATTACAACTTATATTATTATTTATATCATAACAATTATGTTTATTGCTGCATTGATATAAATTACTATTCCACTCACATTTACCTGTATTAGTTAGACAGTCTTTTTTATTCAATACGTTACAGCTTATTTTATTATTTATATTTGAAGTATTATCTTGATTTAATCCTTCTTTATAACTGAATAAATAATAAATTATAAACATAGCTAATATAAGTACAACTAAATAGATAATAGCCTGTTTATTTTTGAAAATATTTGTTATAAATTTCATTATATAATAAATATATATTTTTATTTATTTTTTATAAAAGGTTTGAATTGACAATTTTTACTACTATCATTCCAATTACAATAAAAATTGCTTTTACATTTTTTTTCATTAACATTACAACGGTGTTTATTAATACATTGTTCAGTATTTGCATACCATATACATTGGTTTGAATGATAAAAACAGTTTTTTTTATTATTATGATATTTACAGTTTGGTTTTCGGTTACCATAATATTTATTTAAGAATTTATTATACAAAGCATAATTATTCGATTTATTACTATCTTGCTGAACATAGTTTTCTTTATATTTTAATAAATAGTATATAATAAAAATAAATAAAATTAGCAATGCTAAATATATAATTATCTGTTTATTTTTGAAGATATTTGTTATAAATTTCATTATATAATATATATATTATAGTATATAATAATGTCAGCAAGATTAAATATGAACGAAATTAGGTATTTTCCTTGGAAAGGGAAAACATTTAATCAAATTACAAGTATAATAAAAAAAAATTCGATACCTTCAAATAATTCATCACATAGTTATTTTATGCCTCCACCTTTAAAAATATACAGAAGAGAAATAGTTAGTTCAACTGATGTTTCATACAACTGTAAAAGTAATAAGTCAATGAGTATTGATATTTTTGATATGCCAGGTGGAACAATTGTAAATTCAAGTTCTACCACAACAAACGGTTTGATAAACACTTTAGATATAAATTTAACAACAAGTAAATATGAACGACCAGGAACATGTCAAAATGACATTAAAAATTGTATGTCACAAGTATCGAATGCTCGTCGTAGAGTTAGAAGTAGTGGAATAATAAAAAAACAATTTGATTTAACAAAAAATAATGATACAACATATCATACATCCACAAATCAATATTTAGTAAGTCGTAACAGAACATTTCAACAAAACCAATATTATTATATTAGACAAGGAAATTCTGCAGCAAAACCAGGCGACCCTTTATCTAAAGAAAATATCTACTCACCAAATGGTATAAATCACTGTAAAAATTATTTAATTACTACAGATACATCTTTTGGATATCAATGGGTAGATAGAAAATTATATACTGTTGATATTTCAGCTGGCAATTATACGGTTGATGATGTGAATTCACTATTTCAACGTGTAATGACGTATAATAAACATTATTTTATAAATAAACAAACTGGTTCATATGTTTATTTATTAAATATTGGTTATAATAATAATTTAAATAAGTTGGAATTAACATCATTACAAACGACTCTTGATATATTTAATTCAAGTCAATATTCACCTCCAGTAAATGAATATAATGTAGAAATAACAACATGGTCAAGATATTTATATTTATATGATAATGCTACAAGTGTTCATATTACTGTATGGCCTGTATTTGTTATCTTTAATAATATTTTTAAAACAGCAATTGGTTTCAATTCAACAATAAATAGTACAAATGACATAGTAAAATCGTCGTCAAATTATATATTAGACCAATATAAACCAGTTACATATGGATATTACCCAAGCAATATAATAAGGGTAGAAGAAGACCCTCAAAATGTATTAGTAAATGATGGTGAAAGTATTTCTCAAGGTTATAGTGGTGATTTAATATTTTCATCAACATTCGCACCAGGTTTACAACCATCTTATGTTCAAATTTATTATAAACCAAATAATCCACAATTTGCACAACAAGGAGCAGTTAGTGCCAGTTCTCATACAGCAAGAGAACGATATAACACTATTACGAATAATACAGCACTATATCGAAACGCATATGGGTTATCAGTCGCAAACGCATTGGCTTACGGTGTTCCTGAGAATGGCTACACCCAAAAAGATAAGATTGGTTATCCAAATAAGCAAACTCCAGTATTTTCAATGTATTCATACAATGTTACTTGTAAAACAAAGACAATACCACACGTATTATAAATCTTCTATATCATAATTAATTTCATCAATCAACGTAATTTTATTATTTTTACAAGCAACATTATTATTACTTACATCATGAAACACATCTTGTGAATTATTTTCTTCAATATAATCATTTGTAAATATATTAACATTACTAATAATATTATTATATTCAACCCCATTTTTTATACACCATTGAATACATTTTTGTATATTAATTTTTATCAAATTATCTATTTTTTCTTGTTTATATTTATGCTCAATCAATGAAATAGTATAGTGTATATTTTCAATTTGTTGCTGTCCTAATATAGCATTATATTCTTCTAACTTATTAGTAAAATAATAACAAATTGGTATATTTAGATATCTATAAATCGGTTCATTGGTATTGGTCATTTTTTCAAAAGCATTATACAGAAATGGAAAAAAATGCTCATTTGTATCAAATAAGAAATCTTTACATACAATATATTTTTCCGAATTAGCATAACGACTTGTTTGTGGTTTTATAATATATGTTTTATCATAAAATGATGATAATATATACATTAAATCAACACTATGCTCCATAAAACAATCAAATATTTTGAGAATAAATATTCCATTTTTCTTCTGCATACATACAGCAAAACACATTTGAGCAAATAATAGTCTTGATATTGAAATTTCTTGGTTATTAAAATCCAACGAAAAATCGAAACCACCATCACCAGTAATTATATCCATAGATGAACCATACTTGTTTTTACAATGAACAAAATTTTCTAAAGAGAGAATATTACCAGTATTATCAAAACCTGTTTCAATTTCTACATTTGGATTTTTGGTTAAAAAATCAGCGGATTTTTTCCAAGCAGGAACATTTGGGTCATCATTATTATTATCAATCAATGTCATACCGATATATTTGTCATTTTTACAATTTCTCTTATGTAATAATGCTTCAATAAAACCACCAGGGCCTTCTGCTAAGTGAAAACTGTTTATAGGATTAGTTGAAAAATTAATATTAAATGTATTCATAATTTCAATCATTTTATAATATGACCTTGATAATGGTTTATACTTTGCTATACTCTTTTTTTTGAAAGGAACTATGCTATTAATATATTCATATGGATTAGTATATTTTTTATAAATATCCCAATCTCTTTCGTGTTTATCGATTTGTTTTTTTATATTATATAAATAATAAGAGAGTGAGTTTGAATATTTTACTTCATTAGGTATATCTTCGGTAATACATTCTATATTTTTATGTATTAAAAAAGAAGTTTTTGGTAATAAATAATATGTCATTTTTAAATTATATATTGAATTAACGATATATAATTTATTGAAATCTGTTTATATCATTATAAATTCTTTAATTTTATAGTCATTTATAAATAAACTTCACTTTTTACTCAAAATGACTTTTTTATCCGTCTTTTTTTTACGAATAATAAATTTTTCAGCAGCCTTTTCTTGTGTTTCAACATCTTTTTCTATTTTTTCCATAATTTCTTCTTCTATTTTTTCATTTATATCAGATTGATGTTTCAAAATTTTGGATATTTTATCAGTATTCACATTACTTATTTTTCTAAAAATAAAATAACGGTTCATAAATGAAATCATTTTTTCTTCTTGGCTCATATAAATTGCTTTACCATAATCTGTTTTATGTGAAGGGTTCATTCTCAATTCATTTTCCATAAATGCGAATAAATCTGAAAACAGACCAGTGCTATCTGGTAAATTCATATGTTGTGCTTCAGTTTTACTAATTAAAGTAAACCCATAATTTTCCATAACACGAATAAAATAATCAAAATTAACCAAATATTCACGGAATACTTTATTTATGCTTTCTTGATAAACATTGATAGGATAACCTAATGAAATTTCATCATCAGGAAAACCAGTTTCATCATACATTTTAGTAATTTCATAAATTTTTCGTGAACCATTCATTATTGAGAAACTTTCACCATTTTTCTTTTTCTTTAACAAATCAAATACTTTTTTTCCATCATAACAAGTTCCAATAAAATAGCCTTGAACTTTTGTACACTCAGCCAAGTTTCTCAAAAATTCGTGAAATGTTGTTTTATTTTCAAAGAAATAGTGTAAAGCGAATTGACAAGAACTAATATTAAATCCTTCTTGTGCTATTCCATATTGTTTATATACACCTTTACCTAATAAAGTAACGTCTTTAGGACCTGTTCCAAAAACCGATTTCGTGATTTGTTTGTCTTTTTCTGTAATTAACGCATCACCATTACGAATATTATTACTACTATTACCAGTAACAAATAAGGCACTTGGAATATTTTTATTCTTTTTTCTTGATGATAAATAACGGGCACAAGCTCCATCCATATTATTATGGATATTGTCTTTTGAAATATCAACGCCGAATACAAATGATAATTTAGCTCTTATCCATTTAGATAAATCGCCCGCCTTACCAACCGCATAATCTATCAAAGTATCTCCACGATTAGAAACTCCCAATATCAATTTCTTTTTTACAAATAAATTATGGAAATCGCGTAATCCTTGTGTGCTGGTTTCTTCATTAGAACGATTATAATATATATCTTCACTAATAATATTTTGTGGTATATTCTCACCTGTAGAAATCATTTCTTCTGTAATTGGATTATGAATAGAATGCCAATTATTATTGGCTACATGATACGCATTTCCATAATTTTTCATACCGCTTTTTAATTCAGCAGTTTTATCATAACGAACACGTAACGGAACCCATCTCCATCCATCTTTATTATTCATTTCGTATTTAAATTCTACAATCATATCTTCTTCAAAATATTCATTTTCTTCAGTCATCATATATAAGTTACTACCATCTTGTTTTAATAAGATATTACAAAAACAAGCGGCTGTATCATATGGATTAGTAGGTTGAAATGGAACTGGTTTATAACTATCTTCATTATCTATATCATCAGGAGAAGGTAATTTATCATCAATAATATCTTGACAAGGGTTCAAATAACCGTGTTTTTTCTCATCAAATCCACATCTCAATACTAATGTTTTATATTGTACGACATCTTGTATTCCTTGTAAATTATTACCATCTTGAAATATATTATGAATTTCATCTTTACCAGTTTTATCTTTCTTTATAGTTACTAAGAAATCAATTGTATTAAATTCAGCTGGTTTCCATTTAAATGATAAATCCCAAGTGGACTTGTATAAAGGTCCTGCTTTTCCAATAATATTACTACCAACCCCAGTATCTGATGGAGTAAATATTAAACCATCTGTATTATATTCAAACAATCCGTCTTTTATATTCGATAAAATAATTGAACATCCTTTGAAAATATTATCAATTTCATTATTCATATAAAATGTTTTACATTTAATAGTAAAATCAGTGGTTTGTTTTGCATCAGTCGATTTTTCTAACACAGACTTTGGTTTAATTAAATCAACCAACGTATTTAATAAAGGTAATCTATATTTATTACTACTATCACTATCTTCTAATGATTGTGAAATAAAACCAAATTCACGAACAGATTTTTTATTAATAAAATAAACATCAAATGCAGCATACAAATTAATGAAATTTCGCGTTTTTCCATATTTAATATGTTCACCATCTAATAAACTATTCATAATTGTTTTCTCAGCAGTAGAAACGCCAGTAAATAATACATTCATATTAATATCGATTAAATAAATATTACCATTTTTAGCAATAAATAACAATTTGCGTTCACCGTCTGCCTTATCTGTTACAGTATAATTATTTCGTATATTACCTACAGTTGAAGTTTCATTCAATGGTAAAATATTTTCAATTTGTAAAGTATATGACGAAGGACCAATGAAGTCTTTTGAAGTAACTCTTCTTGGGTTATAATTTTCACCGTATATTAACTTCATATATTCTTGTAAAATAGCATCCCGTTCAGAGTATGAAATCGGATATTTTGTTCCTTGTAGTCCACTTAAAACAATACGAATTACTTTTCTTAAAGCATCCATCAATTTATTTTTATCATTATAAGGTGTTCCTGTTCCAACACGTGAGTTATCAATTTCTAATTCTATTTCATATGTTTCAATATTATTAAAAACGCCTGCTTCTTGTATAGTATATTGAGGAATAGGAATATGATTTGATTTTTTAGATGATTTTACAATACTTAAATCAGCAAATACAGGATATTCAGGGTGATAAAATCGGACACGGTTCATACAACGAAACATCTTTTTACTATCATTCCACTTACTTATTATTTTTTGTGAAACATTAGTATTCATATTGAATTCTTGTTCTAATTGATAAGATACGCGAAAATTAAAATCACTCATATCAACTGGTTTCAGTAATGTTCCATTTTTTGCAACAGGAAGTGTTTTTTGTGTAAATTTTAGTTTATTCATTACATTTGACGGTAAATTTATTAATTTTTGGAGACTATTGGAGCGACAATATTCTTGTATCAAATCAGTTCCTAAAATTTCAGCACGAATATTAGACATTTTTGTAATACCGCTTCGTTGGTCTATATATTCGTTTTGAATACGTAAAATATGTAATCCATCTTCAACTTCTGGTTTAAATCCACAAGATAATAATTGTTTCACTACATTATCATAATCAATTTTGGAAATAGGTTTGGATAATTTAGAATTGGAACCAAAACGAATTTCGAATTCACCAACTTTATTATCTATTTTTAATACTGGATTACTTGCTAAATAATTTTCTACCAAAATTTCAAAATCTTCTTTTGCTTTCTTTGAATTGTTTTTAACTTCATTGATGGTTTCTTTTATTTTTTCTTGTTGTTTTTCGGAATCAAAATTTTTTATTTCTTCTTTATTATCCTTACTATCATTCATTTTGACATCCATTATATAATATTATATATTTTAAATCTTATATAATTACATTTATTTATAATTAAATTTCAATTTTTTGAAAATTTGATTATAATTGAAAATCAAGTAAACTATTACAAATTAATTAGAATTTACAATTATTACCGACCAATTCATACAAATCAGCTTTTTTATACTTCTTGGTTTCATCAAAAACCCCGAATTTTTTAGCAATATTTTCTAATTCTTCTACTTTATACGCAGAAGCAGCTTTTAAATATTTATTATAGTTTTCTAATACTACGTATTTTTCTTTTAAATCATTAATTTGGAATGAACCAATATTTTCATATTGTAATTTATATTTACCATTTTCTGTTTTATATAAAACATAGGTTAACGCATCATTTTCATCAACACTTTCATTTATATTGGGTATTCTATCTTTATTAGACCAAAACTCTAACATACATTTCGTTTGCTCATTTATAATTAAAACATTTATATTATAAAATACAATCATTACAATCAAACATAATAAGCTGGTTTCTTTTTGTGGTGTTAAAAATTCGGATAATACTTCTTGGATTGCAACATTGGTTATTTTATAATTCGTATTTTTAATTCTGGCAGTATTTTCTTTCATAAATTTTGAAATTTGTTGCTTTTCTTCTAATTCTTTTACACCATAATTGTGCTCAATTTGTAAATAATCGTTATATCCATACTTTAAAATATATAAACACCAAAATAATGTATCTTGTTTTTTTGGTTGATATAATTCTTGAATTTCGGTATTAATATCATTTGAAACAATTTCTTCACAAAATTCTTCTTGTAAAGTAGGTTGTATTTGGTTTTCATTATTCATGGAATTTATAATAATGCTTTCTTTATTTTCAGTTGTCAACATATAACTATTTAACATACTTATATCCTTTGGGTTTGATATAATATTAAAACGATAAAGTAAATTATTTAAAAAATTAGACATCATTTACTGATTGAGTTATATATAATTGGCATTTCTTCTTTATTATCTTTATCATTATCAATAAAGAATGTATTTTTGAATTCTTCTTTTTGGTATTCCATTGTATTAAAACTTTCTTCTTGTTTCTTTACATAATGAATATATTCTTTCATTTCTTGTAAAGTTTCATTCGAAAGAAAAGATAAATTCACATATACCCCTGACTTATTTTCATTAATTTTACAGAGATTTTTTGATAAAATTTTTAATATTTCAATTTGATGGTATTTGCTGAGATTTTCTATATATGTTTTCAAATTTTCCAAAGTTTCTATTTTTTCATTATTCATTTTTAATAATAATATAATATTAATAAAGATAAAAAAATATTTATATCGTTTTTGTATTTTGTTATTTATCTTCTTATTTATGCAGTTCAAAATCTTCTTGAATTATATACTGTTGAAGAATTCAAATGGGACACCATTTAATTCTTCAATTGGTATAAATGCCCAATGAGCCACGACGTTGACAATGAGGGCATTTACAATAATCTTTATTGCACCTATATTTATTTTCGCAAATTTTATGTATTTTTATTTTACAGCGAACACAAGTTACTAATTCTTGATTATCGATTTTTTCCCAACAAATTAAACAATCATTATTATTTATAATTCCATCATTATTCGGTTTATCAACTATGCGATTATAAGAATACAAGTTTCTCGAAATAAAATTACCCATTGGTTATATTTTGTTGTAATTATAGTTGTATAAATATAACCACATTATTTTTTAGGTGAAATTCAATTTTATTATTTACTAAAGTACATTTTTTATCTAATAGACTACAAATTGTATTTTAGTAAATAATAAAATGTATGTTATTTATAAATGAATATTATATATAAATTATTATTTAAATTTTTAGAAAAAGAGAAATTTTATTCAATCATATTATTTACACTTACAATATTACTAACATTATTCCAAGTAAATGGTATATCTTATATTACAGCGAATATAATAACATTTATGCAAAAAAAAGATTTTGATTTAGTAAATAACTATTTCAATTATTTCGTTATAGCGTCTTTTATAATGATAGTTGTATTTTATATTTATAAAATTATACAAAATAAATTAGTAATAGAATTGTCATCATGGATAAAAAAAGAAATGTTGGATATAATTTTTAAAACAAATAATGAAAATTTTAGTGGAATTAATTTTACTGAATTTATAACTCCTATCAACCGAATATCACACGGGTCATATCTATTATTTTATAATGTATTAACTGAAATGATACCAAACCTTGGGTTTATATTAATGGTTTCTCTTTATTTCTTATACACAAATACTTTATTTGGAATAGGATTTTTTATTGCTAACATAATTATTATTGGTTATGTCATATACATTTGGGACGATTTGATGAAAACAAGAATGATATACGAGAACAAAGTGAATAGTAATGAAAAATATTTGATTGATATATTGAATAATATGGATAAAATTATTTTAAGAGGTAAAACCAATTATGAAAAAGATATATACAATGATATTACAAATGAAGGAATTGAAAAAACCAAGAATTTCTATAATAGTGTGAATAATTATTTATTAGTGATTACCATTATGATATATGTAATTATATTAATATCTATATTTTATTTAATAACTCTATGCATAAATAAAAAAATTACAGTAACAATGTTTATCACTTTCTTTACCATATTATTATTATATAGAGATAGACTAACTGGAACTTTCCAAAATCTACCTGATTATTTGGAATTTATTGGACGGATTAATTTTGTTATGAAAAAATTCGAAACATTAATAGGAAACTATAATCCTGAAGATTATAATAAAGATTATGACAATGTAGATTTAAAATTCAATGAAATATATTTTAATAATGTTTCTTTTAAATATAATGGAACTACTGAATATATATTTGAGAACTTGAATTTAAAATTAAATACCAAAAATAATGTAATAGGAATAGTTGGTTATTCAGGTAAAGGTAAATCTACTTTCACAAAAATGATATTAAAATTTCATAAATGTGATGCCGGTAAAATTTTGATAGATGGTCAAGATATTGATGTTATAGATAGTGATTACTTACGAAAAAATATTACTTATATAAGTCAAAATTCAAAATTATTCGATAAAAAAATAATAGAGAACATATTATATGGTTGCAATGATTTGACTATATGTAAATCACATTTGAATGAAATACAAAAATATAAGAAAATACAAGAAATGTTCAAAAAAATAGATATCCATAATAAAAATGCTGGATTGGCTGGAGAAAATTTATCTGGTGGTCAAAAACAAATTATCAATATTATAAGTGGTTTAATTAATCCTTGTAAAATATTAATATTAGATGAACCGACTAATGCATTGGATGGAGAACTAAAAAATGAAGTATTGCAGTTAATTTATGATTTTAAAAAATTTAAACAATGTATTATTATTATAACACACGACAAAGATGTTTTTCCACTTTTTGATGAAACAATTAAACTATGAACATTTTACTTATTGATATAAAAAATTGAATTAGTTTGTTTTACTATTATAGTTGTTAATAATAGTAAAATGTCTGATAAATTAAAGTTATTGAATGGAATTATTGCAAATAATCTATATGTAAAAAGCTGTGTATCAAATAAAAAAAAAGAAGTAAACTCTTTATCTTATCTGATTGATAGAGAATTATCACAAAGTGATTGTATCAAATTAGGAAGTGGCATAGAAAAGGTTACAAAAGATATAATATTGGAACAAAATAAAAATTTACAAAACATCAAACCTAAAAATACAAAAGGACAAAAAGAAAAAGACCATTTATTCAAAGACGAAGAACACAAAATTATTTATTATGCGGAATTGAAATCCAATTTAAATTTAGATACTGAAAAATGTAAATCAACCAGCGATAAATGTATATTAATATTAGATGAACTAAAAACAGACTTTCCTGATTATGAAATAAAAATGTTTCTTATTGGAATACGATATTATGAAAAAAAAATAATGCCAAAAATTATAGCAAATAAATATGCAGCCATCGATAACCACCTAATTGGAATAAACGATTATTTTGATTATTTAAATGTTGATTTAAAATTCGATGACGAAAATGAATATAAAGAATTTTTAAATATTTTGGCAAATTCGATGTTCAAATAATTTTATAATTTTGATTTACCATAATATTTATTTTTTTATACCATTACATATTTCTAATAATTTTTGATTACTAAATGCTTTGTATTGATTTCGTCACCAACTCTCCCAGCATACAATTTAAATCTGTATTTTTTATCGTATTCATCCACTATATAATCTTTATATAAGTCTTCAATGAAGGGTGTCTTACCAATAATCATTAAACATTTAATTTTTGTTTGTTTGAATAAATCCGCCAACTTTATTTGTTCATCTTTTCCAAATTTACAATAACCATAATCAGTAAATTCACTATCGTATGGTGGGTCTAAAAACATAAAATTATTTTCGTCATTGTAATTTTCAAATATGTATTCAAAACTATTTTTAAATATTTCGGTTTTTTTCAATAATTCTTCATAATTTTTATTTTTTAATTCTTCATAATTCATTGTTTTATATCTACCAAATGGAATGTTAAATTTTCCATACTTATTATATCGTAACATACCTCTAAAACAAGTTTTTCTTTGATAATAAAATCGCTTGGCTATATCTAAACTATTTTCTATTGGCATAGTATCACGAATTTTATAGTATGTTTCTTCATCGTTTTTATTGGTTTCCATAAAATCGTATATTTTATCAGAATTTCCATCTTTTACATTTTGATAAAAATCGATTAATTCACTATGAACATCCGCAATAACAGCCTTTTTTGGTGAAATATGAAAGAACACCGAGCCGCCGCCGATAAATGGTTCTAAATATGTATCATATTGTGATGGAATGTATTTTTCAAATAATTTTATTTCGTCGCTTTTTCCACCACTCCATTTAACAAGCGGTTTTAATTTTTTCAATGATGTATTATTATCCATTTCTATATTATCGTTAATTCTAAAACTATTAGTTAGGTCATTACTTAATTCAATTTTGTTATTAAGTAATTCATTAATTTTACTCTCTACTACAGTTGATATTATTTTATTTAATTTATTTTCATTTATGCAAGGTAATTTTTTGTTCAAATGTTTCGTATAATGCCCTTTCTGTTTGAATTCTTTACCACACTTTTCACAACAATAATTAACCATTTTTAGTTATATATAGTACCACTTTATTTTTATATTATTTTATCATTCTGTATTTCAATATTGTAAAAATAGTATTCAATATTGTAAATAATATGAAAATTAGAATATATATTTAATATATAATGTTGAAAATTCAACTCCAAAATATTATAAAACGGTCTTGTCATCATCATTCAAGAAGTATTTTATATTTACCGAAACCAACTAATCCATTAGTTGAATGTGAAAGTAATAGCAATATCAATAGCAATACACAAGGTGTAAAAGAAACCAAAATATATATCAATGATAATAACTTAATTCATAGTCAAGATAAATTATTACCTGTCAAAATAAATTATTTTGATAAAAATAATATTTGTAAAATAACAGTTGAAATCATACACCGTTGAAAAATTCAACTAAGTTACCAGCTATGATTTCAAATCTTCGCAGGTATAAATTGATAATGAAATTGTAAATCTGTATTTACCATTGTATGTTTACAAAGCAAATACAGTAAGCTTTTTAGCAAACAATAAAATATTCTATATATTAAATGAATATAGTATATTTTTTATTGAATAATTTTTTTCAAGAAGAACGTGTTAATACTTTATTATTAGTTCTAACAAGTTTTTTTATAAATATAGTTCAAAATAATAACTAAAGACAATCTTCCATAGTTTAATCTCTCGAGATTGATATCTTCAATAATATTGTTTGAATTATTAAATCGTGATCCATATATTTTTTTAAATAATTCAACTTGATATTTGATATTTTGAATATTTTTTTGTTTTTTTATAACAT